>SDBT01001178.1_pt1 | contig 45162 bp, 55 predicted proteins | sample 2277101 | NCBI WGS metagenome assembly SDBT01 (sample SAMN10404973, study PRJNA504765) | marine sediment metagenome | isolation source: marine sediment core GS10_PC15, 103 cmbsf | place: Arctic Ocean: Southern Knipovich Ridge | collected 2010
CCCTACCCCCGCCAGCGGTCGACGAGGTCCTCCCTCGATCCACAGAAAATTTCACAAAACACTTGCACCATTGTGCCACTGTGCAACGTTGACGCACACACCCGCTTTGGCGATACTTATATAGACCGCCCAGCGGCAAAGCCGCCGCCGGAGACCCTTCATATGCCCGTCCACGAACTTGCCCGCCTTCAAACCAAGCATCACAAGTTGATGGATTTTCTGCTTGAGGGACGATCGCACGTGCAGATTGCCGAGGAGATGGGGTTGACGGCTGTGGGTGTGAGTGTAGTGGTAAACGCGCCGGTGTTCCAAGCCGAGCTCGCCAGGCGGCGGGCGGACATCACCCGCACGCACGATGATGCCGGGGCACATATAGGCGCCCAGGTGAAAGAGGCACTCGAAGGCGCAGCGCTGGTCGCCGTGAAGGTCCACACGGACATTGTGCAGGACCCGGACCCGGCGACAGACGACCGCACGAGGCAAGCGAGCGCAGAGGCGATCCTCCGGCGGGTGTATGATGACCCGCGCAGGAACTCCGCTGGGACACATGTAAGTGTGCATGTGGAGGCGGACACGGTGAAGAACATCCAGGTCGCGCTGGAGGATATCGGGGAGAGTTTCTGAATGGTTACCGAAAAACAGTTCAATTTGGACGAGCAGAGCAAGGCCCGGTTGAGGGAGCTGGGGAAAAACTTTTACTTCTTCGCAAAGGCGATTTTGGGGTTCGACTGGCTCGTACCGCACATCCACAGGGAGTTGTGTGACCTGTTGCAGGATCCCACGGAGACACGTATCTGTGTGACGTTCCCACGCGGGTGGTTGAAGAGCACCGTGGTCTCGATCGCGTGGCCAATCTGGCTTGCGAAGGACAACCCGGAGATCCGGATCCTGCTCACCCAGAACACGCACACGAACGCGACGAAGAAGCTCGCCGTGATAAGGAGTATCTTCGAGAAGAACGTACTCTTCCGGGCCCTCTACCCAGAGCTGTTGCCCGATGAGACATGCACGTGGAAAAATGACGCTCTCGAGGTTAAGCGAAAAGGGTCGCATCCTGAAGCTACCTTCGAATGTGCCGGTACACGCACTACGGTCGTGTCGAGGCATTATGATGTCATAATTGAGGACGACACTGTCGCCCCTGACCTCGATGAGCTCAGTATTGATAACATCGCGCCGACGAAGGATGATATCGCAAAGGCGATCGGGTGGCACAGGCTCGTGGGGCCGATGCTCGTGAACCCGGAGACATCGCGGAACGTCATCGTGGGCACGCGGTGGTTCCAGTTGGATCTTATCTCATGGAACAAGGAGAACGAGCTCGGGTACACGCAGGTGGAACGGCGATGTGTGGAGGATGGACGGATCGTTTATCCGGAGCGCTTCTCCCAGAAGGTGCTCGATGGGTTGAGAGACTCGCTTGGGGAGTACCTGTTTTCGTGCCTCTATATGAATTTGCCTCTTCGGTCGGAGGATATGACCTTTAAGGAGGAGTGGTTTGAGTACTATGAGGTTCCGCCGGCGGGCCTCCTCGTGTACACGACAGTGGATCCGGGCGGGGATCCGAAGGACACGAAGGGGATCGCTGACTACACAGTGGTGATGACATGTGGGAAGGACATGCGAACGGGCCTTATCTACGTGCTTGACTACTTCAGGAAGCGCGCGAATCCGGGGGAGACCGTAGATGCGATTTTCGACCACGTTCGGCGGTTCCACCCGCTCGTGGTCGGGCTCGAGACCGTGGCGTATCAGAAGAGTCTCATGTACTGGATCCGGGAGCGCATGAGGAAGGACAGCTTGCACTTCATGGTGGAGGGGTTGACAAATGTGCGTAGCTCGAAGGAAGCGCGGATCAAGGGGCTTCAGCCCGTGTTTGGGTCGAGGTCTGTGCGCCTCCGCACGTGGATGCGCGAGCTGAAGGGTGAGCTGCTCGCGTTCCCGATCGGGATGAATGACGACTTGCCCGACGCAATGTCCATGCAGTTGCAGTTGTGGAAGATGACACGTAGCGTGAAGGAGGAGAAGGAACGCGCGAAGACGCCAGACCCCTACTTGTTCGAGACTGCGATGGCCGAGTTGCAGGGGAGGCACGAGGGGGCGGATGGTGTGTTGGCGCTCGTGCAGGCGGGCGGGAATTACTGGGATAAAAGTTCTGGTGGGCGTGAAGGAGGATACTACTATGACGCTAGCGGGTAGTTTGCTTGGTGCGGGGATGAGTGTGAATGGGCTTCTTGGCGGGGAGCTCGTGTGTGCGTTGACGAACACGATTTATCGGATTACGACAACGTCACTCCCATGCGTGGGGGTGTGGGTAGGAGCGCCGACAGCGGATCATACGGTCGGGGAGGCGAACGACGGGAACGTGCTTATTGGGCATGAGAGTGCGGATGGCACGCCGGTGACGGTGACGACGATTCTTTCGGGCGGGCAGACGCTCACTGAGACGAACTTGGTTGGGTTTTTGGTGCTTATCGACGATGCGAGCAAGTTGAGGTTCTGGGCGGCGAACGCGGATGATGTCGTGGAGTATCAGGTGATGGGAGCGAAGAACACGGAGGGAGATTGATGCTGAGTGTACCAAAAACCCTCCCAGCGCAGACGTGTTCGTTGAAGAGCATGAAGGTGTTCTATTGGGACGAGGCGAGGGCGCAAGCGGTGGAAGCGGTGTACAGGCGGGGGTTCTGGACTCGGCGGTTCGGGTTGAAGTTCTGGAAGTACGCGCCCTCGTGGCGGAGGGAAGAGATCATCCAGGGTGGGATGGATGAGTGGAAGGTGCTACGAGCGTGATTGTGAACCCGTACACAAGGCAGGTAGGGCGGAAGGGGGATGTCTCAGCGAGCCCGAGGTGGGTTCAGGAGGAGGCGGGTGCTGGGGCACCGTGGACGTCGTTGGAGGATGTTGTGCGAGTGAGGGCAGGGGGCGGGTACGTGGTTGCGCTGGGAGGGGAGTTCGTGGAGCTTCTGCCAGACGTGCCAAGCTCGAACGCGTTGGGGCTTTCGAGGTTGGAGAACCGCTCCGGGCGGCATTTTGGGCCGGTGCTCGACCGGCGGATGGCACCGGACACGCTGAGGTTCAGCGTCGTGCGCAGTGGAGGGGTCAGGAAGGTTGGGCGGAACTGGGTTGTGGGGAAGTTTACGGGGATTGAAGTGGGGATGTGGTGGGGACCGTTGTGGGAGGAGCACGGGACCTTCGGGGTGGGGACGGTCACGCTTGATTTGCGCGAGCTTAAGCGGCAGGCGGAGGAGCAGGGGCGGGTGGAGGTGGATTTGGATCCGACGCTCGTGAACGATGATGCCTCGTGGGGGGAGGTAGGGACGACAGGTGGCGCAACTTGGCCGCTTACTAGAACGACGATTGGCACAACAGCTACCCGAAGCAATTTTCAGGTGGAGGCTCAGCACACGTTTATTGGTTTTGATCTATGGTTCTGTGGTCGGCTCGCGACAAGATGGGTATTGCCGAATTTGCAGGCGGCAAAGGCCACGTTGACGTGCACGAGGGTTACCGGTGGTGGAGGGGATGGTGGAATCGACAACGTGCATGTATCGGATGCGGGAGGCGGATTCACGAATCCGGCGAAGACGGCTGCGAACTATCAGGTTTGTAAAACGGCGTATGATGGAACACCTATCGGGCGGTTGGTGACGGATGGTGGAGGGGTGGGGTCGTTGGATGTCACAAGTGCGTGGAACGCGAATAGGGAGAGTGAGGAGATGCACCTTGGGATGGTTCACTATGGGAGGGATTTTATCAACGTGGAGCCGTCCCCCAGCACTACCCACTTTGTGAGAATGGTTAGTCCTGGAGGTGGTGCGAACGAGCCAGTGATCACGTTTGTGGAGGTGGCAAGTGGAAGCCGGCTTCGGGCGAGAGCGAGGTTGCTGGTATGAGTCATCAAGCGACGACGGTGCTCGTGGATGCGGACTCGGGGTGGGGGCATATGACGGCGAATGCGGGAGGAGGGACGTGGGAGGATCTGCGAGCCACCGCGAATGCGAACACGGCGACGAGGGTGAATTTTCAGGTTCGGGCGAACAAGTCGGGCGAATCGTGGAGCGGGTGCCGTGTCGCGACGAGGTGGGTTGTGGCAGGGGAGGTGGCGACGAGCGCGGTGTTGCATCTCGAGGTGAGCTCGGTGGTGGGTGGGGTGACGGTGGTGGATGTGCATGTGAGTGAAGGGGCGTTCGGGGCAACGGCGAAGGCGATGGGGAATTTTGGGAAGGTGAAGACTGATGGCGGGAGTCTGGGGTATGATAACGCGCCGATTGGCGTGCTTGGAGCGGATGGGACGCTCGATATCACAACGGTGTGGAATGCGGCAAGGGAGGGAAGCGGTGTGTTGCATTTGGGGTTCGCGCTTGAGGGGCAGGACGTTTCGTGGGTGGATACCGATGATGACCCGACAGCCGAGCACCTTGTGCGGTTTGAGGCGCCAGGCACGAGCGGTGAGCCTCATGTGAGTGTGGTGAGTGAAGGAGTTGGTGGCAGACTTAGATTGCGAGAGAAAGGACGTGTTTGATGAAGCAGTTGTGCATGGAGATTAATGTCGGCGATGTGGTGGCGTTTAAGTCGAGGGGAGTGTTTTCGTTCTTCATCCGGCTTGTGCAGAGGGTGTGGAACGGACGAGCAGGCGTCTACACGCATGTGGGAGTTGTATGTGGGACGAAGGAGGGGAAGTGGGTGCTGGATGAGAGTACGACAAAGGTGGAGTTGAAGGATCTTGTGAGCGGGGAAAGGCGGTCGGGAGCGCAGAGGCATTTGCTTGAGGAGAGGCTGGCGAGTGCGAACGTGGATGTGGATTTGTTTCCGTTGAAGCGGGCGATGATGCAGAGGGAGAAGGTGCTCTTTCGGGCGTGGTTGCAGGAGACGATCTCGCACGGGTATGACTGGAAACAGGTAGCCTGGGCGGGGTTGGATCTCTCCGACAAGGTTGGCCTCGCGAACCGCCTTAGTGAGCAGAGGCTGTTCTGCTCCGAGCGAGTTTGTTTTGCGTTTATGAAGGCAGGACTGTTGTCGAAGGGGTTCAACCCCTCGGAGGCAACTCCGGCGGATGTTGTGAGCTTGGAGATACTCGGGTCAGCGAAGGCGCTGTGGAGGGTCTAATGGCTGAAAGTAATGGTAAAAAGGTTGGGTGGGGAGTGGTGGCGGTTGTGCTCGCGGCGCTCACGCCGGGTGGGTTCGCGATGGGGTGGCTTGTTACGAAGGAGGCAAATGCGAGGGTGCTTGAGGCGAGGGTGGGGATGGTGGAGAGGAAGTTGGACGTCGTGGAGCAGCTCGCGCTCGATGTGGCAATTATCAAAAGGGACGTGCAGTACATGCGGGCGGATATGAAGGAGCTTAAGCAGCTTCAGGAGAGGCGGTGAGGTGTGGCTATGAAAGAGCTTAAGGCGAACGAGTGGCTGCACGAGATTGAGCGAGGGCTTGAGTACCGGAAGCAGTACGGGCTCGAGCAGGCGTGGGCGAGGTTGGATGCAGCCTTCTATCACGTGTTGCCGGAGCTTCAGGCGGCAGGGCCGAATATCATGAGCTCTGTCGGTGATGCGCTGATCTCGGCGCTCACGGTGCCGAAGCCGGATGTAACGGTGGAGCCGCTGCGGATGGAGAGCGTGGCGACAGCGCCTGTGGTGGAGACGCTTGATGGGGTGTTGTTGCACTCTTTGAGTGTGGCGAGAGAGTTTGAGACGGCCTCGCTTAACGCGTTTTTGTTTTGTCGAGGGATCGTGAAATTGGGGTACGACAGTCAGTACGGGTATGATCCGGAGCTCGAGCAGCCGGAGTTGCCGCTTGGGGGGACGTTGAGTCAGTTTGATACGAAAGGGCGGAGGATCGAGTTTGGGGGGACGGAGCCAGGGATGCCTTGGGCGGAGGCGGTGTCGACGCAGGATTTTGTCGTGCCATTCGGGGCTGGGCCGGTGCTCGACCGATCGCCTTGGTGTGCGCACCGCATCGTGCGGCATGTGGATCTTGTGAAGGCGGACCCGAAATATACAAACACGAGGGGGCTTGAGCCGACGTTGTCTATGGAGGACAACATGAAGGGGTACTTGGCGACATTGAAGGTGTTCAACTTGGGCAGGGGCATTGGGCCGACGACGAGGACGCAGGAGAGTTCGAAGAACTTGGAGTTCGTGGAGTTGTGGGAGATACGTGATAGGCGAACGGGAAAGATCATCGTTGTGTCTACGGGGGATCGGGAGAGGATCTTACGTAGTGAGCTTGATCCACTGCAGCTCAACGGGAAGTTCCCGTTCGTGTCGTGGTCGTTTGTGCCTCAGGCAAGGACGTTTTGGACGACGCCGGACGCCTACTACGTGTTGCCGTATCAGGAAGAGCTGAACGACATGAGCGTGCAGAGGCGGAAGCAGAGACGGGTGGATATGCTCAAGGGAGTGTACAACGAGGATGCCATCGACCCGGAGGAGGTGACGAAGCTCACGGAGCCGAAGGTGGGGGCGTTGATGAAGGTGAACAGCGGGTTTAGTATCAAGGAGGCTGTGGGGTGGCTCACGCAGAGTACGCATAATTTGGGGCTTCAGCAGGATATGGAGATGGTTCGGCGGGATGTGTTTGAGACGGTTGGGTTTTCACGGAATCAGGTGGGGCAGTTTGAGGGTGGGAGACGGACGGCGACTGAGGCGAATATTGTGGATGAGCGGTCGCAGAAGCGAATGGGGCGGAAAGCGACGGTGCTTTCACGTGCGTATGAGGAGTTCTTTGGGAAGTTGAATGAGGTTGTGTTCCGGTATTGGCGTGGGGAGCGGGTGCTGCGCATGGTGGGGATGGGGGCGGATGAGTGGATGCGCTTCCGGGCGACTGAGCTTCGAGGGGAGTACGCTTATAAGGTGAACTTCACGCAGGAGGCAGCGGGAGATGCGGAGACGCGGAAGCAGTTGGCGGTGCAGTTGTATGCGACCCTCGTGCAGGATCCCTACGTGGATCCGGTGGCGTTGAGGAAGTACCTTGTGCAAGCGTTTAATGATCCGAATTTCTCAAGCCTGTTTGTGGGTGAGGATCAGGTGAACGCGCAGATTGCGCAGCAGACCGCGCTCGCGGGGGCGCAGGTGGAGGGTGGCGTAGCACAGGGGGTAGGGCAGTTTTTGAGTGAGCAAAGCGCGAACGTGCAAGGGGCGCAGGGAGGTCAGACAAATGCCGCTGTATGAGTATAAGTGTGAATGTGGAAGGGAGTTTGAGGAGTTCCACCCGATGTCGGAGTGTGAACGGGCGCGGGTGTGCCCGGGGTGCGGGGGTGAGGGCCGACGGGTTGTGTCGATGCGGGTGAGCGGGAAGGGGTGGAACGCGGATAAGCTCTACCGGCATTTGCCGGGCGGAGCGAGGAGGTTCGCTTCGAAAGGGGATTTGAAGAACTTCTGCAAGAACGAAGGAGTTGTATGCGGTGAAGTGGAGGATCTAAGGGATTCTCTTGGTCCGAATGAGGGTAAAAAGATCACAAGTGAGGTTGTAGCAAAATGGGCGAGCAAAAAGGTGGTTCAGAGAAGGCAGCCAGCCGTGAAGGTGGTTACGACATAGGGGTGGTGGGGAAGTTTGTGGACGGTGCGTGGACAGTGGAGTTTCGTGTGAAGGATATGGTGGCGAAGCCGTTCACCCTACGGGTATATAAGCAGTTGGTTCGAGCGATGTTTTTAAAGTATAGAAAGTTCATTACAGAGTTTCGTCTAGCACAGACACAAAGCGAGGATCATACTAATGCCAGTACCGAACACGAAAACGGGTGACGCGGTCACTCAGACGGATAAAGAGAAGGAGCTTCAGGCGAAGGTGGAGGAGCTCACAAAGAGAGAAGGGAATTTACTAGCCGTCATAGACGACCCGCATATTCAGAAGGTCATTCAGGCGAGGCAGGCTGGGACAGAGGTTGAGATTGTGGCGAAGGATGGAGCGAAGGCAGCTGATACGCCGACGCCATCACCGTTCGTTGATCAGAAGAATATCGAAGATCTCTCGAACAAAGAGCTCGCAGATGCGATGATGAAGAGTATGTCGGACCTTGTTGCTCAGCAGCTAAAGCCGCTCACGACGTCTGTATCAGAGACGCAGGAGTTTATAAAAGGCGCAAGACAGCAGCAGATCGCGACGGATGTGCAGACATGCAGAAGTAAGTATGAGGATTTTCAGGGCATGGAAGAAGAGTTGGCAGATCTCTCGAGGTCGACTGGTAATTCGCTCAGGCCGGAGGATTTGTATCTTTTGAAAAAGGCCCGAGCGGGTGAGGCAGTGAAGCTCACGAAGCCGGCGCTGCTTCCGGGGATGGAATCCGAGCGGCCTTCGCATTCGGTGACGCGGCCTACCACGAAGGAACTTCGTGGGGACAAAGGGCCGAGGCCGGTGGGGCGGAGAGGTTTGCAGGAGCTCGTGAATGATGGAATGAATATTGCTCTTGAGGATCCTAGAAAGTAGAGGATAGTCGATGGCGACAACAACGTTACCGGAACAGACAATTGCGTACAACAACAGCGTGCTCAACACGTGGTATGCGATTAAGGAAGAGTTGGCGGATGCGGTTTTGAACGGCACGCCGATCACGGCGGCGCTCAAGATGCTTGGGGCGATGGTGAGTCAGGTGGGTGGGCAGGATATCACACGCAGTGTGCGGTATGCGTTGCCTACTACGCAGGGTGTGGTGAAGGGGGACGTGCTCACGCAGGGTGAGACGGAGAATTTGACTGCCGCGAGGTGGGGGTGGAGGTATATTGAGGGGCATGTGCAGGCAAGCATTTTCGATGACCAGGTGAACTCTGGCGAGAATGCGATGAGGAATTACGTGAGTCAGCGGATTACGGATACGACAGATGCGCTGACACAGCGGTTTGAGACGGACACGCTGCGGGCGGAGCAGATCACTGAGAATGATCCTCGTGCTGTGCAGGGGTTGTATGATATGGTGCCGAGGGTGGGCACGACGGTGGCGGAGTTCACGAACGACGCTGCCACGTATGGCGGGATCAATCGACCGCTCACGTATACGGGGACGGCACCGGTTGTGCCTTCTACCGGGAATACGTGGTGGGGTCCACAGTATTACCCGTGGACCACGCCGATAGAGGTGAATCTCGTCCACAACATGACCGACATGTCGCTTTCGTTGGGCGATAATCGCACGAGTCCGAACTTGTACATTACGGATCGGGCGACGATCGTGAAGTACCTGGACATCGCGATGGATGCGACGCAGATTATCAAGAAGGCAAGCGGGCAATTGGTGGATTTGGGGTTTGATGAGTATTCGTTCAATGGCAAGACGCTCATCTGGTCGAAGAACATGAAAACCGCGGCGGACATGCTTGTTCTCAATGTCGACCGCCTGGATTGGGTGTGGGACCCGAACATGTGGTTTGAGATGACGAACTTCAAGGACACTGCGCTCTCGGGTGAGCGCATCGCGCATGTTTTCTGTGCGATGAACTATGTTACGAAGTTTGCTCGGGACCAGGGGCTTATTGCGACCACTATCACGGCGTAGAAAGGAAGAAAGGTGAGCTAGATGGCTGAGAAAATTCTTTTTGAGACTCAACTTACAGATATACGGTCCACCGATGTGGAGACTATAGGGACGTTTCGGTGGGTTGGGAATAATGTGTATAAGTGGGTGCATAATGGGGAAGCCTCGACGGCACTTCCAAAGGGGACGTTGTGTTGCCATGAGATTGCCCTTGCTGAGACTACAACTCCACAGACGGTGTTGAAACCTGCTACGGCAGACTTGATGCTGCTTGCTGGGGTTGTGATGGCCGCTACCAGTCTGACCGCTGATTTTTATGGGTGGATTCAGGTTTTGGGTTATAATGTAAGTGTTAGTGTGACGAATACGACGGATGCTGCGATTGTGGCAGGGGATTACCTGTTGGGTGTGGATTCCAATTTCTTTGGTACTTTGGATGCCTCAACGCAACCGGCGTATATTCGAAATATCCAGATCTTGGAGGCGTTTGCAACCGCTCAAACGCCTGCTGCGGCTTGGAAGAAGGGGTATGTTAATTGCCTTAAGTGATGTGGGAGAAGAGAGAGAGATCTCTCTTCTTCTTTTGTGACTGGTTATAGACATTATAGGAGAATGCTCATGCGAGTTGGTATTGGTTATCCGATGATTGGTGGGATTTCAGGGCAGGTTGTACCTAGCTTTGCGATGACAATGGCAGAGGTTAGCAGGAACTGTGATGAGTTTTACTTTTTTGACACACTAGGCGTGGTGCCTCATGATATTGCTAGATCGAGGATCATGGACAAGGCGATTCACTTCAAGTGTGATTATTTGTTCTTTATTGACAGTGATCAGGGGATTCCAAAAGGAGCGTTTCCGAGGTTGTTGAAGGTGATTCAGGAGGAGAATGCTCAACTTGTGTCAGGGCATTATTTTCGGAGAGGGTATCCTTACTCGGGTGTATGGTCAAAGAAGTTACCGAATGGAGATATTTCGTACCTATGGGCTCCAGAGGCGGATGCCCTCTGTGAGGTGTTAGCAACCGGTCTTGGGTGTGCTTTGGTGGATGTTGCATGGGTGAAGGAGCACCTTATGGAACCGTATTTCCTCATGCAGATATGCAATGAGGGAACGATGATCACAGAGGATTTGTATTTTTGTGATAAGATTACCGCGGCTGGAGGAAAGATTCTTGGCGACCAAAGTGTGAGGTGTTCGCATGTGCATCGACCTTTGGAGATAAATGACGATAATGTAGACTACTTGAGAGAACGTGATTTAGAGATTCAGATAAGTCTGGAGGGACTTGATGCCGCAAGAAGATTATCATGAGAATGTGTATGAGTTTGGTACTCATGCAGGGCTTTTGTACTATATGCTTGCAGGAACTGTGGGTGATGTGCTTGAAATTGGGAGTGGATTGATTTCTACTCCAATGTTGCATGGGTTGCTTCTAAAAACCAAGCGTAAATTGCTTACGGTGGAAGAACATCCTACATGGTTTATGCAAGCATCAGGTGCCATGAAAACTGAGATGCATGGGTTTGCTCATGTGTTGGATTGGGAGAAATTCTACGAAAAAACGTTGCCTCAATGCGGGCACTTTGGTGTTGCTTTGGTGGATCACGGTCTTACACATTTGACAGTGACTGAAGGATACGAGGAAAGAAAACGGTGTGTAAGAACGCTTGTGGATCAAGTGGATGTGATCATCCTCCATGATATCAACGATGATGAATTCATAAAGGATGAAGCCTGGAATGCGTTTGTTGGGGAGTTTAAGTACGCAGTCGTGGATGACATGTACCTTCCAGCCACGTTGGCTGTTAGTAATGTGGTTGATGTGACGAAACTAGTTCCTAAGTGGACTTCAAGAGTCCGACCTGAACTGTTACGAAAGGACACTTCAAATGGCTAATGTTGGATCAGACTTGCAAGTTGTGAAAGGGCCTGGAATGTGGAAGCGCATGATGCGTTATTTGCAGCATAACAGGTCGAGTGGACAGGCGGGATCGGCAACGGGGCGATCGCCGGCACTGCTGCTGAAGTACAGTGACACGGCGCCGACGTCTAACACGTCGAACCATAACCCGATTGGGGAAGGGGATATTTGTTTGCACTTTGGGTCGACAACTGGGACGCTCACTGATGTGTACGTTTGCACGGTTTGGGCAAGTACGTCGTCGTTTACTTGGGCGAAGATGACCGGTGGGTAGAGCAACGGGTGGGCGGGAAGGGAAGGGAGGTGGCGGGTGACTATGACAAGAGCTGAGCTTGTGAGCGCAGTCGAGGTGCGCATTGGGCGGACGGACAAGGGGGACGTTATCGACTCGGCGCTTGATCTTGCGTTGGAGGAGATGGGTCAGCAGCACACGTTTAAGAGTATGTGGTCGGAGAGCGATCTTACGATTGTGGCGGATGATGACGAAGTCTCGCTGCCTGCGGAGACGCTTCAGGTGGTGGAGGCCCGCCTCATCGACGACCTTCTCTCCCAGCCGTTCCCGCTCTATGCGAAGACTTGGGTTGTGGAGAAGTGGCCAAACATCGCCGCGAGGTCGACAGGGAAGCCCCGGTTTGGGTATGAGGATAGGGGTGTTATCAAGTTGTATCCGGAGTCCGACGGCGAGTATACGCTTCGGGTGACGGTGATTGCGCTGCCGACGCTGGCGGCAGGCGATGCGTCGGAACCCACTGTGGCTCATGTGAACAAGTACCTAATCAACAGTGCGACAGCGGAGACGTTCCGGAGTGTTGAGAGCTATGAGGCGGCTGCGGTGTGGGATAGGCGAGCTGATCGCGCGTTGAAGATGGCGATTCGGTTTGATCGTAAGCGGGTGGATGTAAGACGGTTCGACCAGCATGGGACAGAGTTTTCGCAGGAACCGCCACCTGTGCCGGAGGGTGGGGATATCAAAAGTGTGGTTACTTGGCCGGATAGAGGAGTGTTACTATGACCTTAGGTGATGGAGCAGGTTGGGACGAGACTGCGCCAGCAAACGGGGACGCCATTAGTGATGGTGCGACCGAGATGCGGGATGCGCGTGTGGGGGTGCGTATTCGGCTGGAGAAGGAGCATATACTTCCTGAGGCGGGTAGTGTGGGTGGGGAGCATCTTGCAGGAAGTGCAGTCGTATACGCGCAGGATGCTTCGCCGACCACTCAACCGGACGGGGATCCGCTCGTGGCGGCCGACGTCGGGCGGGTGTGGATGGATACGAACGACGATAACAAGTTGTATGTTCTCACGGACGATACCCCTACTTGGACACAGATTGTGGGGCTTGTGAGTGATGGTAGTATCGACACGACGCAGTTGGCGGACGACGCGGTGGACAAGGACAAGGTGGCTGCGGACGTTGCCGGGGATGGCCTTGGGCAGAACGTGGACGGGTCGTTGGAAGTCCAGGTGGATGATGTGGGGATTGAGATCGACACAGACGCGTGTCGGTTGAAGGATGAGGGTGTCGTGGAGGCGAAGCTCGCGCCGGGGCTCATGCGTGGGAGTCTCATTGTGCTTGAGGGGTTTAAGACTGCTGGCACGGCGGGGGGGACGTTTACGAGTGGTGCTTGGCGGGTGAGGGAGATTGACCGGGAGGTGGTGGATGAAGGGGATGATTGCTCGCTTGCTAGTGATCAATTCACCCTCGCAGCCGGATCGTATGTGATTAAGGCCTCCGCTTGTGCGTATTTGTGCGGTCAGCACATTGCGCAGTTGTATAATGTGTCGGACGCAGCCACGCAGGTGTCGACCGACGCGTCGACGGAGCTTGTGAGTTTGGCGATCTTCTCTGAGGCGGGAGTGAATGCAGGAAATCAGGAGTATGCGAGTATTGATGGGAAGTTCACAATCGCGGCGGAGAAGATTTTCGAGATACGTCATCGATGCATTACGACAAGTGCCACGAGCGGGTTTGGGTTCCCGGCGAACATTGACTCGAAGAACGAAATCTACCTTCGGGTGATGCTCTGGAAGGTGGCGTAGTATGAGGCGTGGACTCAACTTCTTGCCGGCGCAGACAGCGTTCCCCTTCGCGGGGGTGAACGGAAAGGATCCCTCTACGCAGGCGAACCCGAAGTTCTCCCCCACCAGCCTCAGTGTGCTTTACAAAGATGGGTTTGTGCAGTCGAGGAAGGGGTATGTGGAGATTGGGAGCGCCACTGACCCGGCGCTCACGTTGGATGTGCCTTTGACGGTGGAGTTTGAAGCGGCAGACGGTACGAAGCATCTGGTCATCAGCACGCTCGCAAAACAGTACGAGTACAATACGAGCACGGATGCGTGGGATGATATCACCGTCGATGGCGTGGATCTTACGGGGGATGAGGATGACGTGTTCGATTGGACGGTGGGAACAGGGGCGGACGGCAAGTGGTTGATTGTTACGAATGGGAAAGACCTGCCGAGATACTGGGACGGCAGTGGGCTTTTTCTCGAGCTTGACCCCTCCGGAGACATCACGGGCTTCACGACGTGCAAAACGGTGGAGATGTACAGGGATCACTTGTTCCTCGGGGGGATTGAGAGTACGAACCTGGGTTCCCGCCACGTGGCTTGGTCGGATACGAATGACCTGGACGACTTTGGAAGCGGGAACTCGGGCACGAACTTGATCGCCGATGGGCGAGGAGCCATCAAGATGCTCAAGCTCTTCGGGGATCGCCTTGCCGTCTACCACGAGGACTCGATCGGCTTCGTCACGCACGTGGGCGGGACGGTGCTTTTCTCGTTCGAGCAGCGTATCCAGGGGACGGGGCTTGTGAGTGGGAATTCGGTTGTGGAGTTCGGCCCGTATCACATATATGCGAGCCAGGAAAACTTCATGCTGTTTGACGGAAGTCGGTTGCTTATCCCGGTGGGTGACAACGTCTCGGAGGCTCTACGGGAGGACCTAAACTTCGCGCAGAAGGAACGGATGACGGGGTTTTTGGACACGGTCCGGCGGAAGGCCTTTTGGCTCGTACCCACGGTTTATGGTGGGGTTTTTGAGGGTATCAAGGTTTATACGTTGGAGTATGAGCTGTTCCGGCCGGAGACGTTTCGGTGGGGTAAGATCGGCTTCGCGCATAACATGGTCTCGATGGGGCTTTATTCGAGGGTGTCCTCACTCAAGTGGGAGGATGTCACGGAAACATGGGAAGAGTTTGACCTCAGTTGGAACGATGCCAGCTTCAGCGTGGGCTTTCCCACCCGGGTGATGGGAGACCAGAACGGGAACACGTATTTGGACACGGAGAGTTTGCTTGATGATGACGGGGCGGTGATCGCAGCGAGGTGGGATACGATTGACTTCACCGTGCCGCCCTCGTACGTGTCGCAGATGGGGAGGTGGCTTGAGGTGGAGCTCGAGGCAAAGGGGATCAAGGCGGAGGTGCGGTATTCCACGGATCAGGGAAACAGCTACACAAGTCTGGCGACGCAGACGTTGACGTCCGCGTGGGTGGCGTACAAGTTCTATGTTGACACGGTTTCGAGGACGTTTCGTGTTCAGGTTCGCACCCCCTCGAGCGGTATTGGTGGTTTTAAGGTTCGGTGGCTGCGCGTCTGGCTAAAGGAGGGTCCCCCGAGATGAGTACTGTTGATCAAGACGCGCTTGTAAGGGTACTTAGTGGAGAGCCTGAGCCTATCTACCCGGCGGGGATTACGCCGGAGGAGCTGGAGTACCTGCGGAAGTTGCATGACTGGATTAAGCGGTTGATGTCACGTTTCGCGATGGACGGGCTTGCGGTGCTTGTGGGAGGGGGTGATGTGGGGAAGGTTCTTGTGTCATCGAACGACACGCTGGCGGGGTATTTGCTTGCGAAGGTCGTCGACGATGGTGGGAACATTGCGGTCGCGGAAGTCAACGATGGAGGGGATGAGGATCTGAAGGTCTCTCACACCTTCCCGGTGGCGGGTGGGTCAGGCGATGTCACGTTCGCCAGCGGTGATGCATGGTTTGTGCTTGACCAGAGTATGTCCGTGCCGTTTGATGACAATGGGCATATTTACTCGGCGGGACCGCAGAACACGGTGGGAACGCATGGGGCTCCGCAAGGAGCGGACGCCACAAGGCAGGTAACGATTGTGGGTGGAGATCACATGACGATCACGGACGATGATGTGCTGACATTCGACACGAAAGGGCACCGTGTGAACGGCACTCTCACTGTCACGGTGAACCACGATGCGGTGGGGTTGATTGACAGTGGTATTATCATCGTGAATGGTGATGCGCTGAAGCTCGACGCCTTCGGGCACGTGGTGGAGATAAGGAGTCCAGGTGAACAATGATTAGACTACTCACACAAGATGAGAAGAACCTGCTCACAGTGGATGTCACCGAGGAGAACTGGCTCTCCTCAAACCTCACAGTTGAGGGATCCTTCGCAAAACGGGTTTATGTGTTTTTTGAGAGCTTCAATCCGTGTGTGGAGAGACGGGAGGGTGGGCACGTGGAGCACATGGAGGATCAATGGGAGTTTGAGCGGGAGGAGTTCATCCGGCATGTTCAACCGTGGCTTCTGCGGAACCTTCCCACCTTGTGGGAGCTGTGCCCGCCACGTGGGTTCATGGGCGACGTGCGATGCAAAGGGTGGTTTTTGTGGGTTTGTCGATCGCTTGGTCACCACATTGAGGTGTTGGCGGATGTGAGGATATTCCCCCTCGTGCGGTTGCTTGTGGAGGAACGCAAAAGGTGGAAGCTCGAACAGGACACATTGTGGAAGTTGGATATCTTTCAGCAAAAGACTGGCGAACCGCTTGGGCACGATTGTGGGAGTGTAGTGTCGTTGCGGCCGGAGGCGAAGGGATGGCCACTCGGGCGTGGACGTCACCCGGAGCTGTGTAAGAAGAAGGTTCTCACGAGAGGGGACAAAGATAAGATCGTTCAGCGTGAACGACATAAGGCAAGTAGGCGTTAGGAGCACGACGAGATGGCTATTAGACTTATTAGAGGCAACACGAGACAGGCCGTAGATGCGATCATGCCGCATTTCAAGGATTGCGGGAACTACACACCGGAGGAGATGGAAGGGTTTCTCAAGACGAAGATCGAAGAGGATCCGCATTCAATCTTCTTGGGTGTTGGGCTTGATGAGGACTCAAAGGTTGTAGGGTTTATTATTGCGACTGCGGTTCCGGAGACATCCTTCATCTTCGTCCACTACGCTTGGGCGGATAAGGATGTGAAGGGGACCGAGTATCAGGATCTTATGTTCCTTCAGATACTCAAATGGGCAGAGTCTATTGGTTACAAGGAGGTGCGGCTTGAGACTGAACGAAGTCCAAGGACGTTCCAGCGAAGGTGGGGATTCGAGGTCATGTCCACTGTGATGACTTTTGCCATTCCGACGAATTTGGATGCTACGCTTATCAAGATGCTTCAAAAAGATAGAGAGGTAGGTGACGAAGATGGGATTCCTAAGCGGAGGATCGAGCTCACCAAGGACAGAGAGCTCACTGACGGGGGATCAACAGACGATAGCGGGTCTGTTGACGGACGTGCTGAGCGCGAACTTGGGCCAGCCGGGGTTGCCGTTCCAGGGGGAGAGGTTCGCTCCGTTGATATCGGGGTTTCAGGATCTGGCGAACCAGCTGAGCGGGGTGTCGCTGGAGGGGTCTCCTCAGGAGACGGAGACCCTGAGCAGGTTGCTGTCGGGGGAGCCGAGCACGTTGTTGGACCCGCAGGAGACGGCCAGGAACTTGGAGACAGCGGTGCTGAATCCGCTCTTGGACACGTTCCGGCGGAAGGGGGTTCCAGCGCTTGAGGAGGCGTTTGCGGGTCAGGGAGGGTCGCGTTCGAGTAGGCTCTCTCGTGCAAAACAGCAAGGGCTTGGGGATATATTCTCCTCGTTCGGTAGCCAGCTTGCAGGTGCGCAAGTGGCGAACCAGCAGGCGAACGCGCAGTTGGCCGAAAGTGCGCAGCAAAGGAGCCTCCAGGCGCTTGGCCTCACGTCGGTCCTTAATCCGTTCGCCCGAGCTCAGCAGGCGCTTGGACCTCTGAGTATACTACAGGGGTTTGAGCAACAGCAGAGAGACTTCGACTTTTCGGAGTTCCTCCGCACGCAGGGTCCAGATGCTCAGGCGAACACGATCAACCAGGCGCTGGGGTTCACGGGACAGAGTCAGTTGTTTGGGTTCCAACCGCAGCAACAGTCGAGCGGACTTGGGTCATTGTTCGGTGGGCTCGCGGGGGCAGCGCTTGGGCCGCTCACGGGTGGGCTTGGAGGTTTGTTTGGTGGTGGTGGGGCAGGCGGAGGTGCGACTGATGTGTTTAGTGGGTTAGGAGCGAGTGGTGGGAACTTTGATCTCGGTGGTGGGGGCTTTCCCGCCAACGTAGCGTTCGCTTAGAAAGGAGACTCTCAAATGGCAATACAGTTTTTACAGACATCCCCCTCGCAGAGGAAGAACGTCGTGCAGGAGGCGCTGGATGCGTTCGGGCAGGTGAGGTCTTTGCAGGCGCAGCTGGCGCTTGGTCAGCAGCAGGGGCAACTTGTGCAAGCGCAGACACAACTTACGCAGGGAAAGGTGGCGGCTGAGGCGTCGCAGCTCGAGTGGGAACTCCAGCAGAGGCCGGAGCTCGCACGGAGGGCAGAGGAGCAGTTTGAGATTGATAAAGGTCTCACGCAGGCGCAGACCTTTGTGGCGAAGCAACGTGGGAACCTGTTTGAGCAACAGGCGAGTGAGGCGGTCGTCAACGCTGAGCAGCAGGTTCGCACGTTGGAGAATCAACGCGAGCAGCAGCAGCTTCAGACTCGACATAACGCATTTAAGGCTTCTATAGCAATGGAAGGACTAAATGCGCAGGTGAGGACGTTGAAGGGGGCACTTTCAGAAGGCAGGCGGTCTCAGGATCTGCGGGAGTTGTTCACAGACACGCAGTTGAAGTTTATTGATCGTCACCTCAAGGCAAAGACTCCTGAAGACCGCACAGTAGTTGCAAAAGCAGCTGCAAATGCTGGTTTGGGGAGTTTTCTACTTGATCGTGACCCAAATGTGCCATCGTCTAGAGAAGAGCTAGATACGGCACTTCTTGCGCAGCTCATAGAAGATCCTGAAGCGGCTGCAAGTCTGGCTGCATTAACAGCGGCTAGAGGAGCAGGGGCTATTGACAAGGGTGCAGATCCGCTGAAGCAAGCCTTAGCGTTTGCAATTGGCGGCAAAGAAGCTGCAGAGGCTGTTGGAGATGAGGGCAAAGGGTTCGGGCGGAAGATTCTTGAAGGCTTCAAGGAAAGCTTTCAGAGGAATCTCCCGGGTGCTGCGCAGAGGGAGGATGATACGGGGTTCGAGCTAGCGATTGTGGGTCTCACCGAGAAGCAGCAGATCTTTGCGAAGGATGCTAGAACAATCATATCTGCTATGACTGACGAGGAATATCTAGCTTGGCTCAAAGAGAACGACGCGATGATAAAGAGTCTGCCTGATGAGGTTCAAGTAGCCTTTTCGGTTTTCAATGCGAACAAGAAGGGCAAGTAGATAATGCCTTCACTTCAAGAACGTATAAGGGAGCTTCAGAGGAAAGTTGCTGAAAAGCGGCGTGATATACAGGCGATTCCAGGAACGGACCTCGAGCCGCATATACGAAGGTCCGTGCATGGGCCGTTCACGGCAAGGGAGAAGGCGACAATTTTTCGTCGCGATGTGGAGATTAGAGAGGCTCAAGAGGAGATTTTAGGCCTTCAGCTTGAGGAGGAATTTGGACTTGGTGATCCGATCGAACCAGACATCTTCGAAACCCGTCCAGACCCGACAGTGGAGATGGCGGCTGCGAGTGCAGAGGCGTCCTTACAGGAGCGGCTCGTGGGAGCAGACCGCTCGAAGGTGTCCACGGTCTGGCAGGCTGATAACGCGTTGAGGTATGGGAACGTGAGCGGGTTTGTGTCCTACAGGGATATCGGGTCTGTGCTTGAGAGGATTCAGCGTTTCGGGGATAGGCCCGCTGAAGGGTTCGTGGATGTGATGTCTGCGAATTGGGCGACTGCAGAAGGCCTGAAGAACAAAATCCCTGTCCGGAAGGATATCGTGGAAGGGGACTTGTTCATCAACGGCTTCAATGCAATGAAGGCGCTTGAGGAAGGACGGGCCACACTTGCGGATGTGAACAACTTCGAGGCGTTCATGCGGGAGACGATGAGGAACACGACGTTCGCGGGCGAGGTTGCTGGCCTTATGTCCGTCATGCCCACCTGGATGGTGGAGTTTTGGCTGACTGGGGGAGTTGTGAAGGCGGTCGGAAAGGGTATCTGGTCAGCCACGACGTTCGCAGCACGACGAACTGCGAAGAAGATCGCCCGAGAGGCAATCGAGGAGGTCGCACAGAAAGGCTTGAAGTCCTTCGCGAAGCGTGCCGCTGTGGGGAGTGCGAAGCTCGCAGGTGTTGCGGCTGGGCAGACGCTCCTCAGCCCGGCGAAGGTCAGGCGGTCAGCAGCGAGCCGCCGAGTGCGGCGTGATTTGAACGAATCCGACGTTGTGCGGTGGCGGAATGCGATCGGGGATGTGTTCACGGAGTTTCTCTCTGAGGGTGCCGGGCAAGGGTTGACGACTGCGTTGCTGGTGCCACTTCGGCCGCTTGGCCGGATGGTGGGGAGGTTGCCGCCGACTCAGCGGATCGCGGGTGCGCTGACGTCGCTGTCACTCCGCGCTGGCGAAAGCACCACCGGGCGAGCCCTTGGCACTGTGGAGACGATCCTTCGCAAAGGTGGGTACTCGTCGTTCCTGGGCGAATTTGCGGAGGAGCGGTTCAAGTCACAGGTGCTTGATCCGCTTCTCGGCATCGAGGACTTCAGGCTCCCAACAGCGGAGGAGCTGTTGATCGAGACCGCTGCGCTGGCGCCGTTCACTGCGCTTGGGCTCGGGGCACGGTGGAAGCAAGGGTCGAGGGAGTTTACAAAGACCCTTCACAAGCAGGAACTTGCGAGGTACCTTGCCCAGATCAAGGACAACGAAACTGCGGGGCGGGAGAGTCTACAGGAGTTCTTCGTGGAGGAGCTTGGGCCGGAAATGGGCGGGCGGTTGATGGAGATGTCAGACGCTGTGGGGTTTCACTGGACTGCGCAAAAGGAAAACGTCGGCAAGGACTGGTACGCAGAAATGCACGCGCAGTTTCTTGAGGGGCCCATGCGTGGGACGGGTGCAGCGCTCGTGCAGACGCCTGCGACTGTAGAGGCGTTTTACATGGGCGTCGAGGGAGCGTTGCTCGAAGCACAGGAGACACCAGAGCTTGTGGGACTTGTGGGGGGCGAAGCCGTCTCGCCGACCACTACACCTGTGGACGCCCGAACGATGTTCACGTACCTGAAGGGCAAAGTGGGCTCGGACTCACTCATGTGGACGGTCGGGCCAAGGCTCCTTGATAACATCCGCAAGGGTGAGAAGGTCTCCCTCGAGGACGTCGCCCGCTCGAGCGTGAACATCCGCACCGAGGCAGCGGGGAGGTTCCCTGAGGCGCAGGTGCGCGAAGTGCCTGGGGTCGTGGAGGGGGAGCGCACGGAGGTGCTCGTGCAGGTGCCGGAGGTGCTTTCGCCCAGGGGCGGAGCTGTCGGGCAGGTGCGGTACTCCACGCGCACGCCGAAGTCTGGCCCGCAGAAGGCGCTCGTCATCGAAGGCCTGGAGACTCTCGAACAGGAGGTCGAAGGGGAGGAGAATGCGAGTTCGAATTGGGAACGCATCCTCGCGCATAAGGTTTTGCAGATTGCAGTGGAAGGCGAGCACGATGTTGTGACGTTTCCGACAGCGAAGGAGCTTGGGCTAGGGGAGGCGGAGAGCAAGCGGTGGGAGAGCTTCCAACGAACGCTGCTTGGGTTAGTGAAGGAGCTCGACGAAGGAACGGCGGTTCAGGAGGTAGGGATCGACTACGCGGTGGCGGGGCAGGTGGACGCCGACGTGCATTCACAGAGTGGTGTTCCGCTTTCGGCGAAATCGCACGAAGCGTATGTAAACCACCCCTATGTGGAGGTTGTGCTTCAGCAAGGGGAGGTGGAGGATCGTGAGCCCACAGAGCCACTCTACGAGAGCGCGCACGTTGGCGCTCACAATCCGCGTACGAAGTTGTTTGAATACCGCCTAGAGCGTTTGAGGGGTGAAGGTGTTCTCACAAAGCCGGAGATTGATCTTCTGCGGGTGCTGTTTGGAGAGTCCAACATGGAGTGGACGAAGTATCTTAACAGTCTTGAGGCGGTGAAGGGGCTCAAGGGGGCATTGGGGACAACGAAGATCATCGGGAAGCCACTCGACAAGGGTGGGGCACCCTCAGATGTCACCCTTGCGAAGGGGGCCTTTGGTCCGAGGCGTCCGGGCGTTTTCACGCTTCTCCATGAGCTGGGGCATGTGGCGATGAACGCTCTACCGTGGGATGTGACCCTCGAGGCGATGGAGATCATGAGGGACCTCAAGGCGACGGGGGTGCTGAAGGAGTATTTTCAGGATGCACTCTCGGGTGAGCGGTTGGAGGGTATTGAGACGTTCTTGGCAGATGAGATTGAGGGGTTTGCGGAATTGTTCTCGCTCTCACTCGTGCGAAGGCGTGCACCGACGGGGAGGATTGCTGAGATCCTTGACATGATGCGCACATGGCTCTGGCAAGCGTTTGTGCGGGTGAAGTTCTCCAGTCCGAGTGAGACGAGGCAAAGATGGAGCTCAAACCTCACAAGCGCAGAACGTAAAGCGATGTTCTCTCGGCTTGATGAGATCTTCGACGATGTGATGGGGTTTGTTGAGCCAAGTGTGGAGAATCCGGAGACGCTCGAGCGGGAACTCCGTCAACGGAACGCGCCCGAGTGGCTGAGGGACTATCAGCGGACGTTGGAAGGCTGGGCAAAGACGGAGCTTTCTGCGATGGACGTGGTTGAGAGGGTGGAAGAGAATCCGGAGCGGGCGACAGGGGCTTTGCCGACGAGAGCGGAAATGCTCCAGGGGCTTGAGCGCACAGCTACGATGGCGGAGTGGAGTGTGAAAGCCTTGGAAGATCCCGCGAGTGCGCAAGTGGCGCTCGAGCAGGGGCCAGTCGTTCCGGTGGAGCAAGTTCTGCCGCAACCAGCGATGAGCACCCCTCGAGGGGCGACGGAGTTTCTCACGGACGGGCGGGCGATCATACGTGCCTTCCGCGGTTTCGACTTCTCGAGTGCGGTCCACGAGTTGTTTCATATCTGGGAACGGCAAGCCTCGACGGAGCAGCTGACGCTGATGGAAGGGTGGCTCGAGCTGCCGCAGGAGGGGTGGGGGCGTGTGGAGCGGGAGCAGCTCGCGAGGGCGTTTGAGCAGTACCTCATGAACGGCCAGGCACCGCTCGCGACGCTCAAGGACACTTTCACGAGTGCCCGCGAGTGGATTCGGGACGTGTATCGCCATGCGAAGGAGCCTATGGAGGTTGGGAGGATCTCCTCTCAGCTCGAGCGAGCCTTCGACCTCTTCTTCGTGGACGAGTCCCCGGAGATTCGCGAAGCGCGGGACACAGTCGAGCGGGAGTACCAGGGACTGCTCGCAACGCTCCCCTTGGGCGAGCCGGTGTTCGAGCCGACGGAGGAGGATATTCTTCGGCGTGCGGTGAACATCAGCGTAGACGAAGGCAACTTGCTCGGTGCGCCTGCAGAGACGTACCTTCAGGCGAAGGCGGAGTTGATCGCGGCAAACGCTCCTCCGTCTGTGGAGGTGCTCGCGGCGAGGGAGCGGGTGCAACAGGCTCGGGGAGAGCTCCTGCGCCTTCAGGATGGCCGCAAGATCACAGACCTTGAACGTCTGGATCCGTTCCTCAAGTGGGGGAACGTGGAGCCGTCCTTCTGGTCAACGCCGGTGCCCACGCACAATCGGCTTGTGAAAACCATGCGTATGGGGGAGAATGCGCTCACGGACCTCTACAACTACAGCACGCGGCTGAGTAAGAGTGTCGCTGGGAGGAAGTTCCTTGAGCTCTTGACCTTCAAAGACGAGTACACCAGTAAGGTGATCGGGATCTTCGAGAACGAGCTCTGGTGGAGATGGGGGAATCTCTCCATCGCAGACCGCAGGTGGCTTGCGCAGGACACGCAGGGCTTCACCAACATGCAAAGGGCGTTTGATCACTCGTCGACGCCAGAGGAGCTGCAAATCGCACCGGAGGATGTGCCCTCCCCGCAGGTGAATGACTGGCTGGTGCTTATGTCGGATGTTATGAACTTCTTTGGCTCTGAGGCACGGCGTGCTGGTGTCGTGCAGCGGCTTGTTTCAGGCGAGCGGCGGATATTCCGTGGGGCGGAGACAAACCGACTGCCCCGGATGCTCACCCGTGAAGCCTGGGGAGCGTACACGCAAGGGAAGGGAGAGATCTATGATACTATCGTGGCTGAGGCGGTGAAGTGGAACGAGGGCCTCCGGCCGGATCAGGTGAGATCGGAGTTGCGGTCCCACTTCCTTGCGAAGGGTGGGAAGTATCGGAAGAGCGGACAGCTCGAAGAGACCCGCCGCATAAAGAACATGCCGTACATCCTCACCGTCCCCGGTGCTGTGCTTAACACGCGGAGGGTGAGCCTGTTCAGTAACCACCCTCTCGAGCTTGTTCAAAAGGCAATTCACTACCAAGCGAACCGGATCGGCTTTATCAAGGCCTTCGGGCAGACGAACTTCCTCCCCGAGGTGTCCGTCCACCATGCGAAGCGGCTTGCGAAGGCCACGGGCATAAAGCCGAAGCACGGGAGGACGCAGGTAGAAGAGGCTGTGCTCGAGTTCAGGGTGATGGATGTGGATGAAGTCCAGGCACTGAGTACAAGGGAACTCCACGCACTTGCACGTGACCTCGACATCCCCAGCGGTGCTTCGCAGGAGGAATACACGCGGAAGTTCGAGGCAACGCCACTTCCGGCGAGCTTGTCGCCGGCCCGCGTTCGGGCCATGAAGAAACTCGCAAAAGACCTCGGCGGGATTGAGCTTGACCAGCCGGCCGAACTGCTTTACCAAGACCTCATCCGGCGGATCTCTCTCGAGACCACGAACATCTTTGAGAGGCTCCTCGAGATGCACGTGGCGGAGACCGGGGACCCCGGCGGTAAGGAGACCAAGCAGTTTCTGACGGTGCTCAGGCGCTCGCAGGGGATTCCGGTCTGGTTCAAGGAGACCACCGGACGAGCAAGCCAACTTGCCTCGCTTGGCAATCAGATCATGGGGTCCTTCCAAGTAAGCGCGAGTGCGGCGGTTAACTTGCCGCAGCCTATTGCTCATGTGCCCGTCTATGTGGGTTTTCGGCGGACACTCCAAGCGATCGTGAAAGCGTACTCGGACCCGCAGACAACTGAAGCCGAGCTTGTTGCTATGGGTGCAATGCAGAGGGCGATTACGTATTGGGGGCTCGAGCCGGGTCGGTGGCTTGAGGGGATCGGGCGCAATGTGCGTGGAGGGGCAAGTATCGCCGTCGGTACACGGTTCCTCTCGCAGCGAAATAACATGGTTGCGGGAGTGGCGTTCCGCGAAATGGCGAAGTATTGGCAGGTGAACGGGGCGCCTGCACGAAAGAAGCCGCTCCTGCGAGACCTTGGCCTAACAGACGTGGAGGTCGCAAGTGCTGTGAACGGCACAATGTCAGACGAGGTGGTGGACAAGATAACACGCAGGGGCGTTGCTTGGTCGCAGTTTGTGACAGAGAGCCCGCAGAGGAAGGGCCATATTGACTCGCATCCGGTGTGGAAGTTCATGATCCCCTATATGTCCTATGCGGCAGGGGCGAGTCGGCTGCTTGACGCACGGGTGCGTGGGTTGTTCGGGGCTGCGATCGAACTCCGGCATGTCGACAGCGCGGAGGCATGGGCAACGTTCGCGCAGGAGCTTGTGAACACGGCCCGGTACCTTGTGGGCACGGCCACGGCGGGTACGTTGTCGCGGTTCATCTTCCGCTCCCTGTTCTACGGCAAGGCGCATTTGCAGTTTGCGGATGACGACAAAAGTTGGTATGACTACGTGCTTGAGGGTTTCATGGAGGCGCAGGTGTTCGGACTTGCGCACAAGACAATGGACTTCTGGCGGTATGGGGAGGGGAAGAATCTCGAAACCCTCGCTATTGGTAGCTCCCCAAAAGTGCGTTTCCTGTTCGATGCAATGAGGACGTTGGGTGTCCTCGCGGAGAACACCTTCGGTACGGCCGACATCACGAACGCGGAAGCGGGCTCGAGCTTTGCACGAAGGCACATCCCAGCCACAAAGGCGTTCCGCTACGTGGAGCAGATTGCGTTCCCAGACGTTGTCGAGATGGAGTTCTTCCGGGAGAAGAAGCGCCTCTTCAGGCGGAAACTTATCGAGGATGGATGGTATCGCGAACGGGCCGTCGTGCTTGAGTTCCAGCAAAAGCAGGAGACGATCAACCTCCGGCGGGCGCTTATGCGCCTAGACCCAGAGGGCTTCAAGGACGCTCTCCAAGCGTACACGGCTAAGAAGGTGAAGGACGCGCAGGATATCACACCGAGCGAGGAGAGTGACCTCACCGGCGTCCTACGGAGCATTGAGGTGAACGCACGCCTTGGTCGTATCCCGCAGACCATAAAGCAGGAACTAGAGTTCTACTCACCGTTGGGCGGTCTGAAGGATACGCATCTCCTGCTTTACCTCAAAGGGCTTTCGGTGAGCGAAAAAGAGCGGGTGGTGAGGCTTCAGAGGGCGTATATAGAAATGGCTTTTTCGAACTTTTAGAGTGTAACACTTCAGAGAAAGGTATACAGGTTTATGAAAATCTTCAATCAACTTCCCTACATCGCACGGCACCTTGAGCTGGAGGGGAACACGCTGGTCGAACGCCCGGACGCCGAGCTTTGTGTGCTCGAGGAGAACACGCACACGAACGCAGGTGCTCAGCGGGTGCTCAGCGGTTACACGTTCCCGCTGTCGCTGCTTGGCCTTCCGCTCTCCCGTCCCACGAAGGATATCTTCTACCTGAGCTCCTTCTGGCATGAAGGGAAGTGGCATCCTCAGATGCTGCTTGCGATCCCGCTTCAGGGGCTCATGAACGAGAACCTCGGAGCTGCGGTCACATCCGGCCTATGCAGTCGCTACCTGCCACGCACGGACGAAGTCGACATGCTTTTCTCGCTTCCGTCTCTCCAGGAGGAACTCCACCGCCTGGAACACCGTGGCTTCGTGTCCTTCTGCCTGGACGCGCACACTTTGCGTGTTGTGAACATCCAAACGGGTCCTCCGACCGCCTTCGGATATGTGAACTTCTTCGAGGGCCTTCGCACGATCCCTGTGCGCACCTTCCTGACAGACCCCTTCTCCGTGCGGTTGTATGAAAACTGGGTGATCTCTCTGCTTGTGAGTGTCTGGCCTTCGCCGTACAAGCCGTCTGAGGGTTCGACGTTTGATCTTTCCTTCTCGCAGGAAAGGCGCTTTTGGACGGACGCACAAGAGCGCCTGAAGCGGTCGTTCCTTTGCACGGGCGGTGTGCTGGGTGTCAGCGCCGGCTTCGGGTACAGTCTCATGAAGGCGAATCAGATGGCTCTTGCGACCCCCCGAGAGCTTCAGACACCGATGTTGCAGTATCGGACAGATGCCCACCAAGAGGCGGCGAGGGTGTTTGATCCGGTTCGTGCTCTAATGCAAAATACTTCGTGATGTCGCCATTATAGTCGTGGCGTATCCGCTTACTCTGCCGGAGCGTTTGTATGTATCCGTCTAGGGCGAAGGCGTTTAGGCGATAGGACATCCGGCGGGTGAGCTCCGCTTTTGTGATACCGCGAGAGCCTGTCTTTTCCACTCGGGTGAACACGTCCTCGAGCAGGTTTCCTTCGTCACTCGCACTGATGAGGTGCAGGACCTTCGGGAGGTTTAGCTCAAGCCGCTGGAGAATTGCATCTGCGCCTTTGACGTGGCGTGCCTGGATTTCCATGTTGTCCTCGCCGCTCACACAAAGGGCCATTGCGATTTTTAGCAAGTGCCCATCCCGACGAGAGGCGTACCCGGAGAGGTTTTTGTTTTCAAAAAAGCTCGTCGTGCTACAGAAGTTATGATAGATGCTCTCGAACAGTGTCCACGCATCCTTCGCCAACGTGAATTCGCCCGCCAGCATCGCGATTTGCTGCAACCGGAACATTGCCCGCGCCCGGGCATCGGTTCTCGCCTGAGTGTGTTGTATTCGGGCGATGGGCGGACAGGGCTTGTCTACGTAGACGAAGATCATACGCGACGTCAACCCACCGCCAATTGCGTCTGCTGGTATCGCCGACCGTATCCACTCCAGCGTGCTCGCGGCAAGGAGGGAGAGGTAACAGTTTGTCAGGATCTCCTTCCCTCGAGACTTGGTCTCGTTCACATACTTGCTCTTGCAATCGTAGAGGTTGATCAGCAGCTGTGCGAGGTTCGACTCATACGACTTGCGGTTCAGGAAGTTCGATAGCTCATCCACGATCGCGTGCCCTTCGCACCCAGCCTTCGTGCGAAGGGTGCTAATCAGGGCCTCCGTCGTGATCTTCTGTGCCACGATGTTCAGCGGAGGGTCGAGCCGGTAAAGCATCTTCTCCACCATGCCGATCGCGGTGGACTTCCGGCAGCGGCCTGAGCCTGCCACCAGGATCACAAACAAGTTCGGATAAAGGGTGTACTCCTCCATGTCAATCCAACACTTCCGCCCAAGCGCTGAGTCGATGGCAGAAACTCCACACCAGAGCGCGAAGATCTCAGGAACTTCGGTACCCTTTGTGAGGAAGACTAGATCTTTCAAGAAGTTCGATGGAGGCACTTAGGAGGGATCCTTCCCATTGATGAAGGCTGCTATCTGTGAGGGACAACTCCCTCCATTCTCTAACGGATGTGCTGTGACTTTCATGCCTTGTCTCCTGTCCAAGTGTCTAGCGGCTTCTGATCCCACCAATTCGGTCCTGCGCTTATGTCCACAGGGATCTTCAGCGGTTCCTCTACGAGAGGAAACTTGATCGAGATTTCCATCAAGTTCTTGATAACTGGCGCGAGCTCTCTCACCTTGTGCGTGGGCACGTCGAACCCGAGCTCATCGTGCATTTGCAAAATCACACTCGCGCCTTGCGGCTCAAGCACGTGTGTGCTTAGGTACATCGCTCGGTTGGCAATGTCCGCCTCCACGGCCTGAGGTATTTGGGCATACGCCTGACGGTAGGTGCCTTCATCCATCCGCCCAAAGAACACCCGCAGCCTCCCCAGCGGGCTTCGCAACATCCGCTCTGTGTGTAGCTGTTCTTGCACCCGCTTCCACCAGATCGCCAAATCCGGTAGCTTGTTCCAATACGCCTCGAGGCTTGCCTTCGCCTGTGCGTAGGGGACCTTGTACGTCAACGAGGCGGTCTTGGCGCCCATGTGGAAGTTCCCACCATGCACCCCGACCTTCCCGTGCTGACGTTGCGGCGGCGACACGTCCCCCTCCTCCACCCGGAAGATGTTCGCCGCATTCCACCGGTGGATGTCAAACCCGTCCTCATGCAGGAACTTCTCCACCAACGGTCGCACGTCGCCTTCCCAGGCCACGATCATGACCTGTGCCTGTGAGAGATCCGCCTTAACCCACGTGTGGCCTTCGGGCACGATGTAAATCCGGCGTAGTTCGCTCTTTGTGATATTCTGCATGTTGCCGCCCGTGCCGAAGATGGTCTTCGAACTGCTCACCCGACCGGTTTTCGCCCCCGTCGCATTATAGGAGGTTTCCATCCGCCCATCGGATCGCAACTCGCACGACAGGAACGTCCCCAGGAGCGTCACCTTCTGTCGGTACTCGAGAATATCCACAATAACCTGTGCGTGCTGAGGGTACTTCACCTGCAACCTCGCCAGCGCCTTCTCCCCGGTCGTGGGGTTGCCTGTTTTCATGTCCTTCTGCACCGGCATGTGCAACTTCCCGTAGAGGAGCTCCTGAACTTGCTTCGAGCTCGAAGGATTGAAGTTTTTCAATCCCACATCGGCGAAGCTAGTCCTGAATGCCACGAGCTCTTCCTGGGTGCGGACCTTCATCTCGTCCCGCAGAGACACGTCCACGAGCACGCCGCGATTCTGCATGCGTGTAAACCCTTGCATCACACGCTGGGACAACGTGCGGTAGTGGCGTTCCACCCCAAGCTCGCGCATTTCCTTCTCGAGCTTTTGCGCACTCTCCCAGGTGGCCACGCAGTCGAAGCAGTTATACCTCCATGTGGAGAGATCCGAGGAGGCATCGTAGTCCGCGTAGTAGGGTATCCGAGTGTAGATGCTCGCGAGAAAGTCCAGGCTCTTTGGCAATTCGCTGTAGCACTCATGCTGAGCGACCATCGTGTCCATCCAAAGCCCGCGTGTTTTTATGCCGAGGTCTCGCGCAAGGAGCGTCGAGTCGAAGGGGAAGTTCTGTGCGATCTTCGGCACGTTGCGATCCCACATGATCTTCTCTAGTCGACGGAGGATCTCTCGTTCATCTTCTTCGGTCCAGTACGATCGTCCGATGGGGCCGTCTGTGGGGTCTAGCAGCGTATTTCCCCCAAGCTCGATAGAGTCCCTGTTGGAGATAAACGGTATACACAGGGCGTCCGTACCGTTCCATGCCAAGCCGAGGCACCGCACGTGGTGTCCGAGTGTCTCAATATCAAACGCGATGGTGGGTTTTTCCCGTTCAATCCACGTCAGGCGTGAGAGCGCGTCCTCTACACTGGGACGTATGGTAAAGTTGTGTATCGGGAGCGCGAGATCAGGGGACGTACTCTCAGATAGACCCCGCTTGAGGTCCAACTCCAAGATAGCCCGATGTTCATACTGCCTGAGTATGTAAGACGGGTGGAAAGTCCCAAGCGCCTTACCGACCTTGGTATCTTGCAGTGAACCCCTCCATTTCGTAATACCTCGCCTACCGGTAACTGCACGGAGTGGTTCATCCCCAAGACAGATAGTGATATTTGGACGGACACGCAGAAGCTCCTTTTCCAGGCGATCCTGCCCTCGCAGCAGTGCCGCCGAGGGTTCGTTCCTCTTCCCACCGTCATCGTAGAAATGTTCAAACTTGTTCCTCGGCGGCCGGATCTGCATCACGTTCGTCAGGTAACACTCTCCCCTCGCAATCCCCACCTTCGCCAGGAGCGCTCCCAAGAGCTTCCCGCTCGCTCCCACAAACGGCCGTCCCTCCATTTCCTCCGTCCTCCCCGGTGCTTCCCCCACAAGGGCGATCCTGGCGTTCCTCGGGCCGGAGGGGGGTACTTGTGTCACTGGAGGCTCCTTCTTGTAAATGGGCAATTGCGTTTTTGAGAACCTCAATCTCTTGATCCTGACTGACAACCCGGTAGTGCAACTCGGTATTCCGGCAATGCAACTCGGTGTTCTTCTTGCTAAGCTCATCGCAGATTTTACCAATCTCGGTCACAATCTGCTTTCGGACCGGCGCCCTGAGCGCTGCGGCCCGTCGAAGGGCATGGCGGTTCACTTTGGCTCTCCTAAGATGTCGTTAATACGGGCATCGAACTTGTCGAGCATCTTCCGATGAGCTAGTATACTTCCTCGTAGCTCGTGTAACTGTTCGGGGAGGGTACATATGCGTTTGTGTTCTCGATCCCCCGCCATCACTCCCGCGCCCACCCGCCTCTCCAACGCCGCTCGGACCTTGAACCAATACTCGAGAGTGGAGGCCTTCCTTGCGCCGTGCGGCCCTCCGTTGTGTGTCCTGGCGAGGACTTCCCAGTTTGAACCTCGAAACTCACCTGGCACGAAGCGGAGCCAATAGCGAATCATTGTCTCTTCTGAGTACGTTACTTTTTGACATTCGTTGAAGTTACCTCTAGGTCCTATACTTAGGTATATCCACGCATCCAGCCAATACGCCTTCGTGATCTGGTACGGCCCGATCTCGCCGTTCTTGCCTGAGAGGGCCGAGAGGCCCATCCCGCCCGTCTCCACTTCCCGCAATGCATGGAAGAAATCCTTCAACGTCACCCGCGCTCGTATGTCTACGTTCATGTCTGCAGTCATGTCTGGCTCCTTTGTTGTGTTACATGTTCCAATCACCGCCACAAGCACAATGTATATAAGCACGTCCTTCACTCGACCGCCTCCTTTGCCTTTCTCACAAGCATCCCCGCAATGCGCAGTGTACACACAGCTACAATCTGCTTCGCCCTCTTTGAGGCGCTTTCTTCCACTGGTATACCCGTAAGGCCTTCCACAAGCGCGGTCACTTCGGCGTCGAGGGCGTCGAACTTAGGCAGGAGGTGTTTCATGGGGTGGGCTCCTTCAGCGCGGCGGGTGCGTCCCCTCCCAACCACGCCTGGGCTGCGTCGAAGTTCTTCTCGCTTAGCTCAAACCCCCTTGCCCGCCGTTTGCACGAACGGGCCGCCACAAGCGTGCTGCCGCTCCCCGCGAACGGATCCAGCACAAGCTCTCCCTCAAAGGAGCTTTGCTCGATGAGCGTCCGCAGAAGGTCTTGGGGCTTCTGGAACGCATGCACCTTCTCGGTGGTCACCGGCTTGAACTCCAGCACTTCCCGGAGGGGCTTCGCAAGCCGGTGGGGGCTTTCGTGCGGCGGTGGCGCCTTCCACCCAAACAACACAAACTCTGTGCACTTCATGTAATTATACCCGCTGAACGCCACCGTCTGCACGCCTTTGTTCCACACGAGCGGGCCTGGACCGGTGGTGGCGCCATGGAAGCTGAAAATTCTCTCCCAGTACGTGTACATGTTCGATGAGTGAAACACATAAAAGTGCCTTCCCGGCTTCAATACACGCATAATCTCGGGCACAACTTTCTCAATAAGATCAAAGAGGTCCACGTCCTTCATGTTGTCGGTGTCTCCCAACCCCTTCGCATACGTCTGCCGTGTGGTCGGTCCGCCTTCCCGCAGCGCCTCCACCCTCCGCACCCCGTAGGGTGGGTCCGTGACGACGAGGTCCACACTGTTGTCCGGCAGCTCCTTCAGCAGCTCAAGCGCATCGCCCAACACGAGACCGACGTCGATTTTCACCACTCCCTCTTCCACCTGCCTCTTATGCGCCTGCGCCTTCTTCACCTGAGCCACGAACTTCCTCGCCGTGGTCAACGGCATGTTTTTCACCTGCTCGGCCAACTCAGGGTTCGCTGCCAACTCCTCGGCCATTGCCACGTTCACAGCTACCAACGACCGTGACACGCCGAGCAGGGTTGCCGTCTTCTCGGTTGACCAACCTTCGGGATTCTCACCTCGAAAGCTCGTCCCATGACGTGCCTTCTTCAGGTCGTCCACCTGCTTCATCAGCACGCACTCTTCCTGCCACGTGAGGTCCTCCCTCTGAGCGTTCTCCACCAGCTCGATCTCCTTCGCCTCGAGGTCCTCCAACTCCTCGCGCACGAGTGCCTCGATGTGTGTGCGGCCGAGCACCACATGCGCCCGGTACCGCCGCTCACCGCACACGAGTTCGTAGGGCCGCTCTCCTTCGCACTCGCGCAAGAGCACCGGGTTCAACAGCCCGTGCTCCTTGATGCTCCCCGCGAGTTCTAGGACGTTTTTGAAATCCTTCCGTCCCCTGTCCGTGCGGACAAGGATATCCTTCAACGCGATTTGGTGCAGTTTGGTCATACCTTCGGACTCCAATTCCTGTAGTGAAGCGCCTGCCCTCCACACGATCCGCAAGCGGCTATGCTTACATCCACGTCAACGTCCGCACAGTTGTCACACGACCTCGTCACGTGCCAGTTTCCTCGCAACACGGCGACCTCGGCCTCAAGCGCGGCGATGCGCTTTTTGAGGTGTGTGACCTCATTGCATACAGCACAGTAGTCACCGTAGTCGTCATCTTCCTGACGGAACTCCATCGCATGGCCGCAGGGCTGGAGGGTTTCGGCTGGTGTAGTGCGTTCGCACTCTTCCGTCGTTGCCGGCGGCTGAAGGCCGAGCTTCCGGCGAAGTCCATCGGCCATGTCGGTCCATAACTTGTCAGAATTTATCGCCATCACCCACCCCCTTCCGCCGCTTCTATTGCGGCCTCGATCTCGTCGGGCGTTTCTTTGACGGAATACAAGATGCCGTACATCGTGACCCATGTGTTGCCGGGGGTCACCTTCCCTCTGTTCCAGGCGATGCGTGCAATGTGTTCAATCGCAAAGTCCTGTTCGCCACTGCCATCACCGCCGGTCAACCTGACAAATCTCGTTGTCATCACCGAGCTCCTTCCCTAAAACACACCACCCAGAGAGCTTCGGACCCTCAACCTCCACCCTCCGGGCAGTGCCTTAGTTGCTCACCCTTGCCTACATAGCGCTGGCTTCAGCGCTATTTCCAATCATACGACGCGACCTTACGTGTCGGCTCGTCGTTGTACGTATCTTCCTTCGTATTCACCACAAGCGTGCAACCGATAAGGTCCTCGGTGTCGATGGGCCCATCCACGCTCAGGCCGGCTGCGATTGCCAGCTGGCGAAGGCGCGTTTTCCCAAAACCCTTCCACAGGCAGATGTAATCTGTGATCAACTGCCCGTCCGTGAGCTCATCCCCTGTGTCGAGGTACCGCATCAAGACATGCAGCACGCGCTCGTCGCTATCCGGTCGGTCCTTTGGCGGCTTCGCCTCGATTTTCACCACCTCCACCGTGTGCTTGCCTGCCTCGGGAAGCGGTATCTCGCTTGGTACATCTGTAAGATCAAAAACAGGACTCATTTGCATTTCCTTTCATCTGAAAAGAGGGTTCTTGAAGGGTGAACAACCTTCTGCTATGCTTACATACTTGCCCAACGGACAAGGTCTGTCACAATCCGAGGCGGTGATTCGCCTCGACTGACTGTCTGTTGATACTCCCGCCAATGCACGTTGGCGGCTGTGTTGACTTCTTGTCGAGTTGCAGTCGGCCAAGCCAAGCGATAGTGCAACCGAAGCAGCTTGTGTACTTTGATCGATTGCGACGGTCGGGGCACTCGTCGCTTAGTGTCAAACACCCGACGCCACCCCCACAGCTTAGGTCGAGGTGTTGGACTGGCTGACTTGTGTCCAAACACCTTAACAATGGCTGCGAGTATCGAACTAACATATTGTTTGCTCGATTCACCATTACTAATCCCTACTCGCTTATGCCTTGGCATGTGCGACTCCCTTCGTCTAAAGCTTGTTTACGGGCATGATATCCCAACACTACCAAGAGGCTCAAGCACCTTCGGCTGTCGCTCCTGAGGCGACCCGCCGTCGTGCCTATACCCCATCAACGCCAACAACTCCCACATCCCGCCGTCCACGTCCCACTCCGGTGGCACGTTATGGCGGGAGCGCGTGAGGATTGCGGGTGTGCTTCTCGAAAGCACACTGTATTTGGACTCCCCCTTCCCGGCGGGCCTGATCCGCATGTAGAGAACCTCATCAAAGAGGGTGGGGATCTTGGGAGGGAATTTCTTTCCACTAATCGCAATTTCAACTCTCTCTACTCCATCAACCTCACCCATCTGCTCGTGGGCGATGACGATCACGGCAATCGGTAGGGTTTTGAGCATCTTCAAGAGCGTCTCAACTTCGCGAAAACACTCCCCCCAGTGGTTGATCTGAGGCTGCTGCCCGAGCTTCCCGGCCTTCCTGAGCACATAATCCATCGCATCCGACGCGAGGCTCGTCAACGAGTCAAGCGCCAACACCTTGAAGTCGTACTTCCCCCGCCCGCAGGCGGTTTGCACATCCTGCACGTAGTTCTTCGTTCGCTCAAACGCTCGGGGCTTCTTCAAATCTTCGTCCGCAAACTCTAACACGTCTACGTCCAGGCGGGCTTCGGAGAACTTATCCTTGAGCGTCAGGCCTGTCACAAGCCCTTGATCCAGGTCGATCAGCTGGAGGGCGCTTCCCAGCGTGAGTGCGAGGGCGGTCTTTCCGCTCCCCGCTCGCCCGTACAGCAGGACTTTCGGTGGTTTCAGCTTCAAATCTCTCAACTTAGGCATCAAGTGCCTCCTTTCACGGTTGGCAACCCGCCGAGGGTTGCTACATGACGAACACATTGCTCGAACACTTTCGTATTGAACTGCCACGTCCTAACAGTTCCGTTTTTCTCACTTCGCACTAGCTCTGCTTCCTCAAGCACCTTTAGATGCCTCAACACTGAGGACAAGGACAAAGACGAAGTTAGGTGTGTTTTTACCGATATACACCGAGTAATCCCTATAGTGCTGATAGGGTCATGCCAAACAACCGCCGCCAACACGTCCCGCCTCGCCTCACACGACAGTGCCTTTACGAACTTGTCAAGCTGAGGCATCAGGTGCCTCCTTCGGCTCCAGCCCCAACGCCTTTCGCACCCCGCCTCCATCCCGCTCCGCCGAGAGCGAGTACATATCCAACCCCTCGTCCCACGACTCCAGGCGGCAGAGGTCCGCAAAATCGCACCCCCATCCACCGCACCCGAACATCGAATACGGGTGACAACCTGCGAGGTTCTTCGGGAACACACCACTCTCCTCACACTCTTGCAAATCGGCGGCCGTATTCTGCACCCACAGCACCCAGTCCTCCTGCTCCTGCTCACTCACATACACCGGATGCCTGAGGCACGAGGCGCGTGTTTTGCTCACGCCCATACCCTCCACCAACACGCCACGCACGGGCTTCGGCAGAAGCATATTCGCCCCCACCGCATATGCGATAATCTGCGGATTGCGGTCGAAGCCGCTCAAAAACCACTCACTCATACGAGCACTCGTCTTAAACTCCACAGGCCAGACGTCCTCGGTCTCCCGATGCCTCACAAACCAATCCACCTTCCCCACGACAGGCAACCCGGCTCCGGCATCCCACGCGAGCGTGACCTCCCACTCGCTTGCGCCATCGGCGGCCACGATCGCACCCGGAGGTGGCGGTACGAGGTCATACGGATACTTCTCCGGTGTGTGTTCCCCGAGCCAGTGCATGAGCGACTTGATCGCCCCGGCCCTGTTCCTCCCCTTCTCGTCCGCGAGCTCCTCATCCCAGAGCCCGTCGAAGGCCACGACCGCCCGGTCAATGTGTTGGTCCTCGATCACGAGGGGCACAGCCGCATGGAGCGCGCTCCCAAACTGCATCGCGACACGTGCTCCCAAGCTCCGGACTCCGCACTTGTCGAAGTAGTAACTCCGCCAACACCGTGCCATCGATGAGAGGCTCGACGGCGACAACCACTCCCTCTGCACGTAGTGCTCCTTCAACCCGTACAACACGTTCTCACTTTGCTTTTTCATTTCGAGGCTCCTAAAGGGTTTCAACTGCAACTTCGTAACTTCTTCAATGCCCCCTTCACGATGTTTCGGACATTCTCATGGCTCTCCCCTTCTGCGCGTGCGATCACACGAAGCGACTCGCCCTGCCAAAATCTCCTCCACAACACATGCTTTTCCCGCTCTGTGAGCTTTGCCCGTTCCATAAGCACCCTCAGCTCGTCCACGACATCCAACTCCGGTGGCACTTCGCGCTCACGTGTTCTCCTCAACCCCTCCCCTTGCAACTCCCAGTGCCTACTCGCGCGTGTGGCGACTTTCCTTACATAACTCCAACACTGCAACCGGATAATCCGGCGGGCAAGCGGCCCGCCGCTCTGCCACCACCTAACCCACAAATCCTGCACAAGGGCCTCCCGGTCATACCACCCCGCCCGTGGGACGATCCGCTCGACCTCCCAGCGTATCACTGCTCGGGCAGCGGCGATATCTCGTGTGTCTTTGGGTGGTTCGGCTGTCATGATCATCCCCCAGTCCCCTCATCGCCGTCCGCAACTCGGACAAACCGCGGGAACCTCGGCACAGCGGCATCAGTCAAACTGCTATACCGCACGATAACGTGCTCACCCACAGCTGGTGGCACTTCGCGTTGCCGATCACTCAAACCGGTCCCCACCTTGAACTGCACCCCACCCCAGAGGCAAATCAACGCGCCGCATCTCCCTCCGTGCTTCCCCTCCCCCTCGGTGTGCCCGCACACAAGGGCCACAAGCTCCTTCGTCGGTTTGTACTTGAGCAACTGAGAGCTCCGCCGGCCTTCATACGCACTGTCGGCGCCTCTGAGCATTACACCCTCTCCTCCAAGGGTGAGCACCCCTTCGTAGAACTCCTGAAAATGCTCCTTCCCCTTGCACGTTGTCTGCTCAACCACCTGCACATCAGGGCACGATGCCAACATCGGTGACCGCTTCAGCAACTCGTACCTGTCGCGGAACTTCATCGGCACAAGCCCGGGTGCATCGAAGATGTGAAACTGTACCTCCTTCCACCTATCCTCCTCGGGCTCGTGCCTCCTCACAACACTCACGGTCCTTTGAAACAACCCTCGGCCCATATACAGCTCGCCGTCGAGGTTGACGGCGAGAGGCAAATCCTTTCCCCACCCTCTCGGCGTGTATATCTGCTTGTTGTTCCGTGTCCTCAGCGCGTTCCCATCCCACAATGCCCTCATCCCGTCGAGCTTCTCGCTCATCATCCAACCCGTTGGATCAAACCCTTCCTTCATCACCTTCGCGAGCATAAACTTGTGTGGTCCGTCGATCATTTCACACTTCCTTTCAGCATCTCTAACGTTTTCGCTCGGAGTTCAGGAGGCAGTTTCTCCAGTGCCGCCAGCATACGCGCGTCCAGCCTCGGCCCTTTGCGCACGCGCGTTTTGCACGATCGCTCCTTCCTCTCCTTCTTATACTTGTAATACTGCCTGTACGCCCCGGCACGGTCCTCGCGCTTTTCGCGCAACCAGGCGGTCGGCCGCTCCCCGAAGGGTACAACCTCTGGACACACGTCCATTTCGAGAGCGTCATACGGCGTGTTCGCGGCTCCTAGCACGTCTGCGTGCTCGGGCAACACGCAGTGGGCTTCCCCCGTCTGTGTGTCCACCCACTCGTCTGCTTTTACTTGTAGAAGTCTGGGCATTTGTTCATCCTTTGCAATGTTCTGCCGGCCGTCTGCGGCCGTGGGAACCTAAGGGCGGAGGGTTCCCTACCAAACCCTTCCACCCTCTGCTCGACCCTCGAGAGGAGAGACACCCAAGGGGAGCATCAACTCACATTGCACCACACGTTGTGAGTTGGGTTCCACGTCTGCGGTCCGTGCGCCTACGGCGAGGGCACCGGTATCCTCTCCACGAGGGCCTTCACAACCTCACCCACTACCTCACTCGACGTATCCGCCTGACTGTAGCCCCTCAGCACGAGCACCGCACCATCGCTTGTGCGTACTTCCAACACGCCGACCTCACTCGACGTCCCCCAGACGCGTACACGGGCCGTCAACCCGTTCGGATCTCGCCGCACTTCGTACTCCCGACTCGCACACCCGGTGAGCCAGGCGAGGATCACCGCCAACCCGAGCACCACAACCGCTGCGATCACGATGTCTGTCCATTTGAGCATTCTATTTGCCTCCTTTCTTTTCATCATCACCGTTGCTCCTCCCCAAAACCTTCCTCGCTCGTTCCTCCCAGTCTTTACCAATAACCACGTCACTGTCCACGGCCTCTCCATCAAGCATTTCTGACACAAGCTCTCGCAACCGCTCTTCTGTGTTTACTTTCTGCACTGTCAACCTTAAAATCTTCTCATAATCAAGCTCCACTCCCGCATACAGCGACGATGCTTGTAACATCACCTGACTCTCTCCCATCACACTCAACACGTTCATCCGCACATCACCATCAGGGTGTGAGATAACAAAAGATTCTCCAACTTCTACCAAAACCACTGGCATTGGGAACGGTCCCGGCGTGTGTTGCTCAGTCATGATCGCTCCTTTTCAAGGCGGTCGCGGAACACATGAAGCTGATTCAGTCGCCTCGTGGTCTGATCGCTCCATGTGTTGCGCATAGTCCACTCAGCATTGCTGCTGCCGCCACACACATTCTTACAGGCTTCGCGACGTTCTAAGGCGTCACGCTGCGCCTGTGCAATCAACACATCGAGAATCAGTTCAGCTACTAGGCTCATCACAGTTCCTCCTTCGCCAGCGGCGCGAGCGCGCACGCCAGCGCGATTAGCCCGGCGAGTGTGTAGACGATGGTGGCGTAGAGTTGCATCAGCCTTGCTCCTTTGCCTGCTCCAGCGTCAACGTCTCGAGCGCTTTGGCCACGGTCTTTGCGTCAAGGCATTCGTCTGCGATGAGACTTTCAAACGCCTGTTCGTCGTAACCCGGAGAGTGCCCTTTGCGAGCACGCTCCTCGTTCAAGGCCTGCATCCCGGCCAACCGCACGTTGACCCTTGCTATGGCCGCAAGGACCGTTGCGCTTGCGTCCATCTTGCAGGCCGCTTCGTGCATCGTGCTGCTGCTTGCTTCTAGGGAACCGTTCATCGTCGCTCCTTTCGCGGTCACTTGCAGACCTCAAGCTCGTCGGGGTCGAGGTCGCGCCACTTGTAGGTGTTCGGCCCTGAAATCCAGTGCAACCCGTCTAGATTGAGCGCGGAACTTGCTGAATACAGGTGCTTGCAATAGGCTTCTGTGCTGTGCGAGGCTTCATCACAGCCGACAATCGCGCCATTCGGCACGTCATCCCACTCGCGCCACACATACCCGCCGCCTTCTTTCAGTTTCACTCGTGCCATGATGTCGTCTCCTTTGTAGGGTTGTCCGGTCAAAAGGCGGGTGGGTCAGCCTGGCGTTACCACTCAAAGTGCCAGCCCGAGTAAGATCACCCAGGCCGACCACACACCGCCGTCGCACGTCGGCCGGAGTCGAACCGGCAAGCTGTTATTCTCAAGGGCTTGCGAACCTCAAGAACGCCTCGGCATCCTACGCCGCTGGTGCGAAACCCCTAGAAGGCATTTCTGCCTTCCAGGAGGATCGAGCACATCAACTCGCATTCAGTCCAACTCGTCCAACTCGTCCGAGGGTTCGCCCGCTTCCACGGCCTCTGCTGCGCCGGCTGCTCCCTCCGCCATGATAACCGCCACCCTGCGATCGATCTCCGCCTCCCAGCCCGCGGGGTCTCCGCCAAACCGCTGGATCGCCGCCATGTCGCTCACCATCTCGTGTGTGGCTTGCTTCATAGCACGGGTCTTGGACACGGGTCCAACCACGTTGTCGGACCTCACGGCGTTCAGGGCGTTCGTGCGAATTTGGGCATTCAGTGCCTTCAATAACGCCTCTGCTCCTAGCTTCTCCACCGCCTCGTCGACGTTCTCGTACACCGGGTACGTTGCCTCCCCGACCTTCTTACTCTTACTCTTCACATCCGTTTTTTCCTGTAGCATCTTGGAGATCTCCTAAGTTTGTGCTACCTTCGCTTGCGGCCTAGGAACATCCCAAGCCCTATCTCACGAGTGTGTGATCCTGAGGATCATACGCGTTCGTGCGAATAAATCCGTTATTTCCCCCTCCTCGAGGAGCGCTGGGGTCATGCCCTCCAGCGTCTGCAGGTACCCGATCATGCTCAGCCCAACTTCGCGGACGAACACCTTCACAACCCACCTCCCCTCGGTGCTTGGGCGTGTGAATGTAACTCCGCTCGAGTGGGTTGTTTCCATGTTCCATGTTTGCATGTTCGCGCTCCTACTTAAATATATCCATCCCCAGGTCGCCGAGGTCTCCGTTGTCGAGAAGCTCGAGGGTGGCCACGTCCTCATCCACAGGTGCGACAGGCTGCTCGAGCTCTCGCGCTTGCACGGCTGCTCCGCCCGTCCCACGTTCGTAGAGGTTCAGCCGCTGACAGTTCAAACATTGCCCATCCCGCATGACAACTGGCCCGATGCGGCGAAGCGCTTCTCGGAGGCGGCTCGTGCGGCCGTCCCGGGCCTCCTGGAGCACGAGCTCGAGCATGTCCAGGGCGTCACGGCGCTGCGCCGTCTCCCGCAACACGACGAACTGCCGCAAACTCATCACATGCCCGTCCGGGAGGCGTGTCCGCACCGTCGGGTACGCACCTTTTACGAGATACCACTTCCACTGCAAGCACGCGGAGAGGTCCCGGGCATCCACGAGCACGTCGAGGTCGGTGCTTTGACGGTTTGAGAGCTGGAGTGTCACTGGGCGAGGGGTGGGTGGTTCGTGGTGCATGAGATGCTCGTGGTGCGGTGGTGCGAGGGGAGGTACTACACGTTTGTTCGCTCTAACCGAGCCCACACAACACTGGTGGTTCCTGTTGAGAGATCCCCTTCCGAGATCCCCAAAAGGTCAAACAAAGCTTCATGTTCTGGGCCGTCAAAGCTTGCCAAAGTTGGGTTTTCGGGGTTCAAATTCTCGTCTGTTATCTCCAGAAGAGACACATATACATACTCCTCAGGTGTACAGCCACTGTCGGGCTCACGCACGTGAAGAAGGGTGGCTTTGTCGAACTCTGCTGAACCTACCCAAAGAGTGTACGAGCCCTCACTTGTGAACGCGGTGGGAAAGAACTTTTGCAGCTCGCAAAGACACAAACGGATCGTGCGAACAGCGGTCAGGTGGTGAAAGCTCTTGGGAAGGTCGATAGAAGCAAACGCTTTGTTCCTATGGAGATATTTTCCAGAGGATATCTCCATCTTCAGCTCGTGGACGGTCTTGGTCTTGGTCTTGGTTTTGGACATGGTATGGTATGTGCCTTTGTTTAGTGACACATCCTTATGTGTACGATGATCGGTATATTCAAGATCAGTCCAAACACGAATCCGGCGATGGCTGCTGTGGCGATCATCTGACCAAGTGTCATTCGTTCTGGCGGTGCGTGCGACATGGGCGTGGTGCTCCGTGGTGCGGTTGAGGGTTCGGGTGGCGTTTCGCGGCCACCTATGGGGTATTATAGCGGCCTAGGGGCTGGTGTCAAGTAGCTCGTGGCACATTTTAGACGGTGGGCTGGGAGGCGGGTGTGTCCGCGCGCGCGAGCCGCATCCACACGTGGGTCTCCTCACCTTCGGGCAAGTCCAGCAGGGCTCGCAGAACGGTTCTCTCCACGTCGTCAACCGTCGCGCCGGCGTGCGTTGTTCGAATGTGCAGTTCACGCTCCTCCCCATCATCAAACACCCAGAACTTTTGCGATTGGGGGAACTCCTCCTCACTAACGCAGAGCGAGTAGGTCCCAGGCTTGATCAACACGCCTGGAAAGAAGCTTTGCAGCTCGCGAAGACACAAAGTCACAATACGGACGTCGGTCAGCGGGTGGAGGCTCTCGGGGAGGCGGCCTGCGGTGGATGCGTGGGCACGGTTGAGGTACGCGTGGGAAGTTACCTTCAACACTAGTTCGTGTACGATCGAGGATGTGATCTTAGGCATCAGCGGTGGCTCCTTTGATGTGCGAGTGCGTGGTGCTCGGCTGCAGAACAATGCTTACACTCATCGTAACAGGCCTGTCCACCTCCAGGTGGAAGTAGTCGGTGAAAAATCCTGAGGTTCCATGAATCATCCAGAGGTTTTGCTTTCTCAGGACTCTCAATTCGCTCTCGTCTGAGCGAATGGCCAAGGCGGCGTAGGTGCGTTCCTCGAACACAAACACACGCTTGGAGAGGCCACGATCTAGGCCGACTCTTATGTTTTGTTCATCCTTATACCCCTCATAAGCCCCGAGCCTCACGAAGGTGAGCTTTCTCGAATGTTGATGCGGCTCGGGTGTGCATCGCAGTTTGAAGGTGCCCAATCCCCATGCGGTGTGGGGGAACAACGCGCGTAGCTGTCTGTAGCACAATGTCACTTCGCGCCAACGGTTGTTGTGGACGAAGTTGTGCACTTCTGGGTCGGTGCAGAGGGTGACGAAGGGGTCTTTGCATAGGGACGGATAACGGAAGTACGCAAAGAAGGTGGGTGGGGGAGAGGGAGGGGTGGTTGGCATTAGGGAAGGTCCTTTTCAAGCTCAGTCGAGAGCGCTATGATACTCTCACTACAATGGCGCATCGCCCTGAACATGTTTGGCAGGTTCATTGTTGTTTCAGCTTCGTTGGCTTGCGTTTTTAGGGCATCTACGAGCCCTCGAATTATGGTGACGTTAAACGAGATCGTGGCAAGTGTCACAGCGTGCACGTCGTGTTTTGTAAATTGCTTCATGGTGGTGCGGTCTCCGTGGCCCGCCGTGAACTGTTAGCGGGTGGCAGTTCGGGCGTGGGCCCTTGGGTGGGGGCGGCGGTTCAGGTGGTAGGATGGGAGGGAGGTCATGGGGAGGTGGTTCCTTTATGGGTAGATGGCTCGTGCGTAGAGGGTTACTGAGGGGCTATTTCTCAAATAACACCCTAAGATGATGTCTGCTGGAGTTCCTGTTAATACACAGACGAACTGTCCTTTGGTGTTCTCGACCCACACATCCATTTGGTGGTGTTCGCAGGGGCTCATTACAAACTTGCGTGTCCCGCGAAGGGGCTTCTTGGAGATCGTGAGCTTAAACCCTGCATCGTGTACATGAGGGAAGACCTCTCGCAGTGTTGACGCGCAGAGGAGCACGGGCACTGTGAGGTCTGTGTGGTGACGGTATTTGTGGAAGTGTCGTTCCAGAGGCTTTAGTTGGTCCATGCGGAGGGAGGTGAGGTGGAGTACATAGCTCCCTCCACTTCCGACTTTGCTATGGGCGAGGCACTGAAGGGTGATCATGGGGAGCTCCGGGGTGGTGGTGTCGGGCGGACGGTGGACTTCCCGGTGGTGGGAATATTTGGACGGGCGGCGGTGGGTTTGTTAGGTGTTTGTGGGGCATGTGTGGCGGGCCAGTGCTGGTAGGGCGGTTGGGTGGACGGGCGGTAATTGGACTTCCGACTTCAGCATGGTGGGCACGCACGTCATAGGGCTCTCTGTGAGGCGGGAGCGTGCTGAGTTAGAGAGTTCCTTTTTTTTTTTTTTTTTTTTATACAGACAAAAGGCCCAAGCCAAAGCGGGTGTACCCCCCTAACTGGCAATGCCGTTTACCGTTCTCCCATAATCGCTGCGAAGGGGCGTCGGGGGGCGTTTTATGCTAACAGGGCCCTAACAGGGCTCGTCCAATGGGCCAGAAGTCCAACGTCCACCGTCCAATGGCACGCGGTGTGCCCGTTTAAGGGGCCGGGCGGGCCCGTGCCCTACCGGGCCTAGGCGGTGGACGGGCGGCAGGGCGGTGTGCGTGCGTGCCGGCACGGGCAAAATGGGCCGGCTAGCACACCTTTGCGCCAGCCGGCACGCCTACCGCCTCACTACACCGTTAGCTCACATCATTCGCCTCATCCCACAACCCAGCCGCAAAGGCGGCAGCTTCGCGCAGGTGCCCACCTTGCAGCAGCCCTACATACTTATCTAGGTCTGCCCTCGCGAGCTGCGGGAGAATTTCGCCGACCTTTTCCTCTTCGCTCACCTTGCGGGTGCTCTTGCGTGGTGGAGCGTAGCGGCAGATTGCTGAGAGTGACAGGCCGTTGTTGATCAGGGCGACCACCTCGTTGGTGGTGTGCGTGTTGAGTAGCTCCTCCACACCTGCGAGTACGTCCTCACGCGTGGCATCGACGGTTGGCTTGCCGCCGTCGTCCACAGGCCCCTCGCCACCAATACGCAAGATGGCAATCGGTATGCTGTAGCCGTTCACATGGCCGTCTTGGTCGTTGCTGGCCCTTGCGGCCCGGCCGTCGCCTGTTTTGGCCGCACACTTGTCGCCCCATTTGCATAGGGCCTCTACGCTGATCCCGCTCTTTTTTGCGGCAGCGTACCGCACGGTCTGCCAACCTTGATACGTGACTAACATTATGGTGTCTCCTAACGGTGGTGTTTGTGCAGGCTACACCGCCTGCGTTTGGTACTACATTATAGGCAACCCGCCCGGGCAAGTCAAGTGCTCAGGGTAGTTTTTTATTTATCCACACCTGTACACCGTGCACGCGCCTCGTGGGCAGGTGTGCCTCAAGTGTCCTACAATGACTACACAAAGGCTCGCACGGTGGCGCTTTGTGGTGTTTTGTGCAGGGACAAGCACGTTCGCGTGGGCGCGTCCCCACCACGTTTGACCACCCCCCACCCTCCCCCACCC
>SDBT01001179.1_pt1 | contig 45143 bp, 60 predicted proteins | sample 2277101 | NCBI WGS metagenome assembly SDBT01 (sample SAMN10404973, study PRJNA504765) | marine sediment metagenome | isolation source: marine sediment core GS10_PC15, 103 cmbsf | place: Arctic Ocean: Southern Knipovich Ridge | collected 2010
TATTAGAACCTCATTTAGATGAAGATAATTTCATTTACAAAGAAGATTTTATTAAACTTAAATCTGTTTATGAATATTTAGATTCAATTAATAAAATTGTAGAAATAAAGGAGATATTTAATGTTAAAACTTAGCAAAAGCTCTATAAAGAATATAGAAAGTATTAATAAACATTTCAGAGATAATACTGAATCTACTAATGATGAAATAACTGAGTATAATCGTATACTTCAACTAATTAATCGATGTAATTTAACTATTGGATTAACAATAAATAATTATGATATTGTAAAGCAAACACAAGATTTAATTTTCAATATGATGGTTACTCAAATTTTAACTGAATTAGCAAAAGATGATGATAGTGAATATATAACTTTTGAAACTGCTATGTATGATTATATTGTATATAAATATGGTTTTGATAATGAAGAACATTCACATTATCTTTTAAAAGCTACTCCTGAAGAAGCATTAGCTTATGTAGCTGAATGGATAACAAATCATGAAAGTATTTATTGAAAAATTATTTGATGTTTTGGCAGAACTAATGTTATTTGGAATTGGTTTTATGTCAGCATTTATTCTTGGTTTCTTATTGTGCTTAAAATCATTATAAAGGAATGTAATAATGGAAGTTAGTTGTTACTCAATGGATTTATATTGTGATAATGCTGGTGATGAATATGCTTGTAATGCTGGATTAAATGATGATCCTCATGATTTTCAAGAATTTCCTCATGCTTATATTGGTCCTACACGAGAATATTGTAAAAGAAATGCATCTAAACATGGTTGGTTATTTAAACAAAATAGACAAACTATATGTCCTAAATGTAGTGGTAAAGTAACAAAATATATAAGGAATAAATAATGAACTTAAATATACAGAAAGAATTAAATATAGAAGTTAATTTTAATGATATTTTACTTCATGTTATTAAAACTCATGATCTAAATGCTACTGAAGATACTTTATTTTCAATGATAGCTTGGATAACAATGGATAGTTTAAGTGATTTTAGTACTAAAGAGATATTTCAATTATTTCTTTATGGTATGAAACCTATTCAAGGTTGTTATGAATGTATTATTCAATTTTTTAATCAATGCAATAACCTTTCAGAATTTGATGAACATTTTAGAAACTTTCAAAAGGAATTTAACAAATGAGAACAGTTAAAATTAGTACATATAGATTTGCAGTAATATTAGCTTTTATTTTAGGTATAATTATTGGTAAAGGAATAATTTAACTAATAGGTATTTTATTTAATAAACTATATCGGAATTCAAGACATTGATATAATCGTAAAGCTGTAAAATCAGTTCCTAATTTGTTAGCCAATTCAATTAAATGGTCAGTATCATCTTGACCATCCCAAACTTTAATATAAGTACCAATTTTATATCCATTATTCTGACGAAATTTGTTAAGCATATGCTTAGCTATATATAGTCTATATAGCTGTGCAAAATCCATTTGACAATATGCACATAATGATATAAAATTACCAAATGGTATTACACTATCCATTATTACACTAACAGCTAAACCAAGAGCAGCATGAATAATAGGTAAATCTGTTTTTATTTCTGAATCATTAATTAATTCAGCTAATGATTCAGCAGTTTCATTTTTAAATAACCATAATGCTAATATAAAATGCCAAACATCAATTACTTCCATAGCAATAACATCTAAATTTGGCTTATTAATTTTCTTCCAATGTTTCCATCCTATATGATCTATAATTTCATTACATTCCATATAAATACATAGTTCATAAGAATGATTTAACTTTCGCCAATTTGAACCATTAATAGAAATCTCTAATTCTTCTTGTAAGTCAAGCATTTCTTTAACTTGTTCTAACATTACATTTTTCATAATTAATCCAAAAGTTTTGGTTGAACTAATGCAAAATTAATTGCACTTTTAATAAAATTAAGTTCAACAATTCCTTCACCATCACAATAAAGTTCAAGTCCTTTTTCAGTAACAGTAATTTCAATCCAAACTTCACCATCTCCAGTATCCCAACGTACAATAGCATTTTTAAAAGATTGTTCTATATTTTTCATTATTTTCTCTTTATTTCAAATCCTTCAGTATTATGTACTGGAAATATTTGATGTTTTCCATTTTCAAAAAGTACATGAATACGATCATATAATCCAGTTACACCATGACCATCATGTACTAATACAATATGAGTAATATTATGTCTATGTCTATCATTTAATCCAATTTTTAAACTACCACCATCAGGCCAAAAAACACTTTCTAATTCTGATATAACTAAATTTGCATCAATTTTCATTAATATTTCTCCATTATATCTAACATTGTTATTCCATTAAGATGGTCATTCTCATGTTGAATAATTCTAGCTAAATGTCCACGCATTTTTTGACTTTTAGATTCCCATCCTAAAGTAAACCATTGTACAGTTATAATTTTAGCTCTTTTAACTCGTACAAATTGATTTGGAAATGACAAACAACTTTCAAGCTCAATAGAAAATCCACCTCGCATTTTAGAAATTAAAGGATTTATCATAGCTTGTTTAAAACCAGCATAATCTATTACAATAAGTCTTTTACGAATTCCAACTTGATTTGCTGCTAATCCTACTCCAATTTGTTTATCTCCACGCCATAATAATTTAAACATACTATTAGACAAAACAATAATATTTTCTCCCATACTATAAGGATAACAAACTTGTTTTAAATACATATCATTTAGTTGCATTTAGTTTCTCTATTTAAAAGAGTGGCTCAACTTTACAGAAGAGCCACTCAAAGTTGAATAGATTATGGGTTATTGTGCTATAACCTATTACTCAAAACAATTATGCTTCCTCTTCTGCTTCCTCTTCTGATACAGCATAATAAGCTTCATGAGCATCCATCATAGTATTATGATCAGCAGCTTCAAGCTCTTCAATACTATCAAATGCTAATTCAGGAATTGGATAATTAGCAATATAACCACGTTGCTCTTCCAATTCATCCAACTTACTTTGAATCTCGGCAGGTAATACATCACCAGCAGCAACATCATTCAAAAGATCTTCTTTGCCTTTCTTAAATTCACGTTGTTGCTTAGTCCATAATGATGTACCAAGTTTGCACATAGTATTAAGACCACTAGAACTATTAGCCTTAGCACCAAACTCAACAAACTCAATAGGTAGCCATCTCTTAAAATAATAATCCATAATAGCAATTACACTATTATCTGAATTACGGTGAACACTTGAAGCTCCACCACCTGCGCCTCTTGCTGACATGATTTCAGTAGCTTCAACTAAAATAGCTGAAACTTTCTTATTTTCATTAGCAACAAGTAAAGCATGTAAACCAACAAAAGCTTTCTTGATAGTCATAACGACTCCTTAATTGTAACTTAAATATAATGCTATTGGAATAATAATAGTTATACTACATATTACTATGCATACCATTAAACAATAGCGACTTTTTATAGTGTAACTACATGATACGCATAAATTACTTCCTGGCCAGGCGTATCGCCAACCACATTTCTTACAATGTTTCATTTAACTTTCTTATCATTGCTGATACATATGTTACTTGATACAAACAATCATCAAGTGCATTATGATGTATACCTATTCGTTCACCAGTTTTTATATATCCAACAAAATGAGTAAGTGTTCTTATATCTCTTGCTGAAGTATAATGAAAAGCTGGTTTAATTTTTGCTTTTCTATATGTTTCTTCTAAAATAACATGATCAAAAGTTACATGTGACCATATATTAATAGTACTTATATTATCACAATTTAAATTAATAAATGAATTAAAAGAATGTAATACATCACATATATCTATAGTATGTTTAAATAATGCAATTCTAGCTTCATTAGTTTGATGCATCCACCATTTAATAGTATTTGCATCAAATTTACAACCAATATCTATAGCACTTTGCATATTTATATTAGTATAAAAAGTTTTACCAATACTATCATTTAAAGGATTGAAAAAACAAGCACCAATAGATACTATAAGAGCATTATTACTAACTCCCATAGTTTCTAAATCTAACATTACATTATTCATTATTAATTCCTAAAAAGATTCAATTAAAATTAAATTTTTTACTAACATTTTTATTATACCATATTTTGAATAAAAAATACACTCTTTTTTAACGTCTGTGAACAATTAATTTTATTTAATAAAGTAAATAAAATATAGTCACTAGTCTTCCAAAATAAATTCATTTTTTTATTTACAAATGTTTAATTTTATGATATAATATACTATTAATAAAGGTATTAATAAATGGAACAAGTTACTGAACAGATATTTAAAACAAAAGCTAAACGAAAGTTAATAGTTGAATCAGATATATTACTAATTAGACATAGAGTAGAGTTTGGTGTTCCATTAAATGTAGCTGTTAGAATAATTGTACCTAATATTTCTAATGTAGCAGTTATTAAACTTTATAATTGGCATGAAGAAATGGAAGAAGCTTTATCAATAGAAGATTTCTTTTTATATGATACCATATTCAATTCAATGTTTCCTTCTTGGGTACCAAATGAACAACCTGACTCAGCTTGTTATGTGGGTCAATTTCCATATGGTTATTGGGAGATAGATAATGGCAGCTGAAGATTGGATTGATGACTACTGGGGTGAAGAACAATGGGAAGAAAACCCTGAAGTTTTATCAAATATTAAAGTACTTCATGAAACTGATAAAGCTAGACTAATAGTTCTTAAATATTCTTGTGCATGGTTTCCTAAATCTATAAGTTTTATAGAAGATGATAATACTTTAATATATGACTCATGGTTTGAACCTGAATGGAAAGATTTTAGTAAAAAGAAAATGTCACCTATTGAAGGTGATTTTATATGACAACTCATTATCCTCTTAAAAAAGAATTAGAAGTTTGTTTATCACCTAATCCTAATGATTGTCCTTTAGCGAATAGTCATACTATGTGTTACTATGATAATTATGTTGAATGTCATAAATGGTTAAATAAAATGTTAAAAACACATGATCAAGTTATATGTCATGGTTGTGGCATGCCTAGAATTTGGAGAAAAAAGAAATGATAATCTTTTGTAATAGTTGTATTGAAAAAAGAGAAGCTAGATTAGCTTTAGGTATGGATGTTTATCCTGTTCGTAAAGATTTACGTGCACAACCATTTTGGGTATGTAATACATGTAATAATTTTATAGGTTGTCACCCTAGTACTATAAAACCTTTAGGCCGTATGGGGCATACAAAAATATTTTGCGCTTGTTGTGTTAGAAAAAGAAAAGTTAGATTAACATTAGGTACTGAAGTTTATCCTAAATATATAAGCTTACATTCTAAACCATATTGGATATGTGATGAATGTAATAACTTTGTAGGTTGTCATCCTAATACTATAAAACCTTTAGGTTGTATTGCAACAAAACATTTAAGACAAGCTAGAGCAGAAATACATGGTATATTAGATCCAATATGGCAAAGTGGTACTATGAGTAGATCAAGAATATATAAAGAATTAAGTAATAAATTAGGTTGGAAATATCATACAGCAAGTATACGTAATATAACAGAAGCTAAACAAGTAATTAATATATTATCATCTTATCGTATAACTGTAGAATCAATTGAAGGCAACTTCATATGATAAAAAATACAGCCCCGTTCATTGAACTGGGTTGGCATACTATCTCATTAGGTGGTGAGCTTAAACGTCTTCCTAATGGTAGTAAAACTATACCAATTTTTAATAAAGATTGGTTAAATAATGCTGTAAAAAATAAAGCAACTAAGCCATCATTATTAGGTGGTGCTATTACTGGTAAGGAATCAAATATAATTGCTATAGATTGTGATAACTCTATCACATATAATATGTTCAAAGCATTAGATCCTAATTATAAATTTCATTTTATATCTAAAGGTAAAAAAGATAAAGAAGGTAATAAACAATATTGTGGTACTATAATATATAAATATATAGAATCATTACATGATAGTTTTAAGATAAATTCTAATTCATTAATGATAGATTTTTTATCTACTGGACGTATGACATATTTACCTACTATAGCAAATAAAACTAAACAAATATTAAAAGAAATACCTGATATTAAAACACCTCCAGTAGAAATAATTGCACTTTTACTTTCATTAAAAACTCCTAAAGAGATACCATATATTAAAAGTGCTATATCTAAGCATAAATTTAATTTAGCTCCACAAGTAGAGATGTTTATACGATCTGGTAAAATATCTAAAGCATTATTTAAGTTAATAACACCTTATGATTTTAGGGATTGTGATGAATATAAACAACAAGGTTATATAGATCCTATCAATATTGAAGAAGGTAGAGGTAGTGAATATTTATCTAAAGTAAGTGCTATATTAGGTGCAGATGTAAGTATTGATGTTGATTTATATATAAAAGCAATGCGTGAAATAAATGAACATTTTAATGACCCAATGAGTATATCTAGACTTAATAAAACTATTATTGAACCAATGTGTGAAGGACGATCTACTGGTGAAAATGGAAAACCTATATGGCAAGAAGATCCTGATTGGCAAGCTACTGTTATGTCATTTCTTACAAGATATAATACAGTAATTAATATATTTTATGACTATCAAAGACGTTTATATTATGTTATTGATTTAGCAGAAGAACATGTACAAACATTTGGTCAAATAATGCAATTAAGTAATCATCTTAATTCTATAACATATGAACGTCTTAAACCTGTAGATATAACAGCTATGGTACCTAATACATTAGCTGATAGTGAACCAGCAAATTTATTTGGTTTTTATACCGATGGTATTAAAGAACGATTTAATACTTTTATTAGTACTCCTGCATATAAAGCATTTAAAATACCAGAAGATTATGCAGAATATTATACTTATCCATATATTACACTTAAATATTTAGAAACATTAGTACCTGATGAGCAAATGAGAAATTATTTATTAAGATTTCTTCGTCGTAAATTAGATACATTTGAGTATTCACCTGTTATATTATATTTTTTAGGAATAACAGGATCAGGTAAAGATACATTTGTTTCTCTTATAGAACAAATTGTAGGTGAGTCTTCAATAGAACGACCAAGTGCTAAAATGTTTTTAGAAAAGAACAATGCTTGGATATTAGATAAATTATTTATACAGCTTGATGAATTTGGTGATCAACTAATAAGCTTTAATGATAAACAAGTTGCATTAGGTTTACTCAAACAATATACAGGTAAACCACGTATTGCTATTCGTGTTATGCGAGAAGATGTTTGTTCTTATAATCATAAAATTACATTTATTATGACAGCTAATCATAATCCTCTTATGTTAGATGTAGATGATCGTAGAGTAGCATTATTTAATACACCTAATATATTAATTGATATAGATTGGTTACATATTGAAGGTGGTATTGATAAAGTTATTAAAAAATTACATGATGAATTGTGTGATTTTTGTTATTATTTATCAACAGAAATAATTAATTTAACAGCTAAAGAATATACTATACCACCAGTATCTGTAGATAAACAAAGATTAATTGCAGAAAGTATGCCTATTGCTAAGCGAATAGCTTATTATCTTAAGACTAGAAATTGGATTGAATTTAAAGCTATTGGTGATCATTATGGACCTCATAGTTTATATGATAAAGTTGATAGTAATAAATTAATAGAAGCTGATTTAGTTGAATTATATGAAGAATTAAAAGGATCTGAACCTGATCCACGAGCTACTGCAACTATACGTCATGCTATGCGAGAATTAGGTTTTGAAACTAATAGAACAACACTTCCAGGACATAGGCATGGATATGCATATTTTATTCCTGGTTTATCACAAATTACCAAAGTACCATCGGAGATAGAGAATGAATAAGATAACATTTTCACAATGTAATACACCATTAGATATTATATTTAAAGATAAAAAAATTGGTGTAATTCGTAGTGCACGATATGGATTTTATGTAGATATGAATGGTATATATTGGCATTTTAATGGCATACCAAAACCTATTACTGCAAAAGGTGGATTTAATATAGGTGGATTTAAACGATTATATATGGCTAAAGCTGCAGCAGTAGCATTAGAGGATAGATATTAAAAATGAATACTCTTCAAATACTTCAATATTTACATTGTAGATTATGTTTAGAAGAATACTCAAATACTGCATGTAAATCACACTCTCGAAAAGATTATCAAAAGATAGAAGCTGGTTGGACAAAATTAGGTTTACAAATATGGTGCACTAGACATAATTGTAATATTATTCATATTGATTTTGAAGGTATTAAACACCAAGCTGATATAACAAGAAAGAAAAGTAATATAATTTATTTAAAAAAAGGAGATAGAAAATGAGTAATATACCTAAAGAATTAAATAAACCTATAACAGTAAGTAAATGTACTTGTGGTCATAAAGGATGTAATAAATATTGGTTATCTTGTGGTAGTTTTGTACAAGGTTCAGGCTTTGAAAAAGAAACTGCTAATATAATAGCTAATATAATTAATGATTATCTTTTAGCAGAAGCAATTAAAAATAACTAACAGACTAAAAAAAGGCTTTACAAAGGATAAAAAATGGTGTATAATATATAAATGCGATGAGCATATCGTATTAGAAACTAGAAAGAATTTTATATTTTAACTTTGAAAGGAACTTGATTATGACTAATAAAGTAATTGATTCACCTATTGGTACTCTTGAATGGTGCTTTATTGATGGAGAAGGCAAGAAAGATTTAAAAGGAGATCCTAAATTCCAAATCGATGTTGTTATAACTCCTGAACAAGCAAAATCATTTAAAGCAATGGTTGATGCATATTGGAAAGAAAATAAACCCACTAGTGTTAAATCTCCTAAATCACTTGGTATTTATCCTCACACTGTTAGAGATGAAGAAGCAAGTAAAGAGGCAGGAGAAACTGTATACAAAGAAACAGGTAATACTGCTATACGGTTTAAGACTGGTACTACTTTCAAAAGTGGTGATCCTAAGATTATTAAGATCTTTAATTCTAAAGGTCATGAAGTATCATTACAAGGAAAGAAAATTGGTAATGGCTCACGTGGTCGTGTAAATGGTGTTATGGCTATTTATAATATTAACCCTGCTACTTGTGGTGTTACTTTTTATCTTAACTCTATTCAACTAAGTAAATTTATTGAATTTGCTGGTGCTTCTTTTGATGAAATTCCTGAAGATGCAGGTGAAGAAGGTTTTGAAGGTGTAGATGGTGGTATGGGCGGTATTGAAGATGAATCTCCAGATCGTCCGCGTCTATAAATAATAGTCGTTTATCGTCTATAAATAATAGTCGCTACCCACTAGGTTTAGTTCACCTTAACGAACTTGCTATCGTCGCTTAAAATGCATGAGTCAGCGAAAAGCGGAGCTTGGCCCACTTGTCAACAGAACGGGCTTTATTTAAAAGAAAATAAGTGTATAAAGTAATAATAGGAATATTAACAAAGTGTGTAGTTGCACTTTGGCAATATGATCGTATGAAACGATCAATAACAATTTTGGACGCGGGTTCGACTCCCGCCACCTCCACCACTAAGGGGGTGAAATTGGGTTCGACAGGATTGGGAAGGAAAGTGGACGATTCGGGGTGGTTCTCCGTAAATAACCAAAACTTATAGATGCAAATGATGACATCTATCTTGCTATCGCAGCCTAATAAGCATTAAGCGAAAAGCGGAGCTTGGCCCACTTGTCAACAGAACGGGCTTTTATATTATAAGCATATCAACTGGTCATTCCAGCAGTATGGTACAAGCTAGCAATAAGGTTCGATTCCTTTGGTATGCTTTTAATATAAGTAAAGGAAAATAAGTGTATAAACAAGTAGAACTGGATGAGATCCTACCCAGTATAAAACTAGGACAACCACTAGCTTTCGATACTGAGACGCAAGGCAAATATGGTAAAATTTGTCTAGCTCAGTTTTATCAAGCACATTGGAAAGAGGTTCTTATGGTTAAGAATCCACAACCAATAGTGCTCATGTCTATATTAGCTCAGCTTACTGATACTCCATTAATAATGCAATTAGCTAGCTATGATATTTCAACAATTCAACGTCAAACTGGTAGTAGATTTATTCCTCATATGTTTGAGGATACATTACTATTAGCTCGTATTGCTTGGCCACAATTAGATAGTTATACTCTTGATGTATTATTAACTAAAGCATTAGGACATGATCCTTATGCTGAATTAGATAAGAAAGCTATGCAAAAAGCTAATTGGGCTGTACCAGTTATACCATCAAAACAATTAGAATATGCTGCAATTGATGTATTTTATTTACTATTTTTATATGAACAAATTTGGACAGCTAAAAAATCATTTAGTTATAAATTAGATATGGTATCTTTACGAGAAGCATTAGATTGGCAAAATAATGGTATGGTTGTTGATAAAGATAGATTACAAGAGATGTATAAAAGTAATCTACAGAAAATAAAAGAACAAAACTTACACATTAATGCTAATTCATATGTACAAGTAAGACCTTATATTAATAGTAATATGTCTGATGGTCTTGGATTAGCTACATTAGCATTACAAGGTAATAAAAAAGCAGATAAAGTACGTATAGTTCGTAAATTATTAAAATTAAATTCATTTCTTAATAAGTTTGATACTTTAGAAGGTAAAATTTATGGTATCTTTGGCCCTTATGCTAGATCTGGACGATATACTTGTCAAGTTCAGAATCTTGAACAAATACCACGATTATGTAAAGGATTATTTAAATGTGAATATAATAGATATATGCTATATTCAGATTTTCCTCAATTAGAATTGAGAGGTATTACAGCTATTACTGGTGATGTTCGTATGATTGAAATATATAGAGCTGATGGTGATGTACATAATTTAGTACGTGATTCATTGGAAATTATTAGAGATATTGCTAAAACTATTAATTTTAATATTCTATATGGTGGTGGTGCTGGTATGATGCGCGGTATCTTAATTAAAGATGCTGATATTCTAATGGATTTTTACGAAATTGCTCGTTATATGCGACAATGGAAGAACTTATTTCGTAGTATAGCAATATGGCAACAAAAAGGTATTCGTGATTATAATGCAGGGCGATTAGGTTCAACAGCATGTGGTCGTAAATATCGTGGTCGTATGATGACAGATCAATTAAATATTGAAAATCAAGGTACTGGTGCTGAAGTAGCTAAATTAGCTATGCATTATATGTATTCTGATTTGAAAGCTAATGATTGCTATTTACAGAATTTTATTCATGATAGTTATATTATTGATTCACCTAATGATAAAACAATATATACTAAAGTTTCTAAAAGAATAGTAGATGCTATGCAAACAGCATGGTTTGAAGTTACTAAACAATTATTAGTTAAAGATATTCCTATGCCTATAAAAGTATTAGGCGGTTATCATTGGGGAGATATTGAAGAAGGTAGTTATACTTATAAGTATGAGGTAAAATAAAATGGGTAATAAACAATTTGATAATTATATGCAAGATAAACATGATGAACAAATAGGTATTGATGATGATGTAGTAAAAATATTTAAAACTGTATCAGTTCAATATCCTACATCATTAGTAAATTATACATTTATGACTGATGAAGAATGTAAAGTTGGTGATAAAGCAGTAGTATTTACTAATGGTAGATGGAATGTTGTTACTATTATGGAAATACATGATGGTCCACAACTAAAAGAAAATTATAACTATACTTGGTTAGTTCAAATAGTAGATAGAACTAATTATGATAAACATATACAAGAAGATGGTGAAGGTTATCCATCAGTTAAGAGTAGATTATGACTAATGTATCAAATACAGTAATTTTTCAAAATTCTGGCCTTATAGATATAAGAGGTATTACAACTTTTGGTGTATGTGCTAAAGAATCTAATAGTCCAATAGGATATTTTGGTACTGGACTTAAATATGCAATAGCTATTCTTTTACGTGAAGGTCAAAAGATTACAGTTTATCGTGGTAAAGAAAAACATGTAATGACAGTTAAATCTAGTATAATGCGAGGTACAAAATTTGATTTTTGTTATAGAAATAAAATTAGACTTCCATTTACTACAGAATTAGGTAAAAATTGGAATTTATGGCAAGCATATCGTGAACTTCATGCTAATACACTTGATGAACATGATTGTTATATCACAGATAATCCACAAATTAAATTACGTCGTTTGTTAAATAGAAATATAACTACAATTATAGTTGAAGGTGATTTATTTCATAAGATTTATAATGATAGAGCATCTATTTTTCTTGAGACAGAACCTATACATACATTTAAAGAACTTGAAGTACATAGTGGTGATGGTGAATGGATATATTATAAAGGTATTAGAGTATTAAAACCTATATGTCCTGCAATGTTTAATTATAATATTACTATACCTCTTACATTAACTGAAGATCGTACAGCACAAGATACTTTTAAAGTTGATTGGATAATTGCTAGAACTATTGCTGAATGTGATATACAAAGTTTTATTCGTACTGTTTTAGAAGCAAACGAAGAACGATATGAATCACATATAGATTATGATTGGAGTTTTATTGAACCAGGAGAAATATTTAATAAAACTATAGAAAGATATAGACATAGTGGGTATAATTATTATAATACATCTGCACGTTCTCTTTATGATAAAAAAGTTAAAGAAATTAAATTACCAATTGAGTTTAAAAAATTATCTAAAGAATTACAAGATAAACTTAATGAAGCTATTGAGTTTTGGAATACTGCTTGTGGAATATTTAAATTAACTACTATACGTATAATACCTACACGTGATTTAAGAGTAGATCAACTTTGTACTACATGTAATGATAATAATATATATGTATCTGAACAATTACTTAATAAATCTATTCATGAAATTGTATGTGAACTTTATTATGCTTATACAGAAATAAAATTTCCACAACGTGAAAATCGTACTAAATTAATTATTGATCAAATAGTATCTTTAATTGAAGAATTTAATAATGCCTAGTCAATATGAATATGACTATGCTAGTTTAATTGGTCGTGTACTAATTAATGGTGATGATAGACAAACTCGTAATGCACCTACAAGAGCTATATTTGGAGAGATATTAATAGTACATGAATTAAAATGGGGTCAATTTCCTATTTTAGCAGGTAGGAAAATGTATCCTAAAGGTGTATTTGGTGAATTAGCTGCATTTCTTAAAGGTCCTAAAACTGTAGAAGACTTTATAAGTAATGGATGTAATTATTGGACTAAGTTTGGAGATATTAATGGCAATATTAATGTTGATTATGGTAATGCTTGGCTTGATTTTAATGGGGTTAATCAATTGGAAACTACGTTGGATAGTCTCGCGAATGACCCAACCGGCCGTAGGCATATTATATCTGGTTGGAAACCTGATAATGTACCTAGTCTTACTTTGCCTTGTTGTCATTTACTTTATCAATGGTACGTAAATGGTGATTACTTAGAAATGATATGGTATCAACGTTCTGTAGATGTTATGGTTGGTTTACCATCAGATGTTATTTTAGCTGCTGCTTGGAATATATTAATGGCAGATCAACTTAATTTAACTCCTGGTAAATTAATATTTATGCTTGGTGATACTCATATTTATGAATCTCATATGTCAAATATTAATAATTATTTGAATGCAGTTGAACTAATAGATGATCAACCAATTGGATATTTTAATGAAGGTACTATTTATAATTTTGTCAATACTTCTATTAGTTTAATTGATTATAATCCACTTGATAAAATTGATTTTGAATTACATATTTAAAGGAAGCTATAGATGAGTATACAAAATACATTAAATAAACAAAAATTAATACATGGTCCATTTACTAATCATGCTGAATTAGAATTTACATTACGTGAATTACTTTCATGCAATAAAAAATTAACTATTGTACAATATATTGGTCTTGGTATGATTATGCATAAAATAGCACGTATACTTAATAGTGGACATAATCATAAAGATTCTTGGCATGATATTGCAGGATATGCAACTTTAATAGAACAGAGTATGTTAGATGAATAAATGGGATATGCGTTATTTTTCTTTAGCATTAGAAATAGCTACATGGTCTAAAGACCCTTCTAAACAAGTAGGTGCAATTTGTGTATCACCTAGTAAACGAAATATAGTTTATGGTTATAATGGATTTCCTAGAGGTATTGAAGATTCAGAAGAACTTTTAAATAATAAAAAATTAAAGAATCAATTAATGGTACATGCTGAAGCTAATTGTATTGTAAATAGTCAAACAGTATTACGTGATTGGACAATGCATATTACTAAAGCACCATGTATTGATTGTGTTAAATTAATGATTAATTCAGGTATTAAACGTGTCTTATGCCCTAATCCAGGTGGCTCTTGGGTAGAAGATCAACTAATGGCTATTAGTTTGTTAAAAGAAGCATTAATAGAGGTGAATTTTTATGAATAAAAGTCAAGGATTATGTGATACTACAATGACTGAAAGATTTGATATTGGTAATTGTAATTGTGATACTTATCCAAATAATCTAGGTCCATGTATTGAATTTAAATTAGGTATGAATAATAATTGTGTTTATTGTGATCACAATAAAGAATGTCATAATATATTAAGGAGTAAAAAATGAATGATAAAATGATTTTAAGACCATCTTCATTAGATAGTTTTATGCAATGTCCACAACAATGGTATCGTGTATTTCTTTTAGGTGGTACTTCTATACCTAATAGTCGTTCTGCTATTGGTACAGCTATACATGCTGGTGTAGAAGAAATGTGGAAGGATTCAATAAAAGCTAAAACTAAAATTGCATCTAAAGGTAGTATGGCTGATGCAGCAGTTGAAGCTTTTAAAGAAGAGGAACAAAAAGGTTTAGTATATGATTCTAATGAATCTGAAGGTACTTGTATTAAAGAAGTTATAATTGGTCTTGATACATATGTTGAAGATATTGTACCTTGGGTTAATATACCAACAGGTGTTGAAAAACGTTATGATATAACTATTACAAAACATCCTATTGTTAGTGGTATTTCTGGTGTATTAGATTATGTTGAAGAAAGACTTGGTATTATTTCAGACTTAAAAACTAGTAAACGTAAACATAATGTATCTAATTCTTCTACTCAACAATCTATTTATAAGTATCTTGTTGAAGAGAATAATATTAAAGTTAATATAAGTAATATTCAATCTGTAGTACTTAAAGCAAAACCTGAAGGTCATATTATGGAAGCACAAATTAATATGCCTAAAGCTAAAGCTATAGTTAATACACTTTTAGATACACTTGAAGTATATAATACAGATAAAATTGAACCTGATATATTATTTCGTGGTAATCCTAAGTACTGGTTATGTAGTCCTAAGTACTGTGCATTTCATAGTACTTGTAAATTTGTAGGAAATTGATATGACTATAATAATTCCTGAATGGATGGTATATATAGTATTAGTTTATTTAATTACTGATGTTATTTTAACTTTTATAAATATATGGTTTAAATGGAAATTAAAACAAGTACATGAGACTGTTAAAAAAATTGAAAAACATATTAAATGAAACCTCGTAAATATCAATCTGAATTAGCTATTGAAGGTTATAATATACTTAAAAAGTATATGATTTGTTATTTAGCTTTTGAAGAACGTACTGGTAAAACTATTACTGCTATATTAATGGCAGAGATGTGTAATAATGTTAAAACTATAATAGTTGTAACTAAAAAGAAAGCACTTAAAGATTGGATAGAAGTCTTTAAATGCTTTCCACATACTAAGAAATATATTGTTACTAATTATCATCAAATACATAAGTTTGGTCGCCCTGATCTATTAATATTAGATGAAGCACATAACTATATAAGTGGTTGTCCTAAACAACCTATATTACATAAAAGAATACAAAATATTAGTATGCAAATACCAATTATATACTTATCTGCTACACCACATCCTCAAGGTTATCAAATGCTATACCATCAATTTGCACTTAGTACTTGGTCACCTTGGCGTGATTATAATACTTTTTATATTTGGTTTAAAGTTTATGGTATACCTAGTTATGCTTGGTTTAATGGTATACAAGTTCCAGTATATACTAAAACAAAAGAATATAGAATTATTCCACAAATAGAGCATTTATTTATTACTAAGACTCGTAAAGAACTTGGATTCAAATATGAACCTGTAGATAAATTACACTATATTGAATTAGCTGAATCTACTAAAAAAGTTTATAACAAATTAATGAAACATAAGATATATGAATTTAAAAATCATACATTAGTATGTGATTCACCTATAAAATTACGTACTTCATTACATATGCTAGAAGGTGGTGTAGCTAAAATAAATAAAAATTATTTAATACTATCTAATACTGAAAAAATAGACTATATTAAACAAAATTGGGGCGATACAGATAAATTAGTTATTTATTATCATTATATAGCAGAAGGACGTAAATTACGTAAAGCATTTAAAAATGCTATTATTTTGCAAGCTGTATCATTTGCTGAAGGTATTGATTTAACTCATAAAGACATAATGATAATATATTCACAAGATTTTTCTACAGCTAAATATACTCAACGTAGAGCAAGACAAGCATCAAGACATAGAGATAAACCTATTATTGTACATTTTTTATTAGTTAAAAAAGCTGTTAGTAAACAAGCATATAATACAGTTGCTATTAATAAACAAAATTTTGTTGATTCTGTTTTTGAGAGAATATACTTATGAGAGCAATGAAAGGTAAAGATGTATTATTAGATAAATTAAAATTTCCTTTATGGGCACAATTAAAATATGACGGTGTAAGACTTATTACTATTATAGAAAATGGTAAAGTATCTTTTACTACTTTTAATAACAATATAGTACCATTACCACATCTTGAAAATAAAGTAAAAGTATTAAATAATATTATATTAGATGGTGAAATTGTATTACATAGTGGTGTTAAAATATATCGCACTACTGTATCTGGTATGATTAATTCTGCTATGCATGGTGGTCAAATTAATGAAAGTATATTAAATTATATATTATTTGATACTATGAGTATAAAAGATTTTAATAAAAAATCATGTAATGAACCATATAAACAACGCTATGAAAAAGTTATAGAAATAGCTATAAGAACAAGATTAATTACAGCTCGTAATACTACAGTTTATTCAATAAAAGAAGTAGAAAAACTAACTGAACATATGTATAAAGATGGTTATGAAGGACTTATATTAAAACCACCAATGCATATGTATAAATTTGGACGTTCTAATGATTGGGCAAAAATTAAAGAAGTTAAAACAACTGATTTAAAATGTATTAGTGTTAAAGAAGGCACTGGTAAATATGAATGTATGATTGGTGCTTTACTTTGTGAAGGTTTAGTTGAAGGTAAAAATGTTAAAGTCTTTGTAGGTTCAGGTTTATCTGATGCTCAACGAGCTTTACCTCTTAATACTTATTTAGGTAAAACTATAGAAGTTAAATATAATACAGTTACACAAGATAGTAATACTAGTCAGTGGTCTCTATTTCTTCCAAGATTTGTGTGTATAAGATTCGATAAATAGGCCAAATACGGTCTGACACGGTCATCCGTGTCGCGATATTATTAAATATTTATATAGTGACTAGGGCTTAATATAATATCGCAATATGGATGATCTGAGGAGCTCTAAACAAGGAAAAGCATATGAATTATTTATTACAGTTTGAACCTTACATTACTATTCTTATCTATCTTGCATTATTTGCTATTGCAGTTAGACTTTGCGTATATATTATTACTTTAGGAGATTTAGCTAGAGATGTAGTAATAAATAAATTAATAAATAAAGGTAAATTATGAGAATAAAGCGAATTAAAATATTACGAGTAAATAGTTTTATATTTACAATTAAATGGAATAGTAAACTTTATAATTCAAATTTTAGTTATAAAAAAAGAACTATAGAATTTGGTACTAAAGGAGATGAATTACTAACAAGTATATGTCATGAACTTATGGAATTAGTTGCACTTGAAATGAATGTTAGATTAAATCGTCCTGATTGCAATACAGATTATATATTTGTATATGATCACAGACAACATGAAACAATGACTAATATGTTTGCTGGTTTATTAATTCAATTCTTAGAATGAATATTAAATAGATAACATTAAAAGAAGTTATGGAGTTATATCCTATGAAAGAACAAGATATACAAACAAAAATTCTTGATTATTTAAAAGCTAAAGGTCATTATGCTATTAAAATAATAGTAGCTAGTAAAGCCGGTGTATGTGATATTGTATCATGTAGTTCAACGGGTAGATTTTGGTCTATAGAAGTAAAAAAACCTGGAGAAAAACCTTCTAGACTTCAATTATTTAATATAGAATATGTTTTAAATCGTAATGGTATAGCTTTCTGGTGTGATTCTTATGAAGATTTTTTAGTTAAGTATAAGGATAGTGCCATCCTCTAAACCAATAGCAGTAAATCCATTATGAAGTAATCGTTCTTTAGCAATATCACTAAGATCATCTAATGTATCTACTTTAGCTATTTTCTTAGCTACTTCTTCATTAGTTACACGATGCATTGGTATACCATCAACCTCTGTACGACCTTCACCAGCTTTTGTCCACATTTTACCTCTACCATCTTTATACATTTTAATCTTAGCTGTAATAGATCTACCAGCATGATGAGCTGCTGCAGTATCAGCACTTAACTTCTTAACAGCACTTCTAAGTACAGCATCATCTTGAACAGCATTAAGTGCTGCTTCAACATTATGTGGATTTAATGGATTTTCTAGTAATTTAGCACTAATTTTAATTAATGCTGCAGCATCACCTTTACCACCACCAGCTAATATTTTTATCTGATTAAAGAAACCACTAGCAACTTCAAACTGTGCTCTTACTACAGGATCTACAGTAAGATAGCTTTGAAATTTAGTAGTAGATATACCACCAGAAGCATATGATAATGCATTATCATTTTGATATATTTCAGCAAATTTATCTACAACACCTCTTATTGTTCTAGATTGAGGCCAAACAAAATTATAATCTGCTAAAGCTTTAGAAAGTAATGGAAAATTAGTAGCTTGCAATTGTGTTACATTACCATCAGTAAATGTCTCAACTAAATTATCAATAATTAATGCTTCTACATTAGGTTGAACTTCAAGTGGTAATTGCTTAATTAAATCATTATATGTACCATCTAAAGCAGTACCATATTTAACTAATGCTTGTGCTACTACTTTCTCATTAATTCCTGGTCGTTGTAATATTTTAGCTAATGCATTATTAGTTAAAGCTTTCATTTCACTATAATCTGCTTTAGCTACTGCCCAATCTACAAACCATTGAGAACCTTCAGATCCCATTTGAGTTGATACATGTTCAATTTCTTCATCAATAAGAGCTTTAACATTATTTAAAGCTTCATATGTAGCACGTTTAGTACTCTTAGGACTACCTAATGTATTAATAACTTGTCTTAATTCTATTAAGTCTTCAAAAGTACGACTAGTTGTAAGCTTATCAATATGTACTAGTTTATTAACTGCAGCTTGTCGTTGTTGATGAGGATATATAGTATTAATTATATCATCTAATATTGGTTGAATAGCAAGTTCATCTATATCAAATGAATAACCTGTAGGTGATAATTCACCACCTTGTTGTTTAATTATAGCATAATAATCTTGAACATTAGCTCTATAAATATTAATACTATCAATAATTTCTGCTGCTACTCTACGTCTAGCACCTTCACCTGAACCTGAAGTAGCTCTTACTAATGATTTAGCTCGTTGATTAATTTCAGAAACAACAGCAGCAGAAGCTCTAGGATTTTTTTCTGCAATAGCTGGCATTATATGTTCACCACCAGCTTTACTTGTAGGTAATACAGCAACAGCTTTTTCTTTATCAACATTACTAAGATAACTACGGGGATTATACCATTTTCGGACATCTTTTAATGTTGGTGCTTCTTTTTGATTAACAGCTTCCCATCTAGCAACAAGTTCTTTAGCTTGATCATCAGTAATATCTAAAGATCTAAGTAATATATTATAAGCGCCATCAATATTACCATTAACTGCCATATTATATGCACGTGATATTCCTCTCCAAGAAGCTTTACCTACTTTAAACAAAGCTAAACCAGCAATTTCACCTAAAATACTCAATTGAACTGAACCTAGTGCTTTATCTTTTGCTACACCCCAAACAAAATTTTCATGTTGTCTAATAGCAGTAGTTGTATAATCTATTTGATCACCTATAAAAGCACCAGCTATAACACCTATAGTAACAGCACCAACTTTCATTAATCTAGTAGGTGGATATGCATCCCAACTTCTAGTATAACGATCAACTATTTGCCCACCTTTTATACCACCTAATATAGCACCACTTATTTCACCACCTTCACGAGATATCATAGCTAAAAAGCCAGGATTAGCTTCATATATTTTACCTTCAATATTAACATACCATGTATCAGGTTCTAATACTGTGTTACCCATTTTTTGACCTTGACCATAAATAAGATCATAGCCATGTTCTTTACCTGTTTCAAGTACATCTTTAGTAATTCTTTCTTTCTCAGATCTATAAGCTTCTTCAGCTGCACCACTTCCCATCATTGATGCCATCCAAAGACCAGGATTCCAGAAATCATGTAATTCAATAAAATCTGCTATATCACTTCTAGCTTGTTTTAATACAAAAAGATCAGCTGCTCGTTGATTAGCTTCTTTCATTCCTGGATTATTTTTATAAAATACTTCTTCATAAATAGCATCAATACCCATTGGAGTACTAGGATCAATTTGTAACTCATTAGCTATATCTCTAATAATTTGAGTAGGTAATTTATCATATCGTACTGAACCATCTATTGTTGGTAAATCAGTACGTGCAACTCCTGGATGTTCTGCAAATTCACTTTCATCCATTTCTTTAATAAATTGTTCATGCTGATATTGTTTAATTTCTATTTCAGATACACCTTCAGCAATAGCTTGTTCTGCCCAAAGAGGTTGCTCAATTTCAGAGAAATTATTCTCTTCCATATAAGCATTAATTTCATCATCAGGTATACCAGCTTCACGTGCATTAGTAATGAAATCTTGAGAGTTAGTACTAGCATAAGAAGATATAGCTAATGTACCACCAGCAATAGCAGCAGCTTTAGGCAATATCATTTTTAGATAGCCATCTTCTTCTTTTATTTCAGCTTTAAATCTTTTAGCTAAACTCTTAAAAGTACTATGAGTAGCACCACCTTGCATATACATTTTATGCGGACCAGCACCACGTTGTAATTTATCAACTCCTGTAGGATTCATTGTAAGCCATATTTCTTTTTTACCAGCATTTATAGCTGTAACAATTTCTTCTTGTAAACCTTGTTTAATCCAAGGTATAGGAAGATTAAAATCATTAGCATCAGGGAATTTCTTTAATGGTGTTAAACCTTTTACACCATCGTCTATTAAACTACGATATTCTTGTAGTGTAGTTTCAAGTATAGTACCAACACTTTCTGGAGTATGAGCTCTTTTAGATTGTACTATTGCATGATGAATTTCAGCTATAAGAGTATTCTCATTATTAACTCTACTGATATCTAACTCTAATTTATTATGCTCCATATATAGAAAATCTTTTACCTCATGTAATGAAGTTGTATTCAATGCTTGTTCTTCTTTAGTACCTCTTCCTGATTTAATACGAATTAATCGTTGTTCTGGAGTAACTCTAAGCTCATTAGCAGTGAATCTTGAATACTTCATTACTTCAGATAAATGAGCGTCATAACTACCATGTAATCTTTGAATTACATCAATAATAGTTTCTACTTGTTCAATTGAATGATCACCTTGTTCAGCAATATTTTTAACTACTGAAGGTGGTGGTACAAGATGTGCATCAAGATTATTTGAGATAAAATTTAATGCACTTCTAGATAAATTATTTTTACCATTATAAAGAAGAACATCATCTACAAGCATTGAGTAAAGATCATCTTCAATAAATCCATCCATTTCAGTTCGTTGTAGTAATAAATTATCTAATAAATCAGTTTGAGATATATCTAATTCATCTTCAATATCTGTTAATATACGATCATTAGTTAAAGCTCTAATTTCTTTATGTGTTTTAGACTCAGTTGAAGAAAAAGAAAGAATTTCATCTTTAGTAACAGCTGTAGTAGGTGTATCTCTCCATTCAGTTATAGCTGCTTGTTTACGATTAGTTAATTGATTTTGTACATCTGATTGTATTTCTTGAATACGATGCACTCCAGGCTGTGGTGAATCTCCACGCACATGGAATAAACCTTTATTAGTATCGAAGTGTCCGTAACTATCAATACCTTTATGATCTACAGCTGGATTATCATATACTCTAGCAAAGTAACTAGCATCATCAGTATCAGGTAATGAAAAATCTCTGTATGTACTATGCTCAAAAGTATATCTAACATTACCAAATACTTGACGAGTATTAAAATTAGGAATAGTTATCTCAGTATCACCAGCTTCAATATGACGTTGTAATTGATTATATGAAGTTTGAAATTGATCTATAAACTCTCTATTATCTCTATCAAGTATTTCATCTAAAAAAAGATTAACCTCATCTGGATTATTAACATCTGGTGTTAAATCGCCACCTTCTCCTGCTAATCTACGTAATTCGTCTTCTGCTTCATCAATAAATGTTTGAGTTGGTCTAACTACATCTATAGCTTCTGTACCCATACTTTCTTTGAAACGATGAACATCATCTAAATGATCTGAAAGTTCACTATACATATCTTCAGCACGAGTATCTGTAGTATTAGCCATAGCTACTTCTAAATCATCTCTTGCAAATCTTAATTCAGAGATATAATTATCTATATCATCAACAACATTAAAATTATCAGATGTTCTAAATGGACCTTCATTTATTAGTGCTGTCCATGCAGTATCAATATCTACTATATTATTTTGATTAAGATTAAATACTTCACCTTTAATATCTCTAGCTTTAGCTAATTGTGTATCATAAAAATTAGTAAGCTCTGCTTGTCTAGTTGTTGGAATACCTTCTTCAATACTATTAGCCATATCTTCGAGATTAATTTTTAACTCAATAATATATTGATCTACATCATCAAAATTTCTACTACTAAGATGTTGAGCACCTTCTACATCATCACTAAGTAAATTTGACCATCTATTTTTAAGTTCTATTTCAGCAGCACCATTATCTGGTTTTATTCTATATGGTATACCTTTATATTCAGTAATTGTATATTTATCACGTCTACCAAAACCATCAAACTGGTCAAGAATTTGTTGAGGTTTATCAAACATATCAGTTTTTAAACTATCTTTAACACCTGATTGTTTAATTTCAAGATTTTGTACACCTCTATTTTTTAACCCACTAAGTATTTCTTGAGAAGACATTTTTTGATTAGGCATAGCTTTAAGTGCTTCTTCTAAAGCAGATTTTGTTTCTACTTTAAGAAGACTTCTACCTAATGCTGTTAATACACTCATAATGGAGCCTCATTAGTATTTGTTGGTAATTTATTAGTTTTACTCATATTTTTACTACTGCTACCACCTGATGGTTGTGCACCTTGACTTGCAAGTAATGCTGCACCTTCTTCATCTTCAGGTGATTTTTGTAACATCTTAGCTGTTTCTTCGAATATCTTACTAATTTCTGGTGAATACTTAGTTTTCATAGTTCTAAGATTTAATGCTGATACTTGGAAGAAACCTGCTGGATTAACTTTTGCAAGCATTTGACCCATTTGACCAGACATAACAGTTTCAAGCATTAATTGAGTTCTTTCATCTTCATCATTATAATTAACAGCTTCTATACGAATATCATGTTTAGTAAACTGTAGTTCACTATTTGGATCAGGTATAGGAGCAAAAACTAATTCTCCTTTATCAGAAATAACTGGCTTATCACTTTCAGGATCAAATACTTGTTCAAATATAGGTTCCATAATAGCTTGACCAGTTTTAGGATCAATTTGACCAGACCATTTTTCCATTGGTTTATTTAACTGTATAAATCTTTGTCCTACTATATCATCAGCTACACGTAAAATTTGATCCGCAGTAAAATATTGTTTTATTAAACCTGCTAAATCTTGACCTAATAATTGATAGAAAGATTCTATACGTACAGTTAAATATCTTAAAGCCATAATTGTAGCATTTTGCTGTAATTTAACTTTACGACCACTATCAGAAGCAAAAGCCATACCAAGAAATGAATCATTAATATTAAGTACTCGTTGAATACGATCAAATGCTTGATCAATAATTTGATATTGCTCAATAGCATCAGAAGCCATATTTTCTACTTTTATACCTTTTAAACTTTTAACAGGTATAACACCATTAACTCTATTAACAGCATCAGTAAATTTAGACACATCTTCAACAGCTTTTGCTTCTACAAATATTTTTTGCGAATTAGCCATTAATTGTAATTTAATTAAAGCTTGATTAATAGCTTTTTGAGTTTCAATTACTTCATGAAATACACCATAATATTCTTTATAAGTAGAAGATTGTAATTTAGTTATAGTATAATCCCATTTAACATCTTTATATGTAATTTCTTTACGAAATAATTCTACTTCACTAGACCAATAAATAGACCAACGTCTATTATCATCATCTTCTACAACTGTATGTGTAATTAAATAATTATCAAATACTTTATATCTACCATAAAATCCTCTATAACCTAATCCAGTATAATCATAATCAGCTTCAGGTATTGCTAAATGATTATGATTTGCTTCTAATTCATCTACCTTATTTCTTGCTTTAGTAGCTGAACCAAGTAATTTAGTTAGTAACTTAATTACACCTTCTTCAGGAAGCCATTTAAATCTATGTAAAAATCTAGCATCTGAATAATCAACTGCAGTACTTAATGGATCTAATATTAATTCATAATCAGGTACATTACCTAATTTAATACCATAAATAGGACGACCAAATTGATCACGATCACCTGTTTTATAAGGTTGTTTTTGAACACACATTAAACCAGAAATTATACCACCTAATTTAATTTCATCGCCTTGTACTTCCATATTATTAGCATTAAAAATAGATTCAATAGCATCAGTAACTAATGAAGCAGTTGTAAGATCACTATATTGAACAGGATCTGCAACACACTTATTAACAGTTGTAGAATAATAACCTACTAACATTCTAGAAAATAATTTCACAATATTGAATGTTTCTACTGGTTGGCCTCTATTAACTAACTTATTAACAGCATCAACATTCCAATGTCTATTATGGTAAAAATTCCATACATTTTCAGCTTCTTCACGTGATTCTACATACTCATCATAACCAAGCCAAAAGCTATCACGTAATGTCAATATATCAGTTTTCATTAATTATCTCCATTAGATGGAGTTTGAATATTAGGATTAAGTTTATCCATTATAGCTCTACTCTTTGACCTAATAGTTGATGATATTCTATTATTAGTAGGTGTATTAAGTATATTTTCAATAGGCCTATCATGAATAATATTATCAATCATTATAATACGTTCATCAAGAGCATCAATTACTCGTTCTAATTGTATACCTGTTTGACCAGTACGATAAGCCATAACTATTGGATCATTTTGTTCAAGAATAGATTCATAATTACTTTTTAATTGACTTACACTATTACTTAATTGTGCAAGTATTGGGCCACGTTGTTGACCTAAAGAACCAAATTGTTTCTTAAATCTAGCACTTTCACCTGCTTGTAAAGATGCTCCATATAATGCATTTAATGTTACATTACTAAATGCTGAATATGCAGCTACTGCTTCAACACCATCTATTCTATCTGATATATATTTTCTAGCTGTACGCCATATACTATCTAAAATACCAGTTTCTTTATCTGTTAACTCACTAGCTTTACCACCTAATGCCGTTAATTCTCTAATATTGACTAATTGTCGTTCAGCTGCAGCATCTAATTTAGCCCCACCAAGTTCTTCTATAATACGAACATGTGGTTCAATTTTTGATCGTTCTTGTGGACTCATACTAGTTAAATCTAAATCCCAAAAACTCATATCTTCTTCAAGTATTCGCCGTGTTTCATCTATAGTCTCAAATTTCCTAACAGCTGCAGGACGTCTTTGAACTGTATTATAATCTCTTTGAGCTTGATTAAAAGCTTCATTCCATTCAGGACTATTTTCTTCAAAACCTAAATGTTCAATCTCTCTACGAGCATATGCTTCAATTTCAGTTGCATTTTCATAACGAGAAGGTCTATCCTTTAAAGTTAATTTATCATAATGCTCACTAAAGGCTGCTTGGAATTCTGATGACTTAGGATCAGCATCAGGTAAATCAGCTTTAGTTCTACGAAATGCTTCTAAACCAAGTTTATCAGGTGGATAACCAAGAGAGCTAATTACTTCAATTTCACGTTGAAGCTTTTGTCTACCTAATTCTTTATTAGAAGCAAAATCATTATAACCTGTCATTCCTTTAAGTACATCTAAATCACCAAAACTAGTCGAACCATCTTTCTTTGTAATCTTAACATAAGATGCAGATGCATTAGGATTAGAAAGAATTTCTTTTTGTAATGATGTATGAATACCAGCACGATCCATTAATTCTTTATCTGCTTCAGTAAGTTTATCAACACGAGCAATATCACCATACATCTTGCTTCCTGTTTTTGATAACTCAATAAGCATTTGATTAATATGTCTTACATCATAGCCACCATTATCATAACGATCATAAGCATCAAAAGTTATACGCTTATTATTATCACGTAACATTTGTTCTTGTTCACTAAGAGCATTTTGTAACTCAGCAGTTTGAATCTCTGACATTTTTTCACGATCAGCTTTAGTAGGTTCAGTTGCTCTACGTGTTGCTAATTCTTGATCAGTTTTTTCTTTATCTGCATATGCTGCAGATCTTTCTGCCATACGCTCAGGTGACATACCTCTACTAAAAGCAGTAGCTTGACCAGTAGCAATATAACTATCTGCTAATACGCTCATAATTAATTATCTCCTAATAATTTATTCATCGTCAGGCACTGTTTCATCCCAATAACCAGTATTAGCCGCTCTTCTCTCTCGCCATGCTTCAAAACCTGCTTGAGCAAAATCAGTAAATGCACCAACTACTGCTCCACTAGCTTTACCTGCATTACGTGCAGTTGCTTCAGCAATACGATTAGCATTACGTTGTGCATCTGATAAAGCACCACTTATACCACTTGATGGATCTTGTCCAAGACCAACTTGTAGAAAACCAAGTTGTTCTTTAGCAACTTCTAAAGGTGCTGCTGCTCTAATTCGTGCACGTTCAGAAGCAGAAGATAATGCAACAGTTGTTTCAAGTTGTGCTGAAATACCACTAGTTCCAATACCACGTTGATCAAGATTTTCACGTAAATTAGTTAAAGCTAAATTCTTTTCTTTTTCAAATGCTTCAAGACCTTGAACTATACGAAGAGTTGGAGATAATGTCTCATAATATGCAGCTAATCTATCTTCAACTGGACCATAAGTAGATTGCCATTCATCATATCGTTCACGTTCAAATGCAAGTCGTTCACGATCTGCATCACTAGCTGCATCTCCTGCATCACTAGCTGCACTACTTGCTCTATTTGATGAATATGCACTACCTACTAATCCAATAGCTGCACCACCTACTACTGCCCAACTCATGATAATATCTCCAATTCTTTATGTGTTGAAACAATGTGTTTCTTTTTTAATTTACTCATATCTGTAATATTATTTATGTTAGAAAAAATACTAGCATACCATACATCATTAATAGCATAACCAGCTTTTTGTCCTGGTTCAGCAATAAAAATACATGGTGCTTTAGCTATTATATTTTCTCCTTTACTAGTTAATATTGCTATTTTACCTTTAAGTAGTATATTAATTATTTTATCTTTATGAATAGCTCCAATTAAAACATGACCTTTTGGTATAAATAAAGTTCGTAAATATATTCCAGGAGCAAAAAAATGATTTGTAAATTCTTCCATATTAGTAGTTAAAGCAGTAGAACCTTCTAATACTTTTTGCAATTGAACTATTTTATTTATTGCAGTTAAATTATTCATGTCGCAATAATTCCTGTTCCTCTTAATGCAGTTAATAAATCATTAAAATCAGTAGCATTATCTCCAGTTCTATCTGACATATCTTGAAGTTCTGTTTGAGTAGGTGGTGCTGTTAATGTTGGTTTAGATGTATCAGCATCATTTATAGTACTACTCGATTTAAGATCATCAATAGCTTCATCAGTTTGTTCTTTTAATTCAGCTAATAATTCAGTTGTAACTACACTATCAGCAGCAAGTAAATTACTTATTACTGTTAATATTGCTTTTTCTAATATAGTTAATCCATCACTTGTAGTTTTTTGTAGTTGTGAATTAGATACATAAGGATCACCACCTCTATTACCTAAAATAATATCAAGCTTTTCTACTAAACGAACTAAAAACTGTCTAGTTTGTCCAGGTGTTTCTACTGTAATAGGTACTGCTATAATTGTTTGATTATTCATTAGCATTACCATCTTCCCACCGTATTTCATATACAGTGCCAAGTCCAGATATTTCAAATTGTATAGAAAATCCTCTACTAGATTCACTAGGTATTTTAATTTGATGATTACCATAATTAGATTTAGTATCTGTTTGAACAAGAATTTCATCAATAAAAATTTTTACAGTTATAGTACCAGTAATAAAAACATAAATATTTTTATATACTTTAGCTATAGTAAGTCCTCTACCAATATATTGTGGTGAACGATAATTCATTGATAATTGACCAGCAGCAGTTTCTAATTCATCTAAATGAGTAACGCCATCAAAACCATATAATCTATCATTAGCTATAATAAATGAATCTATATTATATGTTGTTGTTTTAATTACTCGTCTAGCTAAATCTATTATTAAGCTTTCTCCTTGTGAAGTTTTAAGTAAATAATATTGTTCATCATATACTACTGCATTAATACTAGCAGATAAATCAATTTTTCCTAACTTATCACGTGTCAATACAACTACTTTACCACCATCAGATATACAAATACCATCAGTACTAGCAAAATAAGCAGCACCTTCAATATTAACAACACTATCACCATTAACACAACCTTGACTACCTGTTAATAATTGTTGTGCTAATGATAATGGACCTGTGCCAGTAACTAACCAAGTTTCATATTGATTAAATACTAATATTCCAATAGGAGTTTTAGCTAATCCAGTTATAATTCTAGGAAAGTCTAAGAAAAATGTTTGTGGCCAATAATCTGGTTGTCCAATAGGAGTAAATACTAACTTATCACCAACAGCAGCGAATAGCATAGCATAAGATTCCATTAGAAATTTCATATTTGATAAAGGTGGAAAATTAGTTTCTGATGTTAATAAACTACCTTCTAATTCATCATCTTTTAATAAATCGGTATAAGTAATTACAATATTATCTAATGTAGCAACTAATGTAAATATTGTTGAAGCACCACCAATACGATATAATTTTCTCTCATCTACTTGAGGATCAGTAGCTATTTCTAAAGCACTTACTACAGTAGTACCCCAATCAACATCAAATTCAGCTGATATTATAGGTACAGATTCAGTTCCATCTGTTGAATTATAAAAAGTTAATGCATATTGATAAGTTCCTTTTAATGCTTTAACTTCATAATCAGTAATTACATCATTAGCACTAATATCATAAGTATCATCAATTATTCCAGTAGGAGTAGTACCCTCAAAAATTTTACGCCAATAATTATCAAAGAATCTAAATATAGCAACTTCTGTATTAATATTAGTATCTGTACAATCTACTGCTATTTTATTTTTATTATAATCAGCATGAGTTGCAGCTAAAAGTGAAGTTACACGTATAGTAAATGTAGTATCTGATGGATAAAAATTACCACTAGCATCAATATTTACAACTTTATAGCTAAGTGTAATACCTGCTGGAATATCTTTAGTTACATCAGCACTAGCTACAAGATCAAGACGTGTAATTTGATTTTGTTCTATTGTTTCATTATTAACAACAATAGTTGGTATTGTAGTAGGTTTTTGTATACCTAAATTAAATTCTGTACTTACAATTATTTTAGTACTAACACCTGTACGATTACCAATATATAATCGTTCTTGGAATTCTACCCAATCTTTAGGTGTAGCTGACCAATACCATGTCGAATTATCTGTAAAAAAATGTCCATATTTACTAGCACCTGCAACTGCTTGTATACTATCTTTAATAGATTCAAGTACACCTAGAGTGTGGTTAACATTATTGTTAACCACACTCTCATCTTCACGTATTAAATGTGGTGATAATGCTGTGCGTAAACCACCATTAAATATTTTTACTTTAGGCATACTATTATCTATTAACCTACTACACTAAGTATTGGACGAGCTACTATTTTACCTTCAGTAATAGCCTTTTCCCATTTAACAAGTCTAGCAACTCTTCTATCCATTCTATCAAGTATAGCATTTGGAACTAAAGAACCAAATTGCTCTTCCCAATCATCATCAAGTGTAGGTAAATTACCACCACCAATAGCTGTAGTATTAGGAATTATATCACCACGGGTATAACTATGTCTAGTCCATTCACCAGATCGTTTTTCAGCAGTTGTTAACCAATAACGTGTTTCACCAGTACCATTAAAGTAATTTTCTATATGTTGATAAAATAATCCAAATTTAATTCCACCAAAATAAAAGAAAAGACTATTAGCAGCTTTATATTGATGATATTTTTGTAGATCTGTATAATTACGTGGTAATAGAACAGCATAAAATCTAGAAGTTGCAGCAGCAATTTCCTTTTGAAAATCTGTTCCATTTTGCAACCAATTATCAATACGATCATTAACTTGTTCAATAAGAATACAACCTAAATCAGTCATTTTAAGTCCATAATGAAGTTGATCATATTCTGGAGTTTCTGGTGTAGGCGCAAGAACTGCTTGAGCATAAGAATCAACAAATAATATACCATTAATCCATGCTTTACCAGTTATAATTTCATCTTCAACTAATGGTGATAAAAAATCCATTATTTGATCTGTATCTAAGTCATTAAACATTTCATTCTCCAATAATTTAGGTATTCAATATTGATTTACCTATTAAAAAATTATATTCTTAACAACCTTCAACGCCTGGAAATTGAGTACAAATATCATCAAGTGACACTGTAGGTTTCATGTTTCCAATTTTTGCTTTAAAGGCATTTTTAGTTTTATCAAAGTCAATTCCATCAACTGAAGTAAAAAGCGTTGTGTATTTAACTTTCGTAACGATTTTCGGATTACTTAGTGGCCCTGTTTGCTCTCGATCAAGCGAAATATAAGAACAACTAGAAAGAACCAAAAACAACAAGAAAACGACGCAGCCATGAATAAATCTAATCACTTTTGTTCTAAGTTTTAATTTACCACAGGCTTCATCTATAAATGCCCAACAAAATAATCTATGAAATAGTTTCATTTTATTCATCTCCTATGGTTTCGGCGCAATTTGCACCTTTCGTATATTATAAGCTGTTGAAGACTTCCTGGCACCCCAATGCACCCCTTTGTAAATCCACCAAGCACGTATCCGAGTCATGCCGTCTTCAAGACAATGCTGCTGTAATAGCCTATCAATTGCTTTCCGCTGTTCGCTGTTGCCACCTAATAGATACCCCTCACGCATCAACTGGTACAATGCATCGTGCACTAAACTGCCGCGCATAAATTGGCTGAGGAACCACTTACGATAAACCCATCCAATACCAAGCGGTGCTTGAGCAAGTTTCTTCGGGGGACCACTTGGGCCGTCCCAATTGTAACCCCTTATAATTTCCAACCTACCGTCAATCGACAGTTTGATATATTCGGTATCAATTGGCTTAACCAAAAGAGGTTTGATAGGAGTGTCAATTGTAAAGGGTTTGACCAATCGGTACTTGTAACCACCTTTGAAGTGAATACGGCTCATCGCATTCCCCAATGTGCCAGACTGTAGTGATTAAGGTCTTTCTCGATACGCTCAGCCCCGCCAAGTGTATCCCAAAAATCATGCAACAGGTTGTGAGCGTCTTCACCGGCTTGCCCCCGTAACCATATACCGTCCTTGTAAACGTTCCAATCCTGTGCTAAACGAGATAGGTGGAGCGAGCGTTCATCTCCCCCGACAACATCGTTAGCAGCTTTAGAAACGTAGCCTCTGCTTTGTGTAAGGCCAAGACCAATAGAAGCAGCATACAGCGTCAACATGGCAAGCATGATCGAGAAACGCTGCTGTTTTGTTGATAATTTCATTGCCAAAGTTGCCTTTGAATTGCACCACAATCTGGAGGTGACTCAGTCGATTTACGCTGTAAACCCTGAAGTACACATTTTTTGTAGTCTTCGGTCAATTCCAATCGCCGTTTCAAGATCCTGCGTGTGGCACCCCAAGAGGGCGTTTTCAGATTATCGGTTACGTCCATGTGCACAGCCAATGCATCACCGGCTTTCGTAATTTGCCGCAGCGCAATGTCCATCTGGACAGTTGTTGTAAGATTATCTACCTTGGCCTCAAGTATGTCTGCCCGAGCGACGGTAGCAAAACCAAATACATCAGCTATTTGATTGTTGAAGGTGAACCCGCCACCAATTAAAATGGTCAGAATATACACTGGAATAGTACCAAATTGATGCTTTTTTTGGGAAAGATCAACTGATTCTATTTGTTCCTTCATATTCATATCATTATATCCTTAATGATTTAATTACCCTGGATATCCAATTCCAGCCCCACTATTATTAAGTCTAGTAATTTCAGCTACTGTTAAAAGTTTTGCATAACAATTTGGTTCATCTACTATTCCATCAAGCCAATTCAAGCCAGACCCTTTTGAACCAATTGCAAATACAGCAGTAGAAGCATGTATGGGTCCAATAAATGCAGTCGTTACAGCTGTTCCATCATCAATAATAATTCCTATTTCATTTGCCGTTCCATCATAATAACAGACAATATGATACCATACTCCAGCTAAATAATTTGATCCCCAAGTTGCAACAGCAATTCCTCCAGCAGTACCATCATCAGATACAAGAAAACGAATTGCACCAGCATTAAGAGCTTGAATAAACCATCCATATTGATCTCCAGTATCTTCAAATTTACCAATTACAATTTGTGTTTGGCCAATGCTTTCAAATTTTACCCAACATGATACAGTAAAATCACCACTTGGATTTAATAAAACATCAGAAGATGGACGATCTAAATATTCAGAATTACTAAGTTCAAAATCTGCTCCATTATTAATTTTACCAGTTGCACTTAAAACAGTATTATTATCAGTAAGATGTAATGTATTAGTATGAGAATCATTTCTTTGCCCAGATGTTTCATCAAGAGACCACCATGCAATAAGATTAATTAATAATGAATCTTTAATATCAGATATAATAGTACTTGCAATAATATCTATTATTGTAGATCTAATTGTAGCTATAACAGTCATCCTGATATCCAAGCTTTTGCATCACCAGTTAATGCAACAGAAAAGTCTTGTCCTACTACAGCATAAAAAGTAATAAAACCATCAACATCTGTAATTATACCATCAGGTACTGGAACTGGTGTATCACCACCTAAAGCATTAAGTGTAGCTGTACCAACAGTTGCATTTATAACTAATTGACGAATACCATTTCTACTTGAATTAAATACTTCATTATGTGTTAATTTAACACTCACTTTATTTCTCCTAAATTATTCAATAAAACCTTAATTTTCAGTTATCGTAAAATTATTTATAAGCGTATTTAAAACATTAGACCTAAATCCATGAGTTGTTTCTGTTTGATTCATTGTAGCACTAGCATAACTAAGTCTTTCAACACTATTAATAAAACCAGTTAAAACTGTACCTGATGCAATAAATTTAAAATTATAATCTTTATCATCACTAAATGTAAAAGATGCAGATGCTCGTTCAACAAATGAACCATTATATTCATATATTTTAACTGTTCCTACAGGGTCACCATGTAATAACCAAAAATTACCACTTGTATGTCTTAAAACTAATCCAACAGAAAAATTAGGTGAATTAACAATTGCTTCAACAATTACATCTGCTTTTCCAGAATCAATAGTAAATATTGCATGAGGAGATGAACCAATTATTGAACAATTAGCTTTATTAGTTTGAATATCAAAAGTACCATTTTCAGCCTTTACCCATCCTGATCCAACTACATCAATATTAGGTGTATGTGCTGTTAAAAGAGTACCATTAGAATCAATAAATTTATCTTGTACCTCATAATTTCTTGTAAAATGATATTGTTTTTTAAAACCACCTGGACAAGTTACAGCTACTCCAGGACCTTTTCTAGCAGTCCATGTAACTGGAAATGAACCTGTTGCAAATCTACAAGAACCATCTGGTAAAAATATTGATGGTTCTGTATCACCATATATATCATCAAACCATAAAGAACCATTTTCACCTGGATTTTTAAAATTTCCAACAGCATCCCAAATTCTATTTCTTACAATTAAATTATTAAAATCAAGAGTTTCATTATGTAATGCAGCTGTACCAACAACACAAGTTGGCCAACCAGAAGTAATTAAAAGTGGACTAACATCACCATTAGCACTTCCATGACCTATAAATAAACGTTCACTTCCAGCATCAAAATTTGGTACTCCTGGAGCATCTATTACTTTATTTACTTTTGGAGTTATTGATCCATTTATACAATAAGTAAATTCTGTATCATTAAAAGAAATTCCAACTTGATACCACTTATCTTCCTGTATCCAATTTGTGCCATCTTCATCGCCCAATTCAATATTATACCTTTCAACATTTGCATCGGTATCTCTTGAAATTGTTCTAAGAACCATATATCCGCCGCCAACATCTAAAATTCCCAACGAAAGAGGCTGGTTTTCAGTAAATAAACCAGGAATTCCAATACTAAATAAACCTTGAGGATGTACAAAATCAGACCATCCAGATCTAAACAAAAAACTAAATATTAATGTGATATCATTTACAAAAGGTTGTGGATTAGGATTTTGGGCACCAGGACCACATTCTACAATCATACCACCTGAACAACGATCCCATTCTTCACCTCTATCACGATGTTGCCAGCAAGGAAAATTCCAAGGCTTACTCATGATAATATTAATTCTCCAATTCCAGCATTTAATATAGTTGCTGGATCCATAGTTAAATGATGATCAGTACCCCCATATCCATCATTAAATACATCAAAAGTTTTTTCTAAATTATTTGATTCATCATAATAAAAAGGTTCTGTCTTTCCTGTATTACGCCAAAAACTGTGGCCAAAAAATACTTGTGGTTGAGTTATATACCAACCTTCCCATTTACCTGGATCATGATACCATCCAGCATCATTCCAAAGTGCTTTAGGTACTAATGAACAATCATCATCAAAAGTAATAAATCCAAGAGCATCAATACCAGGTGGAAATCCGGATGGACTATTTGATACTCCCCATGCTGATGCTATTACTTGCTCTAATCCAAACCCATATTTAATTTTATTTGGATCAGCATCTGCTAAAGCAAGTAAATCATTAGTATATGTATTCCAAGTAACATAAGATGCATTTTCTGTAATATCTAAATTATTTAATCTGATCTCGCGTTTAGTAACGTCAGTCAAGTCAATCGTAACGGCAATTCCATGCAAAGTGCTGGTAGCAAAAGTGCCTCCATTATTAGTAATCAAAACATCGAGAATTTTTGTTCCAGCAGAATTTAAACCTTCAATTTTCATATGACCATCACTATTCATATAAAAAGCAAAATTACTTCTATTAGGAGATACATTTAAAAAATCAATTGCCATTGCTATTTCACCAATAGCAGATGGAAATTCACGCATAAATATTGCTGTAAATGAAATTTGTTTACTATCACTAAAACTTAATCCTTGACTAAATGGTTGACCAAGAATTATAGTATTATTAAGTTCATTAACTTGTTGAATTGCAACTGGTGATAATAAATTACCTTGTTCTGACACTTCAATTTGTCCACATATTCCTAAAATTGGACTTCCACCAAGCCAATTATAAATAGCTGCCATTAGACTTTAACTCCAGTCACAGCAACTTTTAAACCAGTACCAGCTATTGTAGAACCAATTTGAGTTACAAATACTTCAAATTCAGCATCATCAGGTACATTAGTAGTACTTAATATTGCTGGAACAGATGCTGTTACAGAAGTCTTTTCTCCTGTATCAATACTTAAAAGAGTACTAAATATTGTCGTACCATTCATATGTACATCAATAATTAATTTAGCCCCTGTTGGTGCTGTATTAACACTTATTCTTATATGCCCATTAGTTAAATCTAATGCATAAGAAGCTCTAAAAGTATTTGTTGGTTCTACAAGATCAACAACTAAAGGTGTCTTTTGATCTGATTGTGAACAAATAATTGTATCAAAAATATCACTTGGTAAAACCTTTAAATATCTTCCTTGTTGAGTTGATAATAATGTATTAGGTTTTAATACTAAATTTCCATCATCTACAGCTACTGAAGTAGCATCAAAATAATATTGAACTACAGCACCTACAACATGTAGAGCAATATGAGCATATAAAAGATAATTAAGCTCTCTAATTTCAACTATAGTACGAAATATAAATTCAAGCTCAATTTGGCGAATACTAATAGTACGATCGCCACGTTCTTGATTAATCTTACCTTGACCTAGAGAAAAATCCTCATGACCAATTAATTGTCTAAATATTGTTCTACTCATTAAACTGGCGTATGTTGTGTTGCACCAGTAGCATCAACCCAAACAGAATTATCATCTGAGCCAACTGCCCATACTGGTTCAGTTGTAGTAGAATTCCAAGCCATAAAACCAGCTTCTTTAATATTAGACGTATTAACTATATGAGCTATATCTGCAAAATTAGCAGTTACATAATTAGTTACTTTAGGTGTAGAACCAGTTTTAAGCCAACGTCCTAATGAAACAACTGGTACTGGAGCTATAACTAAATCTCCATCATCTACAGCAGCACTAAGAATATCAAAATAATATTCAATCAATGATCCTAAAGTATGTAAATATACTCTAGTATATCTAGTAAAATTTAATGCAGCAATTTCAGCAGTTGTTCTAAATATAAATGCTAATTCTACTTTTTGTTCAGCAGCTGTATTAGAACCTCGAGTTTGAACTACAGGACCAAAACCAAGTGCAAAATCATTATGAATTATTAAAGAACGATTAAGTGTTCGTAAAGGCATTATATTATCCTATTGGGTTATAATGTGATTCAAACCATGATGCAGCAACTGAATCTGTACTTGCAAGTTTATCTATTGCAGATAATTCTCGTTCATATAAATTAAATTCTTCAGTAGCCATATTACGATTTGCAACATCTATATCATTACGTAAAGCTATACCACAAATATAATGTTTCATAGCTGCATCAAAACATTCATCTAATTCAAAAGGATCTGCTGTTGTATCTGGTAATGGCGGACATCTAGAATAATAAATTGTTAATGATTCTGCTTCTTCTATAGCAGTTACAACACCATAATATGAATCTTGTATTTCTATATCTATTTCTGTATCTACTAATTCACCAACTAAACCATATGGAGATAAAGTAGTATAATCATCAATACCACCAACTAAACCAAATTCATTAGGTACAGAAACATAAAATACTCTAAAATCACCAAATGGTCTAGGATATGCTGCTAATTCTTTTCTTTTAATTTCATCAAATATAGCAAATTCTAATTCTCCTGGTGGTATTACAACTCCTTTAGTTCGCCAATCTACTTCTCTATTTTCAGTCATCCAACCACTACTTCGTAATGGAAGTAATTCTTGTTTAAATGTTACATGAGATAAACGGAGAATACCATCTGGTAATATATAGACACCTCTACCATTATCTAGAGGTACTTGAATAATAAATTTGAATAAATTAGTTTGTTTAGCTATATCCTGTATAGCTAATCTTAAATTACGTAGAAGTACAGCATCAGACCATCGTTGTGCAGTAGAATCATTTAGTGTATCTCTAGCAAGTATAAAAATATCATCTATACGAGCCATTATTTTCTACTCATACCTCTACGTCTAGAACGACCAGTATACCTTGATGTTGATTTTACTCTCTTTCTTACAGATACTTTTGCCCTTTTTGCAACAGGACCAATTCTTGTTCTTCCTGAAGATGATTTCTTTCTTACAGACACTGCTTTTGCCCTTTTTGCAACAGGGCCAATTCTTGTTCTTCCTAGAGATGTTTTCTTTACCATAATATTATCCTCAAAAACCTACCCGTATTTCTACGGGTAGGTTTAGTTACACTACATTTAAACGACAAAATTAGTCAATTCACCTGTACATTGTGTATATTCTAAATACTCAACATACAAGAAAAGTCGACCAGCTGTTGGAGCTGTTCCACCATAAGTTGGTACTATAGTAAGACTGCCACCAGTAGGCTTATGTAAAGGCACAAGCGTACTAGGAACATCTGTACCAGCTGCTGTCAAAAGATTACCGTCATCAATTAGTGTAGCATCACCAGAGAATCCGAGATCAAAAGTAGCAGATGTACCAGCATTATTAGTTACAATTGGAAGAACTACCGCACTAAGAATAACACTATCGGGCGGAATTTCAGTCAATTGATAAACTTCAGCGGCTGTTAAAATTTCATCAAATTCAATGTCTGCAAAAAAGACACTGATATCACGCTTTTTATGACGCCCTTCCAGGCGACTGATATTGGTATTACCCATAATTCATTCTCCTAGAGTTAAACTTGAACATCAACGCAGACTACACCATAGTCAAGATTAGCAATCTTGGCTTGTTTATAGACTTCGTTTTCAGCTACAAGGTTAGTTTTCTGAGTTTCCATCCATACTTCTAATAATGATTCAGAAGTAATAGCGAAATCTTCAGAAGGTTGCCATTTATAGTCAGGATGCTTACCAAATGCACACTGTAAAGCTCCAGCACCCATAATAAGACCACGGGAGTGAAGATTAGCAGAAGCATAGCTAAAACCTGTCTGACCAGTCCAAAGAGCAGTTGTTGGATCAGCTCCATCATATTGACGTAAACCAGAAATCTCAATTTCAGAGTCATTCAATCCCCATCCTTGGACTAGTAATGAAGTTTCTCCGAAGAATTGATCTGCTTGTACAATCAATAATGCACCGAGCTTACCAATAATGCCCTTAATATTACGGTTATTGTTGCCACGAACATCACCAGACCGGACAATAGTCTGATATCCTGCTGTATCCTTACGAATAAGAGCAGCCATGGCAGCATCGATTACAAACAACCAAATAGGTTCACCACTTTCTGTACGGTATGGATCCAAAGGACGCCGAATACCACCAGTAGTAAAACCTTGAGAAGTTTTAATCGTAGTTTCAAGATCCGTAAGCGTATCAAAGTTGAGCGTAGTGCCCAAATCAATAATATGAGTAGGAGCTTGGCCTAAACCACCTTGTGCTGCATCGAATAAAGATTGATCTTTAAAACGAATAAACAAATCAGATAGTTTAGAACGAGAATCGGAATGTTGAGTGATCCGAAGATCCCCAATATCTACCGCATCGAATTCATCACCATTATCAACTACAAGTCTGTAGCGGTCAACAGTAATCTTATCAGAAAATTTACGCTTAGCCTCACCTTGACCAAAGGCAGTTTCTTTGCCTTTCTTTGCTTTTCCAGTAATATTACCTGAAAAATCAAATACAACTGTGTGACCTTCTTTAGCAGATGTGTTATTTACCTGATATACAATTGCATCATGAGTACTTCCAGTCAGAGGAGACCAGAAAGACTTAGATGCAGCTTGCACCATGCCTTCACGCATCCACCTTTTGCGTTTTAGATCTGACGTTAGGCTTACTACACCTGTTGTCATATTAATCACCATTAGCATTAAAGGTTTAAGTCTATCAAATGATAGACCATAATTTGCTAACAACGATCGCGGAGTACCTACAGTATAGCGATTTTGTTGCTAACTATAGTGTAGGTAGCTAATGGAAGGAGTACCTTTACTACATATATATTATATCACGTTTTGATCAATAATATCATTTATTCTTTACTTTTTGTTATAGATTTAACTCCCCACATAGCTGCATCTTCAAGTTGATGTATACAAATATTTGTACATCTATCATTTTTACCATATTTACGTATATAATCAATTGAATCAGCCATTATGCGTTTAAAAAGACAAACTTGTTTATTATTACTAGGATTAAAAGCAACACCAACTAAAAATTCACCTTCTGTATTCATATTATACTCTTAAAATATTGTTTTCTTATATGTTTCTTCAAAATCACCTTCTTGTGCTTGTTTTGTTGGAGCTTGTCCACCTGCAACATCACTTAAATTAATAGTATCATCATCTGTGTCTTCTTCTGAACCTTTAATAATTTTTTTAGATGTCAAAAAAGTACCTGCTTTTTCTAAAAATTTTTCAAAAGTTATTTTACCATCTGTAAGATCTTTTTTAAATCTAGGTGGTAAATCATTATTAACAATTTCATCAGTTAACTTAATACCTGTACTTTTAGACCATGCAGCCATTTGTTCTTCACGTATTTCAATTTCACTTTTATCTGCAGTATTTTTAGCAATTTCTTCAAGCTCAGTTTTAAGTAAAGTTCTTGCTTTAGTTTCATACTCATTAAGTTTTTCACGCCATTTATCTGGATCAGTAGTTTTAAGACTATCAAGTTCATTTCTTTGTTCTGGCGTAAATTCTATACTAGATGATAATAATTTTTCTTGCAATACACTAGCTAAAGCTGTTTGTCTTCTAACTTGTTGTTGTGATTTAGTATATCCACTTTGTGTATCACGACGACGACGTTCTGATGTTACTGCAAATAATGTAGGCTCATCAAGATCTTTACTTTCATCTTCTGGTAAAAGCCAAGTACCATCTTCTTGCTTTTCCATTTTACTAACTAATTCATTAACTGTGTCTTCAAATTTACTCATTTGTGTCCACTCCTATGGGAATACAAATTATTTAATAGAAAATAACATTTTACATGTCAATTATATCATTGTATAATAATATTGTAAAGTGTTATTTTTAATTAAATGAGGTGTAACTAATGCTAGCAAAAAGTCATAGCTTTTCAACTAAAAGTGAAGCAGATACACTATTTGTTGAAAGTCTTAAAATACAAGAACGACGTAAAGGTCGTGCTAATTTTAGTTGGGTGGTAATACAAGCATTAAAAGAATATGCAGAAAAACGGAAGAATGAAAATGGATGAACAAGTAAGGCTATTAGCCTTAGCTCATCTAAAAAATAGTATGACACCTGCTAATACTGCTAAATTAATGGGCATTAGTTATTCAACTGCACTTAAATTACGAAAAGAATTAGTTGAAGCTGAAAAACACAATACCATATTAAAATTATTTAAATTAAATGAAGCTTCACTTAATATATTACTAGAAAGTGTAACTAAACAATTAATTCCTGCAATTGAAGCTTTTGGTATCGGTGAATTAGTTAAAGAAGAAGTTACTACTTTAACTAGTGGTATTAATGGAGCAAAAGTATTAAATAGAGAATTACAAGCTGCAGCATCAGTGTTAACAAATAAAATTATACAAGTAGCTGTAATAGCTACTACTTCAGATACTATACTTAGTTTAGCAAAAGCTTTAGCTGAATTACAAGTAGCATTTAAAATTTCTGATAGTAATGGAGCTATTAAAGGTTCATTTGAAAAACATTTAAAACCATGATACTCACTAAAAATCAATTTAATGTATTATATCCTAATAATTCAGAATTATGGCAAATATTAGTTAATAAACCAGTTGATTATAATGATTTAATCACTAATTATTTACCTTCTAAATTATGGAGATTAAATAATTTATATTCAATTATCAACAAAATAGGTGATCCTATACCATTTAAACTTAATAGAGCTCAATTTACAGTCCATTCAAAAAGTTTAGAACATCCAAGACTTATTATATTAAAGTCAAGACAACAAGGTATTTCTACATTTTGGTTAATATCTTATTTTGATGATATAATAACACTTAATAATATTAACTGTGGTCTCATGTCACAAGGAAAAGATGAATCTGGTTTATTATTAGAAAGGTTAAAACATGCATGGAATACTTTAGATCCATGGGTTAAAGAGTTCTTTAATATAAAAATAATTAAGAATAATGAATCAATGTTTAGATTAAGCAATAATTCAACAATGTTTATACGGACTAGTTTTCGATCTGCAACACTTCAAAGATTACATGTATCTGAACTTGGTAAAATAGCTAATAAATATCCAGAAAGAGCTAAAGAGACAAAGACTGGAACATTACAAGCATTAGCACCTGGAAATACTGGTATTATAGAATCTACAGCTGAAGGTGTTAATATGTTTAAATACATGTGGGATGTTTCAATTAAGCAATATGCAGCTGGTCGTCTTGCAAGTAAAGATTTTTTACCAGTATTTCTTAGTTGGCTTAATGATCCTGATTGTATAGAGAATGAAATTCAATATGCTGCAGATAATGAAATTGACTATTTTAATAGATTAGAAGAAAAACTAAAGATTGTAATAACTAAAAAACAACGTAATTTTTGGATAATGCAACATAGAGAACTTGAAGGTGATATTCATCAAGAATATCCTGCAACACCTGAGGAAGCTTTTACAGCAGCGCAAGATGGTACATATTGGGCAAAGCGGTATTTAGAAGTCATAGTACGTCTTGATCATAGAAAACCTTATATAGAATTATATGATAGAAATTTAGATGTATATATTGCAATAGATGCAGGACGAAGTGATTATATGGTACTAATATTTTTTCAAGTATGGAAGAATCAGATTAGAATTATTGCTGAATATTATAATACTGGTGAATGGCTTGGACATTATGTTACTTATGTTTCTGATATAGCTAAAAGATATGGTTGGAATATAACTCATTGGTATTTACCTCATGATATGGGAGTAATGGATCTTACACAAAATGATAAGACAAGAGAAGATATATTAAATGAACTTGGTGTTATAAATACTACAATTTTAGAAAAATTAGGTAAACATCATGGTATTGAAGAAGTTCGTGATGCTTTTACATTTATATGGATTGCTGAAGAATGCGATTATATTGAACAATGTTGCCTTAATTATACGAAAGATTGGAATCATTTATTAGAAATTTGGAGAGATGAACCAAAGCGCAATCAATGGGCGCATGGAGCAGATGCTTTACGTTATACAGTACAGGCTTGTACTGTTCATTTATTTGATAGTACTGATTATGAATGGGATGGTAATGTATTTGGTGGTATTGCTATATAAACGCAATAACGTATTTTACTCTATTACATATATTAATAATATTATTAACTTAATAAATAAATTTACATATATACATTAGATGTAGCATATACATATTTACATTAGTTGTGTCAATAAAATTATTGATGACTATCATTATAGCTACTTAATCCATAACTCACGAAAATATTAACCTGGCAGACTGTCTCCTAGGGGGCATACAAACTCATGACTTATAAAGCATAATTTTATACTCATGAATTATAATTCATACTTTATAAGTCATAAATTATAATTCATACTTTATAACTCATGGCATTGTCTGCATAAATTTTAACTCACTATAATAACTTATTCTTAATATTTATATAAAAGTAGATAAATTATTCTTTTAATATTTAATTATTATTTAACACTTATTTAACTAAATTTTAACTACCTTTATGATATAATATATTTAATAAAGAAGTAGTAATAAATTTACTACTAATAAAGTTTTTTAACAATATAGTAAGTTACCTTCTGCCCACTATCACAGTGGGTGATAGTGGGAATTTTAACTCTATAAAGTGAGTATAAATTATGACTACTATCAAGAAAGGTTTTATTGGTGTTTATGACATTCTTATTGATAATAAAGATAAGAAAGTTAAAGACATAATGAACTTGATTCTTCCTATCATGACAAGTCAACAAAGGGATAAGAATCACTTTGAAGATGAACATGGTTTGTGGGTATTTTGTTATTACCACAAAGAATGGGAACTTGTTTCACAAGTTGAGTATGGCTCAAAAGTCAATACTTCAACAGGATTGAATTCAATGTGTAAAGTTGGAACCAATCAGTGGACAAGACAACAACGTGAATTCAAGAAAGCAAAAGCTGACTTGTTAAACGAAGTTGCTGATGGAAATATTCAAGTTGAAGACCTTCAAGAGAAAATTGAAGAGTTCGAAAATCAGAAGGATAGAATAGTATCATTAATGGATCACTATAATATCCTTGCTTATCAAGAACTTGAAGAGGCAGAAGAAGACTAGAACTAAAAAAGAGAGGACTTTCGAGTCCTCTTTTTTTATTTTTACAAACTAGTAAAAAATTTTGATTTTCAACTAAAGAATGTGCTATTTGCTAGTATAGTGACGTAAATATGTAAAAACTGTATGTAATGTATATATGTATTTATTTCTATTAAACTATTACTTGTATATATATATGTATATAGGGGAACTGCGTCTTCGCGTTATTTTATTTTATTAAAGTATTTATATTACTAATATTATACTTTATTATAAAGTATAAATTATTTTTTATTATTACAGAGTTATTACTTTTCAGTGATTAAAAATAACCCAATACAAACATTAAAAACATGATATAATATAAATAAGAGTTTATATTTAATTTTATTATTTACTAAAAAGAAAAATAATATGATAGTTTCATCAGAAATAATAAGAATTATAAAAAATTTATT
>SDBT01001180.1_pt1 | contig 45140 bp, 30 predicted proteins | sample 2277101 | NCBI WGS metagenome assembly SDBT01 (sample SAMN10404973, study PRJNA504765) | marine sediment metagenome | isolation source: marine sediment core GS10_PC15, 103 cmbsf | place: Arctic Ocean: Southern Knipovich Ridge | collected 2010
CTGGCGGCTGTAGCCTGACTGGTTCGCAAGCTCCATCACCCTTGCAAAGCCCACATCGGCGTTGAGCCGGTCCACATCCTCGACGACTTCACCTCCGGCCAAGTTGACCAACACCAGGGCCAAGACCACATCCGACACACTCCAACCCTGCATGTCGCCCGGACCCGCCAGGCACTGGCGCAGATTGGCGATCACCCCAAACCCCGACATCAGGTCCAGGAACAATGGCAGCCCTCCCAGGGCCGTCAGCTTGCTGTTGGTGGGATCAACTTCGTACTGGAACGGAAGTAAAGTCTGTGCCATGCTTGGATCACCTCGTTGGTGAAGGTGGTTGTGTAGCAACTCCGACCTTAACACCCCGGATTCCCGGGAACAACGAGGTACTTTCATTTAATGGGGTGGGAGATCACGGACCCGTGTGATGGGGCGGGTTGACCTGTCGAGACCCTTCGGGATAGGATTGCGGGCATGTCGCTGAGGCCTTCTTCGTTGACCGACGAGGGGTTTATCCGGAAGCTCGAGGACCTTTGCGGGTCGGGGTACGTTTCCACCTCCGAGCCTGCCAGGATCGCCTATGCGCGGGACATGTGGCCGCGCAGCCTGATCCGGCAGCGGTTCGGGTCGATCGACAGCCCGCCGGGGGCGGTCGTCTGGCCGGGCGACGAGGAGCAGGTCGCGGGCGTGGTGCGGCTGGCGGGGAAGGCGGGCGTGCCGGTGATCCCGTTCGGGGCGGGGTCCGGCGTATGCGGGGGGACGTTGCCGCTGCATGGCGGGATCGTGATGGATCTGAAGCGGCTCGATCGAATCCTGGGCCTCGAAGAGAAGGATCACCTGCTCGAGGTTCAGGCCGGTGTGGTGGGCGAGGTGCTGGAGAGGGAGTTGAACCGGCGCGGGTGGACCCTGGGGCATTTCCCTTCGTCGATCTACTGCTCGACCGTGGGCGGTTGGCTGGCCGGGCGCAGTGCCGGGCAGTGCTCCTCGCGATACGGCAAGATCGAGGACATGTGCCGCTCGCTCAGGTGGGTGGACGCGGCGGGCGAGCTGCAGTGCACGCCCTTTCTGCCGCCCGGGTACGCGCCCTGGAGCCTGGACCCGCTGCTCCTGGGCTCTGAGGGCACCCTGGGCGTGATCACCGCGGCTGGGCTGGTGATCCGGCCGTTGCCGGCCGCGCGCTGGTATCGCGGCTACAGGCTTCCGGACGTTCAGGCCGGCATCCGGGCCATGCGGCTGATGCTGCGCCAGGGCCTGAGGCCCGCGGTGCTGAGGCTGTACGACGAGTTCGACACCATGATCGCCAGGACGGGCTCAGCGGGCGATTTGCCCGAGCACCAGGTTACCGAGGGATTGCTGGGCGAGCTGGGCGGGTGGGTGAGCGGATCGGTCAAGGTCCTGTTTGAGAAATCCATCAAACGCGTCCTGCAGGCGCCGCGCATCCTGAACAAGGTCGCCGACATGCTGCCCGGCGGCTGCCTGATGGTCGTCGTGCACGAGGGCGAGCCGGAGGAGCTGGATCTGGTCGGTGCGTTGACCGGATCCATCTGCGAGGGCAAGGGGGCCGACGACCTGGGCGAGGGGCCGGCCCGGTACTGGTGGGAGCATCGCTACAGCGTGTCATACAAGCAGTCGCCCATCTTCGCCGCCGGCGCCTTCGTGGACACCATGGAGGTTGCCGCCACCTGGGACCGCCTGCCCGGGCTGTACCGGGCGGTCAAGCAGGCGCTCGCCCGGCTGGCCTTCGTGATGGCGCATTTCTCCCACGCCTACCGGGAGGGCGGTTCGATCTACTTCACCTTCGCCGCTGCCGCCCGGGACGACGCTGCCGCCGCCGCCCTGTACGATCGCATCTGGGACGCGGCCCAGGCCGCGGTGCTGGCCGAGGGGGCGGTGGTCAGCCACCACCACGGGGTGGGCCTGAGTAAGGCGCGCTACCTGGTCCGCCAGCTGGGCGAGGCCAACGCGCTGGCCGCGGCGGTCAAACGCGCCTTCGACCCGGATGGAGTGCTCAACCCCGGCAAGCTCGGCCAGCCCAGGACGCGGGGAGGCGAGGCATGAGCCGACCCGCGCTGTTCGGCCAGAAAGCCTGGAAACGGCTGAGCTCCACGTTCGGTCGCAGGCGAGCGATCGCTGGCACGGACGTGGACGGGCGGACGCGGCTTTCGCCGCAGCCCGGGGCGCTGGTGCTGCCCGAGGAGACCTTCGAGGTGGCTTTTGCGCTCCAGACAGCGAAGGCCGAGGGTGTGCCGATCGTGGTTAGCGGCACTGGCAGTCGCCTCGACGGTGCAGGCCTGAAGAGGCTCTCCGAGGGCGGATTTCTGCTGCTGGAAACCCAAGGACTTGCCGGGGTGGAGGAGGTCGACTCCGAGTCGTTGTGGATGATCGCCAGGGCCGGCACCCGCCTGTCCGAAGTGGTCAGCTCGGCCGCCGAGCACGGCTGCCGGCCGTTGGGCTTCGGCGAGGACGATCCGGGCACGCTGGGCGGATGGCTGTCGGCCCACACCAGGATCCCGGACGGCATTCTGGGCATCCCCCAGCCGGCGGTGATCGCCCTGGAGGCGGTGCTGCCCGGTGGAGCGCCGATCCGCTCGGTCCAGAGCCCGCGGGCCGCTTCCGGCCCGGACCTGTTCAGCCTGCTGCTGGGCACCAGGGGCGGCTTCGGGGTGATCACCGCAGCCTGTCTCAAGCTGGAGCCGGTGCCCGAGCGGCAGTTGATGGCCGGCTTCCGGTTCAGGTCCATGGAGCGGGCATTCGCCTTCGTGCGGACCGCGCTGGAAGGGCTCATCCCGCCGCGCCGTCTGCAGCTCATGGTGGACGGGCAGCCCGGCCGACGCATGGCGCTGGTCTGGATGGCCATCGAGGGGCAGGCCTCGCTGGCCGCCGCGGCCATGCGCAGCCTGTGGACAGAGGCCGAGCAGGCCGGGGGCCAGCCGCGTGATCTCGCGCGCGTACGCGCCTGGCGCGAGGCCTCGGCCTTCGACGCACAAAAGGCGTTCGAGGCGCCGGTGCGCTGGTCGAAGCTGCCCGGGCTGCTGCGTGGGGCCGACCGGTTGATGGGCGGGTTCGCCTTCGCCGTGCTGGACCGGCCGTGCCTGACCGGCTGCCGGGTGCGGGTGGCCGCGAGCCGGGGTTCGAAGGGCAACCTGCGGCCCGGCTGGAGGCGGTTGGCGGATCCCGATGGGCTGCAGGCGGTCGCGCTTCGAAGCGCCCGGCAGGTCATGCAGCGCGTGCGGCACGAGATGGACCCGCAGGGGCTGCTCAATCCCCAGGCATTTCCGCTGCCGTGGGTCGGAGGCGTGCGATGACGCTCAAGGCCCATGCCAGGGACCTGGTCAACTGCACATGGTGCCCCAAGCTTTGCCGGTTCTGCTGCCCGGCCGCCGAGGTGGAGCGTCGCGAGACGGTCACGCCCTGGTTCAAGATGACCCTGGCCGAGATGGTGCGCGCAGGCAAGCTCGATCCCGGAGGCGAGACCGGCGAGATCTTTCTACATTGCTTCGGCTGCCTGCACTGTCGCATCCATTGCAAGCACGAGAACGACGTGCCTTCCGCGATGCGGGCCGCAAGAGCGCTGACCCTCCAGGCCGGGGGCGAGATGCCGGCAGTGGCGGCCGTGCTGGACCGCTTCCGGGACACCGGCAATCCCTGGGGCGAGGACCTGCGCGAGCCTCTGACCCGGGCCGTGGACGAGCAGTACTTCGTGCCCGAGGCCCAGGCCGTGGTATTCGCAGGCTGCCAGGCCATCCGGGCATCGAGCACGCACCTGACTCCCCTGTTCGAGTTGTTCGAGGCCCTGGGGGTCGACCACGTGGGCGTCTATGACCGCGACGAGCTCTGCTGCGGAGCTCCCCTGTGGCAGGCCGGCGACCTGGAAGGCTTCGTCGAGCACGCCAGCAAGCTGGCCTCGAGACTGGCCGGCGTGCGCAAGGTGATCTGTCCCTGTCCGGCCTGCGCCTACGTGCTCGGCGGTGTGTTCGCAGCGCACGGCGTGCGCCTGCCGGCGAGGGTGGTCGGTCTGGACGAGTTCCTGAAGCCGCTGGTCGAATCCCGGCCTCCCGTGCGCAAGCTCGCGGGCCGGTACGTCTATCACGACCCCTGCTACCTGACCCGCTTCCTCGAACGCCCCGACGGCGCACGCCGGTTGCTGTCGGCGGTACTGGAGGAACCGCCGGCCGAGGCCCACTGGTCCGGTGACGACGCGCTGTGCTGCGGAGGCGGCGGCCTTGTGCCCCACGTGCTGCCCGATGTGGCCCGGGGCGCTGCCGGGCTGCGCATGGAGCAGCTGCGGCTCGTCGGCGCCGAGCGGGTGGTCACCGCCTGCCCGGGCTGCGTAAGCCAACTCGGCTCGGCCCCGGACGCCCTGCCGGTGCTGGATTTCGTCCAGCTGCTGCGCGAGGCCTATTCCTGAAGGTCGAAACAGGGGAGGCGAGGAGGCAAATGTATACGAGGATTACGTTCCTGATCGGTTTGTTGGCCCTTCAGCCAGGCCTGGCCTGGCCGAAGACCGTGGAAGGACCGTGCGAGTACCGGGACGGGATCTGCTATCGCGCGATCGGCGAGGTGGTGTCCGCCGAGCAGATGGAACGCTACCTGACCACCACGCCGGCCGAACCGGCCCGGATCGTGGTGCACGATCCGGCTACCGGCCGGACCCGCGTACTGGAAAACCCGGTATATGGATCTCCGGCGCCGGGCGAAGAGGGCGCCGCGTCCGACCGCGAGCGGGTACCGCGGGCCCTGTCCCCGGTCGAGCGGCCGTGGCTGCATGACCTGTACCGCACCTTCGTCAAGATCGAGGTTCGCTTTCCCGCCCAGCCGGCCGGGACTATTTCAGTTTGTTCGGGCACCATGATCGGCGCGCACACGGTGCTGACCGCCGGACACTGCATTTACTCCCACGAGGACGGCGGCTGGGCCGAGTGGGCCTACGTCTATCCAGCCATGGCCGGGTACCACTCCACCCCGTACGGAGAGTCCTCGATGGCCGGCCTGGCCTCGACCACCTGGTGGGTCGAGGACCAGGACCACCGCGGGGACACCGGGGTCATCCGGCTGGCAGAGAACACCGGCGACTTGACCGGCTGGCCGGCCGTGCAGTGGGATTATTCTTCTTTGAGCGGGACGATCAACTCGGGCGGCTACCCGGCCGACGAGGGCTACGACGGCTACTGGCTGTACGTGGACTCCGGCGCCGTGGAGGACCTGACCGACTTCTTGATTTGCCACGGCGCGCACACCATAGCTGGCATGAGCGGCGGGCCCGGATGGCTGTACGACGACCAGACCCAGGAACGGCACCTGACCGCGGTCAACTCTTTCTGCTACCTGGAGAGCGGCCAGTGCTGCATGACGCGCTACATCGACCTCATCGAACAGCAGCGCCAGGACTCCGAGGCCGAGCCGGCCGGGCCGGCGTCGGATCATTGGGTCTGCGACCTGCTCTATTTCTCCAGTCTGGACGGCTGTGACTGCCAGTGCGGGTTGTGGGATCCGGACTGCGACCAGCCCGGCCAGGCGGTGCACGGCTGCGAGCAGGACGAGCGCTGCATCCGTCCAGGCACCTGCATCTGCGACCCCCGGTGCGACGGCCGCGAGTGTGGCCCGGACGGCTGCGGCAGCGTCTGCGGCTGGTGCGACGCGGGCGCGACCTGCGACGACGGCGCTTGCGTGTGCACGCCCGACTGCACCGGCCGCCAGTGCGGCTCCGACGGCTGCGGTGGCTCCTGCGGCTCCTGCCCGGACGGCTCCGAATGTCGCGACGGGACCTGCGCCTGCATCCCCGACTGCGCCGGCAAGGCCTGCGGCCCGGACGGCTGCGGCGGCACCTGCGGCGACTGTGAGCCGGGCCTGGGCTGCGTGGACGGCGCCTGCACCTGCGCGCCCGACTGCGCAACCCGCCAGTGCGGCCCCGACGGATGCGGCGGCTCGTGCGGCGAGTGCGCCGGCGACCAGGAGTGCGTCTCGGGCCACTGCATCTGCACCGACAACTGCATCGGCCGCGAATGCGGCTCCGACGGCTGCGGCGGCTCCTGCGGCTCCTGCCCGGACGGCCGGGTCTGCAAGGGCGGCCAGTGCGTCGGAGCAGGGGATGGCTGCGGCTGCGGTGCGAGCGCTGGTGAGACAGATGCGCCATGGCTGGCTTTTCTGCTCTTGTTGGTTTTTCTGACTTACCGATCTCGGCGATAGGAATTTCCCTTCTCCTACCTGATGTTGTCCGAAGTCGACCATGGTCGTTGACCATGGTTGACGATCGTTGTAAGATAGGTGAGAAAAGAGAGGAGATGCCTCAATGAAGGAGCAGACCATAGCCGTTTCCAAGTTCAAGGCGACCTGCCTGGCCCTGCTGAAGAAAGTCAAGCAGACGGGGCAGTCGATCGTCGTGACGCGCAACGGGGAGCCGTTGGCAAGGATCACCCCGCCCCCGGAACCGCAGAAGCCGGATTCCTGGCTGGGCAGCTTCAAGGAATCGATCGAGATTCGAGGGGACATCATGTCCCCCGTCCTCGACGAGGAAGACTGGTCCGTTCTCAAGCCATGAACCTGCTGCTGGACACTCACATTTTTCTGTGGAGCTTGCGCGATCCGGCCCGCCTCTCACAGCAGGTGGCCGAAGCGCTGGAACTGCCAAGCAACACGCTCTGGCTGTCACCGATCACAACCTGGGAGGTGATGATCCTGGCGGAGAAGGGTCGCATCGTCCTCGATGCCGAGCCGGGTGTCTGGATGAGGCGGGTTTTTGAAAGAATTCCATTTCGCGAGGCGCCGCTGAACCACGAGGTGGCGATCCTCAGCCGTCAGGTACGCCTGCCCCACCAGGATCCCGCTGACAGGTTTCTCGCCGCCACCGCCAAGGTCCATGAACTGACCCTGGTCACGGCTGACCGTCAACTGTTGGCCCTGGAGGAGCTGGACTCCATGGGTAACTGATATATCTTTGAAAGTGACTCTGCTTCCTACAAGCGCAACCTGGACATCGTGCAGCAGGACCGCGACGGCACGACCTTGCGCCGCTGGTCCCTCTCACGGGCCTGGCCGGTGAAGTTCGTCGCCGGCGACTGGGACAACGAGGCCGACGAGAACTTCATCGAGTCGGTGACGCTGACCTACGACTTCTTCGAACTCGTCCAGTAGTCGTCGTCGGAGAGTGCCTCACTCGCCGCACTCTGACCCAGCTTGAAGGATGCCTGCAAACCTGCTACTGTAATGCCAAATAACGCTCCGTCGAGCCAAGGGAGCGAACGCAAGGCGCGTGCTGGAGACCGTGGACTCGGTTTCCGAACGCGGGGCACCACGCTCCGTTCGATCCCGACCGCACGATGGGCAGCCGCATCGCTCAGCGGCGAAGCCCCCTTGTCCAGGAGGTCTTTGATGAGCAACGACCCACCGCCGGCTCCGGCCTTTGAAGTTGCCGTGGTCATCGCCACGAAGGACCGGAGCGCAGAGCTGGCCAATCGCGCACTCCGGTCGGTCGTCGAGCAGACGCGCCGCCCCGACTACCTGGTCGTCGTCGACGACTCGGACCGGAGATACCGCCCCAGCAACAGGCGCATCGTCGCGTCGGCGAACCTTCCTGGTGTTCGGGTTACCTACCGGGAGAACGACAGGACTGCAGGCGCCAGCGGGGCGTGGAACGTAGCGCTGGACTTTCTTCATCGCTGCGTCGACAGGCCGGATGACCTCTTCGTAGCCATCCTCGACGATGATGATCGCTGGGCGCCGGGCTACTTGGAGGCGTGCGCACACCTCGTATCCAGCAGGGGCCTCGACATGGTCGCCGCCGACATCCTGAGGATCGAGCAACTGGACGCCCCGCCGCTCTCGAACCCGGCTCCTGATTCGCTGAGCGCGGACGACTTCCTCGTCGGCAACCCGGGAATCCAGGGCTCCAACCTGTTCGTGCGCCTCAGTGTGCTCCTCGCGGCCGGACTCTTCGACGAGGGACTCAAGAGCACAACGGACCGCGACCTCTGCATCCGCATCGCCGACCTGGGCAGTGTCCGGTATCGCCGGCTTGCGGAGCCGCTGGTCGAGCACTTCGCGGACGACGGCCGCCAGCGATTGACGACGCGGGGATCCGAGTCGAAGACCCAAGGGCTCACCGCCTTCTGGCGGAAGTACTCGTGCCGCATGACCCCGGCTCAGCAGAAAGCGTTCGAGGAGCGAGCGCGAAAGCTCTTCGACTGGCGCATGGATCCGGCCCCGTCGAGGGGCGGGTCCGACAGCGCCTCCCTGCTGAGCGGCCCGTCCTCCGGGGCACCGGTCGGGTTGATCGTAGGAATCATAGGTGACGTTGCGCGCCCCGGCAATTTCATGGACCTGATCCGAGATCTCCTACGGCTTCACCAGGATCCGCGACTCGCCGGCCTGGACGTCGTGATCCTCGAGAACGGCCCACGCCGCGGCGGTGGAGGTCTCCTCGGGGAAGCGTCGCTCCTGCTCCGTGACGCTGGCGCGGGCTGCTACGTCGTGCCGCTCGAACGCCAGCTCGTGGACGCGCGCGCCGGTCTCTTCGGTGAACCCTTCGAGAGGCGGCCAGACCACACAACGATCGCGGTGGCGCGCACTATGCTCCAGACCTACGCGTACGTCATAGCGAAGCCCCGCACGGGCGCCGTCGTCTGGATGCTCGATGGCGATTGTCGTTTGAACAACCTCGTCTGGGACGGTGCCCGCATCGTCCAACGACCCAGCGACGTCGTCGGTACGCTCATCCAACTGCGGGCGGTGAAGGTCGACATCGCCATTGGGACCGTTACCGACGCACCGCCCGTTCCCTTTGCGAGTTGCATCCGCACCCAGCTCGTGGACGCCTACCACAACCTTGAGTTCATGGCAGCGCAGAATCCTGACGCCCCCTTACCCGACAGGCAGGAAGCGAACATGGAGATGCGGGGCCGTTGCGAGGACTACTACTACGACCTGTCTCGGCGTGACACCGATCACCTTGAGATGCCCTTTTGGTATGTGCCGCGGGCGCCCGGGAACTCCGTGAGGGAAGCCTTCAAGGAGATGGTCTCACGGTTGCCGCGCATTCTCGCTGGCGAGCAGGTGTTCCGGCCCCTCGTGGTCGACGGCAGACGGGACCCGCTCTCGCTGTTGCAGCCAAGCATACACCGGGGCGGCAACACCTTTGTTTTCGATGTCGAAGCTCTTCGGGACTTCCCGAACGCGGCCCCACGCATCGGTGGCACGGAGACTCGCCGTTCCGACATGGTGTGGAGCCTGCTCAACCGCTACGTCGCACATCGCACCGTGGTGAAGCTCCCTCTCGCCGTCCAACAGGACCGGCGGGACCAGCCGGCCGCCGAACTCGACCTCGAGAAACTCGCAAGGGACATCCAGGGCTACGCGCTCTATTCGGCTCTCGAGGATATGCTCCTGGAACAGCATGAAGAGGCACGGTGGGATGCGGGCGAGACCCTCCCCAGGCTCGATGGCGTCGACCCGGCCCGCCTCGAGAAGCGTATGCAGAAGTACCTCCGCGAACGCCTCGCCGCGTTCAGCCTGAGCTTCCACCGCGCCGCTGGGCTGAGTCGTCTCCTCCGCAGATACGTCGGCGATCCGAGACCCGGCGCACCGTGGTGGCTCACCGATCCGGCCTGCGCCGAAAGCGCTGCTGATCTCCGGGAGTTCGTGAACCGGCTGCGCGGCGAGTATGACCTGAAGCGGCTTCGAGAGTTCGAGCGGGAGGTGTCCGGCGTAGGCGCGGACGTCGTTCGCCGATTCCTCGATCGACTGCGGGCCGACCTGGATGCGCGCTCGCGAGCAGATGCCCCCATGCGCGAGGTCGAGCGCTGGATGCAACGCGAGCGCGTAGCAATCGCAGAGCACCGGGTCAGGCGGGATTTCGGCGTGGAGCATGCGCGGCTTCTCGGCACCGGGGCCGAGGCCGTTGTGCTTACTGATGAGCGCACGGTCTACAAGTGCTTGGACTACTGGAAGACCCGAATGCCGCAGAGGCAACTTGACTTCCTTCGCGAGAAGGTTGGCCGCTGGGACGGCATACCGGGGCTGTACACGCTGCGCGAGGTGCGCTCCTCCGGAACCTGGGCGGTGATCACGTACGACTACGAGCCGAGCACGCCGTACAACGGCGGCCACGGCGAAGGCCTCATCCGCCTGCTTCAAGGCTGCCGCCAAGTCGGTATCGTCTGCAACAACATCCATCCGGACAACCTCGTTGTCAGAACGACGGGCGTGAAGCTCATCGACTATGGCGCCGACATCCGGCCCTTCAACGCCGAGGCGTTCGAGCACATGGCGCGCCGGGCGTTCTTGTCCTTCCGACATGCGGGCAGGGCGGATCTCAAGGAGACCATGAGACGAGCGTTGGACGACCACGACTTGCCGGAGTTGGAGGGGTTCCATCGCTTCCGAGAGGCGTTGGAGCCCGTGAGCAAGGAACAGATTCTCGACCTGCGGGTGGCGACTGAACTCGGCGACGGAGAGGGACGAACTGTCCTTGACTACGGCTGCGGCAAGGGGAAGCTCGCCAACATGCTCGCCGACGCTGGATGGAAGGTCACCGCCTACGATCCGGATCCGAGGCTGAAAGAGAAGTGGAGGGGCACGAACGGCAGTGTCGATTTCGGCGGTCGCCCGTTGCTCGAAGAGCTGGGCAGGGGTCGTGCGACGTTCAACGTGGTCATCTGCAACCTTGTGCTGTGCCTGCTCGATGACGATGACCTTCGCGAGGTGGTCGCCGACCTCAGGCGATTCACCGAGGACGGAGGGCTGCTCGTCGTGGCCGTGTGCAACCCGCGGTTCGTGCGAGGGACTACCCAGTTCCAGCGCCGAATTGCACCCGACGGGGTCAATGCAGAGGACGTATTCCGGCTGGAGAAACTCGTCTTCTCCACGGGTGCTCGAGTCGTCGATGTGCATCGGCCGGCTCAGCAGTATATCTACCTCTTCGAACAGCACGGATTCGCGGTTCAGGCTCTCGCCGAGACACCGGGGGTGGACCTTGAGACGTTCGACTGGACCTCCGACTTCATGATCTTCCAGCTCCGGCGCGCCGTGCCAGAGGAGGTTTCGCACCATGCCAGTCTTTGAGAGATGCTCGGACAGGAGGCCGATAGGAGCGGTCGTAGGCAGCGCACGCGAGGGCTCCGACGGAGAGACCGAGGCAGAAGCCCTTGGCCGCGCACTCGTGGACGCCGGATTCCGAGTGGTCTCCGGTGGGCTCGGTGGGATCATGCGGGCAGCGAGCCGCGGTGCCCGATCGTCCAAGCACTACCAGCCGGGCGACGTCATCGGAGTGCTTCCCAGCTACCGCGCCGACGACGCCAACGAGTTCGTCGATATCCCGATCTGCACGGGCCTCCAGCATGGACGAAACCTGATTGTCGTGGCGACAAGCGACGTCGTGTTCGCCCTCGGTGGCCGAAGCGGAACCCTCAGCGAGATCGCGCTCGCGTGGACGCTTGGCAAGCCGGTTGTGTGCGTCGGTCGCGCGGATGGATGGGCCAGCGAGCTCGCCGGAAGACGAATCGACGATCGTCGGGAGGACCAGGTTCTCGGGCCGCTCGAACCCGAGGAGGCCATTGCCGTCGCGAAGGAGTTGATCCTGACCCACCGCTACAGACCGAAGGAGTTTTAAGCGGATGGCGAACTCGGTGTATGTGATCTGCTACCACCGCGTGCTCTCGGGCGAGGGGCGCGCGAACCGTCCCTACTTCCTCCGTGGTACAGCGGTCTCGGCGACCGTGTTCAGGCAACACCTCGCGGACCTTCGCGACCGCTTCGAGTGCCTCGACGAGAGGCGGGCGTTGGCGGTCCTGAGGGGGGCTGAGGACCTGCGGCGTCCAGGCTGTTGGATCACCTTCGACGACGCCTACCTGGACGTGCTCGACTCGGCGGCTCCTCTTCTGGAAGAGGCAGGGATGCCGGCCTCGGTGTTCGTCAGCACGGCGGTCCTCGACGGGGCCGTGCTTCCAGCCGATCGCTGGTATGCAACACTGACCGCCGCCAAGCGAAGGCAGGGGACTCTGCCCGCCCCCGAGCCGTGGCCTTTCGACCTCGACGAGCCGAGTTCCTATCACCGGTTCATCGACGGCCAGGAGAAGCGACTGTTCCTACGCTCGATGCCGGCCCAGCAAGAGGAGGCACTGCTCCGACTCGCTGCCGCGTTGAACGCGGACTCTACCGCACCGGATGGTCGTCTCTACCTCAGCGTCTCCGACCTCCAGGATCTCTCGCGGCGGGGCTGGTCCGTGGGAAGCCACGCCGTGTCCCATCCCATCCTGGTTGGGCTACTCAAGGAGCAGCGGAGACACGAGATAGAGGCGTCCAGGGCCCGGCTCGCGGAGATCCTGGGCAGCTCGCCCAGGACCATCGCGTACCCCGACGGAGCGTGGGACGATGTCGTCGCGACTCAGGTTCGGGACGTCGGCTACGAAGGCGCGTTGACCCTCGAACCGGGCCCCGCAACTCCTGGCCGGAGCATGTTCGCCATCCCCCGCGTCCTTGCGCGCAACGATCCGCACTTCGTACGTACGCTCGCCTCGCCAGGGGAGATCTCGTGATGGCGCACGCAGGACCGCGGGAGTGGGTGCTGGTCACGGGAGCTGCGGGCTTCATCGGGTTCCACGTCGTGGCGCGGTTCCTGCAAGAGCGCGTGCCGGTACTGGGGATCGACAACTTGGACCCGGCCTACGACCGTGCGATCAAGGAGGCGAACATCCGCGACTTGCGAGCGACGGCCGAGGCTCACGACGTTCCGTTCGAGTTCCTGTTGCAGGACATCTTCGAGATCGAGCCTGACTTCGCGGATGGGCGACTGCTCGGCGCGGTCCACCTCGCCGCGAAGACAGGCGTGCGTCAGTCGCTCTACGAGCCTGAGGCCTACGCGCAGACAAACGTGCTCGGCACGTTGCGCGTGTTGGAGGTATGCCGGGCACAGGGAATCGATCGGCTGCTTTTCGCCTCGTCCTCCTCCGTTTACGGCGACGACACCCCACCGCCGTTCGCCGAGGATGCGCCGGCCGACCGTCCGCTCTCTCCGTACGCGGCCAGCAAGAGGGCGGGCGAACTCTTCTGCTCGACCTATGCTCACCTGCACGGATTGCGGGTGGCAGCGCTGCGGTTCTTCACCGTGTACGGGCCCCGGCAGCGCTCTCATCTCGCGATTCACCAGTTCACGCGATGGATCGACCGTGGTGAACCGGTGCGACTGTTCGGAGACGGATCCTCCGAGCGTGGCTATACGTACATCGACGATGTCGTGGACGGGGTCTGGGCGGCCTGGCGGCACGTCGGATCGCAGCCCAGGGGGAGCTTCGAGTTGTTCAACCTGGGTGGTCCCGACACCGTCTCCCTGCTGGATCTCGTCGCCGCGATCGAGGGCGAGATGCGGCAGCCTGCAGCGGTCATCTGGGAACCGGAGCAGCCCGGAGATGTGCACCGCACATTCGCCGACCCGAGCCGGTCGCGAGCCGTGCTCGGGTACGAGCCTCGAGTGCCGTTCCCAGAGGGACTGCGAAGGTTTGTTGCCTGGTATCGCGCGCCCAACCGGGACTACCCGAGAACTAGGTTCGCCCCGGCCCCCGCCGGGCATCACTTGGGAGGAGATCGGATGTTCATGGACGATTGGCTGAGTCAGCTCGAACCCGAGGGAAAGCGGGCGTTGGTCTTCGCTGCTGGCGGCGGAGCGGATGCCGTCCTCGTCCGTCTGGTTGCCGAGAGGCTGATGGGTGCCGGTGCTTCGATCGTTGACGTCGCCCAGGCCTACAACCGCTTCTCTTTCGATCCGGAAGTAGTCGAGAGATTCGCCCTGGTTGCTCCTGGAGATCTTGGCTGCGCCCAGGTCATGAGATTCGGTGCTGTGGTGGCCAACGATCACCAGACAGATGGGCTAAGAGGCAAGGGGATGGCGATCGCCGCGGCCATCGAGTGGAAGCACGGAGAGCGCCTTATCTTCGCCGCGAAGCTGGGAGCTGGCGGCTGCGCGGCGCTGGCCTTGCGGTCCTGGAAACCTGCCGAGCCCTATGATTTCGCCGTCGCCGTCGATGGCGGCGGGGATGTCCTGACGGGGGGGGCCAACGAGTTCGACCGGGTGGTTCTGGACTCCTTCAAGGCGAACTGGGACTCCTCGAAACCTCTGGGGCTCCTCGTCATCGGGCTAGGGGCCGACGTGGGGTCGCCGGAGGGCGCATTCGCCACGAACACGACCATCGACGGATGGCAGTTTTCGGGGGAAACGGCGATCGACGCAGATGCCTCCGAGGGGATCGAGGAAATCCTCCGCTCCATCAACCGTTTGCATCCGGATCCACAGAATTGGCGCGACTCCGACGAGCATTGGACGCGCGGCCTGCACGTCCCGCAGATCGTCGCCCTGGCGGTTCGGTCCCGCCTTCCTGTCAGCAGCCGGGGCCTTCCCTTCGTCCTTGTTCCACGGCCTAGCAAGCAGCAAGGTCCCCCCACCGAAGCCCACAGCGAGACTAGACAGTCCTGGCCGGTGTTGAATCTGGAGCTGCTCAGGACGGCCCGCTGGTACTGCCCGACTGGAATCTGAACCTCCCCGGTTCCCGGGGACCTCCCCGGTTCCCGGGGCCAGGTTGTCACATTGGTGGGTTCGTATCGGTGACGGGTCGAAGATGAGGATACCGAAGGCATGGACCGATGCGGATGGTGTGACGGCAACATCAGAAAGAAAGAACTTGCCACGACGCTGCAGTTGACAAATACCAAGACAAATAGTATATGCACATATAGGGAATAGGCCGCGTTTCAACGGCGGGAAGGAGGCCCTGATGTCTCAGCTTCACCTGTATGTACCGGAATCCGTTGCCGAACTGATCCGTAAGCGGGCCAACGCCGCTGGTCAAACCGTGTCACGGTACCTGGCTTCGGTCGTGCTAAAGGAGTTCGGCCCCGACTGGCCGAGGGGCTTCTTCGAGGAGGTCATGGGCGGCTGGAAGGGAGAGCCCCTGGAAAGGCCGCCACAAGGGGCCTTCGAGACGCGGGAAGAACTGTAGCCATGTTCCTGCTGGACACAAACGCCTGCATCCGGATCCTGAACAACTCATCTCGGACGCTCGTAGAGCGATTGAAACGTGAGGATCCCCGGACCGTGCGTCTGTGCTCCGTGGTCAAGGCGGAACTCCTGTATGGAGCGCGGCACAGCTCCCGTGTGTCCGATAACCTACGGCTGCTGCGCAGGTTCTTCGAGCCATTTGTCAGCATTCCATTCGACGATTCCTGCGCCGATCAGTACGGCATGATTCGCGCCGACCTCACGCAGGTGGGCACGCCCATAGGACCGAACGACCTCATGATCGCCGCGACGGCGAAAGCCCACGACCTCATCCTGGTGACGGACAACGTAGGGGAGTTCAGCAGGGTCGCCGGGCTACAGGTCGAAGACTGGGAGAAGTAGGGGAGGAAAGGGCGTACAGGGACGGGATAGCAAAGACCAGCACCTCGAGCCCGCGTCAAGATGTTTCTCAGGGGGCGATCAGCTTGATCGCCTTGGGGACCACGTCGAGGGTGATGGGGAGGCGGCCGGGTTGTTCGCCGTCCATGTCTATCAGGACCTCGTCGTTGCAGGTGGCCTCGACGTGCCGGCCGCGGAGCATCCTGACCTTGGGGGATTCGAGGTGGGTGCCCTTGTAGATGGTGGAGCCCTGGAGGATCAGGTCGAGGGTGGTGAAGTCGCCGAGGATGATCACGTCGAACAGGCCGTCGTCGGGGCTGGCCTCGGGGGCGATCCACATGCCGCCGCCGAAGTACTGGCCGTTTGCCACGGCGATGTTGTTGACCACCACGACCTCGTCGAGGTGATCGTCCACTTTCAGTCGGATGGCCTTGTTGCGATAGGCGAGCATGGCCCGGACGGTGCCGATGAAGAACGAGGCCTTGCCGCCCAGGGCCTTGGACGACTCGTTGACCATCTTGTCCACCAGGCCGCCGATGCCGAACGAGCTGATGTTGATGAAGTACCGGGTCGCCTGCTCGCCCCTGTTGTCTTCGAAGGTGGTCCGGCCCACGTCCACGAGGCGGGCGTTGTTGCGCTGGAGCACCGGCAGGCAGTCGGCCAGCTTGCGGCCGATGCCCAGGGTCTTGCGCAGGTCGCCGCCGGTTCCGCGAGGCACGAAGCCGAGCACCGCTCCGGGGTTTATCGGCTCGTCGCCGTCGAAGAATCCGTTGACCACCTCGTTGTTGGTGCCGTCGCCGCCGACGACGACGATCCGTTCGAACCCGTCCCGGAGCCCGGCGCGGACCACGCCGGTGGCGTCGCCCGGCCCGGCGGTCAAGTGTTCGTCGAACTCTCCCACTGCGCGCTGCAGCGCCCCGCGAATGGTGGGCCACTCGCGGCCGGTGCTGCTGTTGGAGCTGTTTGGATTCACGACCACCAGCGTTTTCATCGCGGACTCCTTCTCAATCGGCCTCTCGGCAGCCGACCACGATCCATTGATCGCCACGCTTGCTGAACAGCACTTCGAGGCGCTTTCCATCGCCCGGTCCCTTGGCCAGTTCGAGCGGTTGCATGGCCCTGGTCCGGCCGCGGCGGAACTCGGTCTGGCCGAATCTCACACGCGGGAATCCCCCGCCGGTGTTGCGCCACAGGCTGTTGACCTGGTCGGGCTTGAGGTGCAGCACCAGCCAGGGCCAGGTCGGCAGCTCGGGCGCGCGTCGGGTCCCGGGGGTGTTCTCGACCACCAGGAGCCGGCTGTCTACGGCCAGGGCCTCGGCCACCATCAACGCATAGCTGAAGGCGAGCACCTTGATCTCGTCGTCGTCCCTGCCTTCAGGGGCGGGTCGCGCAAGTGGATTCTTGTCCTTGCCGTCCACCAGACCGTCACCGTCGGAGTCCCTGCGGCCAGGGTTGGTGAAACGCGATCTCTCCTCCGCGTCTTTCAACCCGTCGCCGTCCCGGTCCTTGAAGAAATCCTTGAGCTTGAGGCGGTGGACTCTTTGCAGCGTCTTGAACCGGGGCTTTTTCGGGTTATTCGACTGGGCGAAGGTGCGGGTCAGTGCGATGGTGATATCGCGTCCGCGCACCTTGAGCGAGAAGGTGGGCGGCGCGACCCGGCCGCTGGAGTCGGCGAAGCTGGTCAGGCCGGTGAACACCGGCTCGGTCCAGGTGCGGCCGTCGGCCGACCAGGTGAGGAACAGGTCCAGCTTGCCGCCGATGCGGTCCTCGGCGAACAGCACCCAGACCCGCTCGTTGTCCACTTCCTTGATGAAGGGATTTCGGGCCGAGCGCTGTCCCTCCCAGAAGAGTTGCACCGGCATCTGCCGGCGGCGCCGCAGGCTGGACGATTCCAGGCCCTTGATCAGCCCGGCGACGGATCGCGGCGAGCCGTCGGACATCAGGGATCGGGCCGCGTACCAGGCCGTTTCGGGCTCGTCCCCGAGCAGTTCGATCAGCGGCTCGACGCTGCCCGGGACCTTGAGGCCGCGCGCGGCCGACGCGGCCAGGCGACGGTAGTAGACCTCCTCGTTCTTCAGCCCCCACAGGATGCCGCGTCCGTACTCCTGTTTTCCCAGCCGAAAGAGGGCCCGGGCCAGGATGACCCGGATCCACATGCCCGTCTCGGATTCGATCAGGCTCTCGAGGCGGGGAGCGAACCGGCCGTCCAGGCTGTCGAAGAAGCGTACGGCGGGATCGTCCGGGTGGGGAGCGGATTCCCGCAGCACGTCCATGAAGAAGTCGATGGCGTTGGCGCTTCCCGTGCGCGCCAGCACCTCGATCATCAGCTTGCGCTTGTCGCCTTTGAGTTCGGGCAGCATGCGCAGCACCTTGTCGGCGGACCGCTCCCCCGCCGAGGCGAGCGCGGCGATACAAAGCGGCATTTCCTCGGCCGAACGGCTCGATCCGCGCCTCTGCTTGTAGAGCTTTTTGAGCTGCGCCAGCATCGGGTCGACCGCCCGCGGGGTCTCCATCAGCTCCACGGCCCGGTAGAGGCTGCGGCGGACCCGGTTGTCTTTCTCCTTGGCAAGCGCCCTGGTCAGCGATTCGAGGCGGCGATCGTCTCCGAGCCCTCCCAGGGTAAGGGCCGCGGCCCGCCGGGTCTCGGAATCGCTGGATCGCATGGCTTGTACGACCCGATCCATCTGGGAGGCGAGGCCCAACTTCGCGATGGCCCGCAGGGCCGCCAGTCGGACGAGGCGGGCCCTGTCGCCAACAGCCTTACCCAGCGCCTCGGCCAGGGTCGCCTTGGCCGCGTCGCTCTCGATGCGCAGGCGGCGCGCGGTCTGGGCCGATCCCAGTCGGACCAGGACCCGATCGCTGGCCAGGCCGCCGGCGCAGGCCACGGCCGCGTCGTTGCGATGGCGCAACAGCTGGTGCAGGGCGCCGTCCGGTTCACCAAAGGCGGCCCGGTCGGCAGTGCCGCGCACGAGCACCGCCAGGGCGCGCTCGTCGCCGATCCGAGACAGTGCGCTCGAGGCTGCCAAGCGCGGTTCCAGATCAGCGGAGGCCAGCCTGGCGGCGCGTCCCAGGTCGGCCTTATCGGGGTCGGATTTCCTCGCCAGCCAGGCGGTCTTCGGGAATCCGAGAAGGTGGCGCTCCAACTCATCCAGTTGGGCCTGGCGGTCCGCGTCCATCCGGTACAAGGCATATGCAGCCCAGACCCTGTCGATGACGGACTTGCTGCGCCGCAGGCCGTTGGCCGCTTTGCGGGCCTCGTCTCCGCCGACGGCAGCCAGCGCCCTCAGAGCACGGCTGCGGATCGGCTGCTTGGCGGACGCCAGTTCCGTTGCGATGATCTCCAGCGAGGCCGTGTATTTCATCAGGCACAGGGATTTGGCCGCCTCGATGCGCACTTCGGAATCCAGATCCTTGCTCAATTCGACCAGCTTCTCGCGGACCTCCTTGGAGTTGTAATACCAGAGCACGCCGGCGGCCTCGGCCCTTGCGATGGTGTCGTCCGCCTCGGTCAACTTCATCAGCGTCGGCAGCACCCGGGGATCGGACAGGTCGACGAATCTCTTGAGCGCCAGCTCGTAGTCGAGGATGTCCTTTCCGCTGAGCAGACGGTTGGCCATCCACTCTACCAGGTCGGTCTCGGCCCGGGCGGGAGCGGCGAGCATGACCAGGAGCGCCAACAGGGTGGGCAGGGTTGTCTGAATAGTCTGAATAGTCTGAATGATTGCGCGGTTCATGGTTCAGGCCTCCTTGGGAAACAAACACTTCCAGCCGGCGGAGGTCGTGGTGAAGGGCAGGGGGTGGAGAAGCGGTCGGTCCTGGCCTTCGTCGATCACTCGTCCGATCACCCAGGGGGGGTCCGTGGCGGGGGCCGGACGGGCCACCACCCGCACGACCGGTCCGTTCACCCGGCCGGGCAACAATCCGCGCCACGAGCCCAGGGCGCACACGAGGCCGCGATCCGGATCGGCCGGTGCTTTCGGGCGGGTCCGGCGTTCCAGTTCGATTACCGGAAGGTCCGATTGCTCCTGGCGTCCGGCTCCAAGAATCTGGTCCACCACGGCCAACGGCACAAGGACCTCTCCCACGGAAGTCATGACCGGCAGTGCCTCCAGGCTGCTGTACCATATCGGAAGCTGGAGCACCAGTCGCTGGCCTTCCTGGACCTGTCCATCGCGCCACAGGCGCGCTCTCAGCCTACGCAGATCCGAACGGATCTGTTTGTCGAGATGCGGATCGGGCCTGTCGGGCTCACCGTCGTCTTCGAAGCGCAGTTCGAGCAGCGAGCCTTCCCGGTTGCCTTCGACGACGATGCTGGCCACGGTGGCCTTTCCGGCCTCCTTTCGCTGCTGCGGGTTTCCCAGTCCAGACAATCCAGCCTCCAGCATGTGATCGAGCAGGCTGTCGAGCACGCGGACCAATGGTTCGTACTGGCGGATCCCGACCTCGAGTCTCGTGCTGCGACACTGCAGTGAGACCGGCTTCGCGTGGGTGCGGCCCCAGCGGCGGACGCGCTCGCGCAGCCGGGCGAAGGTAGGATCCAGCGGAATCCGGTGGGTGGCCGACAACTCCCGCGCCAGCATCCGGGTCGCGCGCCGCAACAAATCGGCGGTCGCCTCCACCTTCCGACGTTGGGACTTGATCCGCTCGACCTCCCTGCGCATTTCGCGGCCCAACTCCACCATCAGTTCGGTTCGATGTTGATCGGTCTCGGCCGTAACAGCCCTATCCGACATCAGGGTGAGTTGACCGAGTCGTTCGGCGCCCTGGCCCAACTCCTCGACCAGATGCTCAAGGTCGGATTCGACCTGCCCGACCTTCATCACCCATTCCAGTTCCTGCGCCTCGGCCGGTTCGGCCAGCGACACGATCAGGCTCGACAGACGGCCGAGCACCTCTTCCAGGCCGCTGGGCTCGGTGGTTTGCTCACTTTTTGCCGGTCCGGACGGTTCTGTCAGTCTGGTCAGTTTGGTCTCGAGGTTGGCCAGAACCGCTTCCACCGCGTTCATCCGCGACATGGCCGCCGCCTCGCGCAGCGTACGCAGGCGGAAGCGGATGCTGCTCTCCGACGGCTCTTCCTCCTGGCCGAGCCAGACCAGGGTCTGGCGGATCTCCTCGGCCAGTGTGAGTAGTAGCTCGTTCATGCCTCCGGTTCCGGCCGTTGTACGTCGGCGGTTTCTTTGTCCCCCTCGGGCAGGAGCCGAGACCTGGCGGATTCCGCCATTGCCTGGATGTTCGCCAGGATGTCCTTGGCCTCGGCCGACAGCGAGTCGATTCCCTCGGCGGCAGCCAGGTCGTTCAACTCCTGGATTGCCCGCTGAAGCGCTTGCTGTTGCTTGACCAGGCGTTGGGTGATCATCGCGGGAGCCGGCTTGCCGGTGTCCAGCTGTGCCAGGAGATCCAACAGTTCAGCCGTGGTGTTCGACAGGGCCGTTGCGCTCCTGCCGGCCGCCTGCAGGGTTTCGACCAGCTGGTCCTGGAGTCTCCGGCTGGCGGCTGCGCTGGAAGCCATTCGTCGCAGGTCGGACCCGATAGAAGCGGTTCCCGGGCGGACCAGCTCTATCCGGTTCGACATCTCGTCGCACAGTCGCGTCATGGTCCGGCGCAGGATCTCCCATTTGACCAGTTGCCGGGCGGCTTGCTGGAAATGGCTCGAGGACCGCCGGAAGGAGTCGCGCAGCTGGTTGCCCGACGACGCCAGCTGGCCCAACGCCTTTGACAGGCCATCGGAGAGATCGATCACCGAGCGGGACAGGGAACGGGCGCTGTCCACCAGTCGCTCCATCTGGGCCTGTGACTTTGCCTCGGCGCTGATGGCCAGATTGGTCGACAGCACCTCGGCCTCCTGGTGCAGTGCAGCCATCCGATCGCTGGCGCTGGTCGTCTCGGTGATGCGTTCGCTCAGAAGCTGGAAACCGGCCTGTGTGGCCGCCAGGGCAGCCTTGTATTCTTCCAACTCGTCGTTTTCCAGTGCCTCCGGCGCGGCTTGCTCGAACGATTCAGCGACATGCCCGGCCGTCTTGCAGAGACCCTCGATCTGGACGTCGAGCAGATCTCCCAGGGCGCCTGGCTCGGTCGGCGGGTTGTCGGTCGCGTCCGGAGCCAGGCGAGCCGAGAGCCGCTCAGCCACCGGCTGCAGAGATTCCGAGGCGGTCTTGATCTGTTGAGCTACGCGGCGCAAACCCTCGATCCGTTCGACGGCTGCGTCCAGAAGCCGATTGACGGCCAGGGCGAGTTCCTGCTGGTCACCCGGCTGAACCGGCACCCGAAGACCGAGCTTTCCCTCCGCCGCCCGCTCCACCGCGGCCTTCAGCTGCATCAGGGTGTGTCGGTTCTGTTCGATCTGACGCTCCTGGGCCTGAAGTCGCCGCATTCGTTCGCCCAGTCTGGAGAGGCTGGCCGCCAGATCCTCCAGTAGTCCGGCCTGAGCAAGGTCGCCGTCCCGAAACTCCTGGGGATCTTCCAGCGCTCGCCGGGCGGCCAGGGTGAGATTGTGAACCGGGTACAGGATCCGGGCCTTTAGCCACCAGAAGCCTATCAGCGAAAGCCCCAGGGCGATCAGGGGCAGGGCGAGCGAGAGCGCTAATGAAATTGCGTACATATCCTGGCCCAGGTCGGAAAGGTCGGCCAGCGCGGGCGGAGGGCCGGGCAAGGCGACCGCTGCCGTCTTCGCGCCGCCGGCGACCGAAGGTGGTACGCTCTTGACCGCTACCAGGTATCCGGTCGAGCCGACCGCTCGCCAGTTCCAGTCTTCGGTCGGCCCGGGCGAGGGTCTTTCGGGGGTCCATTCCGATGCCAGATCGGGAAGGACTTCTGCGAGCTTGCCGGCTTCCTTGCCCGAGCGGGTCAACACGACGGTCCTGCTGGCGATCTCGAGCAGTGCCACCTCGCTGAACGGATCCGAGCCGCCCTTCAAGGCCTCGACGACGGACTGTTCGTCCTTGATGAGATCGGCTGGATAGCCTCTGGGCAGGCCCTGGAGATGCGACGTCAGGCTCGCGGTCAACCTTTCCAGTGCCAGGCGGTGGTTCTTCACGAAGGTCGCCAGGCGCAGCTTGTTCTCCAGGTCGCGGCTCTGCTCATCGGCTTCTTCGACTCTGGATGCCAGGTCGCCCGCGCGCCGGTGCAACTCGCCGACCTGGTTCTCCAGGTCCTCCAGGATGCGCAGATGATGAAAGGAGGGCGGCACCAGGACGACGGGCAGGGCCGCGACAGGCGCCAGACCGACCAGGATCAGAAGAAGGGCGGACTTGAAGCCGACGCCCTTCAAGCCCGGTTGCGCACGGCCGGACAGCGTAGCCTCGATCTCGGGATCGTCGACGGTCGGATCGTTCATAGCGCTCATAGGACGTTCACCTCCACCTCCAGTTCCAGGGCGGCTCGCGTACCGTCCGCAACCAGACAGCCGTTGCGCTCGGCCCAGAAACGGGTGTCGGGGCGCAGCTCTCCGGCCAGTACCACCGGAGGGCCCCCGGAACGTCGCAGCTTTCGTGCCAGCGAGAACAGGTTGAAGCCCGGGCAGCCCGGGCAGGGCCACGGGATCACGATTCGCTCGAAACTCTCCGTCGCTGTCCAGCCCAGCACGGTCTGGACGTCGCCGGCCGGGCGCCGGGTGACCCCCCCCTTCCGGTCGGGTGCCTCGCCGCCCTGGTCTCCTGCCGGGGGGGAGAGGATCAAGATCACCGGACCGCCTCCCTTGGCGGATTCACGGCTGAACGCTTGCGGACGATCCGGCTCGAGAGCAGCCGGTAGAGGATCTTGCAGACGTAGAACGAGCTCCGCCGGCTGGTCCGGATGATGTCCTTGATCGTCCGCCGGCCGTCCACCAGGATCAGGATCTTCTCCTCGTCGGGCTGCAGCTCTATCTGCTTGATCACGCCGGTCGAATCCCGGCTCGGGGCCAGGACCGTGTTGAAGTCGCGGATCTCCTTTTCGATCAGGCCCCATTCGTCGACCCGCCGGAAGCCTTCCATGAGGATCTGGTCGATCGACAGGCGCAGGTTGGCTTCGCGGGTCTCTACGGGCAAGTTCTCGGTCACGTAGAATGCGAATTCGCCCTCGCCCCAGCGGATGGCCTCGTACATGAGTTCCTCGGTCTGGCGAGCCAGGGCCTGGTTGAGCTGCTCCTGGGTGACGTGGCCGAGCTTGACCAGTTGCTCGCCGAGCAGGCGGCTGGTGCCCTTGCGGCTCTCGAGGAACATTTCCAGGTCCCGGGCCGTGATGGCGCCGACCCCGATCAGGAAACGACCCAACAGGAACTCCTCGTCCACGTTGATCGCCTTGGAGAAGATGACCGCGCCTTCGCGCACGAACACCTCCAGGTGGGCATCGCCGCGCGCCATGTGCAGGATGCCCGTGTGGGCCTGGAACTTCAGCAGCTGGAAGATCTCCGGAACCGGGACCATGCCCAGGTTGCCGCGCATGGCCACCCGGCCCCGCGGGTCGGACAGGTCCTGGTGGGTGGGCAGGTCCTCCGGTTTGCGGTCACCGACCTGCATCAGGGCGCCGTCCGTTTCTTCTCCGGCGGGTTCGCCGGTGACATACTTGTCGATTGCGTGCTGGACGACCGTGGATACCGCCTCCGGGGTGAACGGCTTGGTTATGAAGTCGACGATGCCCATGGTCTTGATCAGCTTTTCGCCCATCATTTCGCCCTTGGCGGACATCAGGATGATGGGGGTACCTTCCAGTTTGTCGTCTTCGCCCAGCGCCTTGCAGACCTGGTAGCCGTTCATGCCGGGCATCATGAAATCGAGCAGGATGATGTCCGGGTTGATCTCCCTGGCCTTGGTCACGCTCGTCTTGCCGTCACGGACGTGGATCACCTCCACGCCCAGCTTCTTCAAGGAGTGGCCGACCACCTTGTGGATGGTCGGGCTGTCGTCGATGACCAGCACGCGATGTGCAGCCATGGGTCCCTCTGTGTGTCGGTCCACGAGTTGCTCAGTTCTGTCAGAGTTGTTGGACCTTGAGTTCGAGTTCCTTGGAAATCGTCAATAGACTGCCGTCGGTGACCTCGCGCCACTGGTGGCCCGGATCCGACATCCGGGCGCCCAGCATTATCCCCTTGAAACGCGCGTGGCTCTGCCGTTCGTGGTCCGACTGGTCGTGCCGCGGGCACTGGTGGATCCCCTCGCGGTGGGAGTAGTGCATGGTCTCGCCCCGGCAGATCGCGCCCATCACCTGACCGTTGGTGACCGCGATGGCGAAAGCCGGTCTGTCCGCAGCGCCTTCGTGGAGTTCTTCGATGCGGGCGCCGAGCTTGTGCAGGTACAGGGCCAGTCGTTCCACGTCCAGGCCCAGGTCGTTCAGCGTGGCCTCGTCGAACATGTTGGCCAGGAACAGGTGAAAGGCCAGCTCGCTGTCGGTCTCGCCGCCGATGTTGCGGGCCAGGAACGGAGGCAGGTGCTCGATCAACTCCTCGCGCCTGGATTCCAGGCCGGGCAGATGGCCGACGTGGGCGAACAGCCAGCGTCGAAAGCGGAACGGGTGGGTGTTGGTGGTCTTCCAGGTGCCCACCGTGGCGCGTCGCACGTGGACCAGCAGGGTGTTGGACTCGATTTCCTCGACCAGGCCGTCGTAATCGATCTCGCCCTCGGTTTCGGAAGGACGCCGATTGAGCATCGGATCGTCGCCGGTGTAGTATCCCAGGCCGATGCCGTGGTGACCCTGCCCTTCTCCCAGGGCCAGCGATTCGCGAACCTCGTGGATGGCGCACGTGAGCAGATCGGCATCGCTACACATCACTCCCAGCATCCTGCACATGCCAGCCTCCCTCAGGGTCCCGTTGTCGCGCTGAGAACGCTACCGGATCGCGGCCCCGCTTTCAAGCAAAACGTTTTTCGACTTGTTCACTTCGGACAGGCCTCGTCCCGCACCCAGGCCAGGTAGTCCGGGTTGCCCCCGGCGATGGGCAGGCCCACCACGCAGGGCACGTCGTAGGAGTGCAGCCTCTTCACCCGGTCGACCAGGTCCTCCATAAGGTCGGCCCGGGTCTTGGCGATCAGCACCGCCTCCTGGTCGTCCTGGACCTCGCCCTCCCACCAGTAGAAGGAGTTCATCCCGTCGAAGATGTTCACGCACGCCGCCAGCCGCCTCTCGACCAGGTCCCTGCCGATCCGCCGGGCCTCGTCCTTGTCCTTGGTGGTGATGTAGACGAATCGCAGTTCCATGATGGCCTCACCTTGGATTTCACCGCCACAAGCCCCGAAGGGGCGTCATATGAAAGCCCAGGGCAACGCCCTGGGACAGAGAGCAGGAAAAAAAATCAAAGCCCTGAAGGGGCGAAATATCCTGTCGCTGCCTGGATCTCAGGGGCCGGGCTGGTAAATGAAGACCCCCTTGAGGTCCTCGGTCTGGCTGATGGGGGCACCGGCCTTGATCGAGGTGGCGCGGAACTGGTAGACCATGCCCGGCTCGAGCGCCGGTCCCTCGTAGGCGCGCGTCACCGTGGGCGCGCCGGTCACCCGGGGAACGTTCAGGTCGCTCCAGACCTCGTCGCCGAAGGCGTCGAACACCAGAAGCTCGTAGTTGTCCTCGGAGGAGTCGTCCGCCCACTCGAAGGTGGGCGCCTCGGTGACCTCATCCGGGCCCAAGGCGCCCGGGCCGATCACCTCCAGGGCCTCGGTGACCTTGAATCCCTCGGGGATGTCCACGTCGGTCCCGGCCACCTCGATGTGCACGATCTGCGTGCCGGCGATGGTGGGGTCCGGGTCGCGCACCAGGCCGTCGTTCTCGAAGGCGGCCAGGACCACGTATTTTCCGTTTGGCACCCCGGCGATCTCGAAGGCGCCGACCACGTCGGGCGGGGTGCCGGGCTCGGGCGCGCGCAGGCCCGGCGGTACGATCCCGCGGGCGGCGTTCTCCACGAACGTGCTCTCCACGGCCAGGACCACGCTGGTCTTGGAGCCGCCCGGGGCGTTGACGATATTCACGTTGCCGGAGACCGTGGCCAGCGGATCGGCCGAGGCGTCCAGGTCGATGCCGGTCACGTCGTCGCCCGCAGGCACGTCCGCCGTGGCAGGCTGGAGCTGTACTCCCGCGGCGTAGCCGCTGACCGTGTAGTTCCCGGCCGGGACGTTGAAGATGGTGTAGACGCCGTCCGCATCGCTGAACCCGATCAGGCCTTCGCCGCCCCCCTCGGCCACCACCAGCACGCCGGCGTGCTGCTCGGCCAGGATGGTGCCGGAGATGGAGCCCAGTCCGTCGCCGCCGCCGGGCAGGGGCAGTAGTTTCACGATCGTGGTGGCGTTGTCGATCATCCAGGCATGGTCGGACTCGGACGCGCCGGTGGCGTCCAGGGGCAGGGCGGGGCGCAGGGCCGAGGGAAAGGGCTCGTAGCCCCTGGCCTGGACCCGCAGGGTCCAGGTGCCCTCCGCGGGCAGGCCTTCCTCGTCCCGCGGCACCGGGACGGTCAGCTCGTAGCGGCCGTCCGAGTCGGTCTGGTCCGAGGTGCCCGTGGCCGCGCCGTTGACGTCGACCGCCTGGACCAGGGCGCCCTCGACGGCCCCGTCGTCCAGGGCGTCGAGCACCCGGCCGCGGATGACCAGGGGCGCCACGCAGCGGGCCTGGCCGTCCGGGTGAGCCTCGCAGACCAGGCCTGAGGCGCAGTCCGGGGCCGCCAGGTCGCACTCGCCCTTGTTGCCGCCGTTACCGCAGCCCGCGGCCAGGGCGGCGCAGAGCAAGCCGGTGATAATAAGGGTTCGCGATCTCATGATCCCTCCTTGAGATGTGAGGACTATGTCGTTCGCGTCACTGCCTGGTGGTCTCCACGACGTCGACCACGCCGCCCGTGTCGATGCCGCCCACGGCGATCAGCGCCGAGAAGATGCGCGTCAGGCTGAAGTATGAGCGTGCGTTAGACAGCGTCGCGGACGAGGACTGGAACCCGCCGAGCACCTGGGTTATTTCGGCCGCCATCACGTAGAACGGGTAGCGCTCTGTCTGGGTGCGGCTGTTGGGCCAGGTGCCGCCCTCGGCTCTGGTTCCGGCGAAGTTGAACACGTAGCCGAAGTACAGCAGGCTCCTGTGGGCCCAGAAGTCCTGGGTGTCGGCGTCAGGCTGCAGGGTCCAGGCCGACAGCTCGCCCAGGAAGGCCGGGTCCTGGCTGACCGTGCAGACCTCGGACGAACCCAGGCCGTTGCGGTTGTTGCCGTCGTCCAGGTCGTCGCCCTTGGCGGCCACCAGGTAGATGTCGTCCTCGGCGCGGCCCGGGCCGCGGGCCGGGCAGTCCTCGTCGGTCACGCCGTCGCAGTTGTTGTCGATCCCGTCGCATATCTCGGTCGCGCCCGGGTTGATCATGGGATTGCCGTCGTCGCAGTCGTCGCCGTCCGGGCATTCGGCCTCGGAGTAGTACCCGTCGCCGTCGGCGTCGATTTTGCAGATGCAGATCGGGTCGATGCCGTCGCAGTTCTGGTCGATGCCGTCCTCGCAGATCTCCGTAGCGCCCGGGTGGATGGAAGCCGCAGTTTCGGGGTCGCAGCCAAGCCCTCCCTCGGTGCCATCATCGCAGCAGTCGTCTCCGCCCTCGCACTCGATGGTTATATAGCCGTCGTTGTCGTCGTCGTCCCAGCACTCGCAGCGCGGATCGATGCCGTCGCAGTCCTGGTCGATGCCGTCCTCGCAGATCTCCGTAGCGCCCGTGTGGATGGAAGCCGCGGCGTCGGGATCGCAGCCCAGCACGTCCTCGGTGCCGTTGTCGCAGCAGTCCGGGCCGAGGCACACCTCCGCGGCGATGACCCCGTCGCCGTCGTCGTCGGTAGTGCATTCGATGCACTCGTCCTGGCCGTCGCAGTCCTGGTCGATGCCGTCCCGGCAGGGATCCGCCGCGCCCGGGTGGATGGAAGCCGCGGTCTCGGGGGTGCAGCCAAGCACGTCCTCCTCTTCGCCGCTGTCACAGCAGTCGTCTTTGCCGCAACTTTCGGCCTGGTAACCGTCGCCGTCCAGGTCGCCGCACGGCGGCTGGGGCGGGTCGGGGGGCATGGGGTTCTCGTTGCTTCCCTGGTTGGTAATCAGGGCGAAGAAGGCCCGCGGGCTCTTGAAGGTCTCCAGCTCCACGGTCCACGAGGCGATGTCGCCGTCTACCAGGTAGATCTCGGTCCGCTCGATGGTGTCCAGGTAGGCCGTGTTGAGCGAGTCGTCAATCCTGCCGCCGGCGGCGTACAAGAAGGCTCGCTGCCGCGGCGACTCGGGGTCGGAGAGGTCGGTCAGCGAGATGATGATGGCCTCCAGACCCTCGCGTGCGCTGTTGAGCTGGATGATCTGACCGGCGTCGTCCTCGATCACCCGCCAGCGGGTCAGGCTGCCCGGAGGCAGCGGCTGGATCCCGTCGTCGGCCTGGATGTCAGTGTCGACGGCCAAGCTGCCGCCATCGATCCAGGTGGTCTCCTGGACGTTGCCGGCCAGGAAGAAGGTCTGCCCGCCAACGTCGTTCACGTCGGCGGTGCGGAACACGTCGTAGCCGGTGGCCCCGGGGACCGGGTCCCAGTTCAGCTCGATGGCGTTCTCGACCAGGGCCACCTCGGTGTACAGCGGGTAGCCCGGCAGGGTCTCGCCGGCCGGGGTCAAGGCCCGCACCCGGTAGGTCCAGCTTCCCTGGGCCAGGCCGCCGCCGGAGTCCAGGCCGCGGCCGCGCAGGTTGCCGGGTGCCGGGGCCAGGTCGCCCTCGCCGCTGTCGGTGAACTGCGTGCCCTGGACCCCCACGGCCAGCAGGCGCTCGGTCTGCGAGCGGCCGTCAGAGGCCAGGGTGCGGTAGATGTTGTAGCTCAGCGCCCCTGAGACCCCGGCCCAGCGGATGCTCACCACGCCGCCGGCGTTCCTGGCGATGGCCTCCAGGCTGGGCAGGCCCTCGCCGGCCTCGGTCACGGCCGAGACCCGGTAGTACCAGGCGCCCACCGGAAGCGAGCCGTTCGCGGCCGCGCGCGCCCGCCGGCCCAGGTATGGGATGGTGTCGATGCCCAGGATGCGGGCCATCTCGGTGGTGTCCTGGCCGTTGGTGACGTCTGCGCTGCCGCCCACGGCGTAGAGGTACGGGCCGATCCCGGCCACGGCCACGCCGGTGCGGGGGTGGTTGAGCAGGTTGGGTGCGTGGCCGGTGCCGTCGAACTGCTGGGAGAGCCTCCACACACCGGGCGTCCCGTAGACGCTGACCTGGGTGTACTCGACGCTGTCGAGCGGCACGCCGCCCTCGTCGGATCCGCCGATGACGTAGATGTAGCCCGAGCCGAACACGTCGAAGCCGTAGGTGGCCCCGTGGCGCCAGCGGGGGACCTGCATCACCGACTCGGGATGGGATTCCCAGTTCTCCAGGTGGCCGGCGGAGCTGGAGGTCAGCGAGAACAGGTAGTACATGTCCCACTGGCCGTCGGGGTTGGTGACCTTGACCGGGTACGGGCCGTTGTTGAAGTTGGTGCCCGCCTGGGGCGTTCCCAACAGGGTGGTGGTGGACTGGGCGTCCGTGGCCAGGTCGGTGTCACCGATGGGGAGGGGGCTGACCAGAGCAATGATTGACTGTCCCTCGACGAAGTTCTGGCCGTTGACCTGCAGCGTGACGGTGCCGCCGTTGAAATCGTTGCTCGCGGATCGCAGGGGGGTGATAGAGGTGATCCGCGGCGGCGGGGTGGCGGTTACCACGAAGTACACGTCCGGGCCGCCCCAGGCGGCGCCTTGCAGGTCGGGGTTGGTCACCTGGACGATGTAGTCGCCGGCCGGCATGGAGCCCGACTCGCTGGGGATGATGGCGGTCAGCGCGGTGGAGTCGGTGAAGGCCACGCTGGTGGCCTCCCAGACCTGGTTGGGGTCGGAGACGAGCACCCAGCGCACCCCGGGGGTGGACAGGAAGTTCCGGCCGCGGATGGCGATGGCCCGGTCGGACAATACCCCGTCGGCCGGATCGCCGTTGTAGGCGAACGGCGGGATGATCTCCTCGATTTCGGGCGGCGGGTTGGGGGAGACCAGGAAGGCTTTTTCGAGCGTGCCGCTCTCGCCGTCGGGGTTGGTGACGGTCACGTCGTACAGGCCCAGGGTGCGGGTCGGGTCGGCCGGGATTGTGCCGCTGATGCTTTCCGGGCTGTCCACGTTCACGCCGGTGGGCTCGAAGGTCACGCCGGCGTCGTCGCTGTTTACGAAGGCCACCGTGGCCCCGGCCTCGAAGCCCAGGCCGGTCAGGCTGATGGCCACGTCCGCCTCGCGCCAGCCGGCGCCCGGGAAGATCTCGTACAGCGCGAAGTCGATCTGGCAGGCGTCCCCGACTCCGTTGTCGTCCTCGTCGGCCTGGTCGGCGTTGGCGGTCTCCGGGCAGTTGTCGCACACGTCGCCGACCCCGTCCGTGTCGCCGTCGAGCTGGTCGGTGTTGGGCACGTCCACGCAGTTGTCTTCGTCGTTGGGGATGCCGTCGTTATCCGAGTCCATGGCCGGATCGCAGGCGTCGCCGGTGCCGTCGCCGTTTTCGTCGGCCTGGTCCGGGTTGGGCTTGTCCGGGCAGTTGTCGCACACGTCGCCCACGCCGTCGGAGTCCGCGTCGGCCTGGTCGGCGTTGGTCTCACCGGGGCAGTTGTCGCAGGCGTCGGCGAACTCGTCCCCGTCGGAGTTGGCCTGATCGGCGTTGGCGACCTCCGGGCAGTTGTCGCACACGTCGCCCACCTTGTCGTCGTCAGCGTCTTCCTGGTCGGGGTTGGGTACATCGACGCAGTTGTCCTGGTCGTTGGGCACCCCGTCGCCGTCCGAGTCCATGGTGGGATCGCAGGCGTCGCCAATGCCGTCGTCGTTCTGGTCGGCCTGGTCCGGGTTGGCCTTGTCCGGGCAGTTGTCGCAGGCGTCGCCCACGCCGTCTCCGTCCGCGTCGGCCTGGTCGGCGTTGGCCACCTGCGGGCAGTTGTCGTCCTCGTTGAGCAACTCGTCGCCGTCCATGTCATCGTCGCAGACGTCGCCGAGACCGTCCCCGTCGATGTCGGCCTGGTCGGCGTTGGCCGTGGTCGGGCAGTTGTCTTCGGCGTCCTTTACCCCGTCGCCGTCGGCGTCCCTCTTCTTGGTGCCGCCGCAGGCGGCGAGCAGGAAAGCCAGCAAGACAGGTAACAGGAACAGAGCAATAGTCGTTTTTCCTAAGCGCATGATCCCTCCAGGGTTTGATTCGGATTCAATACTACACCATCAGCGGTCTGATGGGTAAAGAAATTGGCCGTAAAATTGAGGGGTTGATTTTTTCACCTGATCTCATGTAGGAATATACGCTCGAAAGGTGACATTCAGGATAGTTTTTTTCTACGGGAAAGGATTCGTGATGTTCGGACTCGGATCACGACTGGTGCTGTCCGGTGTTCTCGGGGCCGTCCTGGTCATCGCCGGACCGACGGGCTCGGCGGCCCAGCCGGCGATGAAGGAGCTGGCGCCGGGCAAGGTGCGGGTGCTCGGGAAATACCCCAAGAAGCCCCGCAAGGACGGCGGGAAGGTCTACCAGTACTACCTGGTGGACAAGGACAAGCCTTTCGAGGTGCGCCTGGGCGGACCGGCCTCGGTGGTGCTGATGGCCCGGGGAGTTGGCAAGGGTGGGGTGTCCATCGGCCTCGAGCTGGACGAGGGCGACGAGAAGCGCATCGAGATGCAGCTGCTTCCGAAGAAGTCTCGGGCCATGTACCTGAAAGTGCCGGAGGGGACACACCAGCTCCAGGTCAAGTCCTCGGCCAGGGTGTTGCTCCGGCCGCTTGGGGTCGAGCGCGAGCCCATGGCAGGCGAGCAGGTGGTGGCCTTCGAGGAGCCCGAGAAGCCCGAGAAGCCTGGGGAGGAGGGCAAGGATCCTGACCCGTTCTCCCTGATCCCGGTGGGAACGACGCCGGCTGCAGAGGAGAAGCCGGCTGGTGAAACCCCGCCGCCGGTCGTGGCAGGCGAAGATGAACAAGCGCCACCCCCTCCTCCTTTACTTTCGGAGATTGAGCCGGAGCCGGACACCGGGACCGAGGCGACCGCCGTCCGGGAGGAGGAGTCCGGACCGTACGTGGGCGTGGGGCTGGTGGTGGATCTACTCATAACCTCCGGCAAGCCCAGCGGATCCACCGGCATTGCGGTGCCGTTGCTGTTGACCGTCAGGGGCTACCTGCCGGTGGGCGACTTGCTGTTCATCGTCCCCGGGATGGAGATCGGCTGGTTCAGGCTGTCCGGCGACGGGAAGATCGACTTGCCAAACGACCCGGACTTCGGCACCTTCAGCTACTCCTGGACCATCGACAGCCTGCCGATCTTCGTCGGCGTATCGGCCATGCTCAAGCCCCTGGTGGACCTGCCGCTGTACCTGTCGGCCGGCGGCGGATTCGCGGCCGCATACGCCTGGGCCGAGTCCACCTACGAGAAGGAGGGCCAGCCCAAGGTGACCGACGCGGTCCAGAGCGACTGGGGAATCGGCTGGTACCTGGGCGCCGAGGCGGCCTGGGTGCTGGGGCCCGGGCGCTTCACCTTCGAGTACCGCTACTCCAGCGCGCGCACCGACCTGAAGTTCCGGGACATCTACAGCAGCTACAACCGGGAGCCGGGCGATCTGGAGGGCAGCAACCTGCTGCTCGGTTACCGGTTCGATTTCTGATTCCGAATTCTTCGAGGAGACCTGTGATGATGACGAAAAGATCAATTGTGCTCGTGACGTTCGTTGCGGTGTGGTGCCTGGCCGGCGGGGGCTGCACCGACCAGCAGTTCACGGTCGACGTGCCGCTGCGGGTGGTGTCCATCCACCCTTCCGGCGTCGACGCGCCCCGGGACACCGTTGTGGAGGTGACCTTCAGCGAGAACCTGGTGGAGGCCACCGTGACCGACGGGGCCAACTTCTACGTCGAGGAAATCGACGACCCTGACAACCCGGTGGCGGTCGAGGGCGCCATAACCTATGACGCCGGGGCATTCAAGGCCACCTTCCAGTCGGCCGCCCTGCTGGCCTACTCGCGCGAGTACCGGGTGACCCTGACCACCGGGATCCTGCGCGAGCGGGACGACGGTCCGCTGCCGATCCAGGTGACCGGCACCTTCCGCACCTGGGACCCGCCGCCGCTGCGGCTGGTGGGCAGCAACCCCGGGGCGGACAGCATCGGTGTGTCGCTGGACGGCGAGATCATCCTGACCTTCTCCGAGCCGGTCAACTGCTCCAGCGTGGAAGCCGGGGTGACGGTGGCCGAGGTGTTCGACCCGCACCCACATACCGGTCCGGGCCTGCGGGACGTGACCGGCACGTGGGCGTGCACCGAGCCGGACTCCATCAACGTGGACGACTGCGAGGGCAACGACTTCTGCGTGGTGACCTTCACACCTGACGAGCCCTTCAAGTACTCATCGGACGTGATCGTGGTGCTCAGCGTGGAGGTGGAGAGCTTCCGGGCCACCGAGAACGGCGGGCAACTGCCGGAGGAGGTGAGGATCGAGTTCCACGTCGAGGACCCGCCCGATTTCTACGTGGCCGAGGCCCATCCGGGTTCGGGCATGGAAAGGGTGGACCTGGGATCGGAGATCGCAATCGCCTTCAGCGAGCCGGTGGACTGCGACAGCCTGGCCGGTAACCTGAACGTCGAAGAAACCCTGGACGCGCACCCGCGCCTGGGCGCGGACGCGGGCACCACCCGGCAGCTGACCGGCGCGCTGACCTGCAACCCGGCCGCCGAAGGCGACTACCTGTGCGGCGCTGGTGGGAATGACGATCCCTGCGTGGTGACCTTCGTGCCGGACGCCGCCTTCGAGTGGTCGTCGCTGGTGACCGTCCGGCTGACCGGGGCGGCCTACACGCCCGGGCAGGCGCCCGCGAGCATCGTGGTGGAGAGCACCCGGGCCACCAGCTACGGGGGCAACCTGACCGCCGACTTCGCCTACTCGTTCCGGATCGTCGATCCTCCGCCTCTGGCGGTCGCGGCCGTGGATCCCGGCCCGGGAGCCGAGATGGTGGGGCTCCAGGCTCTGCTGTCGGTCACCTTCTCGGAAGTGCTCAACTGCGACAGCGTCAACGACGTGACCGTGGTGGTCACCGAGACCCTGGACCCGGACCTGGGCGGCGGGACCTCGACCATGACCGGCGCGCTTACCTGCGCCGCCGGAAGCCCGACGGTCACCTTCGACCCGGACGCCGACTTCAATTACTCGTCGCTGATCGACGTGGTCCTCAAGGGTGGCCCGTTCGACGCCGCGACCTACCCGCAGCACGCCCTGGAGAGCGCCGTCGCCACCAGCCGCGGCGGCCAGTTGCCTGCCGACTTCGCCTTCGGCTTTATCTCCCTGGACCCGCCGCCGCTGTATGTGATCGGCACCTCGCCGGCCGCCGGATCCATCCGGGTGGGCACCGACGCGAACATCGAGATCACCTTCAGCGAGGCGCTGGACTGCGCGAGCATCACGAACGCCACCTTCACCGTCAACGAGCAGACCGACGCCGGGGGCAGCATCGCCCACAACGGCACCATCATCTGCAACGCAGGCGATCCGCTGGCGGTGTTCGACCCCGACCTGGAGTTCCAGCTATCCTCGCTGGTCACGGTCAACCTTGACGCGAGCATCCGCAGCGCCCGGGCCACCAGCCGCGGGGGCACCCTGCAGAGTGACTTCACATTCAGCTTCTCAACCGCCGATCCCCTGCCGCTGCTGGTGGTCAGCACCTTTCCGGGCGGCTTCCAGGACAACGTGACCGCGGACACCGACATCGTGGTCACCTTCAGCGAGGCGGTCGACCGGGCTTCTCTGGATCCGTCCAGCTTCGTGGTCGAGGACGTCAGCGATCCCGGCAACCCGGTGCCCGTCGAGTGCGGCGTGCCGGACGGCACCTATGTCTACTCCTCGGGCGACGCGGTGGTGACCTGCGATCCGGCGGTCGATTTCGAGTACGACGCCACCATCCGGGTCACCCTGACCACCGCCTTGCGCTCGGCCGTGGCCACCTCGGGCGGCGGCAACCTGCCGTTCGACGTGGTCTGGGAGTTCGACATCATCCCGGTACCCCCGATCGAGGTGGTCGATATCGTGCCGCGGGACGGGGCCCAGAACATACCCATCGCGACCACGATCGCGGCCGTCTTCAACCAGGACATAATGGAGTCCACCCTGATCACTCACGACGACCAGCGATCCTGCGCGGCCGACCTGGACTGTCCGGGGGCGGTCGGATGCGGCAACGTCAACGAGTTCTTCTGCGATCCGGATCCCGCCAACCTGACCGTCTGGATCAACCCGGGCAACATCAGCGACATCAGCGCGAGCTTGCCCCTCGACATGCTCTCGTACGACTCCAACACGCTCACGGCCGTGTTTGCTCCGGTGGGAGGCCTGATCGGCGGCCTGACGTACACGTTCACCATTCGCGGTGGACTGACCGGCGTGCGCGGTCGCTTCGGCGCCAGCATCCTGGTGGCCGACTTCGTCTCCAGCTTCTCGACCGGCATCAACACCCTGCTCTCGGGCACCATCCCGCACGACGGGGCGACCGGCGTACCGGTCTCGACCGCGATCTGCGCCATCTTCATCGAGGACGTGGATGCTACCACGATCACCACCGCCTCGTTCCAGCTCTCCTTCGACGACGACTTCGGCACCCACGCCGTGCCTATCTCTAGCTTCACCTTCGCCGGGGTGGATCCCTTCACCATGGAGCCCGACCTGACCGGCACTTACACCAACAACATGGTCTGCGTCGAGATCGCCCCCGAGTTCTGGGACTGCCACCCCGACGCCCGGCCCCTGCTCTACAACACCACCTACACCGCCACCCTGGCCGACACCATCACCAATGCCGATGGATCGATCAACCTGATAGGCGGCTACGCCTGGATTTTCACCACCGGCGGGCCGCCCCAGGTGGTGGGCGCCTATGGGGAAAACCAGGTAGTCACTGTTGACCCGCTGGCGGGCGGGACCGATGTGCCGGTCAACTGCGCCTTCCACGTGGTTTTCGCCGCCGAGGTGGATCCGGTCACGGTGGACGACACCCGGCTGCAGATCCTGGACGACGCCGGAGCACCGGTGGCAGTCACGGTCTCCACATCGGCGGACCTGCTGGAGGCGGTTGTCACCCCGGTCTCGCTTCTGAACTACGACACGGCGTACACCCTGGTGCTGTCCAGCGGCTACGGCGGCGTATGGCTGATTGACGGGTCTTACCTGGACGCGGATTTTTTGGCGTCGTTTGAAACCAGCCCTCCGACCTATGCGTTCATCTCGCCGCCCCAGGGTGAGAACACCAGCTCCACTGCTTTGACGCCCATCGTCTTCACTCGATATGTCCACTTCCCGTCGTTGACCGAGGCGAACATCTACGCGGTGGACAACACGGAGGGGGTCGCCATTCAGGGTGTGGTGGCCACCAACACCGGAGATCCGGATAGCTGCATTCTGCAGACGGTACCCACGTACGAGGGGGGAAACGATGTGACCGTGTTCGTGACCACCGGAGTCCAGGACTTCAGGGGCAACCCCCTGGCGGCAGGTGCCGAGGTAAACTATGACAACATTCTGAACACGCCGGCCGTGCCCGCCCGGATACCCGACGCGATCTCCGACGCGGACATCACGCCGGCCAACGGCAGCGACGTGCCGGGCGACCAGGTGTTTGTACTCACCTTGCCGGCTGGAGCCCTGAAGCACCGTTACCTGCCTCAGACGTTCAACCGCTATTCCATCGGGTTCATGGGAACCGGTGGGGCGGGAGGATGTCCCGTCGAGACATTGGGTAGCAGCAACGTGTTCACCATCGGCGCGGTGCTTCAGCCAGACCTGGTGGCCATCCGGGCCAGTCGCCTGCTGCGCTCTGGCTGCGGCTACCGGATTACTTTGCACCAGGACCAGTTTTCCAACATCTACGCCATCGCCAACGACATGGCCGATGTGGTGGTTGATTACACCGGCGAGAGCGTGCAGCCCACGCTGGCTCCCGCCGACATTCGCGCCGACGCCATGGGCGGCGCGGATCTCCCGGCGGACGGCCTGGCGGACGTCTGGCCGCGCACCTCGATTTGGGCCATCTTCAACGAGGGCATGGATCCGGCCTCGTTCAGCGTGGCCACCCTGGACCTGGTCTGCGACGCCAACCCTGTGGCCGGCAGCATAGCGGTCGAGGGCGCCACGGCCACATTCCAGCCCCTGCTGCCTCTGGGCGGCGGGGCGAGTTGCACCTTCACGGTCGGCGGCGCGGTCACCGACCTGGCCGGCAACCCGCTGGGCGCCGACATGACCGCCGTCTTCACCGTCGAGGAGATCGCGCCGAGCGTGACGACTACGGTTCCGGCCGACGGCGCGGGCGGCGTGGCGGTCGACAGCGACGTGACGATCACCTTCAGCGAGCCGGTGGATCCGGCCACCCTGGTCGGCTCCACGGTCGCCGCTCTCGGAACCGTGCGGCTGGTCGAGCAGGTCGGCGGGGTCGAGGTGTACGGCTGCATCGAGCCCGGAGCCGCGCCTGATGAGATAGTCTTCAGCCCGTTCCGCGACCTGCAGCCGGCGACCGCCTACGACCTGAGCGTCACCACCGGCGCGGCCGACTTCGGCGGTACGCCCATGGCGGCCGACTTTACCGCCGGCTTCACCACCCAGTAGCGCATGGCGGACGGGTATTTCATCGAGGCGGGTTCTTCTGACCAGGGTGATCGGCCATGAGCGTCGAGTGGATCAACGAGCGCCTGCAGGAGTTCTCCAGGAGCCTGGAGGTGTCGCGACGGGTGCTGATCGTGGAAGACGAGCCGGCGCTCCAGCGCATGCTGGCGCAGTACCTGGCCGGACACCAGGTCCTGGCCGACGAGGTCTCCTCGGCCGAGGAGGCCCTGGAAAAACTCGCCGTCGTTGAATACGGAGCGGTCGTCACCGACAAGAAGCTTCCCGGCATGACCGGGATCGAGTTGCTCGGGAAGATCAAGGCCGGCTGGCCGAGGACCGAGGTGCTGCTGATGACCGCCTACCCCTCGGTGGACAGCGCCCTCCAGGTCATCGACCTGGGCGCCTTCGACTACATCCCCAAGCCCCTCCCCAGCCTGACCTACTTCCTGCAGAAGACCCGCGCGGCGCTCGCCCGGCATGACTTCGAGGTTCGCGTCAACGCCATGATCGGATTCCTGTCCAGCACGAGCCAGACGTTGTCGAGTGAGCAGCAGGCCGGGTTGAAGGACCGTCTTGCCGGCCGGCTCCAGAAACTGCTGGCCAGCTACCAGAAGCGGGAGGACACCGGCCACGTGCTGGTGCTCGGGTCGACCTCCATGGTTCGCAGCGTCCAGCGACTGGGCCTGAATGCGGAACAGGTGGCCGATCTGGACGAGGCCGTGTCCATCCTTCGACAGCGCGTCGTGGACGTGGTGGTGTACGTCGAGGAGACGGTGGGCGTGGAGGCGGCCGAGGCCGTCGAGCGGGTGCACGCGGACGCCCCCGACACGGGGGTGTTCGTGGTGGCCAGGGAAAAGGACCTCGAGCGCATCGTCCGGGCGATCGGCGTCGGCGTGGGTGACTACCTTCTGCGCCCCCTGGAGGGGCGGGAGTTGTTCGCGCCGCGTCTGAAGCGGCTGGTCTCCCGCCAGCAGCAGATCCGGCGCTACCGCAACCTGATAGAGGCGCTCAAGACGATCAACGTCAACCTGCTGGTGCTGGCCGGGGACGAACCGGCCCCTTGAGAAAAGTTGGTTGATCTGTTGGTCCATTGTTCCTACACTTGGCCAAACCGCGTGCACCTGGGAGGACAACTGATGATCCACAAGGTGATTTCCGCCATCGGGACGCTGATGGTGGTCGCTCTGGTCCTCGGATGCAGCAGAGATGTGGAGAGCGACGGCCGGACGGTCGGTGAATGGGTCGGGCTGCTGCGACATCAGGACTGGGAGGTCCAGGAGAACGCCTCGGAAGCCCTGGCGCGGCTGGGACCCAAGGCCGTGCCGTATCTGAAGCGGAATCTGAAGGCCAAGGATCCGACCCTGCGACGCGGGGTGGTGAAGACCCTGGGCAGGATCGGGCCGCCGGCCGGCGAGACCGTGCCGATGTTGCTTTCGCGTATCTCCCGCGAGGAGGTGGCCGTTATCAGGGCGGACATTCTCCAGGCGCTGGCCCGGATCGACCCAAAGGACGAGAAGGTCCAGGCCGAGTTCACAAAACGCCTGCGCGACGTGGACGCCGATGTGCGTGCCGCGGCCCGGAAGGGGATCGACCTGCTCGAGCCGCCGGCGCCCGAGCCCGAGCCGGAACCCGAGCCGATGGCCCCTGTTGAACCGGACGCGAAAGAACCCGCGCCGTCCGCTTTCGTGTTGCGCGAGGCGGTCAGGTCCGTTATGGAGAAGAAGATGCCCGGCGTGGCCTTTGGCATGGTGGCCGAGGTGGTCAGGGCAGATCGTCGCGCGGCCATCGTGTGGCCCGCCGTCAAGGACGGAAAGATCCTCGATGACGATATCGTGGCGTTCGTGTTCGAACGCGAGGGTGAGGATCGCTGGGAGCTGATCGCCGAGACCGGCAAGTTGACCGGCAGGGACGCCGCCTCCAGGCTGTCCGAGGCCCTGGGGGGAGCGGACGACCAGCGGGTGGTCCGCGCCTGCGGGGTGGGGCGCGACCGGCTCCAGGCCCACCTGAACGAGCACGGCAAGGCTTTCCGCCAGGGACTGGCCGGAGGCAAGGCCGATGCGGCCGTGGAGGCGTACGAGGAGATGACCAGGGCGTTCTCTTTCAGCCTGGCCGCCTATACCGAGGACATCCCCGAGATGCTCGTCAACAAGGAATTCGAGACCCCCTGGAAGATCGACACTGCCCGGAAGGGCAACCGGGTTCCTTTCGAGGTGCAGGCAGGGGACAAGACCCTGAAAGGCGAGCTCGATCTGCGGCCCTGCGGCGGAGGGTTGGTGATCGGCAAGGTGATCATCGCGAAGTAGGTTCGTTTTCACGTTTGGCGACGGATCTTCAAGAGAGGCGAAAACTTGTCGGCCGACGATGACAAAACTCCCACGGGTCGAGACGGGCCGGACAGCGCCAGGCTGACGTACCGGACCAAGTTCAGAAGCGTCGACGACTTGGTCCAGCGCCTGGCTCCGGCTGTCTACGATTGGGGCCTTCTGTTGCGCGACTCCGCGGACTACCAGAATGGTGACCACGTCCAGTTCGCCCTGCTGCTCGGGGACGGACGCCCGGCGGTCCAGGCCAAGGGGGAGGTTCGCAGGTCGGCCAAGCTACCCAAGGGGCGCATGGCCCTGAAGTTCCTCGATCTCGACGCGTCATCCCAGGCCGTCTGGGACAGGATGCTGGACGTCAAGAAGGCCGCCAAGGCGGCTGCCGCCGGTGTGCCGGTGGCCGAGGAACAGCCGAGTGCATTCAGCGCCCTGCCGGCGGATCAGGAGCAGCCGAGCGCGTTCAGCGCCCTGCCGGCGGTTCAGCAGCAGCCGGGCGAGGCCGGCGCCCCGGCGAGCCACGAGCAGAAAGAAGAGCAGAAGGAGAAGGACGTCCTGGATGACAGCCTGCGCAGGATGATCCTGATCGACGGGGACGCCGACGTGGGAGAGGCCGCCCGGCCGGCGCCGGCCGGCACGAAGAAGGAAGGTCTGATCATCGGCATCGACCTCGGCACCACCAACTGCTGCTGCGCCATGGTCAAGGGAGAACGTCCCTTCGTGATACCATCGCGCCGGGGCCACAACACCATTCCCTCGGTGGTGGCCATCAACGAGGTCGGGGATGAGCTCGTCGGCAGCGCGGCCAAGGCCCAGATGGAGATCAACCCGCAGCGGACGATCTACGGCAGCAAACGGCTGATCGGACGCCCATTCGACTCGCCCGTCGTACAGCAGATGCGCGACCGCTTCCACTATCAGATCGTCGAGGGGAAGAACAACGAGGCCGCGGTCCTGATAGACGATCGCATCATGAGCCTGGAGGAGGTCGCCGCGCTCATCTTGACCGAGATCCGCGACACCGCGCAGGAGTACCTCGGCCAGATCATCGAGCGCGCGGTGATCACCGTACCGGCGTTCTACAACGAGAACCAGCGCCAGGCGGTGCGCAAGGCGGGCGAGCTGGCCGGCTTCCAGGTGGAACGGATCCTCAACGAGCCCACCGCGGCGGCCTTGACCTTCGGCGTCAAGTCGGAAGGCGACCGCCGTCTACTGGTCTACGATCTGGGCGGGGGTACCTTCGACGCCTCGGTGCTGGATCTCAAAGGCGACGTCTACGAGGTGCTGTCGACCGGCGGCGACACCTTCCTGGGCGGCGTGGACTTCGACACCCAGTTGATGGACCACATCCTGATCGAGTTCCAGCTCAACCTGGGCAAGATACCGGATATGGACCGGGTGGCCTACTTGAGAGTGCTGCAGGGCGCCGAGTTCGCCAAGCGCAGCCTGAGCTCCAAGAGCGAGGCGGACGTCCATCTGCCGTTCATCGGAAAGCTGGACGGCGAGCCGGTCGACCTGGATGTCAAGGTCACCCGGGAGCAGTTGGAGACCCTCGTCACTCCCCTGGTGCAGCGAACCCTGGACGTCTGCGAGTCCGTTCTGGCACAGCGCAGTCTCAAGTCCGAGGACATCGACGACATCCTGCTGGTGGGCGGCCAGACACGCATGCCGCTGATCTGGCAGAAGATCCACGAGCTGTTCGGCAAGGAACCGCTCAAGGGGGTCCACCCGGACGAGTCTGTGGCCACAGGGGCCGCGCTGATGGGCCACTCGATCACCAGGAAGGCCGACTTCAAGCTGATCGACGTGCTGCCCATCTCCATCGGCGTGGGAGTGCCGGGCGGCATGTTCAGGAAGGTGATCACCGCCGGGACCGCCCTGCCGGCAGCCCGGACGTACGGCCTGTATACTTATGTGGATAACCAGTCCGAGATGATCATCCCGGTCTACCAGGGCGAGTCGATCGAGATCGACGAGGGCGAGTTGCTCGGCACGGTCGAGCTCACCGGAATTCCGCCCGGTCCTGCAGGCAGCCGGATGATCGAGGTCACGTTCGCGCTCAGCCCGGAGTGCCTGCTGTCGGTCACCGCCAGGGATCACGACGGCGGCCGGCTGGCCGACGTGCACTTCAACGCCCAGGACTCCCTCGAGTCGATGGCGGCCAAGCTCGCGTCCGTTCCCAAGAAGGCCGCTGCGGCTGCCGCGGCCGTCGAAAAACCCGAAGAACCCCCGAAGAAGAAGCGCGGCTTCATTGGTTGGCTCAAGGGCTTGTTCGATTCATAGTTCCAAGTTCCAAGTTCCTAGTTCCTAGTTCCCGGTTCCAACTTGGAACTAGGAACTGGGAACTTGGAACTGGGTTATGGAACTAGGAACTTGGAACTGAAGTTCTAAGCGCCTCGACAACAATATTGGGCATGACCGGGTCGTCCCAGCCGTCGCCCTGGTGGCCCAGCCGGACGATGACCAGCTCGTGGGAGGGGACCACGTAGACCCGCTGCTCGTCGCGACCGATCAGCATGAAGGTGTCGGCGGTGGCGAAGGGAGACGACCAGTCCCGGAGACGCCGAACCGGCCGGGAGTAGCCCAGCCAGACGTGGTAGCCGTAGTTCTCCTCCAGGGGCGAGGGACGGAGCATCTCGTCGATCCAGGCGGCCGGCACCACCCGACGATCGCCCACCCGGCCCCGGTTCTGCAGCAACAGGCCCACCCGGGCCCATCCGCGAGCCGTGGTCAGCAGACAGCAGTATGTCTTGGCGATCCCGCCCTCGTCGTCCAGCCAGACGGCCGCGTCGGACGCGCCCATGGGCTTCCACAGCGAGCTGGACAGGTAGTCGGCGTATCGTTGCCCGGTCGCCCGCTGGAGGATCAGGCTGAGCACCAAGGTGTTGACGTTGTTGTACCGGAACTCCGCGCCGGGCCGGGCGACCAGCGGGGTGTCCAGGACGGCGGCCAGGGCCGATGTGCCGATGTGGATGCGGATCATGTTGACGATGCGCAGGCCCGACGTCATCTGCAGCAGCTGGCGGATGGTGATCCGGCCGCGCTCGTCCCTCGACCACTCGGAGATCCAGGTCCCGATGGGCTCATCGACGGATTTCAACCGTCCCCGGTCGAGCGCCAGGCCCACCAGCAACGCCACCACGGTCTTGGACATGGACCAGGCGTTGACCCGCGAGTCCGGCTTCATCCCGCACCAGTACTTCTCCAGCACGATCCGGCCTCGATGCAGGACCAGCAGGGCGCAGGAGTTCTGCTGCTCGGCGTAGGCGGTCAGCCTCAGGAGGGCATGGGCGGGAATCCGCACCCGGCCCGGATCCTCCGTGGGGAGGTCCTCGACGCGATCCCCCGCGACCCGGTCGCAGGGCTCGTACCAGTCCTCGTCCAGGAGCGGGTCCAGGCCCGGCCAGGTCAGCGCCCGCTTGACGAATGTGCAGCCCCCCGCCCCGATCAACAAGGCCAAGGTAGCGGCGGTAAACCCAGTTCCAAGTTCCAAGTTCCTAGTTCCAAGTTCCCGGTTCCCGTTTCCCGGTTCCAACTAGGAACTGGGAACTAGGAACTTGGAACTGATTTTATCGGCGCTTTTCGATGGGCTCGAACTTGCGGTCGAAGCCGCCGAGGTAGTTGGAGGTCGGGCGGATCAGACGGTTGTCGGCATACTGTTCGAGCACGTGGGCGATCCAGCCGGCGGTGCGAGCCACGGCGAAGATGCAGGTGAAGTACGCGTTGGGGATGCCGAGGGCCTTCTGCACCGTGCCCGAGTAGAAATCCACGTTGGGCCTGATCCCCTTGCGGTCGAAGACGATCTTCTCGATGCGGTGCTGGATGTCCAGGTAGCGGGTCAGGGCCGTCCGGCTGCAGAGCTTCTCGGACATCTTGCGCAGGTAGCGGCTGCGGGGATCCTCGGTCTTGTACACGCGGTGGCCGAAGCCCATGATGCGCTTGCCCGAGGCCAGCATGGCGTCGATGTACGCCTCGACCCGGCGGGGCTTGTCGATATCCTCGAGCATCTCCATCACCTTGCGGTTGGCGCCGCCGTGCAGCGGCCCCTTGAGGCTGGCCAGGGCCGCGGTCAGGGCCGAGTGCATGCCGGCCAGGGTGGAGACGGTGGCCCGGGCGGCGAAGGTGGAGGCGGCAAGGCCGTGGTCGGCGTGCAGCATCAGCAGGGTGTCGAACGCATCGCGCTCGAGCCGGTCGGGCGCCTTGCCGGTGAACATGTACAGGAAGTTCTCGGCGAAGCCGACCTTGGCGTCGGCCGAGAGCAGTGGCCGGCCGTCGCGCAGGCGCCGCATGCAGGCGACGATGGTGACCGTCTGGGCCAGGATGCGCTTGGCCTTCCTGAGGTTGGCCGCGGGAGCGTTGTTGCCGCCGTCCGGGTCGAACAGGCCCAGGGAGCTGAGAGCGACCCGCAGCACCACCATGGGGTTGGCGTTGGGCGGGCTCATGCGAAGCAGCTCGACCACCTGCGGGGGCAGCTGCATGTTGGCCACCAACTCGGCCCTGAGGGCGTCCGACTGCTCGCGGTTGGGCAGATCGCCGAACCACAGCAGGTGGACCGTCTCCTCGTAGCTGACCCGCCCGGCCAGTTGATCGATGTCGTAGCCGCGGTAGTACAGCTTGCCGTTCTGACCGTCGACGAAGCTGAGCATCGTATCCGCGGCCACCACCCCTTCCAGGCCGCGGACCGGTCGTTTCTTTCCAGGCATATTTTTTCTCGTGAGGGGGCCTACATCATGCCGCCCATGCCGCCCATGTCGCCCATGCCGCCCATTCCGCCTCCGCCGCCGGGCATCGGCTCTTTCTTCTCCGGCTTCTCGGCCACCGCCACGCTCGTGGTCAGCAGCAGCCCGGCCACCGAGGCCGCGTTCTGCAGCGCGATGCGCACCACCTTGGTCGGGTCGATCACGCCCGCCTTGCTCAGG
>SDBT01001181.1_pt1 | contig 45139 bp, 39 predicted proteins | sample 2277101 | NCBI WGS metagenome assembly SDBT01 (sample SAMN10404973, study PRJNA504765) | marine sediment metagenome | isolation source: marine sediment core GS10_PC15, 103 cmbsf | place: Arctic Ocean: Southern Knipovich Ridge | collected 2010
CCTCTCCCCGAAGAGCACGACGCTCTGGGTGGCTTCCGGAGGCTGCGCCGCGGGCTCCGTCCTGATGCGCGTAACTTCTTCGGTCAGCAGGGAGAGGCGGGTGCTGACGTTCTCGGTCTTTCGAGACAGTTCACCGATTGTCTCCTCCGCCTGGGTGACCTTCATGCCGATCTGGGAAATGTCACGACCCATCGCTTCCAGCTCCTGCGCTTCCGCTTCATCCTGCTGGGTTACCTGATCGAGACGTGCCTGCACCTCCGCGATCGTTGCGTTCTGCTCATTGATGAGCGACTTCATGCCACTCGCGCAACCGCTCGTAGTGACGGTCGCGGCCACCAGAAGAATCAGGGTGGAGGCTCGTTGACGCATCTGACTTTCTCCCTCGTCTGTTCCGCCCGAGGCCGGATCTACCTCTGGGGCGGCTGGAACCAGCGCTCGGCTCCCGTGATTCCTATCTGTACGCGCCAGAAGAACTCATGGGCGTCCCCACTCGTGGAATAGCGTCCGAACTGTAGTGTAAGGTCTGCCCATGTACGACCCTCACGGCCGATATCGAACGCCGTACCAAGGGTGCCGTACCATCTGTTCACTTCACCGCCATCGATATCGGGCGCGTAAAATCGGCCCAGCCGGACGCCGGCGCGAAGCGGCAGGGTGTCGAAGAATGTAACCTGCTGATCCACCGGTGAGGTTCGCCTCTCCACACCGAACCCGATGTCGGCCTCGGCGGTCAGGAGTCCGATGTCGGCGATGCTTACCGGCGACCCTGATGGTGAGACAGGTTCTTCGAGCCATTCGGCCCTGTCCCAGGCCACCTTGTGATAATCGAGATAGACCGCCCATTTGTCGGTGAGTGAGAACCCCGCTCCCACAACCACGGTCTCACCAAGCCGCAATCGCCCTTCGCTCGTATCCTGACTGCTCCCCACGGCGGAATAGATGTGGTTGACTTTGAGTTCACCCCGATTGCTGACGGCGGCCCCGAGTCGGAGTGAGGAGAACGGCTGCAACTGTATGCCGGCGGTCATGCGCTTGCCCCTGTGCTGGCGCTGCAGCCGGTCGCGGGTATCGACATATCCGCTGGATTCGAAGTTCACCGCCCATTCATGCTTGATTGAACCGAAAAGCAGGTCGGCCGAAATGCCGAGGGCGGCGGTTCCCGACGGGAGCCGCCACGCCAGGGAGAACGATCCTTCACTCAGTCCGCCCGTCCCTATGTAATTGTGGTAGATTCGACCCGTCCCATCGGGCAGGGTGCTTTCGTTATGCACCTCGAATTCATTGAAGGTGAGACTCCGCAGGCCTCCACCCACCGTAAATCCCCCACCGAGGGGCAGCACGAGACTGAGCAGGCGGGGACCGGTCTGCCACAACGCGCCCTTTTCTCTTCCGTACGATCCGGAGAGCTTTCCCAGTTCCCACGAAACCCCGTACAGAACCCGCTCGGCGTACGCGATGAGGGCCGGATTGCTCTGTCCGACCGACACCGGTTCCTTGCCCCAGGGCGCCACCGCAGTGATGCCGCCGATCGCCAATGTCCGTGGAGGGGCGGGTGACCTGAGTTCTCCGAACCACCGGACGCCGAAGGCCGTCTGTGCCGGGGCATCCACCGGCAGCATGACGAGGAAGAGGGCCGTCAGTGCCACCATTCCGATTCCGCGCCGGGCTGTCATGGCGTACCCCCCGGAGGGTGGGAGTAGGTCAACTCAATCGTGGCTCTCTGTTCCGGCGCCGCGCTGCTGTCCCAGAACCGGATCAGGCCCACGCCGATATTCTCGTGTGACGTCACGATGAGAATGTGCATCAGTTGTTCATCACGGATGATATGGGAGGCCACCGTCTGGGTGATGACCATCGAAAGGGTGCTGTCTGACTCACCGACGGAGGCGGCGAAGCCGAGTGAGAATTCATCGATGATCGTGTCGTCCGACACCGTCCATGGCTCATCGTAGAGCGAGAGCGCGGCAACTACCGTGAGGGGAGCGCCCAGCGTGAGTTCTGAGCGTATCCCTATTTTCAGGACGGCCCTGTTTATGGTCGCCTGCGGAGGAATGTGGGATACATCGAAGGTGAGCCGGGTCCGGAACGGGGCGCCTCTGCCTGTCCACAGTTCACCGGCGGCTATCGCGGAATCGTAGGTGAGCAGGCTCAGGTCGAATTCAGCCGTCACCGTGGACGTCTTGTTCCCGCTCTCCCCCGCCGGAATGTAGGTGATCACCAGTCGCGGCTGTCTCTGCGCGGTGCTGCCGGAGACCTCACTCGAATAGAGATTGACCAGGAAGGAAGCGGGTGATACCGCCGACACCGCGATACCGCGCGCGGCGACGACTGAGTCATCCACCCATCCCTGCACGAGATCGGTGGGAAGCGCGAATCCGATCGTGTCCAGGATCGCGTCGAAGAGAACCGTCCGCTGCGAGACCGCGCTCCCCAGTACGAGTCCCGAACGGTCCTCACCTGTCCAGGTCGTGTCCCACTCCGATGAGATCGGACTGACCTCAAAGGTTATCTCCGTGGAATCGCCTGAGGCGGTGATGGAGTGGCCGCGCACGATCAGGATCGCGTCCACGATCTCGGCGCCGGCCGGCAGATCGGTGAACCGCATGAGGGCAAGGGATTCAAATCCCTCGTACGCCCCGACAAAAAGGCGAATCGATGAGTCGAGCCGCAGGGGTACCGACCAGCTGGTATCGGCGCCGGTCACGGTGAGCGTATCGGTGAGCACGGAACTCTGGTCCCTGCCGGTGAACTCGAATCCGGCAGGATTGCTGGAATTGATGGAGCAGCCGATCATCAGGAGAAACGTGAACAGGAGAGCGCCTCCGACCGCATTCCGTTCCGCCCTGTGCGCTGTTCTCTTCATGCTCCGTCCTGTCGTCTCTTCGCTGATCCCGCTGAGCCGTTTCCCGATGCTCAGACCTGACGCCCGGCTTCTCGACTCGATTCTTTTGCCTTGCCCTCTCCGCCCCGATCCTTCACACTCATCGGTGGTCCAGGGTGTGGCCATTGAGAAAGGCCGTTTACATTACGTTGGATGAGGGTCGGTCCCGGCTCCTGAATGCGTCGCCGTGACCCGTAAACGATTGACACCGGGTGGTGTTCCTCTGTTTACGGCAGCGACGATAAAATGGAACTGGTGCCCATAAAAACCCTTACTCTTTATCAAAAGAGGCGCTGCCTTTCTCCACCGGCTGTTCCCTGAAATCGGGGGTATGCCCTCTGCCGTACGAGTCGGTGGGGGGCATTTCCTTTTCAACGGGGAGGCGGCTCCTCCCGACCCAGAAGGAGAAGGATCTCGTCGACATCTTTCTCCATGTTCTCAAGCATCCACTCCGCGTCATCCGCCCAATCACATTTGGGATCTTCCTCGAGCAGTTCCTCGAACCACCTGCGGGCCTCATCGTACTTTTTGAGCGACTCCGCCCAGGTGAATCCGAGCGTGAAGCGGGCTTCGCTGGCGTATTCGAGCGGCGGCTTCTCCGCGAGAAACTCCTCAACCTGTACGATCAGCTCTTCAGCGGTACGTTGTGATCCGGTGATGGTTTCCTGCCACCGGGCCTCCCAGTCACCACTACTCCCGCAGCCCGGAGAGAGGAGGAGCGCACCAAGTAAAATGGGGGTGATCAGGGCTCTCGATCTGTCTGTTCCCGGGTCTCTCATCTCACGATTCCGATCCCTTCGTTCCGCTTCTGTTCTCACCCTGTCCGCCCTTTTTCCTTGAGGTTTCGCTCTTCTCCCCGGAGGCTCCGCTCTTTTCCCCGGGGGTTCCGCTTTTTTCTCCGGAGGTTCCGCTCTTCGATTTCGATGAAGAGGAAGCCGCTTCAGTGGCGGCTGATCGCTCCGCCTTCTCAGCCCTCTTATACGATTCACTGCGATAATCGGTCTCGTAGAAACCGGATCCCTTGAACAGGAACCCGCCGCCGCCGCTGATGAGACGACGCACCTTACCGCCGCATTCCGGACAGGAGGTCAGCGGAGGTGCAGTGATGTTCTGGAATTCTTCAAAGCGGTGCCCTTCGGTCAGGCACTCGTATTCATATGTAGGCATTCGATCTGTACCGTCTGTACCGTCTTACCTGCCGCGTTCTCGTGATTGCTGTCGGATCTCTTCCTGGTAGGCGTTCCAGTCGAGCTGTGCCTGTTTCAGATCCTCCCAGCGGTCCTCGGTGACGAGGCGGATCGAGGGATCAGCATTCGAGGAGATGGAAAAGTCCTGACCCTGGTTGACCACGCCGATCAGGAATCCCCGCTCGTTTAGCGGGTCGATATAGGCATCCGGGTCGGAAAGGATGGTTTTCAGGGAGTCAAGTTCCATGGTGAACTCCCCATGTGTCCGGTAGTAGTCCAGCTGGGCATCAACGATCATGACCACCCGCTCGCGGCTGAGTGTCCTGATCTCCTCTTTCTCCTGGTCCGTGAGATAGGGAACTACCAGAGCACCGAGGATGCCGGCAAAAACAAGGACCAGCAGCATCTGGATGTAATTCATGCCGTTCTGGTTGGTGATGCGACGCATTATCAACTCCTTGGGGCCCAGGCCCCCGTTCTTCTCCTGCATGTTCGCGAAAGTCCCATCCGGAGTTTCAACACTGCAACTCTGGAACTGCGGAATATAGGACAGGAGCGTGGTACTCTGCCACTCTCTTTCGACCACGCCCCGGTTCTCAGACGGACGGGCGGCAGGATACGTTCAGCGAACTTGAACGGTTCTCGATTCGTAATGCTGCCCCTCGGGTCGGGCGGGAAGCCAGGTCCGCACGATCACATAGGAACCCGATCCGAGTTCGGCCAGGATCCGCTCGTAATCCCGCACGTTCTTCACTTCCTCACCGTCGAGTTCGACGATGACCTCACTCCCGCGGATCCCTCCGTCATACGCGGGACCGTACCGCTCCACCGAGGTGACCCAGACCCCCCGGCCATCGAATCCGATCTCGCGGGCCGTGTCGCGCTCAAGCCCTGAAACAATGAGTCCAAGACGATCGGGTGCTTCCTCCGCCTCAGATTCCTGCTCCGGCTCCGGTTTTTCCTCTGAGGGAACCGGCTGTGCGGAGACATCATCGGGCCGCTCCTGGAGGGTGACGTTGATCGTGATACGGCGCCCCTCCCGGCGGCTCGATCCACCCCGGTAGACGATCATCTCGATCACGGTTCCCGGTTTCAGAGTGCTGATCAGTGTCTGCAGCTTCCCTGAATTGTCGATCAGCACACCGTCGATCTCGAGGATTATGTCGTCTGTCCTGACCCCGGCCTCATCGGCAGACCCTCCGGGTGTAATGCTCCTCACGAAGGCACCAATCGGAGGATTGTCAGGCAGACTGCGCGCCCGCGCCACCGGCGCCTCGATGATATTGAAGGTCAACCCCAACCATGAGCGTTTCACCCGGCCATACTCGATCAGGTCGCGCGCAACCGATCGGGCCAGGTTGATCGGGATCGCGAATCCGTAGCCTTCATAGAAACCGGAGTTCGAGCCGATCGCCGTGTTGATGCCGACGACACGACCGTTCAGGTCGACCAGCGGACCGCCTGAGTTTCCACGGTTGATGACCGCGTCGGTCTGGATGAAGTTCTGGATCCCCGACCGTACAGTCCCCTCCATGGGACCGACATCGAGGGTCCTGCCCAGGGCGCTCACGATCCCCGCGGTGACGGTGAAATCGAATGTGAGGGGATTGCCGATCGCCAGCACCCAGTCACCGATCACGAGTTGATCGGAATCGCCGAGCGAAACGGTGTGCAGAGCCTCATCGGTCTCGATCCTGATAACAGCCACATCGGTGAGTTCGTCGGTGCCGATGATCTCGGCGTCGTATCGACGCTTGTCGGGCAGGATCACCACCACCTCGATCGCGCCATCCACCACATGATTGTTGGTGATGATGTACCCATCGCTCGAGAAGATAAAGCCGGAGCCCGAGCCCCTGACCTCCTGGGGAGTTTCATCCTGCGGGGCCCTGAAGCGGAAGTACTCCCGCATGTCTTCGGGCAGGTTCGGGGGCAGAGGCATATCGGGCATCTGGTAGCCGCGCAACCTGCTCTCCCTTACGGCAGTAACCTGCACCGACACGACGCCGGGCCGCACCATCGCCGCCGCCTCCCGAAGGGATGGCAGGCCCTGCTGCTGCGCCATGGGTTCATCGACCGGGTCATCCCGTACCACCTCGACGGTGGAGACCGGAATGATCGCGACCGGCTGCTCCAGCGCCCGCAGTGCGAGTTTACTCGAATGTTCCGACGGCGTCCCTTCCCGTGGTCCGGCAAGTGTCAGACCAACAAGGATCCCGACGATCATCACCACCGAAAGTACCGCCCATCTCGTGATTGCTCTGTTCTTCATACCTGCGCTCTACTCCCTTTTCTGACCGCGTCCCCTGCGGGAGGCGGTCCGATTGTTCAGTGCTAATTACTATCCGGTTCCTGTCCGGAAAAGAGCCGTTTTCGGACGTGCCTTATTTAGTGCCCTGTCACGTAACATGACAACGCCCGTTCCCCTTACATTGTTCCCGTCAGTCCTTCTAGTGTCCTGTCAGGTGACAAACGTCGGCACCGAGAGTGATGCCGGGCCCGGCCTGCAAGACGCGGCGACGAGGCATAGCGGTGGCTATGGCAAGGAGGCGGAACGCAGCCGGCCGGGATGCGGCACCGCTCGAATGCCACGGTTGTTGCGTGACAGGGCACTAGGATTCGGCTGCTTCTTCCTCCTCCAGCTTCTCCAGCCGCCGGTAGAGGGTGCGCAGGCCGATACCGAGGACCTCGGCCGTCTTCTTCTTGTCACCTTTCAACCGGCGCATCGTCTCCCCGATGAGTCGCAACTCGATCTCTTCGAGAGGTGTACCGAGCGGGACCGTTACCGAACCGCGCAGGGATCCGGAAGCGTCTCTGCCGCCCTCCCGAACGGCGAACCATTCGGGCTCTCCATCCGAACGCCCGGCGAGGTTCATCACTTCCATGCTCGCCCGCAGATCCGCCACCTCCTCCCGGAGCGCCTGGAGTGACTGGAAGATGAGTTCCCGCTCCACCTGATCGGGTGTCTTGCCGGTCGGGGTCGGCAGGTGACGGGGGTCGCGCGTGCGCTCCTCGAAGATCCTCGTCAGTCGACCGGCGGTAATCTTCTCGCCGGGATGCAGGAGCACCACCTGCTCCACCAGGTTGCGCAGTTCCCTCACATTCCCCGGCCACGCGTATCTCTGCAGATACCCGACGGCGTCATCGGTGAACCCTACGAAGGTGGTTCCGCGTTCCGTGCACACCTGGGTAACGAAGTACCTCAGCAGGGGGATGATATCTTCAGGGCGGTCCCTGAGCGGCGGCATTTCGATCGTCACCACCTGGAGGCGATAGTAGAGATCCTCCCGGAATTCCCCCTTCTCGACCGCGCGCTCCAGGTCTACGTTGGTGGCCGCCAGCACCCTCGCCTTTACACGGATTGATTCGGTTCCGCCGACCCGCTGGAATTCATGCTGTTCCAGGACCCGCAGGAGCTTCGACTGCAGGTTCCTCGACAGATCCCCTATCTCATCGAGGAAGATCGTGCCCTCGCCCGCGGCTTCGAATACCCCCTCCTTGCGCCTCATCGCTCCGGTGAAGGCTCCCTTCTCGTGTCCGAAGAGTTCCGACTCGATGAGCGATTCGGAGAGACCGGGAGTATTCACCGCGACGAACGGTTTCTCTGATCGGGGGCTCGCCCTGTGGATGCCGTGGGCGATCAGTTCCTTCCCCGTTCCCGACGGGCCTCTGATCAGGATGGAAACGTCTGTCTGCGCGATCCTCGAAATCGTCCGCAGCACGCTCGCTATGGCGTCACTCTCACCCAGCAGTCCGGTGAGCCTGCCGACGCGTGAGAACTCCAGCAGGGCGGTGATGATCTCCGTGACATCATCCTCAGGCGGCGGCGGGGGGGCATCCGGTCCCCTCCACGGCCCCTGCTCGGTGAGCCGGGCAAGACCGCCAGGGGCCAGATGAAGGATCTGACCGTGGGCATTGTTGGCGCGCAGTGCGGTTCTCAGTCCCTCCACGGCTGCACTGTCCATTCCTTCAGGAAGCACGACCAGATCCACCGGCCTGGAGCCGGCGTACCGGGTTATCTGGTCGGTCGAGTCGAGCACTACGATCCGGGTTCGTCCGCTCACGCGATCGAGCGCTTCCCGCAGGTCAGGATGCTCCAGCGCGACCAGCACGGTCTCCTCCTGCGGGGCATCCTCCACGTGTTCCACGGGTGCGCTACTCATCGGTCAGATCCAGGATCGAGGCGATCTCATCGGCCTGCCGGAGGGCTTCTTCCTTCAGGGGAGCCTCCGAGATGAGCCTGACTATTGGTTCGGTGTTGCTGGGTCTGATATGCACCCACCGCTCGGGCCAGTCGAGACGCACTCCATCCCGATCATCCACCGCCGCTTCCGGGAACCGTCCGGGGAGTGAGGTCAGCCGTTCTCCGAGTGCCGCTGCTCCTCCCGCGGGAAGCGCGAATCTCAATTTGAGCATCGTATAGGAGGGGATGGAGGATCGCAGAGCGGGCAGATCGAGCCCCCCCTCCGCCATCGCCGAGAGTATGAGGAAGGCCCCCGTCAGCGCGTCACGGGCATAGACCACATCGGGATGGATAACGCCGCCATTGCCTTCACCGCCCACGACTGAGCCAGCGGCAAGCATGCCCTCCACGACATTGATCTCACCGACCGGGGTCCTGATTACGGTAGCGCCGAACTCCCCGGCTACATCATCGATCATTCTCGTGGTGGAGAGGTTTACCGCCACACTGCCGGTACGGGTGCCTGGTGCCCTGTCACGCAACAACCGTGGCATTCGAGCGGTGCCGTACCCCGACCGGCTGCGTTGCGCCTCCTCGCCATAGCCACCGCTATGCCTCGTCGCCGCGCCTTGCAGGCCGGGCCCAGCATCACTCTCGGTGCCGACGTTTGTCACCCGACATGACACCAGCACCTGTCGCGAGGCAAGCGCTATCGTGGCTTCTTCACCCAGCGGTTCGCCGTCGGGACCCACGATCGCAAGCCGGTCCCCATCCGGATCGAGGGCAAAACCCAAATCAGCGCCATGCTCGACCACCGCGGCGCATAAATCCGTGATAGCCTCAGGCAGCGGCTCCGGCGGTCTGGGGAAGGTGCCGTCAGGGTCACAGTGGATCCGGTGCACCGTCACGCCGTGCGATTCCAGATAGAAGGGGAGGAGTTGCGAACCGGCGCCGCAGCAGCCGTCGACGACAACCGTGAATCCGGCTCCTTCGACCGCTCCGGTATTCACTCCCGCCGCCCGCCTCATCCGTTCGGCGTGGCGTTCTCCGGCATCGGTATCGGTTATGAGTTCACCCGCGGCGGTACCCGTGCCGGCCCGATCCCCGACCCGGCCGTCGGCCACGGCCTCTATGACGGCCAGGGAGTCGGAGGGAGAGAGAAACCGGCCGGCCGGATCGGCGAATTTGAGCCCGTTCCATTCAACCGGATTGTGGCTGGCCGTTATCATGATCCCGCCGGCCGCCCCGAGCAGGGCCGTATTGAGCAGGAGTGTGGGGGTTGGCACGATCCCGAGGAGAACGACATCGCGCCCCAGCCCGGTGAGTGTCCCGATCACCACCCGGGCAAGTTCCTCTCCCGAGGAGCGGGGATCGCGGGCCAGGAGGATCGGACCCTCTCCGCGGCGGGCCGCATAGGCGGATACATAATCAGCGGTCAGGGCGGGGGTCAGGCCGCTGCCCGTAATCCCCCGTACACCTGATACACCTGCCATCAGATCCCGTGAGGAATGTGTCAAACGGGGCTCCTTTCCCGAGCAGTTCCCGTCCGAAAACGGCTCTTTTCCGGGGCCGCGGGAGAGAATAATGGAGCCACAGAGCGGACTCGAACCGCTGACCTGCTCATTACGAGTGAGCTGCTCTACCAGCTGAGCTACTGTGGCTTGTCAGATAGGCAATCGCGATCCGCATAAAAAGGTAGGCTGTGGACCGATTCGTGTCAAATCGGCGAAAAAATAACTGTACAGGTGGTGCCGAGGCGCAGAATTGAACTGCGGACACCGGCGTTTTCAGCGCCGTGCTCTACCAACTGAGCTACCTCGGCATGATGCCCCGATTCTGACGAATCACCAATCAATAACTCGATTCCTGTGATGGCAAGAGTCTTTGATTGAGGTTACTCTTCATACCCGAAATACAGATACCGTGTTCGAACAGCTGGAGCGCTCCTCGATGAGTCATCGTCAGATACGTTTCACGATGTTCTTCCTCCTTGCAATCGGGATCACCTCCTGCGGTCCTGCCGCGGACAGGGGCGTCTGGATCGGCAGGATCGATCCGCCGGAGAACCCGGTCCTGCGGGTCGCGGGCGGAGAGGACCCGGCCGGTCTCGATCCGACCCGCTATCCAGACCAGGACTCGTGGCGCGTCGCCCGCATGCTTTTCGAAGGACTGCTGGCATACACTTCAGATGCCGAGGTCGTACCGGGTGTCGCCGAGCGGTGGATGGTGAACGATGACGCCACCCTCTATACGTTCCACCTCAGGGAGGATGCCCGCTGGAGCGACGGGAGCCGCGTCACGGCGGGTGATTTCGTCTTCTCCTGGCACAGGGTCCTCGATCCGGCGTTCGGGGCCGGGACCGCCGAGACGCTCTATCCGATTCAGGGAGCCCGCGCGATCAACGAGGGGAGAGCCGATCCCGGCTCGCTCGGCGCCGTGGCACTCTCCGACATCGTGCTCGAGGTGAGACTGGAATACCCCGATCCGGATTTCCCTGCACGCACCGCCCTCCCACCACTCTTTCCCGTTCCGGAGGCGGCAGTGTCCGATTCCCGGCTCACCTGGCCGGAAGGTGACACACCGGTCTGCAACGGCCCGTTCATGCTCAGCGAGTGGCGCCTCAACAACCGTCTCGAGGTCGAGCGCAATCCCTGGTACTGGAACCGGGAGGCCGTCGCGCTCGAGGGAGTCATCCTCTATCCACAGTCCGATCAGAGCACGAACCATAACCTCTATCTGACCGGAGAGGTCGACTGGACCACCGCGGGGGCGATCCCGGGCGATATCGCCGGGCGGTACCTGCGTGACGGCCGCGCGGAGCTGCATCTGAGCACTGTCTTCCAGACCTACTACCTCGAACTCAACACCATCCTTCCCCCCCTGGACGACGAACGGGTCAGGCGAGCCCTGGAACTGGTCGTTCCCCGCGAGGAGATCACCGGTTCCATCTTCGGTACCGGGCAGATCCCCACGCGTCACTTCGTCTCGTCCGACCTGCCCGGCTGGAATCCGTCCGTCATCATGGATGGGGACCCCGACCAGGCTCGCCGGCTCCTGGCCGAAGCGGGTTACCCCGGCGGAGAGGGATTTCCCGAACTGACCTATCTCTACAACATCCCCGGACCTCACGGGGCGGTGGCGGAATACATGCAGGGAGTCTGGCAGCGCGAGCTGGGGGTCACGATCGAACTGATTCCGATGGAGTTCCAGTCGATGATGGAGCGGGGTGTGCGAGGTGACTTCCATCTCATCCGGAGCGGCTGGCTGGCCGACCTTCCCGCACCGATCGCGTTCCTGGAGGTATTCGAGGAGGGAAACCCGAACAACTGGACCGGCTGGTCCGACGGTGAGTTCGACCGGCTCCTTGATCGGGCCCGCCGCACGCCCGACCGGCAGCAGCGGAATCTCCTCCTGGCGGAGGCCGAAGCGCGGCTGCTGGCCGACATCCCGATCATCCCGATCTTCCAGAGCGCGAACGTCCAGCTCATCAAACCGTACGTCACCGGCCTGCGGCCCAATCCGCTCGATGTGGTGGGCTGGACCGGCGTCCGGATCGAGACCGACTGGATGCCCCCGCGGTGAAACAGGCGGTGAAACAGGAACGATTCCTCCTGCCCCCCATCTCACCTCTTCTCGGGAGGCGCCTGCTCACCGCCCTGCCCACCCTTTTCGTCATCGTGACGCTGACCTTCATCCTGACCCGGGCCGCCCCGGGAGGTCCGTTCCGCGACGAGCAGGCCGTTCCCGACGCGGTCCGCGCCAATATCGAAGCCCGGTACGGACTCGACCGGCCGCTGACCTCGCAGTACCTGCGTTTCTGGGGGAACCTCCTCACCGGCTCGCTCGGCCCTTCATTCCAGCAGCCGGAGCGCCCGGCGCTGGGTGTGCTCATGGAGGGGTTCGGACCGAGTATCATCCTCGGCCTCTCCGCCCTCTTCATCGCGCTGCTGCTTGGTCTCGGAGGAGGCACGCTGGCCACGGTCAATCCGCGCGCCGGACCGACCGTTTCGATTATTGCGCTCATGGCGCTCGCCGTTCCCGTCTTCGTACTCGGCCCGCTCCTCATCCGCGTTCTGGCGGTCGGCCTCGGGCTCTTTCCCGCCGCGCTCTGGGGGACCCCCTCCCATCTGATCCTGCCGGCGCTGACCCTCGGCATCCCGGTGGGGGGATCACTGGCCCGTTTCTGGCGGAGCGTTCTCTCCGAGAGCCTCGATAATCCCGAATGCCTCGCGGCGCGCGCCCGGGGACTGAACGAGTGGCAGGTCGTGCGGGTTCATGCCGCGCCCCGGGGACTGCCCCTGCTCCTCAATTACATCGGTCCGATGCTGGCGGGACTTGTCACGGGAAGCGTCGTGGTGGAGAAGATCTTCGGCATTCCGGGGATGGGTCGCTACTTCGTGGATGGAGCGCTGGCTCGTGATTACCCGATCGTGATCGGCGCCACGCTGATCTATGCTTTCATCCTCCTTGCAGTCCACACCCTCGCCGATCTCTCACACCTCCGCCTTGATCCCCGCCTGCGCAAGGAACATGGCGAGTGGTCGCGCGCCGAGGCTGCCCGGCGGCGGGCGATGAAGGAGGCTGCGGCAGAGGCCCGGGCGGCGGCCCGGGAGGAAAAAGAAAGAAAGAAGGAACCGGGACAGGACGCGCCGGAAGAGGAACAGTCCGGTGACAGGGAACATGACGGGGAACGTAACGGGGAGCATGAGGAGGACGGGGCATGAAGCGTCGACCCGGATCGGTCTCGCTTGATCTCGTGCTCCTCATCATTCTGCTGGGGGGAGCTATCGCGGCACTGCTGGGAGCGGAATTCTTCCCGACCGAGCTGGCGGGAAGCGCGCTTCCGGAGGCCGCCCCTCCGTCGGCGCGGCACATTTTCGGGACCGACGCGCTGGGTCGTGACATGCTGGCGCGCCTCCTCGAGGGCATGCGCACCACGATGGCGGTGGGGATCGGAGCGACCCTCCTTGCACTCGTGCTGGGCACGATCTACGGGGGCATCGCAGGTCTGGCCGGACCGCGAACCGACGAGGTGATGATGCGCGGCGTGGACGTCGGGTTCTCGCTGCCCTACATGTTCCTGGTCATCCTCCTGGTAAGTCTCGCTGGTGAGAGAAGCCTGCTCCTTCTCTTCGTGGTCCTGGGACTGGTTGAGTGGCTCCCCCTCTCCCGAGTGGTACGAGCCGGAGTCAGGAACCTCAGGGGTGAAGCGTACCTGGAGGCCTCCCGGATGATGGGCGGCGGCAGGCTGTATCTGCTCCGTTCCCACCTCTTCCCGAACCTCGGCGGGCCGCTCATCGTGTACTCCACCCTGATGCTTCCGATCGTCATGATGCAGGAGGCATTTCTTTCATTCCTCGGCCTCGGAGTCGCCCCACCGATGGCATCGTGGGGAACACTCATCGCCGACGGTGTTGCGCGGATGGAGACCGCGCCATGGATTCTCCTCACCGCGGGTCTCTCCCTCGCCCTCTGGCTGGTTTGTCTCCACCTGGCCGGTGACCGTCTGGCCAGAAGGCTGAATGTTCACCGGACGACCGGCGCCACCTATCGGGTGATGGCGGCCGATCTCCCCGGAGCTGAAGAGGCTTCTTCACAGAAGGAGCGCGAGTGTCATATCAGGTGACAAACGTAGGCACCGAGAGTGACGCCGTGTCCGATCGGCAAGGCACGACGACGAGGCATAGCGGTGGCTGAGTACACCGCACCGCAATTACGCTGGCATTCAAGCGTCGGTGCATTCCGGCCAGCGTCGTTGTTCGTCGTCACGATAGCCACTGCTATCCTTCCTCCTCGTGCCTTGCTGGCCGAACGCCTCGGCGCTCTCGGTGCAGCACCGCAATTGCGGAACGGTGCACAAGGCGAGGAGGCGGAACACAGCCGGTCGGGATTCGGCGCCGCTCGAATGCGACGGTTGTCGCGTGACAGGACACTAGAGTGATGAATGATCGTATCGTGCTCTCTGACGCCGAGGTCCGATTCGAGCGTTCCGGAACCGTTCTGACGATACGCCACCTGGAACTCGAGCCGGGATGCGTCACCACCGTTACCGGCCTTTCCGGTTCCGGGAAAAGTACGCTGGGACATGCCTTCTCGGGCCTCCTCCCCTTCCTGCCCGCGTCCGCTAATGGCATGGTCCACCTCGGGGACGCCTCCGCAGCCCTCCGGGACCGCAAGGCCTGGACGGGTGTGAGAGGCCGCAGGGTCAGGTGGATCCCCCAGGAACCTGCCCGGGCGTTCACTCCGACCAGGACGCTCCTTCCCCAGATGCTCGAAGGGATAGAGGATCGGGCGGCCATTTCAGATACGCTCGACCGCCTGCTCGAGGCAACCGGCCTGCCGGACCAGGAAAAGCTGTCAGGGCAGTACCCGTTTGAAATGAGTGGAGGGATGCTGCAGCGCGCCGCGGTGATCAGCGCCTTTCTTCCGCGGCCGCTTCTCGTCGTCGCGGATGAACCGACCGCCCACCTCGATCCTCCGCGAACGCTCATACTGGCGCGCATCGTCACATCGCTCGCGCGGCATACCTCGACCGCCGTGCTCTGGATCACCCACGACCTGCGGATCGCCGCCGCGGTGGGAGATCGGGTGATCCATCTCACGAAGGGACGCATCGAAGCGGATGGATCGCCGCGCGATCTCCTCGATCCTTATGGAAAGAACCCTCTGGCGCTGGTCCGCCACGCGGCCCGGCTCGCGATGCCGGTATGAGCGCCCCGGCCGTCGTCGAACTCAGGGGGGTGGTGGTGCGCCCCGGAGGAGAGGGATCACCAAAGGTACTGCGGGGTTGTTCCCTCTCGGTCAATCCCGGGGAGAAGGTGGTGATCGTGGGCGAAAGCGGATCGGGGAAAACCACGATCCTGCGGACGATTGCCCGACTCCTCCCCATCGAGGAGGGAACGCTCAGGGCGCCTGATTCAATCGGCTGGCTCCCCCAGCATCCCCTCACCGCCTTCGATCCGCGCTGGCCGGTCATCAGGTCTGTCTGCGAACCGATGATCCTGGCAGGGGAGAAGCGTACCGACGCCAGATCCAGAGCGGTAAAGCTGCTCGAGTCGGTCAAGCTCTCCCGCATGCAGTGGGACATGCGTCCCCGGGCTCTCTCCGGCGGGCAGTTGAGACGGGCAGCCGTCGCCCGCGCGATCGCCGCATCCCCTTCCCTCATCCTTGCCGACGAGCCGACCGCCGGTCTCGATCCGGAGGCGGCTCTCTCGCTGGTGGACCTCTTCAAACAGATAACGAGCGCGCGCGGCACCGCTGTCGCGTGGGTCACTCATGACCTCGGTGTTGCCTCCGCGGTGGCCGACCGGGTCATCGTGCTCGCGGAGGGAAAGATCGTGGAGGTGGCAACGATGCATCGGCTGGCGGTGAACCCTCGGACCGGGGCGGCGCGCAGGCTTCTGAACGCCTGGCTGCCCCTTGATCCGGTTGAGGCCCGCAAGCAGTTCAGGAAACCGGGAAGCGTCACGGCGAATCCGGCGGCCTGGATACAATCCGATGCTGATTAGTATACCGTTCCGCAATTTCGGAGCGGTGCACTCAGGCAGGGAGACGTAACGCCGCAGGTGCGAATGCAGCGGAGGACGAATTACAGCGGGTTGCTGACTCGGGGCACTACCCCTCGATTACCGCGCCACCCAGATCATCCGGCCCCAGCACGATCACCCGGCTCTCAACTCCCTCGGACGCCCACCGCTCCACCAAGGGTTCACAGATCGTTTCCACCCGGTCTATGGTGCCCTCACAGAGAACAATGATCGTCGGCCCGCTGCCGCTCAACCAGACGGCATCGGCACCGTTCTGACGGGCGAGTTCAACGAGATCGTCAAACGCGGGTATCAGTTTGGCCCGGTATGGTTCATGGAGGGTGTCATGCACGAGCCGTTCGAGCCGGCTGGTCCACCCCTGCTCGAGAGCGTGGAAGAGAAAAAATGCCCGCTGCTGGCTCCGGACGGCATCGAGGTGGGGTACCTGGCCGGGAAGCGCTTCCCTGGCGAGGCGGGTGGAGAGCGCGAGTTCGGGGATTATGGCGCCGATCAGATAATCCTCATGGAGCCTCCCCCGGTGGAGGAATACCTCGCCATCATCCATGACAGCCGCGGCGACGAGTCCCCCCCTGAGCGAGGGTGCCACATTGTCGGGATGGCCCTCCTCAGCGGTGGCAAGACCGATCAGTTCATCATCACCGATCGCCGCCTCACAGAGATGCGAACCGGTCAGCAGTCCTGCCACGATCGCCGCCCCGCTCGCGCCGAGGCCGCGCGCCACAGGTATGTCCGACCGGCCGGTGATCACTGCTTTTCCATCGAGCGCGAGGCCGGCAGCTTCCCAGACCCGCGTCAGTCCTCGTACCACCAGGTTCGAGTCATCGAGCGGGACCTGGGCGGGTGGACCGCTCCCTTCCCCTTCCCAGTCGACGACCCATTCTGTTTCAGCCGTGCCCACCATACTGAATGAACCCTCGATACTCACGGTAACTCTGAGGTAGAGGTCGACCGCGAGCCCGAACAGATCGAATCCGGGTCCAAGATTGCTGGTGGAACCAGGCACCACCGCCTGGACACTGCGTTTCATCGAACCATCTCCTCCAGCATGAAAGGTGTCCCGGCACCGACTCTGCCGGCGCCGCTCGAATGCCACGTTTGTTGCGTGACAGGGCACTTGAGTAGTATTCGGTGACTCCCGGGCACTATACTTCCTCAGTCACACGGCATCCAGCGTCAGGAGTGTCTCAGGAATACGCTGGCGCTCGAATGCCGGGGTAATTGCGGAACGGTATGCGAAGGAAGCGATGGACGAGTCGATCCTCATCGAGCGGGCCCGCGCGGGCGATGAAGACGCCTTCGGAATCCTTGTGCGTCAGCACCAGGATCGCGTCTACCGGACCGCCGTCCGCATGGTGGGCGATGAAGACGCACATGACATCACCCAGGATGTGTTCATCAAGGCGTGGAGCGAGCTGAAACGGTTCCGTGGCGGTTCGGCACTTTCAACCTGGCTCCATCGCATGACGGTCAATCTCACACTCAATCTCATCAGGGGGAGGAAACGGGAGCAAAACCGGCGGGAACAGTACGGGCCGGGCATCTCCACTCCCCCTCCCGCACCCGACTCCTCCCTGCTCGACAGGGAACGGACACGGCTGGTATGGGAGGCGATCGACTCGCTCCCCGAACGGCAGCGAACCGCGTTGATCATGCACCGATTCGAAGAGCTCACCGCTACCCGGATCGCTGAAGCCATGGAATTGAGCACCGGAGCGGTCGAATCTCTGCTCCACCGGGCAAAACTCACGCTTCTTGAAATATTTCAGACGCAAGGAATGGCCCCCAGGCGGGGTCGAACGCAAGAGGACTAAACCCATGAGGGAAGAACCGGACCGAAATAACCCGACTGATCTCGAAGAACTCAGGAGGCAGATTCCCGCCTATCTGGCCGGCATGCTCGACGAACGCGCACACCAGGCGTTCGAGGAAGGCATGGCAGGAGAGGATTCCATCCGGAGCGAGGTGGAAGAGCTCCGGGCACTGTGGGATTCGATCCCCGATCGGGCACCGGAGACCGCGCCAACTGACTTCTGGCCGCTGGTCAGGGAACACCTCCCCAGTCGTCGCCTCATAGCCTTCCCCGAACCTCAACCCGGATGGAGGGTCGCTGTCTCCTTCGCGGCCGGAATCATTATCGGGCTGGGACTCTGGCTGCTGGCTACCGGCGGCCCGGCGATGAGCGCCGCCGCCACCGAGGAACTGCTTGCCCACGACAGCATCTTCGAAACCCTCGACCCGATTCCATACGATTCGATGGCGGGCATCTACCTTGCGATGCTTCCCCTGGATGAGGAGGGTCGATGATGGCGAACTTCCTCAAGAAGAACCTGACGACCCTCATCCTTGCCGCTTCGTTCGGATTGAACGTGACCCTCGCGATCATACTCATTTCACAGGGTGCTTCTCAGGATCGATCCATGTGGCATGTTCCCGGGCAGGGCATGGGCATGCGCGGTGAGGATTTCCGGCGCCCCGACTGGGGCACGCGCATGAGTGCCATGCCCGATTCCCTGCGTCCCTACTACCGGTTCGACGATGAACAGATCGACGCTCTGCGCACGCTCCGCGAGGAGATGGTCACCAGGCTCGAACCATTAAGAACGGAGATAGGCCTGCAGCAGCGGCAGATCTGGAGGGAATTGCAGGGTCCCGAGCCGAATATCGCTCTCCTTGACAGCCTGACCAGTGAGATCATGCGTGACCAGTACCGGATCCAGCAGTCTATCATGCACCTCATCCTCGAGGAGCGGGAGATCCTCTCTCCGGAGCAGTATCAGATGTTCCTCCGGCTCATGTTGTCCGGACAGTTCGATTATGGCATGGGAGGCCGGGGCGACAGAGAACGTGGGGATTCCGACCGGGGCAGGAGCCGGGGCCGGGGAGGGATGGGTCCTGACGACGGTAAACCACTTCCCCCTCCTCCCCATTTCTGATCGGGCGGAACATCGTACTCAGTGCACCGCTTAATAATTACGGAACCGTACACTGAACCTTGACCTGATCGCGGCCTTCTTCGTACCTTAAAATACGAGTCAACAGGTCGCATATTATCCTTTACCGGATGAATCACCGATGCTCGCACTCACCAAAGCCACCGGATACGGCATCCTGTCCCTCGGATATCTCGACAGCCTGGATGACCAGACTGTCGTCAGCACCAAAGAGATCTCTGAGGTCTTTACCATTCCGAATGAACTGCTGGCAAAGGTTCTGCAGCGCCTTACCAGGGCCGGTTTCCTGAAGGCCCACCAGGGGCGTGGAGGGGGCTACTCAATCAGCTGTGATACCACCGAAATCAGTGTGGCGGATGTAGTTGAAGCGGTGGAAGGGCCCATCTCGATCGCTACCTGTCTCAGGAAGGGCGGCAAGGAACTCTGCGAGCAGTGGGACACCTGCACGATCAAAACGCCTATAAGTATCATTCAGGACAGGCTCGCCCAACTGTTCTCCTCGATAACGGTACGGGAGATCACATCGGGAGTCGATCTCTGCCCCGCCAGCGAACTGACTTCGAACACATCATTCTAAGGAAACCGTCGGAGAAATGCTCCGGCTGCGGTCCCTACTCTCCCTCATTTTGAGAAGCGACGGGGCTCGATACGCCCGGGTCGGTGTCGAGATGGCTGGTCTGATTGAGCAGAAGCACCTGCCACTGCCCGTCTCCTCGACGGCGGATGGCGGATAGTGAGGCGTTATTGACCTCGAAGCGATATCGCTGATCGATCGGGATGTCGAGGGTCCGGCAGATCACGCCCCGTACCGGCCCCGAATGAGAGAGGATCACGATCGTGCGGCCGGCGTGCTCCCGGGCAATCGACTCGATCGCCGCCAGAACGCGCTCCTGCATCTGCAGGAGGCTCTCGCCCCCTCCGCGCGGAAAGCCCGATTTGTTCCGGTGCCACCTGTCCAGATCATCACCGTGATCGCGGCGCACTTCCTCCAGCTTCTTTCCTTCCCACTCCCCGTAACTGCACTCCCGCAGATCCTCTCTGGCGATCACCTCGATCCCGAATGCCGCTCCGACTTCTTCGGCCATCTCACGCGCCCGGGAGAGGTCGCTCGTGAAGATGATCTCCGGATTCCAGGGCCGCAGAGCCTCAATCACCGGTCCTATCCGGGTTCGTCCGAGCTCGTTCAGGGGGGTATCGGCGTGCCCCTGGAACCTCAGATCGGTGTTCCAGTCGGTCTCGGCGTGCCGGACCAGTACTATCAGTGTTTCAGTCGTCATCTGACACCTCGATGAAGTACCGACAGAGGTCGGTCAGCGTGCAGTTCGCGCAATCGGGCGTGCGTGCGTCGCAGACTCGTCGCCCATGGAATATCAACGCACTGGAGAACCTGAACCACCGTTCTTCGGGGAGAAGGTCGTTCAGATCATATTCGATCTTCACCGGATCGGTGTGATCGGTGAGTCCGAGACGCCCGCTCAGGCGCTTCACGTGCGTATCCACCGTGATGCCGGGGTAATCCCAGGCACCTCCACGGACCACATTCGCGGTTTTCCTTCCGATGCCCGGCAGTGATGTCAACTCATCCATTTCCCGGGGAACCTCGCCCGCGAAATGTTCCATGATCATCACACACGATCCCTTGATGGCTTTCGCCTTCTGGTGGAAAAACCCGGTCGAGTGGATGATCTCTTCGATCTCTTCCAGCTCGGCCGCGGCGAGAGCTCCCGCGTCGGGGAAACGCCCGAAGAGTACCGGCGTGACCTGGTTGACCTGTTCATCGGTGCATTGAGCGGAGAGGATCGTCGCCACCATCAGCTGGAAAGGGTCACGGTGCACGAGGGCGATTTTGGCGTCCGGATGGCGTTCATCGAGCCGGTCGGCGATTTCAAGCGCCCGCCGGGCACGCGCCTGAGTGTCTTCTCCGGCAAACGGTCTCTTTTTCCGTGTCATCGGCAGCACCTGTCCAGGCCTGGAACACTGTTCCGCAATTACGCCGGCATTCGAGTACCGATCCGCAAATACGGAGCAGCGTACCGGGGAATCGTTCCAGAAGGTAAATACCCGGCACCGACATAGCCAGCAGGCGTCTTATCTGTTAGAATACAGATGTTGGTGCCGTTTCTGAGGCGGAACTAAACAGGTTTTGTTGCCTGACCGTCTAATGGTAGAACCGATGACGCGCAAGAATCAGCATAAGCCCGATCGCGGCCCTGAGCCCGAGCGCACCGATGAACAGCTGATCCGACGCTGTCTTGACGGCCACCCTGAGGCTTACCGCGTACTCGTTGAGCGATACTGGCCGATGGTCTACAGTATCGCGCGCCGCATCGCCGACAGTCACGACGACGCCGTGGACGTGACCCAGGAGGCATTTGTACGCGCGTACGAGCACCTCTCCGGATTCGCCCGCGACGCGAAGTTCTCCACCTGGCTCCTGCGTGTAGCCACCAATTACGCACTCGACCAGAAACGACGCAAAACGGCACGCGTCCGGTTGCAGCACCATGTTCCCGTATCAGGCTACGCCCCTCCAACCGATCAGCCCGCCATAACGAGGGAGACCGAAAGCCGCCTTGCGGAAATGCTCCAGACACTGAGTCACCATCAGCGACTCTGTCTCGTGCTGAAGGTGGTGCACGAAATGAGCACGGCTGAAGTGTCGGAGATCCTGGGCTGCTCTGAAGGAACCGTGCGCGTTCACCTCCACCAGGCCCGCAAACTTCTCCGGGATCGATGGGACGGGTGGCGGTCGTGAAGGCACTCAGGTATCGGTCGTACGCCCGCTCTGGACTCAGTTTCGGCTGCCGGTACACCCAGCGCACGCTGGGACAGCTGGGTGAGGACGCGCTCCAGCTTCCCCTTGTGGCGCGCCATCTTCTTCTCTGTCCCGCCTGCAGGGCCCATCGACGACGTGTATCCCGTGTCGACGATGCCCTCCAGAATGCAATGCTGGCCGAGATGCCTCCCTTCTTCCCCGGAAGATGGGATGATATCAGCTCCCGTCTGGATCTCCCCACACCGACACGCTCCCAGGTCCCCAAGAGGCGTCGGGAAGAGCGGAGAGGACGGTTCATCGGGGCTCTGGCCGCGATGCTTCTGCTCATCGGAACCGCCTGGCTTGTGGATCAGAAACCACCCGAAACCGGGGGAGTGATCGCCACCGGGCCGGGGGTGTCTGTCACGGAGCTTTCGGTGGATGGTCGGAAGGCAACCGTCGAGATCGAAACAGACGCAAAGGAAGATGGCGCTCTCTACCTGTGGCTTGAGTCGGATGAAGAGGGATCCGATCTGCAGAGGGAGCAGCGTTGATGCGCGCCCTGACCACCAGCATCACACGCCACGCCGCGTGCAGTGCGATTCTCTTCGCCCTGCTGTTCGCTATCCTTCTCCCATCATCGGGGGCCTTCGCCACCGATGTCGCGGCCGCATCCAACAACGAGGAAAAGCGTGAGCGTCACCCCACCACCTTCACCCTGAACCGGGTACGACTCTACGTGATCAGTGCCCGGAGGGGCGAACCGAGGGTGTTCCTGCCCCCGCTACGCGGTTACCACCCCCGGGATGCGGTCAATGAGGCGGTTGCCGGCGCCTCACGGGCTATCGACGTGGTGCGCGCGAAGTACTCATTCGAGAATCTGGAGATCGTCAGCCAGTCGCACTATCTGCTGCAGGCCGTCAGAGCGAAAGCGGGACAGTACACTTATCGGCTCAGCCCGGAACCGGGATGGGGATCCTACTCACGTGACTCCTGGGAGGGATCACTCGAGGTTTTTTCCGGGAACAGTGATCTCGAATTCAGGCTGAACATCTCACACAATCAGAAAGAGATCTTCCTCATCCAGATGGTTGTGAATCCGGGCAGGCCGATCGCGTGCGGCAAGATGATGTCCGATGAGAACGCGGTGTTCGCCGTTCTGATTTTCGACACCCCCGATTCTTCACCCTATCTCGACGGGGACGGTTCGACTGCACCCGTGATGTCAAGTTTCGGACCGGGTGCAACCGGTGACGGGTCCCTCACCCCTTCACCCCGTATCTACCTGAACTGGAATACTCCTCCCACTCTCATCCACTACAGCCCGCCCGAATATCCGGTGATCGCACGCCGTGCCGGCGTCGAGGGTTTCGTGACCTTCCATGTCGTCATCGGGACGGACGGAACGGTGGAGCAGGTGAAGGTCGCCGAACAGCTACCCGCCAATCGTCACCGGATCTTCGAGAAGGCCGCCGAGGCTGCGGTCATGCAGTGGCGGTATCGACCCGCTACGATCAATGACATACCGGTGAAGGCGCTGGTGAGCCAGACCGTCCAGTTCGTTCTTTCCGCAGACGGCGGCTGGAGCTATTACCGGCCGACTCCCTGAGAGTATTCTGTCAGAGCATTCAGAAAGGGCGGCGGCCCACCGTGCGGGCCGCCGCCCTTTTTCGTTTCGCCTCAGCACTCTCGATACACCACGGTAATTGCAGAACGGTGTACTCAGATCTTTTCGGAGATCAGTTTCGGCTGGGTGAAGAGGAAGAGGTAGTCTCCCCCGCCCGCCTTCGAATCGGTACCGCTCATGTTGAAACCTCCGAAGGGGTGTCCACCCACCAGCGCGCCGGTGCACTTCCGGTTGGCGTAGAGGTTGCCGGCATGGAAGATGTTCTTCCCCTTTTCGATCTTCTCGGGATTCCGCGTATAGAACGAGCCGGTCAAACCGAAGATCGTGTCGTTGGCGATCTCCAGGGCATGATCGAAATCACGCGCCTTGATGACCGTCGTAACCGGACCGAAGATCTCCTCCTGGGCGACCCTCGCCTTTGAGTCGACATCGGCGATCACGGTCGGCTGGATGAACCAGCCCTCTCCCGCCTCGGTATCGCGGGCGCCTCCGGTGATCACCCGCCCCTCCTGCCGGCCGATCTCTATGTACTCGAGATGATCGTTCATGGCGCCCTCGTTGATCACCGCTCCATTATAAACCTCGGGGTCCTCGGGGTGACCGACGCGGATCTGTTCCACAAGCGGTACCAGCTTCTCGAGGAACTCGTCGTAGACATCCTCCACGACGATCAGCCGTGACGCGGCACTGCACTTCTGCCCCTGGTAGCCGAAGGCCGAGGCGAAACAGCTGACGACCGCGTCATCGAGGTCCGCTTCCGAATCGACGATGATGGCATCCTTGCCCCCCATCTCAAGGATGGTCCGCTTGATCCAGATCTGTCCCTCGACGGTCCTGGCCGCCTCGGCGTTGATGTGCAGTCCCACTTCCATCGAACCGGTGAAGGCGATCAGGCGGATCTGCGGGTGCTTCACCAGGTAGTCACCGGCTGTGGCGCCGGAACCCGGCATGAAGTTCACCACTCCGTCGGGAAGGCCGATCTCCTGCAGTATTTTGAAGAACTGGTAGCCGATCGCGGGGGCGTCGCTCGAGGGTTTGAGGACTACGGTGTTCCCCGCGACCCAGGCGGCGGCAGTCATGCCGACCAGGATCGCCAGCGGGAAGTTCCACGGCGGCACCACGAGGACCGGTCCCAGCGGGATGTAGCGCAGTTCGTTCTCCTCACCGGGAATCGGCGTCAGCGGCTGGGGTGCCGCGTACCTGATCGCCTCCCGCCCGTAGAAATCGAGGAAATCGATAGCCTCGGCCACATCGGCGTCGGCCTCGACCCATGATTTGCCCTCTTCATAGACCATCCAGGCCGCCAGTTCGAGCCTGCGTTCGGTCATCAGGTCGCAGGCTTTCCAGATGTAATCGGCCCGTTCCTGCGCCGAGGTCCATTTCCACGTCTCGAAGGTCTCCACCGCCGCGGCAATGGCGATCTCGGCCTCTTCCTGTCCCGCCCTGGCGAACGTTCCGATCAGATCGGATGGCCGGGAGGGGTCATGGGAGAGGAGCTTCGCCTCTGTCATGACCTCCCTGCCCCCGAGGACGAGGGGGTAGGTCCTGCCGAACTCACCCTTCACCTTCTCCAGAGCGGCCGTCATGGCCTGCCTGTTCTCATCTGTTGAAAAGTCGGTCAGGGGGCAGTTCGTGAACTCCCCGCGCTTCTCCATCACCTCGTCAGGCCACGTCGCCGGAACGGCGTTCTTCATCGTCGACATCAGGGTTTCTCCTTGAACTCTCGGGATGCCCGCAACCCCGGCAGACCCGGGATCAGGCGCATGGTACGGTATCCTCTTTGATATGATCTCTGCGGCAGAGATCACTGCCCAATATAATGAACGATCTCCCACTCGGGCAAATCCACCCGAACGATCTGACGCTACGCGGTAGCTTCTTCCATCGCCCGGAAGAGCCGGTCGATGTCCTCCGGCCGTCCGGTTGAGATCCGCAGGTGTTGCGGCGAGTGGCGGTACGTCCTCACGAACACGTTCCGGTCCGCCAGAGCCCTTTCGATCGGTCTGGTCTCTCTGTTGAAGTCGATCCAGACGAATCCGGCCTGACTCGATACGGGCGTGCCGCCGAATCGCGGTATCTCATTATAGATCGCTTCCCTGGACTGCGCATTCAGCCTGACCGACTCCAGCACGAAGGCATGATCATCGAGGGCTGCGATGGCGGCGTGCAGGCCGGGATTGTTCAGGTTGAGCGAAAGTCGATAGGGTGCCAGCGCCCTGATCGTCTCGGGATGACCAATGGCATACCCGATCCTCATCCCGGCCAGGCCGTACACCTTGCTGAATGTGCGCAGCACGACCAGATTCCGGCGGCCGACGGCCAGGTCGACGAGCGAGGCGTACTCCGGATCGTCCACGAACTCATGGTAGGCCTCATCACAGACGATGAGGGCGTCCCGCGGAATCCGGTTGATGAAGTCACGGATCGCCGAATCGGGGAGTACTGTGCCGGTAGGGTTGTTGGGGTTGCAGAGATAGATCACCCCGGTTCGCGAACCTGTCAGCGACTCCAGGCCGGCAGGATCGTCGTTGCCGCGCCCGCGGCGGCACCGGCCCCGAGGAGTGTGAGAAAACGCCGGCGCTCGAAGAGCGCCGGCGTGTCATCGGCCAGATTCACCGTGTGTGCCGCATTTGATTCCATCACTGTCGCCTTCCTGTGAAGGTTCAGTCCCTGCCTATCTCCTGACCGGTCCGTTCGCGTCTACGACCGGCTCGTCATCCACCAGATAGGCTCCGAACCAGTTCACGTACTCCTGCAGGCGGCGTACCAGAAGCCACGGCTCACCCGTCCGGGAGAGATCGTGTGTGGAATCGGGGAAGAGGACCATCTTCACGGGTACCTCGTTCTTCTTGAGCGCCCTGAACCACTGTTCCGCTTCTGCCAGAGGACAGCGGTAATCGTTGATGCTGTGGATGATCAGCGTGGGTGTCTTCACCTGGTCGGCCCAGGCGATGGGACTCAGCATCATGTCGCGGATCCAGCTTCCTTCATCCTCTGATTCAAAGGGCCACGGCCGGCCTCCGAACTCCCTCTCCACGAGCCCGGAAGCGTCCGAGATCCCGTAGAAGCTGATCCAGTTGCAGATACTGCGGGCCGTAATGGCACACTTGAAACGGTCGTTGTGGGCGGTGATCCAGTTGGTCATGAACCCACCATACGATCCTCCCGTGACCCCCATGGCGGACTCATCCACGATCCCACGGTCCACCACCAGGTCGACCGCCTGCATGTAGTCCTTGTAGTCGTCGATCCCCCACGACTCCATGATCATGCCCGAGAAGTGGCTGCCGTACGAACCGGAACCACGTGGATTGATGTAGAGGACGAAGATCCCCTCCGCCGCGATCATCTGGAATTCGGGGAACCAGGTGTTCCGGTAAGCGGAGTGGGGACCGCCGTGAATCGAGAGCACCAGCGGGTATTGCGTGCCTTCCTGATAGTCGAGGGGGTACATGAGCCACCCCTCGATCGTCGGCCTCTCCCCGCGGGGTGCCTCGTGAGTCATCATGTACACAACTCCCCGCTTCGGCAGATCGTCGAGCCAATCCTCGTTGTGACGCACACCCTCGAAGGTGATCCGTTCGACCCGGCTGAGCTTGACCTCACCCATCCAGGCAGTGTTCACATCACTGATACGCTCTTCACCTGAACCGTCGATGCGTGATACCCAGGCCTCCCACGGCACTTCAGCACTGTTCTTGACGTAGACCATCTTCGTCATGGCCCGGTCGAAGGTAACGCCGGAGAGAACCTGATCTCCCCCGGTGATCGGCTCGAAGGCGCCGGTATCTGCGGTGATCCGCATCACCTGCGATTGCCCGCCGATCGAGGAGGTTGTAAGAAGGTAGGTGCTGTCGGCGGTCCAGGTCAGCGACCCGAATCCGTACACCCAGTCCTCCCCGCCCGCGTCCGCGACCTTCTCGCCGCCGGTGGTTATCACCCTGACGACCGCCGGCTGTTCCCGGTTGACGGTGATGGTGTAGGCCAGCATCGAACCGTCGGGGGACATCGCTATCCCGCGCAGGCTGCCCGTCTCCTCGGCGATCTGCCTGCCAGGTCCTCCATTGATCGAAAGCAAGAAGATCCCCAGATGCGTGGGGGGGCGGTCGCGTGGATCTTCGACCTCTTCCCGTTCTTCCTTCTGTCCCAGGTCGACCGTGTAGATGATCGAGCGGCCATCGGGCGTAAAGCCCTGGAAGCTCTTGTTCCATGGATCGGTTGTCAGCTGTTCGGCCTCCTCACCCTCGGCGAGACCGGTCGCCGGCATTCGGAAGAACTGTGTGTACCGTCCATCGCCTCCTCCCTGGCCCCCGAAACCGCCGAACTGCCCTCTACTGAAGCCTCCACCGGACGAACCGGTACTGAAATTGAGCTGCCCGTTCCGCTTGTAGCCGGAGCTGGTGATGACGTAGACGTCCAGGTTCCGCTCCTCCTCGGTCGTACCGGCCCATTCGGTCCCCATCCGTCGGGCCAGGCCGGGGATACCGTCGGGGTTCGATCCGCGCTGACGGCTCTGAGGTACCCCTTCCCGTTCACTCCGCTCGCCTCGCTCGCCCGGTGCCTCCCGTTCACCCGGTTCGGCCTGTTCCTCCTCACTCACTTCGGCAACCCGGCGCGTGAAGACGATCCACTTTCCATCACGTGTGAATTGCGGATTATTCGGGATCGACGGGATGCGGTAGGCCTCACCCCCCGGCTCGAGGAAATTGAGGAAGTGAAGACCTCTCTCATCCCCCCGGGTCGTCGTGAAGTAGATCCGCTTCCCGTCCGGCGTCCAGTGCGGGCTCGTCGTGTTGATACCGGCGGTGCTGAGCCTGCGATTCACGCCCGTCTCGAGGTCGGTCCACCATATCTCGGTGAGACGGTCATTCTCCTCCTGCCGCACGGTCTGGACCGCATAGAGCAGGTAGCGACCATCTGGAGAGAGTTCGGTCGAACTCACACGCTTCACCGCGTAGTAATCCTCCGGCTCTATCGCTCTCTTCTCCTGGGCATGAGCCACCAGGGGTAGAAGAATCAGGATGAGCAGTGTGGTTCGGAATGCATATCGCTTCATTGAATCAACCTCCAGGCAGGGTGCTTTCCAGACGAGAACAAACATGGTTCCCGAGGCGGAAAAGGGCCGTTTCCGTCCGGGAATGAGTCTATCGCCAGGTCTTCGGGCATGCAATGTCATCCCCTTCACGAGAGGAGCCTGCCTGAAGAACCGACAGGTTCCTGGAAGGGATTACAGCCGGACCCGTGCGTTCCTTGTCCAATTTCCGTTCCGGGAGTACGATTGTGGAGATGTATGGAGCCATTACCCTCACACACTCAGGATCCTCATGATTGGCCGCGAGATCGGATCGTTTCGTATCACCGAAATGCTCGGCAAGGGGGGGATGGGTGTGGTCTGGCTCGCCGAAGATACGGCCCTTGAACGCCTCGTCGCCATCAAGGCACCTCCCATCCACCGGGAGCGGACCGGTGAGCGGCGCGATCAGTTCATCCGGGAGGCGCGATCCGCGGCGCGCATCAACCACCCCAATGTCGCGCAGGTGTATGAGATCAAGGAGGAAGAGGGAGAGCTCCTGATCATTATGGAGTATCTCGAAGGCGGTTCAATAAAGGACCGCCTGGCAGAGGTCGGAAAGGCCCTTCCCTCCCTGGCGACAACCGTTGCCTGGGCACGACAGGCAGCCGAAGGACTGGCGGAGGCCCACAGCCGCGGCATCATCCACCGGGATATCAAACCGGCCAATCTGATGCTCGATGAGCACGGGTGGCTGAAGATCACCGATTTCGGACTGGCGCATCTCTCCATGGGCGTCTCGGTGTCCGACGGCGACGTCGACACGGGCACGATCGGGTACATGAGTCCGGAGCAGATACAGGGCGGAAGGACCGATCACCGAAGTGATCTCTTCTCCCTCGGAGCGACGCTCTATGAGATGTTCACCGGCACCCAGCCGTTCAGGGGGGACGACCTCCATGCCATCCAGTACGCGGTCCTGGGAACCGAACCGGAACCACCGGGGACTCTGCGATCAGGTCTTCCGGCGAAACTCGAGAAGATCATCCTGAAGCTGCTGGAGAAGAACCCGGACGACCGATATCAGGTAACGGAGCAGGTGGTATTCGATCTGATCGCGATGCAGACGGCCGCGGGATATCTCTCGGGAATCGAAAGTCCCATTCTCAGAGGGAGGATCGGCAGATCATCATCGGTCTGGTTCAGATCACAGAAGAGAAAGCTCAGGTTCAGGACGGTGCTGACCGGGGCGCTGACCGCTCTCGCCATTGCCATACTGAGCTATGGTGTGATGAAGGGGGTATTCGATGGATTCGAGTACCGTCTATACGATGCCCGCGTCCGCTTCGCCCTCGACATGACGGAATCGTTCGACCGCGACAGCGGCATTTTCCTGATCAGGGTAGATAACCGCGCGCTGATGAAATACGGGCGGTTCGCCGGGTGGCCGAGTTCCCGGTACGGGGAGCTGACGCGTGAGCTGGCGGGCTGGAGGGCGGCCTCGGTGTGCTTCAACATCCCCTTTTCTGATGATGATCTGACTCCGGGGGCGGATGAGGCGTTCGCCCGTTCCATGATCGATGCCGGGATGGTCAACACCACCATGCGGCTGATCGATCAGAACAGCTATGTTTTCGGCTCCACCATAGACTCGCTCCGTCTCGCCGCGACACTGGCGATGCATACGATCCCGGTGGATATGGTGCCGGGGGCCGAACACCTGCCCGACCTGGGCGAGGATCTTACTCTCAGCAGTCCGATTCCCCTGATCGAATCGGCCAGTCGCGGGATCGGCCTGTCGAATCTGTTCCCCGATTCCGACGGTGTCGTCCGCCGTCACTACCTGCTGGCCCGATATCACGACCACCTGATCCCTTCGGTGGGATTCAGGATGTTCCTCGATATCATGAGGATACAGCCCGAAGATCTGCGTCTCATTCCGGGACGATTCCTGATAGCCGGTGACTACCGCTTTCCTGTCGATACGCAGGGACGCTTCCTCCTGCGCTGGTACCCCTCAAACGGCAATCCGTTTCGTGAGCTCTCATTCTACGATGTTCTGGAGGGTCGAGTCGGTCAGTCGGAGGATGTCTTTGAGGGAAGTGTCAGCATGGTCGGCGTCACGGCCCCGGGACTTATGGATGCCCATACGACTCCTCTATCGGCGGGTAATCCCGGATCCAGTATCCACACGATCCTGCTCGCCAATCTCATGCGGAGAGACTTCGGGTCAGCCATGGGAGATGGGCTGGGTTTTCTCTTCGTCATTCTGCTGGGGGCTGTCGGTGGGCTGCTCGCCATGGAGTTGCAGGTCGCGCGAGGCAGCATCTACATCATGCTCCTCATGCTCTTTATTGTCGTATTTGCCTATTTCGCCTGCTGGCGGTGGTCGTACTGGCTTGAGCTCTTCCGCCCGCTCATGGGGTTTCTGTTCGGGTATCTGGCGGCCCTCGTGTACCGCTACCGGCCGGGCAGTTTCTGAGCGGCCGACGATTTCAATCCCGACCACTTGGCTTTCGGAAGCTGGGAGATGAGCAGGCCCTCGCTCTGTTTTTCATCGGGGTCGAGGTAGAGCCCGCATCCGACCACACCGTCCGGGCCTGCGAGGGCTACGTATCCCTGCTCCACTCCTTCGCGCGTTCCGCGCAGTTCACCTTCGACGAGGATCGTCTCGAGTTCCCGCTCACTCAATTCGATCATGTTGCGGGAAACGAACTCTCCGACCACCTGGAGGGCCACCGTGGTCGGTTTCCAGTGCCTGCCCGCCTTCCGCAACAGGGGGATGCCGGTCCGCTCGAACCGGAGCGCGGCCAGGGCTTCATCCAGATGCGGAGCATCGCGCAGTCCCCAGAGAACCGAGCCGGTGGAGTAGACGAACCACTCCTCCATCGCCCGGGCGGGTATGCCGAAGCGTTCCTCATAGACTGCCTGCAGGGTCCGTTTCTCAGTCGGGTTTGCGGATATGAGCACAGTAAAAACCCCATGAGCCAGTGTGATGCGGCCAGAATCGCATGGTCCGGGTGAGTTCATCGGGCCAGTCCATTCCCTCCCAAGAGGTTATGCCCGGTTGACCCGGCAGGTTATCCGGAAGAGGGAGTACCTCGAGGTCCATCCGCGACAGCGCGGCTGCAACGACCGCCTCGTTCTCCTCGGGAGCATATGAACAGGTCGAATAGAGGACCGTCCCGCCGGGACGCACTATCTTCAGCGCCTTGAGGAGCAGAGATAGCTGTTTCCGGGCGATGGCGTACGGCTGCTCTGAGACCTCCGGGTGATATCGGCCGCCGTCGATTCTGAACGTGCCCTCACCCGTACAGGGCACGTCCGCCAGCACGTGGTCGAACATGAACCGCTCGGGGAAGTTCTCCCCCCGGTACTGGCTGATGAGAACGTTGGGGATACCGAGCCGTTCGAGGTTCGCCGCGAGTACCGTGATCCGGGAATGATTGATGTCGTTCGCAACCAGCACCCCGTGTCCCATCATGAGCGCTGAGAGCTGACTCGTCTTGCCCCCCGGCGCGGCACAGAGATCGAGAACGTCTGAGCCCGGTTCAGGAGCCAGAATGACGGGCGGCAGGGTCGAAGTGTATCCCTGCGGATGGTACCAGCCGAGGTGGTACGCCCAGGTCAGTCCGGGGCCGGGAAGCCCTTCCACACGATAGAGGTCGGGGGAGCCCTCAAGGCGGGTCCATTTCGCGCCGTCTGAGGCCAGCTTCTCCTCGAACCGCTCACGGGTGACCTTGAAGGGATTCCAGCGGATGTCCGTGGGAAGCGGGTTGCGGAGCGCCGCCGTGAGAAGGTCCCAGTCGTCTGCCAGATCCCGGTACCGGGATATCTGCGGAGGAATCTCAGGCATCGGAGGGATCTCTAGGCATCGGAGAGATCTCAGGCATCGGAGGGATCTCAGGCATCGGAGAGATTTCAGGCATCGGAGGGATCTCAGGCATCGGAGGGATCTCTAGGCATCGGAGGGATCTCTAGGCATCGGAGGGATCTCTAGGCATCGGAGGGATCTCAGGCATCCCCGATCCGGCGTTCGAATTCTTCGGCGCGAGCATCCATCAACTGAAGGAAGCTGTCTTCGTCGATCCTTCCCAGAACAGCGTCCATCTCCTCCTGCGAGTCGTAGGCGATCTTCCTGAAGGGGCTGGTGTAGTCCTTCTGGCGCGATTCCCTGGTCAGGACGGCGATCGAACGCTGTGTGGCGGCGGCCCTGGCGAGGAACGTCTCCCAGAGGTCTCGATCGAGTTCGGTGGCCGTGACGTCGTTGATCTCAAGCAGGGACGCCCAGGCGTGTCCCGCTTTCTTTGCCGGGTACTTGTCCCTCAGTCGATCGTATTCGGAGTGCACCGCGTCCCACGAGTCTGTTTCACCGCTGGCGATACGCTCTCTCAGAGCACGGATATCCTCCTCGAGGATGATCTGACCACCCACGTTCAGCCACCGTGCGCGGCCGGCGCCCTCCATGCGGTTCCTGAGGTCATCGAGATCGGTGATCCCGCCGGCGTCCATATCGGAGTCCATGAAGGAGAGCAGCGTCTCGATCCCGTAGAGGTGGATCATGTCCCGATAGATCGCCCACGCCTCAGCCGCCTTGAGTATCACGACCGGACGCTTTGAGTTCTCCATGTTCTCACCGAACACGGTGAGGTTTCTGACCGCGCCGGGGGATGAGTCCAGCAGTGATCTGCCCCGCTGCCTGAGTTCTTCCTCAGCCACCCCCTCGTGGCTCTTCTCTTCGGCCAGGATCGCCGCCCTGCCGATCCAGGCCTCAAGGAGGCTGAGACCGGTGAAGATCTCCTCGATCGTGTCGGGCGCGAGGTGGTTGAACTCCAGGTGTTGCTCCCGGTGCTCCCGGTGATCGCGGGCGTTAAACTTCCAGCTGTTTCGCGCGAGCGCGTACATGTTGTAGAGGAACCAGTAGGCGGGCATCACCAGAAGTTGACCCGACGCCTCGTCGTTCGAGATGAGCGAGAACGGGAATGGTATATCGAGCTCGGAAGGGTACTGTCCCTTGGCGATCAGGGTGAATGAGGCGAACCGGCAGTTGTGCTTCAGGCTCGTCATCAGGCCGGGCCAGAATCCGCGACCGGCGATGATCTCACCATCCGGCGCCCGGGAGTTGTGATTTGAACCGATGGTCGCGCCCGCCGCGATGTTGCTCTGTCCACCCACGGTGGAGGCGATGAGGAACGAGTTGCTGTGGTGCTGTTCGTGGCTCGGGAAGATCAGCGCGCTCTGGACTTCCCCGCACGCGACGGTGGAGTTGTCACCGAGGATGGAATCGAAGAGCTTCGCGCCGTGTTTGAGGTTCGAATTCGGGCCCATCACGAACCCGATCGCCTTCACATCCTGGTAGAGATGACAACCGAAGCCGATGATTCCGTTCACCAGTGAGCATCCCTCACCGATCCGCGTACCCGATCCCTCGTCGCTGTTGATGGTGAGGTTTTCCAGCCGGCCTGCTCCGGCTATGCACGCGTCGGTACCGACCTTCACATCGCGCACGAGCTCGCAGTGCCTGATGACCGTGCGCTCTCCAACGGTTCCGTACCAGCCCCGCCGACGGTCGAGGACGCCATCGGTCAGCTCCACCAGCCGCTCCTGCAGCCGCCGGTCATCCCGGTACTTCGACCAGAGCCAGGCATCGGCCGGGAGCATGCCGTCGAACGGCAGCACCCTGCGCCCGCCGTTCTCGTTGCCGATTCCGAGCCACGTCCGTTCGTCTTCGGCCTCGCCTTCCTTCACGATGCCGTTTCCGAACCGGGCGTGATTCGTGGTGAGCATCTCACCGATGTTCAGCAGGATGACCCCGTCTTCCACGATGTAGTGACCCAGGTACCCCACGCGATCGATCGCGACGTTCGTGCCGAAATCCGAGGATACGATTGTCGAGTTGTAGAGTCCGACGGGCACGCGCAGATCGTGATGCTCGAGCCAGGCCTCCTGGAGCGCGCCGATCCGGATCATCCCGTGGAACCGGCAGCCGCGCACGAGCTCTGGATCGAACGGATCCGTTACTGAAATGTCACTCCAATCGTCAGCACGGTTTCCGTTACGGGTGAGGACCTCGATCTCTTCTGCGGTGAGGCAGCGGTAGGCGCCGTGCCCCGGATACTGTTCCAGCCGGAGATGGTACTCATCACTGCCTTCGGGCAGGAACTCCCCGGAGATGAAATCGTACCCGAGCCGGTCGAGTGGTTCTTTCGCGATCCTGTTCATCACGATGCTTCCTTGTCGATGAAGCCGATGATCATCCCTGGGCGCCTGTCGGAGAAACGCTCCAATGGATCCGCATTCAGTAGCGATATCCGGAACTGGAGGGTATACCCTATATCCATCCAGGGGTATCACTCAAGATGGCGAATTATTGCCTTCATGACTCCTCTGTATAATCATAGCGTCCTGTCAGGTGACAAACGTCGGCACCGAGAGTGATGCCGGGCCCGGCCTGCAAGGCGCGGCGAGGAGGCGGAACGCAGCCGGTCGGGATTCGGCGCCGCTCGAATGCAACGGTTGTCGCGTGACAGGGCCAAAGTTCGAACTACATACTTCTCAGAACCCGGAGTCAGCCCGATATGGAACGAATTGTGGAATGTGTGCCCAACTTCTCGGAAGGGCAGAACCCTGCCGTCATCAAGGATATCACCGACACCATCGAGAGTGTCCCCGGCATCAGATTGCTCGATGTCGATCCGGGAGCGAACACCAACCGGACCGTCGTGACAATCGTGGGATCTCCCGAGGCTGTGGCCGAGGCCGCGTTCGTTGGTGTGAAGCGCGCTTCGGAAATCATCGACATGCGCAGCCACAAGGGTGAACACCCGCGCATGGGGGCTACCGATGTTGTGCCGTTCGTTCCGGTCTCAGGTGTGACCATGGAGGATTGCGCTGAGATCGCCCGTCAGGTGGGCCGCCGCATCGGCGATGAACTCGGTATCTCCGTGTACCTCTACGAGCACGCAGCATCGAAACCGGAGCGTCGGAATCTGGCCCGGGTCAGGGCCGGCGAGTATGAGGGAATGGCCGAAAAGCTGAAGGATCCCGAATGGAAGCCCGATTTCGGCCCCACCGAGCTCAATCCGACGGCAGGGGTGACCGGCGTCGGTGCCAGGGAGTTCCTCATCGCCTACAACATAAACCTCAACTCGATCGACAGGCGGTACGCCAACGAGATCGCCTACGAAATCCGGGAGCGGGGGCGATGGAAAAGAACGGGAAACATCGATCCTTTTTACTACAAGGGCGATGTGGTGGATTTCGCCGGCGACGGCACCCATCCCTGTGGCAATTGCGATTACATCGGGAATTCATTCGAGGAGCTCTCCGATCACTACCGGGACGAGCACGACGGAGATCTGGCCGCGCGATACGCCGCTCTCGAGATCGACCCCGCGGATCCGAAGGGGCACGTCTTCAAGGATGGTCTCTTCAAGGACGTCAAGGCGATCGGGTGGGTGATAGATGATTACAACCGCGCCCAGATCAGCATGAACCTCACCAACTACCACGTGAGTCCGCCCCACGAGGTACTGGAAGCGGCCCGCGAGGAAGCCCGGAAGCGGGGCATCGGACTCACCGGTTCCGAGATCGTCGGAGTGATCCCCTTCGACGCGATGCGCAAGGCCGGTGTCTACTACCGGAAAAGGATGATGAAATCCACCGGGATTCCGATCCCGGATCTGATGGATACCGCGGTCCAGTCGATGGGCCTCGCGGATGTGACTCCCTTCGATATCGGGGAGAAGGTTCTCGGTCTTCCGCGGGTGGATGGCGAGCTGGTGAACCGGACTACGTTCGACTTCGTCGATGAAGTCTCGCGCGACACCCCGGCTCCCGGCGGAGGATCGGTCGCCGCTCTCTCTGGCGCACTCGGGGCGGCTCTCGTCGCGATGGTAGCCAACCTCTCGGTCGGAAAGGGTGAGTTCGATTCGATGTATGAGGAACTCTGCGATCTCGCCGATCGCGGGCAGACCGTCAAGGACGCTCTTGTGCGCGGGGTGGACGAAGACACCCTGGCATTCGACTCGGTGCTCGAGGCGATGCGCATGTCGAAGGACACCGAAGAGGAACTCGCCGTGCGTGCCCGCGCCATGCAGGAGGGGTACAAGGCCGCGACCCGGGTTCCCTTCAGCACGGTGGAGCAGTGCAAGGCCGCTCTCGATCTCTGCCGGGAGATGGTTGAACATGCCGATCCGAATATGATCAGCGATGTCGGCACCGGCGCCCTGATGGCGCGTGCCGGCGTGCACGCCGCGGCCTATAACGTACGGATCAACCTGCCGAGTATCGACGATGAGGCCTTCCGGCAGGAGATGATCGAGGGATTGCAGTCGCTCGTGGCCGAGAGCGACCGGATCGCCGCCGAAGTCGCTCAGAAAGTGGATGAGGCACTGGAATACTGATTTTTTGCATCTCACTTCAAGAAGTCAGGCGGTGTTTTGTATCGAACCCTCTGCAGTTTCATGGTGCTGAACCCACGATACGACGGCCTGGAGAAGAGCCCCGACATCGCCCTGAGGTATCGATGGCGAGTGTGTTGTTTTAATTATTGCGGTTATTTAAAATAACGCATTGACAATTCCACTCATTGGAATTACCATCTCATTAATTCTAAATAACGAACTATATTAAAATAAGGCCGGGGGTCAAATGCAGAGAACAGCTGGGACTTACGTAACCACCTCCGTCGGGGATGAAATTGTTCGAGCATTTCTCCCCCACCCCCTTCCCCCCCGGCCAGAGCTATCTCTGAGTCCAGCTGACAACGAACTCCTCCAGGAAGCTAATCGTAATCTCGGCAAACTGGATGGTGTGATACCATCACTGAATATTCCTCTCCTTACCTACATGTATGTGCGCAAAGAAGCCGTCCTCTCCTCTCAAATTGAAGGGACACAATCCTCACTCTCCGATCTGCTTCTCCACGAGAATGAGCAGAGACCAGGGGTACCACTGGATGATGTGCAGGAAGTCTCCAGTTATGTTGCCGCAATGGATTGGGGGTTGCAGAGGATTAGAGAGGGATTCCCTGTTTCAAACCGATTGATGAGAGAGATCCACCAGATCCTCCTCAGTAAGGGACGAGGCAGCATCAGTAATCCAGGTGAGTTTCGACGAAGCCAGAACTGGATCGGAGGTAGCCGTCCTGGCAATGCACGATATGTTCCCCCTCCATGGGAGCAGGTAGAGCCTTGTATGAGCGATCTGGAGAAATTCATTCATGACATCCCTGAAAAGACACCCTCACTGATCAAGACTGCACTCGCCCACATTCAGTTCGAGACGATTCATCCATTCCTTGATGGCAATGGACGTATCGGCAGATTACTCATCACCCTCATTCTCTGTGGTGAAGGAGTGCTCTCAGAACCAGTTCTTTACCTGAGTCTGTTCTTCAAACAGAACCGCGAGGAATACTACACACTGTTGAACAAGGTAAGGACTGACGGTGATTGGGAGGCGTGGATCAGGTTTTATCTTGAAGGTGTCAATGACACTTCGCTACAGGCAATCCGGGCAGCAAATGAGATCCGGGCGCTGTTTCACAAGAGCCATGTGATGCTTTCATCAGAGCGACGCACATCCGGCTCATCCATGAAAGTACATGAGTATCTGAAACAGCAACCAATCGTCTCTATCAAGGATGTTGCTGAAAAGACCGGGCTGGCCTTTCAGACGGCACTGACCACACTGGAACGGTTGAGAGTCCTGGGTATCACTGAGGAGATCACGGGGAAGCAGAGAAACCGGCTCTATACCTACAGCGCCTACGTGGATCTTCTGAATGAAGGAACAGAGCCGCTTCGATAAGGGAGCATATGCAGGCTTATTAGCCCCTGGTTTGGGTAACCAAGGTACAGGACTCGAAAACCAAGGCCTAATTGCTTGTATATCATGATGTTAACATAACTTCCAGATAACCTCTAGATTCTATTACGTAGCCATTACGAATATATCTACTTATTTGTGGACGCACTCTGCTCATGAGACAGTCTCCTTCCACTCCTCAGGGTACAGGAACCGTCTCTTATTTCAGGATGATATCTTGTACGGAGGGATCTGACGGGCTACAGCTGGAGTCAACAACACCGGACCACACAGTAATATGGAGCAGATTCCATCAACTGCTTTTACGGCCGTTAAAGTAACCACGATGGCCCCAAAAAGTGGGAATAATTATTCTCGCTACGGACCAAGTACGAGGGCAAGAGCCAAGGATGGCAGCTTATCTTTCAACCCGAATTGGTCTACAAGATCCGGTCATTGTGGCTTATTGGGTTTATCCCAATACATCAGGAAAAGATGAGGTAACAATGGAATAATCACATTGTTTGGAAAGACCGAGAGGATCTGGCACCACTGGGCCATTGTGGGAACTTCTTCCTTTTCCAAATGCTGCTTCCAGTGCTTATTCGCACGCACTTTTCTGTCCAACAGTCTGAGGATTGGATAACGCAAAGTATTGAACAATCCCAAATATCTGCTCATTCGAACGGGCCATTTTATTAGAGATCTGACTGATGCCATGCTTCGGCGATGCTCTTCCATATCCTCTTTGCTCATCACATCCAATATTAAAAGTCGCCCACCAGCTGTAAGACAATGATCTTTGATATTCATTAATACTGTATTTAGCATTGGTAGAGTGAGATGGTGAAGTGATTTGACAGCTATTATATGCTCGAATGTCTGCGAGCAGTTTTCAGTGATATTTTCAATAGACTCCTGAGTAAAATTGATGTTTTGTAATCCTTGGGATCGTTTTTGGGCTTTCTGAATTGACTCACCCGATATATCAACCGCAACAACATCATACCCTAGACTCACCAGTCTTACTGCGAACTGACCTGTCCCACAACCCAGATCCAAGACACGTCCGCCAGTGAATAGATGTCTTTCGATTAAGGAGTAGAAGAGTGAACTTGCTTTTTCTTCGTTTCCCGTTTCCTGGGTAATACTATTAAAGAGGGTTTCCAACGATTGATGCTTCTCATTGTATTTCTGTTTTCTCCCACCGTTATGATTCAGAGTCATGTGAGGTTTCCAAGTAAATATTTCAATCGCTTAAATTGCCGATTCTACCTTTAGCCGCCTGCGCTATAGATACTATCTAAGAAAGTTGTTGTGAAGACATCCTGAATGTCTGGTATAGTCACCAACAAACCTTGCTGATGTAAAAGATCAATTGCATTATCCCATTGTTCGACAGTCATCCATCCAAAGTGACCGTTGGCAGGCAATAGATAGGGCTTAACGGCTCTCCATATTGAGAGCTGAGTGGTAACATCAAGTTCTGGGTTGAACTCAATCATCATCGCAGCAACTTCCTCCTCTGGTGCTGATAATGCCCACTCCCAACCCTTAACCACCCCTCTCAAAAAACCAGCCACCATTTCTGGACGATCACGAATAGTGCTCTCCATGGTAAAATAGACATTTCCGATGTAGCTCACCCCAAAGTCCATAGGATCGATAACATCTACATCAATTCCCTCAGCTCGGGCTTGTATAGGCTGGTTTGTAGAAAAAACCGGGAATACTTCAACATCATCTGTAAAGAATGGTGTAAGATCAAACCTCACAGGAACTTCACTTATTTTCGATCGATCCACACCGGCAGCTTCTAACATAGCCAGGTAGACTGTATGCTTATCAGTGCCAGGACTAATACCAACTCTCCTGCCTTCAAAGTCCTTAGGAGTACGAATTCCAGACTCGGATTTTACCATAAATGCAGCTGGACTTGTTTGATATTGCAGTGCGAATGCTTTAACTGGAATCCCTCTGGCCCGCGCTTGGAGTAAAACGTCACCGCCTGTAACTCCGAAATCATCTGTCCCACTTGGTACTAGTCTAATGGGATCCAGTTCGAAACCTCCTGGGCGGATATCGATTTGAATACCCTCCTCTTCCCAAAAACCCTTATAAAGAGCTGCATATTCACCTGCCCACCCTATGTAACTAATCCATTTTAATCTCAAGCTTGTAGAGTCATTTGCCTTAGAACAACTGGTAAAGATGAGCGCAATGCAAGCGAGTAAGAGGATCACTAACCGTTTCTCCAGAGCCTTCTTAGCTGCGTATATCACTTGAGTGCTCCCTTAAACATCCAGTCATGGTTGTTGATCATCATTAGCAATTCGCAACACTGTGGCTTCATCAGAATATATTGACTCATGCCAAGCCAGCACCTTTTTTTCAATATATGCAACTAGACCGAAGAATATTATACCTACCATGCTTGCACATATGATCGCTGCCATTATTCGGTTCGTATTTACTTCATATGAAGCAATCAGAATAATGTATCCCAGTCCTCCTAGTGATCCACTGAGTTCACCAACAATGGAGCCAACAACACTTAACGTTGCTGAAATTTTCAGTGCAGCAAAAAGCTGGGGAGCAGCAATCGGTGCCCGTAATTTCCATAAAATCTGTGATTTATCTGCTCCGAGAGAATAAAAAAGATCACTCATATCTTGGTTAATTGATTTCATACCAGATACTGTGCCCACAATGACTGGAAAGAAGCAAACCAATGCCGACAAGACTACTTTCCCCAAGAATCCAGCCCCAAACCACATGATAATAAGGGGTGCAATTGCCACTATTGGAACTGCCTTTAAGGCAATTGCATATGGATAAAAAGCACGCTCCACCGGAGTAGAGAGTACAAATAGGATTCCAACTCCATAAGCAACAATCGATGCACATAAGAATCCTGCAAATGATTCAGCAGCTGTTATTAATGTATGGTACCCATAAATCGAGGCACGCATAATTAGTTCTGTTCCAACACTACTTGGTGGAGGAAGGATGTATTCGGGTATCGAGAATCCTCTGCATGTGAGTTCCCATACCAGCAAAATCGAAAATAAAGCCGTAACTGGTGTTACCTTTAGAATATCTCGACATTTATCATGGATTATTCTGATTCGACTACTTGGCATTTCTAAGACAATTCCTCTTGCCGATTATTTGCATCGTTGGAATCTGAAATCATCCTTCTTACCTCCGCCAAGAGTGAAATACCTTCATGTGTAGTCAGAATGTCCTCCCGACGTGGTCTTGGTAAGTTGACTTTGAATTCCTTCTTCACTTCACCGGGTCTTGGAGTCATCACAACTATCCTGTCAGCTAATAAAACTGCTTCACGGATACTGTGTGTCACAAAACAAATGGTCATTCTTTCTTTAACCCACAGTTGTTCAAGCTCAAGATCCAACGCAAACCTTGTGGTTTCATCAAGAGATGCAAATGGTTCATCCATCATCAAGATACGCGGTGCAGTTGAAAGGGCTCTAGCAAGTGCAACTCTTGATCTCATCCCCCCGGAAAGTTCACGTGGAAAGGCAGATTGGAATTCATGAAGTCCAAGATGTTTTAGCCAATCCAAAGCGCGAGTTTTAGTATCACTGCTAGCACTAATCTCAGCAGGCAACGTAGCATTTCTTTCTACATTTCTCCAGGGAAGTAGTAAGGGATCCTGGAAAACGTATGCAATTCCTCGCTCTTGAACAGGGATTGTGTCAATAGGCCTGTTATTAAGTCGAACAGATCCACTTGATGCAGGAATCAATCCACCTAATGTTCGTAGGAGAGTAGTCTTGCCACAACCAGATGGTCCGACAACACAGACAAACTCGTTCTCCCTCAGTGACATGTTCAATTCATTGAGTGCCAGTACCTTTCGTCCAGACTGTGATTTAAACAAGACAGTCAGATTTGTAGCATCCATTAATGGTTCCTGAGTACTATACTTATTTGTACTTGGAACAGTGGTCATTATGCCCCTTTAACGAAAGCCACTCCCAATTCTACCTGTTGCCCAGGAAATCCCACCAATAGAAATTGCGATGCTCTGGCAGGATCACAGTTGCGAGCCCATTCTCTCTAAGAAACTGATCCAGTTGATCCTTACTAAGCATATTTGTTGATTCCGAACATATGGCCAGATATTCATTATAAAGTGATTCTGATATGAAAATGAGATTACCAGCTAACTTTGAACGTATATTCTTTATTTGGCAGGATCGCCATTCACGCTTTGAGACCTCTTCTGCCAGTTCCATTAGGTACTTTGCCTCAAGTACTGCTTGCTCAGAAAGACAATCACCTAACACAATTCTTCCTGACCCAAATGTCGCACCAATACACCAACCGAACGATTCCAAATTGTAGTAATTAATAAAATCTGCTGTTTCAGCCTGTAGCTCCGTTGTCAGGAAGTTAATGGACTCATACAGATTTGGAATAAATCCAATTGATATATCTGATGTTGTGATTGGAAAGAAGGAGCCATTATATTGCTTTATGTGCTCGTCAATCAGTGAAATCAATATTTTATAGTTCTCTGAACGGCTCTTTTCGTCAGGTCCAAGATTTTCATATGGCATTACATCGAGAACAAAAAATACACTGTCATTCACTATTTCCTTAAGCATGCATAAGGCCTCGGTGATCATTCTTGTTACATGTGCATGTAGTGCTACCATATCATGATTACGCAAAGCTTGCGCCTTTGTGACTATTAGGGGATTTTTCCCAAAATATCCCGGGTAATATTCAACCAACTCCAATCTTAGAAATGTAAATATTTCTCCTAGCGCCTTTTTGTCCGGCTCCCATGGCTTTTCTCCAACCTTCGCTTTGTACTTTTTTATTTCCACTTTTTCTCGGTCTACTTCTTTGAATATATCTCCGTACCATATATGCTTATCTGGATAACCCTCATATCGATCGTAATCTGTATTTGGTATGGTTAATATATACTTACGTGTATCGCCAATAAGATCAAGTATTTTATCTAGTTGTTCTAGGCATTTTATTACATCTTGTTTTTTTTCAATAATCGACTCAATGTTAATCACAATATTTGTTCCTTGTATTTATCAATATTATTATATGATATCTCATTATATATAAACTAATTATTCTAACTCTTTAAGAAATTCACGCCTTTGACGCTCGACAATGTCACTATATAGCCAGTTTATTGACTGAAATTTTCTTATTGTTTGCTCATACAAATCGTCTATTAGAAATCCTTCTTCTGCTGCACGAGCTAGCTCTACTAAATGGGAAGCTGTTTGGCTATACGGCAGCGAGTAATTAAGGGACCTAATGAGTCTGCTTCTTTGAGTAATAATACGAGATATTAAATCCTCCCTATTATTGAACTTTAATAGGTTGTCTAAGTGTGAACTTAAATCGATATACAAATACCAGCGAGAACGAAGGCACTCAAGAATGTCTATTAAAGAATACCATGTCATGTTCGCAAGAGATGTAAGTTGACTCGGTAGACAGCTCACAAATATCGATGATCGTGGATGAAATAATACAAGTCCTCGTTTATCCCAGAAATAATCCTCACCAAGAAATTGTGTCTCACCTCGCGGGATTACATCAGCGGGTATTTGGAAAGATGTAAAGGCTCGATCATTTTCTGACAAATAGAATGACCATATTGCAGGCCGAAGTAATATTGCAGCAATGTATTTCTGGTACTCAGTTATTCTCTTCTTCTTTGTAATCCATGGGGGTGACCTATCTGCTTCGAGGAGGTCAATTCGAGTCACAATGTACGGACATTGATATGTAGATTCCAGTATTGGATCTGATTCACTTGCAGTAGTTGACGACGCTTCAAGTAAGTGGTTTTCATATAAAGGAGTCAGAAAAGACGCGAGCACATCCTGAAACAGTTTGTAGCAAGTAATTGGTTGTGCCTGATGCAACAATCCTTCTTGCAGTAGGATCCGCCTTGAGCAGAGAGGGTCAATTCTGACAAGATCGAGTATTGTAAATACCTGGGAAGGGTCGAGTGGACTTGTACTCTGAAGATTGAAAGTTAGGCTTCCTGCACCATTATCCCAAAGACGAAGAAGTGATGAGACTTGCATTGATATCAACTCAGTTGACTGCTCGATACTAATGCTACCAAGATCACTTGCGAACCAGCATAGTCTTGGTCCAGGACCTTGGGAATCAAGTATTGGATCGAAACCCGTTCGAATGCAATTATCTAATGTATCTGGAATAGAGTCGACTGGCATGACAACCTTATAACCTGCTCCACCCACTCCCATTAACCCATTATCAGTTGCCACTTTATCCCAGATAGGTACTGCTTGATCAAGTAGATTTGGAGAAGGAATCACAGCATATGTATATATGAACGAGAAGGTAGTCCTACTTGCCCTCCAAGGGAAATCACTTAATGTATGCATTGTCACTCTTCTCACTGGTTATCTATTCGACCTCTTAACCAACCCATGAATCCACTAGTTATTAGTCAAATGCTATCCCCGATGGAATCACTATGCAAATCAACACCTTACCACAGCAGAATCCTCTCCAGTATTATCATAGAGAGGAACGGGAGTAGACTAAGTGTTGCAGGATAACTCAACCAGTTTATGTAGTCTAGGCGCTCTATGTTTATTTCAATTTATTCTGGATCAACAATCGTCAATTAGTTTCAAGGTCGGATTTATAAATTTCCATTATCATATCAGATGTAATTCAAAATCGAAACACGTGAAAGGATATATACCACTCTTTTTCACCTTAATCTTAATGCTCACCAAAATCCTCCATATGGCATTTGCATTCAATTAAGTGGGAATCTAGACCTTATGGAACGGCCGGCCCCAGCGTCGTAGATGTTCGCGTGTTAGTGGGTGAGCCCACCGCACCAGGGACGCATACGACAGAAGGAGCCGACCGTGCAAAATGATATCACATTTGTCGGGATGGATGCACACAAGAAGAACATACAGGTAGCGATGCTGACACCCGATATGGGTGTCACGGAGTGGACGGTATCGAATGAACCAGCGGCTGTACGCCGAATGGTGAAGAAGATCCAGCGTGAGGCGAAGGGTGAAGTGAAGAGTTGCTACGAGGCAGGTCCCTGCGGGTATGAGTTGCAGCGACGTATCCGCGCCCAGGGGATGGCATGCATGGTAATAGCGCCCTCACTCATTCCC
>SDBT01001182.1_pt1 | contig 45127 bp, 74 predicted proteins | sample 2277101 | NCBI WGS metagenome assembly SDBT01 (sample SAMN10404973, study PRJNA504765) | marine sediment metagenome | isolation source: marine sediment core GS10_PC15, 103 cmbsf | place: Arctic Ocean: Southern Knipovich Ridge | collected 2010
TACATTTACATCAACACCGATTACAGCTACATTTTCAAGTATTGATATAAACGATGGCGGTTCTGGCTTGAACCAATATCAGCAACATTTTACAGAAGTAATAATTTCAGGTGCTTCTGCAACTGTCGCTTTGTTCGATAGAGATGATTTCGAGCCGGATGGGGTTATAGAATTGGCGTTTGAGATGACAACTACCAATTTAACAGGGACGCCATCGCTTCCGTTTATTCATTATGTTGATATTCATTACCAAACGACAGGGCTTATTGGAACAAAGGCAAAAGCGCCAGATTTTTATACTTAGGAAATTAAAATGGCAACATCAGTAACTTTTAACATAGCAGATAATAAAATAGCCGAGTTTAAATTAGGTTTTTTGAGGTTCAAACCAAATGATGAACTTGATGGAAGCGGCAATCTCAAATATACTGATGGTCAATGGATAAAGGAATGGGGTAGGAGACAATATATGTGGGCCTATAAAAATGGAAAAAGCACGCTGGCCCAAGAAGCTATTCAAATTGATGAAGGAGTAATTCAATAATGCCAGCACCTAATATACAATTTCAGCAGTTACCAGCAGAACAGCAACAAAAGTCTAATCCACGACAATATTTTACTGCTGGATTAGAACGTAGTAGAGTCACTCTCCAACAGCAGTATGACACGCAATCAAAAATGCTACAAAAAACAGCAAAAAATACAGAAGAATTTAAACAGGGTATTCTTAAACTACGTGCCGAAACAGACATACAATGGCAGCAAGTTGAATATGAACACCAGCAAAAAATTGCTCAATTAGACCAAATTATGCAATTAACAAATCAAGGGCTAATATCTACTGAAACAGGTGAACGAGCATCTTGGCAAGCTGCCGGATTTAAGATTCCTAAAGACAAAGAACCTGATTGGAGATTAGAACACGGGCGTACTGTAACTGAAATTAATCGTATTCAGAATATATTGGATGGCGAAAATGAATCAGGAAAAAGAATATTTCCTTTAAAAGATGTAAAACGGGGATTCGGTAGGCAAATGGAATACGATTGGGATAAATTATCTCCTGAACGAGCAGAGCATTTAAAACAATTGTTAAATGCAAAAGATTTTTTGTTACAACAGGAAAGAAGTACATTTGAAAAATTGCCGAGGATGCAAAAAAAAGCCACAGGTTTGCAGGCTGCTGAATTTAATAGAGAACGAAATCGGAAATGGGCATTAGGCAAATTTACACACCCGTTCAGAGCGGGGCCTCCGCCTAAATGGTTTATGCAGGGTTATGACACTAAACCAGTAGGATTGGTTGAAGGAGTGGTTGCTGATATGCCTCAACCAAAACAATTTAGAACTAAGAAATTGACTAAAGATATAGCACGACAATATCTTAATAAATATGGAAATAGGCAAGCTGCGATGGAAGCAGCCACAAATGATGGGTATGCAGAATGAGTGTATGGGATGAAATAGAACAAGAACAACAGGCCATTTCTGTTTGGGATGAAGCTGAAATTGAAATGGTGGGGGCGGGAAATAAAACTTGGCCTGAAGTATTTGAACACGGCTATCAACGTGCAGGTGTACAGATGGTTAAGGGTCTTGCTGGCACAGCCAAAATGATAGGAGAACTTGGTGGGCGTTTTGATGCTTGGTCTGGTAAAAAACCAGAACTTACTAAAGATTGGGATGATAAGCTAAGAGATTGGTCTAGTTTAATGCTTAAAGGAGTGGATGAATATTATAAAGAGAATCCTAAAGAAGCAATACAAATAACTCCAGAATCAGGTTACTGGGGGACACTTAAACAATATGTTTTTGAACCTAAAAATCTTGTTCAGGGTATTATTGAATCAGCCCCATTAATGTTAGAAGGTATTTTAGGGACTGTAACTGGCGGAGCGACTTTAGGAATTGCTGCTATGGCGATACCTATATCGGGAGAAACTTATGCTGACGCTAGAAAAGAAGGGACAGATGTTTTGCCAGCATTTGCTCAATCTATTCTTACAGGTACAGGTGAAGCAGCTATTGAACAATGGACATTAGGAAGAAAACTTGGAATATTAAAGAACTTTAAAAAAATTATAAAAGGCGGGCCACGTAAATTACTTTGGGAAGGGACTAAAGCATTTTTTAGGGGGACAGCAGAAGAAGGCACTCAAACATTTAATCATAATTTTTGGCGTTGGGTTTTTACTGATAGAAGCCAAGCATGGTCAGAAAATATTTTAGAATCGATGGCTGCCGGTGGGCCTATGGAATTAGTAATGGCTGGTGGTTTTGGGGCAGCAGGTTCAGTTAGTATGATGGTTTCAAAAGGCCAAAAATCACAACGGATAGAAAAAATTCGTAATTCTGTAAATGAAAATAAAGAATTTACGGGCAAAGAAAAATCTGAAATAAACAAAGAACTTAATATAGTAGAACAGGATATTCAACAGGATAAATACGAAGAACAACCCACAATCAATGTTTATCGTGGTGTAGAATCAGGTAAATTATTTCCTGATGAATCTAAACTTAGGGAAGAAAAAACTGAAACTGGAACACGATTAATTGACATAGAATCTGGTGAGGAAGTGATTCTTGACCAAGAAGCATCGAAGGGTGCGGTTACGGAGGGGACAGTAGAATTGCGTCATTTTACAGAGGCCAAATTACCAGACGGTGTCCCGACTAAAGGTGACAAAAATAATCTTGTGTGGTTTACTGAAGGACAATCATATATAAAAGGCAAGTTTGTTTCTGTTAATATCCCATCGGATAAAATTCTTCGTATTGATGAGCAACCAGAATTATTAAAAGAATATTTACAGAAGTATGATTCCCGTAGCAAAGCAAATGAGATGGTGTTTGCTGAATCTAAAGGTTTTTTGGCCATCAAAAGAGGTAATGATGTGGCAATGCGACCAGAAACAGCGAAACAATTGGCCCAATCCCAAAAGGTTATAGTAGAAAAAGCCAAGCCAACAATTAAAAAATTAACTCGCAGGAAGGCATTGATTTTAGGACATAAACTACCCAAGATAGCGGGCATGGACGAAACTGCTCGTAGAGATTTCATGGAAAATATTACTGGTAAACGGTCTATGAAGGGAATGACTCTTGTAGAAATGCAGAATTATATAAATGCACTACAGGATGTAACTGGTAAGACAGCAGAAATAGAACCTGAAGATTACAAACGACCAATTACATTGGGCCGAAAAGCTACAACTATGGAAGCTGTGGTTAATGAAACATTAAATATTGCAGATAAATTACCTGAACGAATTGAAATACCAAAGCATGTTAGAAAACAATTTATTAAAAAACAACGTGCTGGACTTTGGGGAAAATTCAAAGCATTTGCTTATGGTATTGATAATTCTCCTTTGTTCGGATTGGCTAATATCTTAGAGAGCGGACAGCATGGTGTACTTACTGATGTCTTTGATACAAATATTACGCACGGTCGCAGAATCGAAGCAGGACACAAGCGAGCAGTTAGTGATGCTTTTACTCAATTACGGGAAAAAGCTGAAATTACAGATACAGATTTAGTAAAAATATCAAAAAGCAGTAATCCACGAACTGCCTTTGTACAAAATATTCAAGAAAATTTAGATTATGGGACAGAGGTTCAAACCATTAAAATAAATGAACGTGAATATGATTTAACGAGAGCAGAATTATTAGATATTTATTTAATGGCACAGCAAGAGGATGGACTACGGCATTTATTGGGCGGTGGTGCGGTAATTAATGGAGTAGAGACAGGAGCGCTATCAGAAGAAACAATAAGAGGTTTAATAGCTTTAGTGGAGACTGATATACAAGTAAAATCATTAGCTGATATAATTCACAATGTTGGAGAAAATATTTGGAAGCCGTCACTAAATCAAACAGCAGCTACTCTAGGTGAAAAAGAAATTGCTACTATTGATAAATGGTGGGGTTTAGAAGTTCTGCATCCCACACAATTAGCCGGAAAACAGGAACGATTTAATATTAATTTTATTGAGAATAAAAGCATTTTAAAGGATAGGACTAAATCCAAAGACCCACTAATTGTCCGGGATGCACTTGCACGATTTACTGGTTTTGAAAACGCTATTGCAGAGTACGTAGGAATGTCACAACCTACTAGAATTGCAAGAACAGTTCTAAATAATAAAGCATTTAGTAATGTTTTAAATCGTAAAGGTTATAAAGATGTTCGTGAAAATATGTTCACCATTTTGGATAGGGCACAATCTATTCCAGCTAAACAGGGTTCATTTGATAGGTTTTTTAAAGGAGTGCTACCAGGGATTTATAGGTCAGTTCTATTTTTTAATCCCCGTGTAATAATGAGTCAATTTACTTCTACTACAAATTATGCGGCTTATGTGTCGCCGAAGTACATGGCTTTGATAAAAGAAGGATTATCCCCTGCTGAAGTTCAAAAAACATTGGAAATGTCTGACATTGCTTGGGATAGATTCTATATGGGACATAGTAGTTTGGAACTTGGGGAATTGGGCGCATCTGACGCTACATTAAAATTGCTCACCAAAACGAGTTCAGATATAAATAAATTAGGTATCACTTTAAAATTAAGTGACATGGGCGCTTTAACTGTAGGAAGAAAAATATCTGAAGCAGAATATTTAGACGCACAAAATGAAACAATCACAGGAGATTCAGCAACATATTGGGCGGGTAAAGATACGTCTTTTGAAGTTGATTCCCAAGAATGGAAACGAGCAATAACTGATAGGGCAGAATTATTATGGCAGCGTTCCCAACCTTCATGGGATAAATGGAGTAGGTCAATGATTACTTCTGACCCCGCAGCGACAAGAAGATTATTCTTTTTATTCCGTTCATTTCACGAAAAATCATTAGCCATTTTACAAGAGGCGCAAATAGAATATAAAAATAGTAGTAAATCAGCAGAGGACATAGCCAGGTACTCAAAAAAATATGGTGCTGTCCTAAGTGGTTATACTATAAATGTTGCTCTGCGGGCCTTAATTATGGCAGGACTTGTTCGTAAATTTAAAGAACCAATTCAATATTTAATAGATATGATTACTGCTCCGTTTGCTATGTTACCTGTACTGGGTAAAATCTTGCAATCATCCATACGAGGATTTATAAATGTTCTTGCAGAGAATAGAGCAGAGTATCGCGGTGAAGCTATTGAATCTTTTCCGATTCGTGTTATCAACACAATTGCAAAAGCACCTGAAAATTTCAGTCGAGCGGCGGCGTACACTATAACAGGTGAAACTGATAAAGCTGCTGATTCTATACAAAAAGCTGTAGGCCAAATTTATGAAGGAGTGGGAACAAGTGCGGGTGTGCCTACTTCTGAAATAAACCGAGTATATGGTGGGTGGATAAAGGAAGAAGAACCAGGAACTAAAACATCTAAGAGGAAATTTTAAAATGACGAATAAAGAATTACTTATATGTATTGATAATAAATTAAAAGAATTAAAAGTACAATTTGATAACCATCTGACCCATCATTTTCGAGTAGCTTTGGTTCTATTAAGTATAACTGGTTCAGCTATTATTGCTTTACTTGTTCTTCTGTTGAAGTAGGATTGCTTTCAGAAAATTCATAACCAATTTCGCATGCTTGCTCTTTTGTCCAACTTCCCGCATCTATTCCTTCATCAACCGAATCACAGTTTCCGCTCTGAAAGACAGGACAACTTATCCCACAATCCCCATTGATACCTACTACTTCGCAATCAGTCATCCCTAGTGGATAGTTGCCGCATGCCATATTATTTCGTAAATCCTCAATATCTTGGCTATCTTTAATAGGTGTATATATCGCAGAATCTTTCGTGCCATGAAACAATTGAGGTCTTTCTTTTTTAAGTTTATCTACTTCAATCATTAAAGACTTTTTTGTTGTTATTTTACCAATCACGTTTTTTATTAACTGAGTTCTTCTATATGATTCACTCATAATGAAATCCTTGATAAAAATACAGTTATGTGTTCCTTAGTAGTATATAATTGACCGAGCATTTTTTCAGTTTTAAGTTTAATAGTTAAATTATATGGCTTCGGCAATGGCTTACCTTTATTTATCCACCGATAAACAGTTTGTCTAGTGACTCGTTTACCAGTTATTTGATAAATATAATCAGAAATATCCACTATTTTAATTTTGTTTTTCATTGTTTAATTCCTTATTTCTATTAATAAACTGCCAATGTTTATATTCAGCAGGATTATCACCAGCAAATAATGGAGTATCTCCCCCAACATAATTTTCCCAGGAAACGCTTTTAATGGTATAAACATGATATACAGGCAAACCAAGTTTACCTATGGTAACTATAACATTCCATGACATCTTTCGTTTGGATGTTATTTTAACTACCCATCCTGCAAGAGAGCTATTGGGAGCAGGATTAAAGAACCCATATAACTCTGTCCTTCCATCAATCATAGCATTTGCTACAGCCTTGCGGGGGGCATTTTTTTCAAGCCAGGCTAACAAATCATTTTTATTTCTAATTTGTTTCATAAATTATTCTGGTTTAAACCCTAATTCGCCAAATTTATTTACTAATTCTTGTACTTCAGCCTTCGCTAAAGAAAAAACAGGAGCACCGTCAATTTCAAAAGGCATCCTTTTTTCTCTAAAATTTAATGGCAACGCAACAAACGCTACACTATTTATAGGTTTAACCTCATCAATAAAATATTCATCAATAAAAAATTCATAGGATTCATTTCTTTTTGCGGGCGTGACCTTTAATTCAACTTTCATTTTAATTCTCCTTTCTAGTATGTTTCATTATTTTTTAGCACACACAAGGGCAACATTCACAATAGTAACAATAACAATATGATAAATATATTAACCACATTTTATTTTTCCTTTCTTATTTTAAGCTGTTCTTATTTTCCCACGTGGATTTTTTTCTTTTTGTATTCCTGCATTGCCAAATTTTCTTAACGCCAAGTACCTTAAATTAGCCTGCCATTTACTCATACCACTTTCAATAAGCATATTTTTATAAAGCAAATCAATATATGGTTTATATTTTTTATGTAATAAATTTTCCCTAATTAATTGGCAAAGAGCGTCGTGGAAAAGACTCGCTGTTTTACAATATTTATCCGAATCCCAAAGCCATTTATAATATTTTTTAAGGGGCACACTAGAACCATCCCAATGATAATGTTTTTTAACTGTTAATGTGCCATTACGCAATCTTATATAAGGATTGATTGCATTATTTAAAAGCATTACATCTGGTAAGTATACTTTTACTTTTATAGCTGCCATTAATTCATATTTATAACCTTTTAATTCTCTATATTCCATTATTTACCCAGTCCTTTCAGAAAATTACCAATTTTTAAAACAGTTCGGGTTAATTCTATTCCCATTTCGACAACTTCATCCTGAATAGTAAAATCATGTATAAGTATATTTTCTAACTCTGATATTGATAACATGCTTTTTGTTTTTACTACATCTTCTAACGATGTTCCTTCTTCAATTAAATGTTTTTCTTTAAGCCTTTGAAATACCAATGTAAGTATTATTCGTACTGCTATTTGTTCCCACATAATTCAATTCCTAATTTTAGTTTAGTACCTGTTCTATGCTTTCTTTTAATCGTAATAATTCTTCTTTGGAAAAAGACAGCCAACATGCATCATGTATAGCATAAGGCTGCATAATTTCAAATGTAATTGGTGAAGCAGTAAGACACCTAGCCCCACTATGAAATGCAAATTTATCTATATAAATATTGAAATCTTGATTCTTTTTTAAAATTGTAAAACTAATATCTTCTTTTATATTCATTTTTTATCCTCCCTTAGTTTTTGAATATTTTTTACAAGTGTGTTTATATGCTGTTCTAATTTAAAAGCATATTTTTTCAAATGACCTATTCTACGTTTTAGTTTACGTTCTGTTTTCATTATATTCTTGCTCCTAATTTTGGATATTTTTCTATTTTATATCGAAGGGCTAATTTAGCAGCTTTCTTAAATGTTTTATCACCATGAATATAAATATACCTATGTTTTCGTGACCTCGGTTTTAAATAAAAAGCATCGCCATATTTTTCACGCATTGCTTTTGCCCGATTTTTTATGCCCCTAAATTCATCGGCTATGGTTTGGCCGTGTAAATGCTCTTTACCTTTTATTTTCCAATCTGTTCTTTTTGCACTAAGTCCGGTATAAAGGAAATTTGTAGCTTGATATACATATCCAAAATGATTTTGTGCTGTATCTGCGAAGCTAACTATAATTTTATTTTTGGGTAATAACTTAATACTTCTTCCAATAAGCATACTAGCTTCATTTTTACGATTATATTTAAGGCACAATCTATTTAATTCTAAAACACAATTTTTAAACATATCTCCTGCTATACCTTTTCTAAGGGTGGAACTTGGCGGTGTCCCATAGGTTATTATGCCGCATAAAATATTATCAACAAAAAGACCAAAAGCGTAACTTATGCTAGGCCACCTTTTTGCGTAATGTATGCCTAATATATATGGTTCACATTCTTTTCTATTAATAGCTTTGATTTCTTTCATTACGGACGACCCAAGTACTGATTAAAAACCCAATCCTGTAATTTAATTTTACGAAAAATATACATCCTTCTACCTGCTATCATTACTCTATCTGTTTCAATTTTTGGGCAAGCAGATAACAGCCAACGACCAAATTGTTGTTTTAATCCCGGTTTGCGTCCTTGCTCTGCACACCAATGTCGCCATACTTCATATAATTCATCTTTTGTGGTAAAATCTTTTGGCAGTACGGACTTATCAATAGTACAACAATCCGAAATAAATTCTGTAACTGGTGAAGTTAGCTCTACAAATGATTTAAGAATTTTTTGAGAAGATTTGGGAACAACAAAAATTCTTTGTTCTCGCAAACTTTTTAAACCACGCAAAGCAAAATTAATTATCTGACCATTTTGAGCCTCTATTTTAAGCCTCGCCTTTAATGTTCTATCTTCTTTTCCGATATAAGAATTTTCAAAATCTAAAATATTCATACGTGGTTCTAATGCTCTGGCATGGTCAGTAAAAGCGGGCAAATCATTAGTCACAATAGTAAATCGGCAAGTTAAATTAATAAGTGAAAGTTGCTTAATCCTTTTACGATTAATAGTTACTGGGTCGCCACCTGTAATTTGTAATATTTTTTCCAATGCAGAATCAGCTTCACGGGCATGAGGAACTTTTGCATCACCCACTAGAGCGGCAAGTTTTCCCATTAATGGTTCATAGCCAAATGCTCCGCATAAACTTTGAAAACTGGTAGAGCAGCATTGCTCTTGACCAAGCATATAGGACATTGTTTCTAACATTGTAGATTTTCCTGAACGTGGTCGCCCTATGAATAACATAAATTTTTCCATTGACATATCAGGGATTAAATTGTATCCGAACCATTGAGCTAACAAAAGAATTTTATCTTTATCATTGGAAAAAACATCTTCATAGAAACCTTTAAACAATTCGGACTCCGCTTCGGGGTCATAATTATATGGCAACATATTAAAAGTAAAAAATTTGGGTGAAAGCGGGTATAAATTTACTTCTCCGGTAACTATATATTCTTCAATATCCAATATACCATTTTTAAACACAATTAAATTTTTAGGGTTCAATTTTTTATCCTCCGTTAGCCAAAGCGGGGGGTCTTTAGAAATAGGACACCAGGCATTAAAGGCATCTACCACATCGCTAATTTTTGCTCTTGAGGGCTTAAATGGTACAGCCACAGTAGCCCCTTTTACGTCTATTTTGGGAAATTGTTTATTATCAAGAAAACGATATAATCCACCACGAATATTATTCTCATTATAATTACAATATTTTCCGGCATCATATTGTACCCATTGTCCTTTATAGTTACGGAGGATTAGAAAATCATCTACTGTTTTGTGGGCTTTTAAATAAAATTCGGCAATATTATATGCCACATCGCTTGGAAGGAGATTTGCTGCATTTGATTTTTGTCCCTCTATCTTAACATAATCTAAAAATATTTCCTGTGTAAGATTGTGTTTTTGTTTCCATTCTCGTAAATCTTTTATATTTTCAGGGGGGAGAACCTTTATAACAGATTTACATATCGGTTGTAGAGTTAGAAATGTAGATTCTAAACCCTGCAATCCCGCACCTGCATCATTATCTCCAACGATAATTACATTTTTTCCCTTAGCCAATTTAGGAAGTAATTCTATCCCCCCTTGTGCGGATGGGCGACCAATCGCTGTAAAGCCTAAGTCCATAGCTGTTGCTGTATCAGTGTAGCCCTCTGTAATAATAATTGGTAAATTAGACGGTAAAATTAATCCACCATATTTTTTCCCTTGCGGTTTGAGGATGTGCAAATAACCTAATTTAAGGGGCTTTGCTGCTCCTTCGGATATGTGGACACACACAACTGCTTCTGCATCTGTAGGTTGAGCAGCACTTGACGGATATAAACATCCATCGGATTTTCCGCAAAGTGGACAAGGAGATTGTTTTGAAACTCTTGTCCAATTCTGTTTTCCAGGGACATAATTATAATCTCCTTTTTCTTGATTTTGGTTTAAAGCATAAATTAAACCACGCTTAGAACCTTTTTCTGTTTGTTTTTTTCCATCAAGAAAACGATAAAGTAAACCAGTAATCTCACCTTTATCATTTCGTTCTGGAAAAACCCATGCTTCATACAAAGGAAAGAACCCAACACCAAGTTGCTGTAATATATCAGCACTTATATTGAGTTCTTGCGAAAGATAATCAAGCATTTTAGGATAGATGTTAGCTTGATATGTTTCAAACAGATTAGAAAAAGATTGCTTAGGCATCAGCTATATTAAAAATCACGGACATTATTAGCTAAAATTGTATCTAACACACTAATTTTTTTATAAGTTTTCCAGGCACGGCCTGTTTCTGAACTTTGCCTATATCCATATACGTCATAGGCTATAAGTTCTTTACCATTATTGCAAACAATTATGCGTATATCACCATATTCATTATGTACAATATCCCCTGCTTTTAATGGTTCATCTTCAGTAAATCCACAATGTTTTTTTAGGGCTTCAACAATTGTGTCCTCTGATATTTCTTTACCTTTAATATTAATTGTTTTAGACATTTTATTTTCTCCATAAATTTGCACACTCATCTTGGGAAATTATTTTACACACTCATCTTGGGAAATTATTTTTCTTTTTCCTATAAATGGTAAATTCATTAATTCTATTAATTCATCTTCGGAAAGCATTATTTACCCTTTAAAAATGGCAGATGGGGCTTACGCTGTATAAGTATTACTGCTCATCTTGCCTGTAATTAATTAAAATTTAATGACCGTTGTTGTACATTCTTCTTTAATTTCAAACCATTGTTCCGGTGTAACTTCAGCTTTACTTTTTGCTTCAGGTGCAATTTTCTGAATAGCATCAGTAAATATACCAGCCCGTTGTTCATCTGGCATTTTAGGCTGGCAATCTTCTATTAGACCAATAAGACTTCTCCACGCTTCGGACTTTGTGCATGTCCCTGCGGGAAGTGTGGTTTCAACACTTTTACCTTTTCTCCCCTTAGTAGTTGTTGTAGGAATTTCAGATTCGGCTTGTCCAGTTTCTTCTTCAGGGTCAGTACCAGCAGCATTACTTTCCACTGGCACACTAGGTTTACCCGTAGTAGGAGCAGAAGCTACTTTAGTTCCACCAAAACCTTTAAGTTGTGTAGCAAAGAGTTTATCCAATTTCTTAATCTCGGTAGCATCCAATGTCTGCATTTGTCGCCCTGGTAGGGCATCATAGGCATCAATCCAGCTAACTTGAAGTTTAATATCACCTTTATATTCATTTTCTTCTACACGGAATTGAAATGGTACTGCTTCATAATTAGCGTCATTTAATTCCTGGAAACTTTGGCCTGACCATCCAAGTGCTTTTTGAAGCTGCTTTGCAGTAAGTGTGGGTTTGCCATTACCACCAAATAGTACTAAGTAAGCTGTAATTTTTTCGTCCTGTTCTGACCAATCCACCCATTCTTGTTCATCAAAGTCGTAAATTTCTAATGCACTTATGTTTGCTACAAATTGTGGAAAGCCACCTGAAGATAATGCAACACCACTATCCACAGCAACGCCCCTAAATGTACCTTTCCTTGAAATCTGTCCCATGACTCTACCCTTTCAAATTTTTATAAACTGAAATTATTTTTTAATCCCTCTTTTTGTTTTTCTTCAATGACAATTTCTAATGTCTCCTTTTTATCTTGTTCTTCTTTAATTAATTCATCGAATTTATCTGCATAAGCGGTTTTTGCTAGTTCTATCTTTACAACATCGTCGTGACATCTTTTCTGTTTTAATCCAGAACCGCACCAGCATGGCTGATTTCTATTTCGATTTGTCATTAGTTACCTCCCTGATGTAAGGTTGCTAGTTCATTTCTTAACTTTTTATTAGCTTGATTTAGTTCAACTATTTCTTTATCTTTTTGCTCAACAATATATTTTTCAGAACGAAGTTGAACGCCCAAATCATTTAATCTAGCCTTAACCTTATCTACAGACACATATTCTGTATCAGCAGCATGATTTCTTTCCTTGAACCAAAAGCATCCTTTACTACATCGCAGGTAAATTTTTTCTGGCATAACTTTTTTAGGAAACATTGGTTTTCTATCTGTACTCATTTTTTATCTCCATTTATTCTTTCTATGTAACCATCAATTTGTTTTTTCATTTTTTCAAGACCCCCTAACATGCGTTTTTTAATTAATTCTTTATTAACAGGGGTTTCTTCTTCATTTATATTAAATTGGCTGACATCACCGTAAAACCATCCTGTAAGAAGTGTTGGTATCCCCCTGTCAACCATCATACCAGTAAATTCATCGTTACTAAAAATAGAATATACATATGTATTAATTTCATCCATTAATTCACTCATCTTCATTGTTTTTTCTCCGGTTTGAATCCTAAAGAACATAATTCATTAGCCAATTCTTGCATTTTAACTTTTGATAAAGAAAAGCAACCCTGTCCGTTATTTTTAAATAACGCTACAGTTTTAAATTGAACTGGCAGCGCAGTAAGACCAAACTTTTCCTTGCTAGATTCTTGAAATTTATCAAGATAAAAACAAAATTGCTCGTTTTCGTTATCTTTTAATATAGTTATGCTAATATTATCCATTATTTTTTACCCCTATAAATACTTAAATCAAGACACCCTTTTTTACATTCGGGACATAAATATCTTATTACTCCATCACTAAATTTAGTAACAATAACCTTTGTTTCACAATATTCGCACACAATAATAAATTTACTTTTGCCTGTTGAATTGTATTTCACGCCTATGATTTTTATACCTCGCATTATTTCCTGTCCTTAAATAAAAATTTCCAAATCGAATCATCTTGTGGGTTCTCAAAAGAGACTACAGGACAATCTGGAGAAATTGTTCTTGATTTTGCTACAAAATAAACTTCACCATCAGTATAAACCCCTCGTTCAGTAGTACCACTGGCTTTTTTCTCCTCTACAGCAAGATTTATATATCCAATTCTAAGAACGTGGTCAGCCCATTCTACTATTTGAGCCACATTAGATGGTTTGCCATCATATAGACGAGGAGCATCTTTAAGGAAATCCTCACCACCTGCATTAGCCACTTTAGTCGGAGAACTTTGAGCAGTAAGAATTACATTTTTACCTAGATGGATAAGATTGTCACAGTCCTGAAGGATTAATCGCATTGCATTATAAAGATGATAGTAACCCTCATTCCAGCCGTACTCTTTAAGATGTTTTACCCGCCTATTTTTAGAAGCAAGGATATTAGCAAATATCCACGGTTCAGCTATTTGTTCTAATCTGGTAATTGTATCTATACATATAGTTCCATAATCCTCAAATATTTCTGGACTCTGTAATGCGTCACGCACATCTTGAAAAGTTTCTACACCCGGAATATATGATAATGGCTCTCCTGTCACGGGATGCTTAATTTTATCAGAACCACCGTACAGGTCGATGAAAACGACATCATTCAAAAGGGAAACTAAAGTTGTTTTTCCAAGTCCTGAATCAGCATAAAGGACTATTCTTTCTCCTTGATTTTTTATATTATAAGTTTCAACTTTAAATTTTTTCTTGGACGTTGGCTTGCTTAGTGGTTTAGGTTTTCTTAAACTTGCTGGTACAACGGGCTTAATCTTTGTTTTTCCCGGCATACCGGGTTCAGTTTGAATTTTATTAGTCATTTTTATTGTTCCTTTCTAAGTGTACCATTTTTAGTAACTTGTAAGCCTATATCACTGGGCAAGCAACTTGTTAACATATATTTACCACTGGGGAGGATACAAAGTATTTCCCAATTTGAAGCATTTTTTTTATCATATACCTTTAAAACCAAGTCCCCACCATCTTCTTCAAGATAAAATTCTAATTCTGGTATTTTTTCATCTTTATTTTCATCATTATTTCTAATCTTTATTTTTATCATTTTCTTTTTTCCTCTCTTTTATTATAAAACCATCGGGAATATTTTTTTCATCAACCTGTAAGTTATTATAACAAATAGGTATGTACGGACAATGAAATGTAGCTTCACAACTTTGGTCATTGTGATACCAGCTATTAGCCTTGTTCATATTACGAGCAGTTTGATAAATATTATAAAGCTCATGTTTAAATTGTTCCATATCAGCTTCGAGGATAGGTATTTCTCTGCGAGCAAAATAAAATTCAGGTCGCTCTGTAATATCCTGAAGCAATCTTGCTCCGAACATTTCAGGAGTTTCTCTAATAGCAAATGTTCCATCTTTTGCACCGGGTTCAATAATTGCAGAGTGCCTATTAACCCTAATATTTGTTATTGGAGGATTAATGCCTTCAGCATAAACTAGCACAACTTTAAATTTTTGTCCACAATATTCACCATTTTCGATAAACTTTTTACTGTCACCCTGTGTCAATTTCTTTGGCCTGATGGTTGGTTTGTGCCACACATCGTAGAGGATGCCACCAAATTTCGTAGCCATATCTTCTGGTGATAATAATTCTTTTAATGCCAGAGGATAAATATTTGATTGACTATTTAATCGCAATCGTTTCCAATAATTAGAATCTCCATCAATAGATTTGGATGTTGATTTATGCTCTCCCACAAGATATACACCCATTCCTGTGATAAGAAGTTTATCTATTTTCCCCACTACTTTTACATTTGGCAATGCCCTATCTGTTTCAGGATTAATCAGGGGAATTTTGAAATTTTCTTCAGCCCACACTACTTTATAATCTTGATTCCCCCAGTACCAGTTATAAGCTGAAAGTGTATAAAGCAGGATGATACGTTCCAGTTCCCATTCTTCTTGCTCTTTATAGTCCGGGACAATTGCATACGCCTGATTAATTTCTCGAATAGCAGCATCCATCATCTTTTTAGGGAGTATGCCTGTCTCTTGGCATAATGGACAATCAGGATTAACATTTCCAGGGTGACAATCAGGACATGGACTTTCGGATATCATTCCCATGATTTCTAAAAGCCGATGCCAATTTGTTCCGACACGCAATGAATCAGTTTTTTTGGTTGGTATTATTCTTAAAATATTTTTAAGATAGCATCTGTACGGACAGGCCTTAAAACAATCTAACCATGTAGCTGATAGCCACCATTCTTTTTGTTTACTCATTTATATATCCCTTTATTCTTTTGTCTATAATGTATTTAAGTCGCCCACACTCAAATTCATCAACATGGATTGCAAAAATGATGTTATTTGGTTTGGCAAATTCCCAATCTTTTTCTCGAAACACACAAACAGTAGTTTGGGGGTGGATGTATGGCCTCAAATAAGAATTTATTGCTTTAAGATTTAAATTTTTGTAGTCTTTGTCTAGAATAGCTTGTACATCTTGTTGAAATTTTTCCATTATTTCTATACTTGCTTTTATTGAATTAATATGCTTTTTAAGATTAAGTACTCTGCTCATAATAATATCCTACCATATTCAAGTCCCTATGTCAAGAGAAATTTGTAACATTTGTAATATTTGTAATATTTATTTGTTAGTTAGGTATATAACAAATTTATTCCTTGTCTTGACGAAAGACTATTCCAAGACAGTTATCGTCATTGCGAAGCTCTACAATATTTATGAACAGGTCTTTTACCCCCGTTCCATCATTGCGGTCGATGACAAAAACTAATTCATTATCCTCATCCCCGATAAGTAATTTTTTAAAATCTTTAATTTTCATATTAACTCCGCAAAATAATATTGTAATTCTTGAACCCCATGAATCACGAAATAAATTCCATTACTTCTACGAACATCATTCATTCGTTTCTGTTGTCCAGCACTTAATCGACCGCCTTTTCCCCGTTTTATTTCTAATTCAAAATGCTGACCAGATGGAAGTAATCCCACAATGTCACCTGCATTTTTTATGCCATAAGAATAGAATCCACTTTCACCCATTTGACCACTACCAACATTATTACGATTGCATAAAATTCCTTTTTTCTTTAGCCATACCATACAATTCTTTAGAACTTTAGCTTCTGGTAAATTTGGCACAGTAACAATAAATAATGGATGTGTGGCAATACTTCCGTCTTTAGTTCCGCTACGTTTCACTTTTTTGCCCTTCCGGATATAGTGAATAGCATCAGCATAATCAGCAAATTTTTGGGCTTTACTTCGTTTTTTCATAAATACACTCTAATCCATCTATATTCAATGTAATTGTATAGCAAATTGGTTTTAGCATCCTCACTCAAATTACCAAAATCCAATTTGCAATATTTAAAAATTTCGCCTAGCACGGTTATATATCTTACACCCAATTTATACTGGCGAGTTAGACTTATAACACTCGTATCTATATCCATTAAAAAGTTCCTTTCACTACTGATTCAACATCAATAGGCATACCTTCAGCCCAATCAGGAATAGTTCGCATAGCTCGTTCTATTTTTGGTCGGGCAAATCTTACTGCGTCTTTTTTAACCATAACTGTAATACTATCGTGAACGTGACAAACTATAGGATTAAATGGTTCTATTAATAAAATTGCTTCTGCGAGAATATCTCTGGATGTTGCTTGCACAATATTTTCCACAATAGAACCTCCCCAAAGTTTGCCCCATTGCCAGGCAATTGTGCCTTTATATCTATCTTTAACAATCCGGCAATGTCTATATCTTAATTCCCGTCCTGATGGCAATCTAATAAAGACTGTTCCATTTTCATTCCAGAAAGTTAATTTAGCATCCTTAATTGGCGGAATACCACTTGCACCGCCTTTTGGATAAATAACAAATTCATGTGGATATTTTATAACCCAACGAAATGCCTTTTCGCAAAATGTCCAAAAATCAATAATTTTTGAATATTTTTTGCGGTAAGTTTTAATAAGATTATCTATAAATTCCCAATCATATTTTCCGCTATCAAATAGTGGACGAAGATTGCTATTTTCACGACAGTTCTGATAAAATCTATTTGTACCCATTCCGTATCCACAACCTAGTATAGCATCTTTTCCAAAACCCCTTCGTATCTCCATCAATTTTTGTATGGGTTCGGGGTCGTCCTTATCAGGTTTATAAACTTTGCTATTAAATAAATCGGATGCAAATTCGGAGTAAACATCTGAACCAGTTGCAAAGGCCTGTAATAAATCATCCTGACCAGCGAACCATGCGAGCTTCCGGGCTTCTATTTGAGATAAATCAGGAGTTATAAATGTGTAACCTTCAGGTGCTTCAATTAAACTGCCCACTTCTTTAATTAACGGGTGGATACCACTTCCTGTACGCCCACGCTTACCAAAATTCTGAACATTTAAACCTTCACCGCCACCCCAACGTCCGGTATGCGCAGAGTAATAGGTAAGCGGTATCCCAAGATAACCATTTCTTGCTTTAGCTTGATTAATGAGATTTTGGATGCGTTTTATATGCAAAGGCCAGGAACTAATAGAAAGACGGGCTTCAGCTAAAAGCCTGATTTCTTCTTTTTGATGTGTCAAAAGAAATTTCATGCCTTCATCGGCTTGGGCTACAGCGAGAATAGAACCATTCTTACCCTGTTTCATCGGAGGATGTTCGCCTTTAGGCAGGGTATCTTCTAAAATATTTTTGAATATATTTGAATTGAGAACTTTAGCTAATGTTTTACGCTTCTTATCAACATACATTAATGCCCATGAAACTTTATTCAGTACAATATCTTTCTCCGCTTCCATTTTTGATTTTAGTTCTTCTGCTTTGCCAAAATTCAACTTAACCTGTGGGTTCAAAAATAAGCCTAATGTGTGCCTTGCAAGTGGAATTTCTATTTCTGGATTTGAAATTAACGGTAGCAAGATTTTAAACAATTTAGTGGTAAGGTCAATATCTGTTCTACAATATTCACTCAATGCTTCTTTCTGTTCGTTTGACATATCTTCGTAATGCAAGCCTTTAAATCGCTGCGTATCACCTTTGGGTGAACTGTATCCAAATGTCTTTGTCAAATCTTTTAATTTATGGGACATCCGGCTATCATAAAATCGAGCAAGGTCAATAGTATCTATAATATATGGAGGAATTATACCAAATTTCTCTTTAAGAATAAGAGCATCGAACTTGGCATTTTGAATAACTACAGTACAATTCTCAAGATTTTTACCATATCTATTTTTCAAGCAGGCAATTGTTAAAGAATTAGGATTTGCAGGATAAAATTTTGGAATAAAATCTGGAGAATAAGCAAGTCCAACACCTGTAAATTCAAATCTATCATCCATGATATATTCCACAGTTGGCATCTTTTTTCCAAGAGAATATTCAGTATCAAAATATGTCTCGAAGTCTAAAGTGAGAATATCAGTAGGCCATCCAATATTTTTTAATATTTCTTGGTATTTTTCCATAGATTATCACCACAAATAAGTATTGTATCTGGTGCGACACTATTACAAACTCTTGTTATTTCCAGCTTTGTGCTATTATAATCTAAAATTACTAGCTCTGCGTAACGGGGCATATTAATAAGTTTATCTAATGCTTCTTGTACTGTCATTTAATCATCCTCCGTTTCTTCTTCGACGATATAAATACACTTGTCAAGTGGAACGTAAATAAGTTCCATACATTCTGGTAAATGCAATTGAAATGTTGGATAGTTTTCTTCCATTATTCTATCGGTTTCCCTGACCTCATTATAAGCCCTTGTTTTTTTAATTTTTTATATTTACGTTCAAATGTTGCAAAATTAATCTTACCATGAGCTAATTGCCATCGAATAGTTTCTTCTTCCCTAGTTACTTGGGGCGGACGTTTTTTATCACCTTTGCCCATCGAGAATTACTCCATCTTCATGAATTTCAATATTTTTATTTTATTTTTGTAATATCTGTTTGGGAGTCGTTCTTTATAATACCCGCAATCTTTGGTATTACAATTTATCCCATTCTTATTATAGGGGCAATTAGTAGGATTTACGAAAAGAAAATCCAACCACTGATTACTATTTTGACAAAATCCAGCCATTATACGGGTATCTTCTTTTTATCGACATCACGACATTTTGCACTACAAAAATGCTTCTTATCTTCAGTTATTATCCATCCATGTTTTTTAGCTAATTGCTCCGCATCAATAGCATTACCTAAAAAATGGTCAATCCATCCGCAAGCATCGCAAACTATTTCATAATAACGGTTACGCATGTTTTAATTACCTCGCTATGGGTAAAAATTGCGTGAGCGTCACGCTCTCGCACCTAGAACAAATTTCATCAGATTGTATATGTCTTAAATAATGACCACTCAAATGAAAACCACAAAAAGGACATTGCCACCAAATTGCTGCACTATCTAATAATAGAATTTCAGATTGCTGGAGTCTTTTTAAGTCGGAAGCATCATTTTGCATTAAATTTAAACCCTTTTCTTGAATTAGCAGTTAGCCCCTTCATTAACTTTCGTCTTGCTGCTTTTCTTTGGACTCTATTTGATTTTTTCTTAGCTGTCATTATTAATTTCTTACTTGGGGCGTGGGTAAAATTTACCACCCTCCCAAATCTTCAAACATTCGCTACAAAGAAATTGACCAGGTTTAGTACGTTTCACTGACGATTCCCAACCGCAAACATGACAAGTATATGGTTCACCCATCTTTTCATGCTTTTGCCAACATCCATTTTTCTTAACTGCCATTTTTACCCCAATTTTTCTGCCCTTTATCATAATATTTCTCGCCTTTGCCTACTGGCATTATTTCGTGGTACGGTGTACCATCCAAAATAATAGCGGCACTAAGAATAGAACGCTGCGGTTGCTCTTTTGCATAAGCAAATGCGTAGGCTTTATCATCTATTCCACAACCTACATCGCAACCGAACCATCTACGCAAAGGATTGGCTGACCAGTTTATTCCGCCCCTGCTATGGTTATGTCCCATGCACACCGACATACCCATCTTATGAGCTAGATTCCAAGCTGGTGTTTTACCACCACCTTTTCCATGTCCGTGACAATAATAAACATTATCTATAATGATTGATTGTACCCAATTCCAATCGGGAGTTTTCCAAAGGTCTGCATAATCCCGGATAAATTTTGCTGGTATATTCACTGATTCCGCTACCCGTTTTGGGCGGGCATCGTGATTACCAATAATCACATCTGCTTTTGGGAATGTTTTGTACCATTTTTGGATAGAAGCTAAAGCTAATAGGTATTCATCATTTGCAGAATGTCCTTCGGGGTTACACAAATGGAAACTGATTGCAGACCAATCAATTAAATCCCCGATAAAAACTATCCTATTACAATCCCATTCTTTATATAAGTCCTTGCAGAATTGTAAATAATTCCTACGTTCTACTGGACAATGTAAATCACCTACAACTAATGCTCTGCTCATAATTAAACCCCCATTATGTACTTTGTTAAATAAACAATTACTTGTTGAGCATCTTCAAAAATATATATTGGTTTATTTTCTCGGACTGCATGATTGTACTCTATAAGCCTGCCACCTTGTAGCTTATCACCTTTTGGAATATAAAACAACGCACCTTCACAGTTGTCTATAATAGCACAATCCACATTAAGAATATCGTCTATATCAAGATAACCTTTTTTATAAGCTATGCTTACAAATTGTTCAGATTGACCACCTGGAACATACACATCAATAGAAGGGAGTTCGTCTTTAATTCGTTCAGCAATTTCGACTGCTATTTTACAATTTTCAGCCTGTTCTGTATTTGTTGCTGCTTCACCAGCAGCCCCTCTAATTTTATGAGATAAATAAAACTGCATTTTAATCATCCTCTCTTTTAACTAAACCAGTTCCTTTACAATATGGACACTCGCAACGAGGTAGATAGTTATCATTATCTGCTATTGTACCTGTGCCTTTGCAAACTGTACACATAGTAAGCAATGATTCTTCACCTTTAGTTGGATATATTGCTGGTATATCTGCTAATTCTTTAGGTAAAATACCTGCTTTAATCCTTGATTTGGTAGCCAGATAAACTACTGCGTTCCAAGCTAATGCCCGGTCGTGACTTTCATCAGTTAATCCCATTTTCTCTTGCTGAATATGACGTTCTAATGAATTGATAAGTTCACTCAAAGGTATTCCCGCTTCCCAGTTCCTATCACCATGAAGTGCTGCACCTTCTTCAAAATGCTTGGATATTTCCAAATAAGCATCAGGTGGAAATAGAACAGGAGTGCCTTTGCCTTCTGAACTTTGTTTATCTGCACCTGTGCTAAATGTCCGTTTAGTACCTTCTTCTTTTTTAATAGGCATTTGTTAGTTCCTTTTTAAATTTCTTTTTGTTTCTCCACTAATATCATCTGTAACATCTTTTCCATTGCAGAAATATCGAACTTCGATTTGTTTACCTACTGATTTACAAAGCCTAGATTGGGCAAAAGCATAATTACCATTCCCATCAGTTACCATAAGGTCACACGCTTCATCCCAGCTATCCCCATGTTTATTAACTGCTAAACCAGTAGCTATAACTGTTATGTTGCTTTTCATATTTATTGGTACATGCATTTCAAATTCATCACCATAAATAGCAAAGCCATACGAACTATCAACTATTTCAATTTTCTCACCTATTTTAAACGTCATTTTTTTATCCTTTCAAAATTAAAATCAATAATTTAAAATAACAGGAGCAATCAATTACCACAAACTCTTTTATAAAATTATGATATATGTGTAGTTGTGTAATGTTTTTTGCTCCCATCATTCGGCATCATTGCCATCAGCACACAGTCTACCATATTTAAGTCCCAATGTCAAGTAAAAAATAAAATTTATTTTCCGTTTACAGCATCAAAAACGCAATCATCATATAAATCTCTTAATATGTCAATACAATAATTCCGGTCTGATTCATTCAAAAAACTTGCTATAGTTTCTCCACTTAGATTTTTTATGTGATATTTCATTTTTAATATTCCCCATCATTAAAATTTTCTTCTGCGTCATCAGCATTAATAGTGATTTCATCCCGAATCATATCTGAAAGAATCTCCGAACCATCCATACCTTCAACTATATCAAGTGCATCATCAGCATCCCTAGCATCAACGGTTACTGTGCCAGCGACAGAAACGCCTACAAAAACTTTGTAATTCTTTTTCATCTTATCCCTCTTTTAATATAAACTATTTGTTTTCTCTTTATTTACAATCCGTCTTTTGCTTTCACGAATTTTATCTAATATTTTTTCAGCCAATTTTTCTGCCCCGTTAATATGTTCAGCAGCTATGAACATTTCAGCAAAATGTTTGGCTTTGCCATTTATATCCACCGTTATCCCCAACTTCTTTTTGTTTTTACTACCCGGTGGCCTGCCCGCTCCCATTATATTCTCCAATCGTCCTTTTTTAAAAATATTTTATTATAGCTGTAAGCCGGGATGAGAAGTCCCGGCTCACATTCGGAGGGGGTAATGAAAAACTTATTTCTTTTTCTTTGCCAGCCTTATCTTGTTTAACTGGAAAATTCTTTTGTAGAAGGCGATGGGATTGTTTTCATAGTCATATAAATAATCGACACATTGGAAATCCTTAACTATTTTCTTAGCAGGGCAAAGATTACAGCCTGCACCCCTTATTTCTTTGTAGGGGTTACGCTTACGGGCATATTCACAGAAAAAACAGTCATGTTCTATATTGTTACACGCAAGTCCGTGATTGGAAAGCCATTCATTTTTTAATTCGATTACACTCCACGTCTTTCCAGCTTTAATCGCAGCCCTAACTTGTCGGGCTATCCACTTCCACATTTTCAGGCACAAGACCCACGTTTCATCTAATGTTAATCGCTTCATTTTAATTTCCTTTCAATAAAACTCTTACAGGATACTCGGCACATCGACACGCATTTCGGTCTGATATTTTACCGGGTATCCAGTAAAAATTCTAGTTCCCTGCCCATTCTGTTTTATATTCAGCCTCAATAGTGCCATCTATCGTCTTACATACATCAGATAAATAACTAACATCGTGTTCGATTTGTTCACCATTTGCTGTAGTTAAAACAACTCGCCAACTATCAATTACAATTCCGGGATTTTGTTCTGCTGCTTCGTCAAGTATTTGCTGCTCTGTCTGTCCGTCTGGATTGTTCGCTGTTACATTACCATAGCCGTCTTTTTCTGCTACATCTGAATCATGGTCTACACTCATGCTTTGTCCTCCCTATTAAATTATCAATTTTAGTTTACTATTGTAATATACCATATTTAAAAGGCTATGTCAAGTAAAATATCATCTTTTTCCCAAATACTTTGTACTATCAAATCATCAAAATTAGGATTCAATTTTTTATCTAATTCTTCTGGTTTAATAAATAGAATCTGTTTTTCACCTATTGCTGTTATTTCTACGTCCGCTAATTCCACGATTTTATAGCCCAGTTCTCCAAGTTCCGATAATTCTTCATCTGTAAACCAGCCCTTCAACTGTTCCATACTCTTAAACCCGCAGAACTCATAATTTTTTGTATTACGTCCTATTCCAACATCCCCATAAGGATTAGGGTGCGTACGTGGATTAGCATGTTTATCGTACATAGCATCTAAAAAATCATTCGTACCTTCTAAACCTTTGTAGCATCCTCGCCCTGTGTCCTCATGTTCTATTCTAAAAACAGTACCAATCATTTTACTGCTTCCCGAATAATTCCCTGTTCGATTAAAGCTGTTGCCGTTCTACCAAACCACCCTTGTAAACTCCACGCTTGTCCAGTATCTACCAAATGTTGCCATGCTTCTATTTGCTGTTCCTCTGTTGCATTTTCACCTTCACAAAAACCTTCTGCTATTGCAACTGCTGTATAATTATCCATTTTTACCCCCTTTTTCAATTTTTACTTGACACCACACCCAATTTAAGCCCTTAAAAAAATATTTAAGTATTAAACCTTAGCTGCTTTTTGTTTTTTATAGACTGAAACATATACTTGAAATTGCCCCACGCCTGTTATTGCATACCCCAAACCTTTTTTAATCCTGGCAATAAATTCAGTCCGTGTCAATGCTGCTTCTCCGGGCGTACCAAACCCTGAATTATCTACAAATAAATCTTCTACAAACTCATATCCTTTTGGTTTGTAATCCTCATCTTCACTAACATTTGGTATAAACTCCGGTATATCCTCTTGCTTATCTGTTTTTGCAATACATAATCGTTTCATTTTAATCACCCCCTATTTTAATTTAAAGTATTTTGTCCGTTTACAATTACCACAATTCACCAGCGATATAATATGCGTAAACCTTTTGGTTTTACATCCACACGCTACCAAATCACCACTTCCTGCACTTTTCAAATGTAATGTTTTATATCTTTTATCTGCAAACATTTTTTAATACCCCCTTAAATACTTTTCACTTTGTAATCGTATAAGCAATAACTGGGCGAACTGAACCGCTTGCGGCAATCGTCTGTTTGGTGTGCCTCTATCATGTGAGCGCCTGTCACCTGTACGCTGTTCATAAGTGTCCCATTGTTTTATAATTGCCTCTGCTCGTTCTTTTAACTCGTTCATCATTACCCCCCGCAATTTAAAACCCTCACAGGATACCAGTCGATTAAACTGGTATCCAATGAAAGTTTTAATCCCCCAATCAAAGCATAGCAATATAGATTAGTAATGTCAAAAACATCATTCTTTTAAATTCCTTGTCAAACATAATATCCTCCATAATTTAATCAAATGCTTGGAATTTGCCAGCATTTATTTCTCGAATTGCTTTAATACCACTATCAGCTAAAATAGATGTCAAACCTGCATAGGATAGTCTAGTTTTATCTTTATTACCACATAATGGAGTTAAAAATATTTCTCGTTGAGCTTCCATAAGTTTGTCCCAATCTTTACCAACTATTTCACTCCATACTGCTATAAATTTTTCTGTTCCCATTTTAAAACCCCCTATTTAATTATCAATTTGACTTAACTATAATAAGCATAACATATAGACAAGGGTATGTCAAGTATATTTTGTAATATTTGTAACATTTGTAATATATGCTGTGAATATCATAGGCATATATAACCAATTTATAGCCATTTATTGTATGATTATGGCCTATGCCTATGATATTGCCTATACAAGAATTTTATATAAACTCTTTAACTACAAGTATTTATGATTATATTACCTATGACTATACAGTTGTTTAAAGTATATATAGAGTATTATATTAATAATAGTACCATAGGATAATGGCTGTAATGTTCGGGACTATATCCAGCAAGGTATATATCTATTATATATAGGGTAGTGTGAACATGCATGGTCATATCCAAATAATCGCTTAGTTTATATGGTTATTAGGCTTATATCAATTCCGTGTATAGGCAATGGATAGCCAAATCATAGGCAGTCCTCGTTTATAGCCTGATAATGCCTGTCGATTGCCTATGCGTGCCTATGATAATTTGCGATAATGTTACAAGTGTTACAATTTGGCTGCTGATGTCGAGGAATGTTAGTCCGATAACTGGGATGGGGGGTACTACCCTTTGAAATAGCATTTGGGGAGGGCGACTATCGCCTTTTTCGGAAAAAATTTATGAACCCAATTTCAAGATATTACACATTTTACAGATGTTACAATGTACACGCTATCGACATATAGCCAGGATGTGTCGAAAGATGGGAATCTACGTATATGTAGTCAAACGCCGGGGAAAGTCCATATATACGTAGTAAAAAAATATATAAAAAATATGAGATTTCTCTTGACTTCGATGCGGAAATGTGGTATAATAGTGGTATGTCAAGGAAGGAAAAAGAATACTCACCAACAATCAGATGTATAGGTCGTTGGTTAAGAATAAATATATGGCGAGGGGCTTAGATGTACAAGACACACATACTGTTGTCGGTCACTAAGCTCTACGCCGTCAAAGGATGATATATGTGGTGTTGGTTTAAAACATGACATAGAAAACGTAGGATTAAAAAATTTCGTTTGCAGAACTACCCAGTGTGTATAAAGTTCAATATGGTGTTGGTACGAAATTTATCTACCCATAAATATGGGGGTTGGTACATTTCAATTGAAAATGGAATAGAAAATTGGGGTGAAGCAGTAATTAATATGTTAAAAGGCGAAGCATGGATTGGATAGCTGGAATAATTGAACTCACAGCAATATGGACTATTGGAAATAAAAATAAAAAAGCATTTCTATTATTTATTATTGGAAATATAATTTGGAGCTACATAGCCATTAAAACAGAACTATATGGTTTGTTGCTGGTGACTTCTCCAGCGATTATTTTAAATATGCGAAATTATTATAAATGGCAAGGCAACGAAAACCAAAAAAAGACGAACTGATAGCGGTAATTTGGGAAGATGCTAATCAGACTGCAAGTTGGTTATCTGAACAGGATGCAGCGACATTTGATTTGGCAGAAGCAAAGAGTGTGGGATTCTTTTTGAATGAAGATAAAAAAGCGATTCGCATAAGTGGAAGTTTGTCAGGCAAAGACAGAGACGTGTTAGTTATTCCTCGTAGGTGGATAAAACGAATTAAATTTTTAAAGATGGGTAAATAACCATGACTAATGAAAAAATGGCAAGAGTTCGCAAAAATACACGCATGAAAGAGTGGCGTGAGGAAAATAAAGCGCATTGTAAGGCTGTGTCTAAATCATATTACGAGAGCAATAAAAAAGAAAGAAATGAATATAGTAAGAAATATTATCAAAAACACAAAGAAAAATATAAAAGATTAGCTAAAATTTATAGCATAGAGTACAATCTTAAAAGTAATTACAACCTCACTCTTGAACAATATGATAAGATGTTTGAAGAACAGAACGGAAATTGTGCCATTTGTGGTCTGCCCCAATTGATGAAACGACTTGCAGTTGACCACGACCATGAGACAGGAGAAGTTAGGGGTCTGTTATGTGCCTGTTGTAATATGCAACTTGGTATATTGGAAGATAAAGAATTTTGTAAAAAAGCATTGGGGTATTTAGATGGATTCTCAGAAATTACAAAGACTAAAAAAGCTCTATGATAAATTTACTGTAAAGGATTTGCCATTTGATGATTTCGTTAAAGCATTTACTAAACTTTCAGCACCAGTATCACAGCAAGAGATATTAGATTTACAGATGGAAAAAGCCGAGGCAGATTCACATAGAATATACACACAAAACAAGGGTTTGATTTTACCCAGTAATTTAAATTAAGATGAAGTTATTTGCAATAATTGTTATGTTATATTGCAGTTTAAGAATATTTTTTATTGTGAAAAAAATTAAGGGAATAAAAAATGGAAGTATATCTAACTGATAATAGCGGGAATAGAGTTCCTCCTCATCCTGGTGCGGCGAATCCAGTAGCCGTTAGCGGGCAGACAAAAGCTACAGGCACAGCAGGGGACGATTTAACACTTACAGTTGTAGCAGGAGCTATTTATGCTCTTACTGGCATTGGCACAGCAGTATTGGTTAGTATAACTGGTGTTACAAGTACCGCAGCAAATATTGAATGGGTTGCTCCCGCTAATGTAACTATTCTTATTAAGATTCCGATTGGAAGCACTACATTGTACTTTGAAGGCGACACTGGCACTAAAAACGTGTATATCCGAAGATTAGCATGATAAAATCTATGTTAAGAATATTGTGTTTTGTAACAATTTTTTGTGCGGCTCAAATATTGCCTATCATTAATTTTTATGAACCAAATCAGAATGTATATGTAACACGGATACAATCTAATAAAAGTGGGTTACAAAGAACCATGCAGGAATCTATTCAGAAAGTTATCCCTGCATGTGTGTTCGTAGAAGTAAGAGGACAATATGACGATTATTATCAACCTATAAAATGGTTCGGTAGTGGTGTAATAGTTTCAGAAAATGGAATAATTATTACTGCGGGGCATATAGTAGAAAATGCAGTAGATATAAGAGTGACACTAAATGATGGCGGGGAATACAAGGCAATTGATTTTGAATATGAGAGTACTACCGATTTGGGCATAATTAAAATTGATGCCAATGATTTATCTATAGTATCTATTGGTAGGATAGATAATAAAGTTTTAGGGGGTTTGGTGTTTACAGTCGGTAGCCCATTTGGAAAAATGTTTTTTAATACTGTAACTGTAGGAGTTATATCAGGATTAAAAAGAGATATTCCATTTTTCGGAGAAAAGTTAATATTACAAATTGATGCTGCTACTGCTCCTGGAAAATCTGGTGGTGGTGTATTTGATTTTCGTGGAAATCTCATAGGGATTATGGTCGGCATAAAGAGGGGATATGAGGATATAAATTTATGTATTCCTGTTAATGTAATAGAGCATGTACTAGATAAATATTGTGCTAAAGAAAATCTTGAGAATGTTAAGTGAAAAACAAATAGTTTCGGAATTAGTAGATATACAAAAAGTAATAGCTAAAGATTATATTTGTGGTGAACTTAGTCTAAGAGAAGCATTAGATAATCTTAGAATTATGATACAATATGTAGCTTTAGATAATGAAAGTTTGCGAAGGGAACTGGAAAGTGCCAAAGGGAAAAAATAAAAATATTAGTTTGAAAGCAGCAAAACGAAAAGCTGGAAAACTGTTGACCGATGCCATAAATGAAATCGCATTAGAAGAAACAGAGTTGATAAGGGATAAAGATGGTGAAGATAAACTGATTAGTAAAGTACGAGCACTCGCTCACCAAATATGGAAATCAGCTTTGGGTTATGTAAAGATAACTCTTGATGGAGTGACAGCAGAAGAAATTATTTTTCCTCCCAGTCTTGCCCATCAGAATATACTCTTAGACCGAATGATAGGAAAAGTTTCTGATGATAAGTCTACGAAAAAAGATGAAAAAGGCAAACTTGCTGACCGTATAAGTGATGAAACTGTTAAAAGAATAAATAAACTATAATGGATAGCAGGCACATTAGGCTAGAAAAGATAGAAAGGCAGGTATTAAAATGATAGTAAAAATAGTTAGTGAAAATTGTGTTAGGCATACAGATTGTATTAGTGCAATTATTGTGCCTGAAATAGAAGAAGATGGAGCACCCTGGCAACAACGTAGTATCATTTATCTTTTTGAAAACGGCGTAGATTTTACGTTCCCATTAAGTAAGGGAGATAAAATATTTTATTTGAACAATGAAGGCAGAACAATTGACAAAAACGTTAGCATGTGTTGTAATGTATCGAAAGCAGATTGAGTTAAATTTCTAGTCTAATGTGTTAAATATAAATGGATAGCATAGTTAATATTCCTGTTCTTTCTGAACCGTTCCCGAATATACCGGAAGTGTGGAAAGACCCCAAGACTGGTATTTTAATACCTAAAAAACCACTGGCGAATATCGAATGGAGAGAAAGATTGATACGCAAAGCAGAAAATGATGTCGGACTACAGAAAGAATTAATGGCAGCGTGCGCAGAATCAATTTTATTTTATATTAATGCCTTTGTATGGACGTTCCATGCTAAAGATATTGATGATAAGACTTTTGCGGAAGTTCCTGCTATACAGGCACACAATCCTATGATTACTTGGGAAATTCAGGATGAATTAATTACTGCATTAGAATATGCAATTTTAACCGGCGAGGATGTTTTAATAGCTAAGTCCCGACAAATGGGAGCAAGTTGGATTTGTATAACAGTGTTTGATAAATTCTTCTTGTTTCGACCTGATAGTATTCTTATGGAATTTTCTAGGGTTGAAGATTATGTGGATAAGGATGGTGAACCTAAGTGCCTCTTTTGGAAACATGATTATATCCATCAATGGCTTCCAGAGTGGATGTGTCCACCTGGTGTTATAGGAAAGAGAGCACCAAATAGGCGAAAATTAAGAATTGATAATATTTTAAATGGTAGTAAGATTACAGGAGAATCGACTACAAAACATGCTGCTAGTGGCGCTAATGCTCTTGCACTTCTTCTTGATGAATTTTCTAAAGTTGATAATGGCGCAGCTATACGCTCGGCAACTGCTGATGTAGCTCCTTGCCGTATTGTGAACTCTACTCCTGCTGGCGCAGGAACAGAATATAGTAGATGGAAAAATTCAGGACAAATTAAAGTTTTTGTTTTGCCTTATTGGGAACATCCTATAAAGGGTGCACATCGTTATGTTCATAAGAATGAAGCAACAGAGAAATATGAAATTAGGTCACCGTGGTTTGATGGTCAATGTGAAAGACGTAGCAAACGTGAAATTGCACAAGAAATTTTAATGCAAGATATTGAATCAGGAAATACATTTTTTAATATTGAAAACATAGACAAACATATTGTAAAATATGGTAAGAAACCCTTATCAAAATGGGATATTAATTTAAAAGAAGAAATTCCAAATAGTAAAATATCAAATTTAATTCGCCAAAGAGATAAAAAATGTTTTACCATAAAGAAGAACAACAAAGGAAAATTATCTATATGGACTAAACTTATTGATGGCAGACCCGACCAAACTAAGACTTATGTTTTTGGTATTGATTTGAGTAAGGGGCAAGGAGCAAGTGCCTCTGTGGTTTCAATAAAATGTAAACAGACAGGACAAAAAATTGGAGAGTGGTACGATAATAATACACCACCGTATGAAATGGCAAGAGTAATTGTTGCATTGGCGTTGTGGTGTGGTGGAAGAAATCCTCATAGATTGCCGTCTTTGAAATGGGAAATGAACGGGCCAGGATGGGATTTTGGGAGATTGATAGTAAAGAAATTTTATTATCCATATTATTACAGACAAAAAACTAGCGGTGAAATTAATACTAAGGATACCAAAAAATATGGGTGGCACTCTGGTACTACGGCTAAATATGAATTAATGTCACTTTATAACAGGATATTAGCTCATGGAGGTTATTATAATCCATGTATTGAGGCTTTAGAGGAAGCAAAATTATATGTTGAGTATGAGGGTAATCGCATATTGCCAGCAAGTTTGATAGGCAACAAAGAAGATATTAATAGCAAAGCTCATGGTGATAGAGTTATTGCTGATGCTTTAACTTTAGATGAAAAAGATTTAAAAGTACTAGTTACTAAAAGGGGCAAAGCTCCAAAAAGAAGTTTTGGTCACAGATATGAAGAATTTATGCGAAAAAAACAAAAGAACAAAAGTCCAAAAAGAAGTTTTCAAAAACAGTATAATTTTAGTTGTTAATAAGAGATTTAATTATGCCAAATGAATATGTTACTCCTTCTAAAATTCAAGCTGCTGTGCTAAGTGGTTTTAAAAGATTAGATACTTATAGAAAAGCTAGAGCGATGTTTATAAAATCGTATGCCGGGTATTATGGAAAAGAAAAAGGGCTTACTGGCGACCAACCAATTAATCTAATTTTTACAGCGATTCGTTCTCTTGTACCAAATATCGTAATGCAAAATGGGCTTAATAAAGTTGTAACTAATATTGTCCAATATAAACCTTATGCAGAACTATTGGGTTTAGGATTGGATAATTTACAGAGGGAATTAAAATTAAAAAAGATTTTACGTGGTTGGATTGTTGATGCGATTTTTGGTTTTGGAATTACAGATACAGGACTTGCTGCTAGTGATGGTTTGATTCATTATGAAAATATTAGTGTTGACCCAGGACAGATTTTTACGGAATTAGTAAGTCTTGATGATTTTACATTTGACCCGACTTGTAATAGCTTTGAAGAAGCAGCATTTATGGGTAGGCGTATTCGTATTCCACGCCAAGTTCTTTTAGATGATGATGAATGTGATTCTGATTTGGTTAATAGGTTATCTGATTCTGCTGCTAATATCTTAAATAACAAAAAAGTTTCTCAATTAACACAACAAAAATTACAAAATCAAGAAATGCAGGAATTACAACAGTATGTTGATGTAGTTAAATTATGGATTCCGAAAGCTAATGCTTCAATTATTATTCCTGACCCGTATCAAACGACTTTTGAAAAGTACATTAAGATTACAGATTATTACGGGCCAAAAGAAGGCCCATATACTTTTTTGTCTTTGACACCACCTGTTCCTGATAATCCATTGCCTATTGCTCCTGTGAGCATTTGGTATGATTTACATAATATGGCAAATGAAATATTTAAAACAGGCGCAGAGCAAGCACTAGCCCAAAAGAATGTAATATTTTATAGACCTGCGCAAGCGGATGAAATGCAAGAAGCAATCGAAGCGGGTAATATGGATTGTATTGCATCAGAAAATCCAGATGGTTTTAAAAGCGTGTCTTTTGGCGGGCAATCACCAGAAAATGAATTTATGATAAAGCATTTACATACTTGGTTTAATTATGTATCTGGTAATCCTGACCAAATGGCGGGAGCACAATCACCGGGTAAAAAGCAGGGGAAACAGACAGCTACTTTATCGCAGATTCTTCAATCAAATGCTAATATAGTAATTGAAGATTATAGAAATGTGATTTATGATGCTACTGCTGAAATAAGCGCAAAGCAAGCATGGTACTTACATACAGACCCATTAATAGATGTGCCGTTAATTCAGCGAAGAACGGGTCAGGAAGATGCGCAAGTAAGACTCACCCCTGAACAGCGTGATGGAGATTTTATAGAGTATTCATTTAGGATTGTAGCTAAATCAATGTCACGATTAGACCCGCAGATTAGAGCGAAACGAATTATGGAATTTGCTACTAATGTAATTCCTGCGGCAGTTGTAGCAGGACAGTCAATGATGGCACTTGGACAGCAATTTAATATACAAAAGTTCCTTACACAGATGGGAGAAGAACTTGAAATAGGTGAATGGGTCGGAGAGTTATTTAATGACCCTGATTTTGAAAAGAAATTGGCTATACACATGATGCTTGGGCCACAAAATGCGGGTAAAGGAGAGATAATTACACCGCAAGCGGTTAGTCAAAATGGTGGATTTCCATTGCAAAAAAATATAGCATCCCAGGAAACTGAAAACAATAAACAGTCACAACAAACCGCTGCTACCGCACAATCACAAAATTTTGGATTATAAAAATGGGGAAAAAATAATGCCAATAGATAAAAAGAAATATAAACAGGAATTTAAACGGCAAAAGGCGAAAGGTAAAAAATTTGGTGAAGCTGATAAAGTAGCCATGAAACATGCTGCGTTGCCCTATAAAACTGAAACTAAAACTAAGGTTAAAGAAGATATATCACCACGGGAAAAACTTAGGCGGAGTATTTTAAAGGCGCAAGAAAGTGTAAAATCAAAACCAAAATTGAAACCAAAATCTGAATTAAAAAATTATAATAGTAAATCAAGTTTGCTTAAAAGAGCAGCTAAAAAACTTAAAAGTATTTTTTCCAAAAAGAAAAAGAAAAAATTAAAAACTAAAAGAACAACACGGATAGAGCAACAACTTAAAAAAGCTGGGGTTAGTAAAAAACAAATTTCTAAACTTCAGGGTAAAAAGAAATGATTGAACATAGTTGTGAAAATTGCGGGTATTCGTGGAAAACAAATTCCAAATCTGCATATTGCCCGGCATGTAATTATTTAGATGAAATTGAGGATAAAGAAGATGCCAGTACATAATTTTGTTTGCGATAATTGTAACATAACAATCAGTGATACCAACACAAAAAAAATACATTGGTGTCCCTGGTGTAGTGGAGATATGCGATGGGATTTGAGAGTGGCTATTCATGGCAACTATAAAACGCCAATACACTCTGATAGCCTCGCAATTACTCCAAGTCAAATAGCAGAACATAAAAAACTTTTTCCAAATATAGAATTGGACGGCGATTGTAGACCAATATTTAATAAGTTTGTAGACCATGAAAATTATTTAAAAGCAACTGGTTTTGTAAAAGCCACTAAAAAGACAAAAGTTAAAGGCGTAAGAATTGCATAGTAACTTACCCCGATATTTGTTATATCGGCAACTTATTATAAAAGGAAATTAAAAATGGCAGAACAAAATGAAACACAAGAAAGTATTGAAGAAGATTTATTAGAAAAAACGACTGCAAGAATTGAAGCATTGGGAATTAGCTCTGATGATTCTTTGGCAGAAGAAACTGATGAAACAGAAGATTCTACCTCTGAAACTGAAACTGAAACCGAATCCAAAGATAAGGATGGGGATACAGAAACAGAACAGACAGAAGAAACTGATGAAACAGAAGATTCTACCCTTGAAGATGAAACAGAAGATTCTACCTCTGAAACTGAAACTGAAACCGAATCCAAAGATAAGGATGGGGATACAGAAACAGAACAGACAGAATCAAAAATTGAATTACCCGATGCCTATTATCGAGCAGCAGTACATAGGGGATGGAAGCCTGAAGAAATTAAAGAATTTTTTGGAGCTTCTCCCGAATTAGCGAAAAGGACATTTGCTAATATTTATGAGGGCGTAAATCAATCATCTAAAGAATTTGCTGATTTGGGAAGATTAAAACTGGAACAACAAAGGCAACCTGAAAAAATAAAAGAGTCACCAGATACATCATCTAAAGGTGTGGATGTCGATAAGTTGAGAGAAACTTATGGCAAAGAAGAACCCCTTGTTGATGTTATTGTTGAAATGCAAAAGCAGAATAAGTTGCTAGTTGAACAGAACGAGAAACAAACATCGCAACAGCAAACACGAGTTTCAGATAAAGAACTCAAAGTTCTTGGTGAACAAATTGATGGTTTCTTTGCTGATGATGATTTAAAATTGTACGAAGATTTCTATGGGCCAGGCAAGAATGCAACGGGTGGAATGACACAACCTAATGAACTTACCCCTGGGAATAGAGCGAATCGTGCGGCATTGCTCGAATTGGGCGACCAGCTTATTGCGGGTACTGCCTTACAAGGACGAGAAATTAGTGTTTCCGAAGCTCTTAATTTAGCACATTTGAGTATTACAGCACCAATTAAAGAGCAAAAAATTCGGGAAGATATTATGTCTAAAGTTGTTAAACGAAGTAAGTCGATTACATTAAAGGGTAAAGGTAAAAAAACAGTTGAAGCAGACAAACCTTTAAGTGGAACAGCTTTAGAAAGTAAAACTGCGAGAGCTATTAAAAAATTATTACGCAGATAAAAGGAAAATATTGTATAAGCAAAAGGAGATTTTATTATGAGTGTTAAAGCTAGTGAATTGGCAGATTTTCTTGCTTCTACGTTGAGCGATTATCCCAAGAATGTTTTTGAAGTTGAGTGGGATAATCAATCTTATGAAGCATGTAGAATTTTTCAAAAAGAACGTATGATAATTGATGGTGGTACAGATATTAAACGTAAAGTACAACTTGATGCGTCTGGCGCGGCCCACTATCGTAGGTACTATGATACAGATAATCCCACAGTCGTTGATACAATGAAAACCATTACCGTACCCTGGAAACGGCTTTCAACTGATTATTCATGGGATGATTTAGAATTATTGCAGAATATTAAAAGTTCTGTAAAGGGCTATTTAAAAATAATGACAGAAAAAAGAACCGCTGCTCTGCACAGTCTTGCAAATTTGATTGAGGATAGGTTCTGGAAAACCCCAACAAATTCCGACACCGATGATTTATTTCCTTATGGTGTGCCCTATTATATTAATATGTTAAACGCAGATGCTACTGCTGCTGGTTTTAGTGGGCAGACAATTCGGTATCAGGATGGTACAACTGGTACTAACTGTGCTGGAATAGATGCTGCCAACGAAGCTAAGTGGAGAAATTACGCATTTACATATTCTGCAATTGATAATGCACTATTAAAGAAATTGCGTGTAGCATTTATTAATACTAATTTTAAAGCACCATTATTCATTAATGACCCTGCTGAAGTGCGGCGTGGCGCAAAACGCTGGTACACCGATTTTGATAATACTGCTGCATTGCAGGATTTAGTGGATGCAAAGGACGATAATCATCGTGGTAAAGATGTATTAGGCAATATTAGAATGGACGATGGCGGATTAGTGTTTGTTAATAGGCATCCAGTTGTGCCAATAGCGGAATTAAATGGTGTCACTGATGTAGTAACAAGTGATGTAACTTCTCCAATTTATTTTGTAGATTTTGAGAAGTTTATTCCTGTGGTACATGATGGTTATTGGATGGAAGAAAGTGAACCTATGGTTGATAGGGGTCAACATACCACGTTTACTATATTTATTGATGGCGCACATAATATTTTGTGCAATAGTAAACGAACTGCTGGTTTCGTTGGGCACAAAGCCATAACAAGTTAAAAAATTTAATCTAAAGGAGATTTAAAAATGGCTAAAGGAAAAGCAAAAGTTGTTCATCTCCATCGAGCGGGTCTTGTTGGATATGAAAATGCTCCAGATTGGAGTTTTATTTATGATACATCTACTGTAATAGATGAAAGATTTACTATTGGTGATAGAGTCGTTCTTCCCGATGGTCGAGAATTTCGCTATGGGAAATCCAGTGGGGTATGCGCATCCGGGTTTGCTTGTGATTTTGTAGCAACTGGTTTTCAAAGCTACTCTACACCGTCTGTAGCTGCGGCTGTTGGGGATACAAAAGTTGTAGTAACTGCTGGTACTCATGTTGCATTAGCTAAAGATGCACTTCGTGGCGGTTATTTTGTATCGTGGCCTGCTGCTTTAAAAGACCAATTCAGGGGAATTATAGGTAATGATGCTGCTGATGCCAATGCGGTATTTACAATCTATCTTGATGGGCCTTTAACTTACGCACTTGTAGCTGCATCTACTGGTCTTGAAGTATATGAGAACCCGTATGCAAGTTTGTCAAGTGCAAGTGCAAATGCTTCACTCGGTAAAGCTGGTGTTCCAGCAACATATATTAGTGGTACTGGTATATTTTTCTGGGTTCAGACATTAGGCATGGGCTGGTTAGCTCCCCAAAGTGATGTTACTGGTCGACAAGTTGGTGCTTATTATCGCCATGATGGAAGTTTACAGGGCACAGATACAGCTCTTGGTGCAACGGTAGCTGCGAATAATTCTTCACAGTATGCTGGACACCGTGTAATAGGTAGTTACTCTGGTAACGGCCCATTATTTATGCTAAAATAAATTAATTTATATTTTGGAGAATGAAAATGATGAAACTAAATCATGCGAAAGCAATAGTGCAAGAGCCAAAATATTTAGAGGCTCTTAAAACAATTGCTGAAGCTAAAGCTGAAACTGTTGAAGAAGATTTAAGGGACGAAGCTGAAGCAGTCGATGAAGCAGTCGATGAAGCAGTCGATGAAGCAGTCGATGAAGCAGTTGAAGAAGCAGTTGAAGAAGCTGAAGCTGAATAGTTTGTATTGTTAAGCCTGACTCGTGCTCTTTTCAGTAAGGGCACGATAGGGCTTTTATTGAAACTCTTACTGAAAGGAAAAAATTATGAAGCGTTTTAAATTAGATTTAACTGAATATGAAGTAACCTACAATGCACCTGTTATTATAGATGGTGAAGTAGTGATTGAAGATGGTAAGCAAAAAATGGAATCAAAAACAGAAGTTTATCCATTGAAAGAAAATATTAGTAATTGGCTTAGAACAATGGGACTTTTTAGAACAGGTGAAGAAATTACTGAAGCAATTATTTTAGCACAACAAGTGCGAGAAACAACGGAAACTGAATTAGTTCTTGATGATAAAGAAGCAGAAATACTTAAAAAAACAGTAAATCGTTTCCTTGATTTAACAATGCAAGGTAGGGCTAATATTGGCGGGCAAACCCACGAAGAAGCTATTGTAAGAATATTTAGTATGCAAGAGGTAAAATAAAATGGCAGAATCAGCAGAATTTATTATTAGTCCAGATTGTTTTACATTTTTAATAAATACTCCTGGTGATATAAAAATTGAAATAAAGAAAGCAGTTTAATTATGGCCGAACCTAATTCAAAATATGTTATAAAAGATTTATTAGTTAGAATTGCTGTTGAAATGGGAATTGCTTATTATGGGTCAGCAGGTGATGAAAAGGCACAAGTTCCTATAGACGCTCACGATTTTAATCTTTGTAAACAAATTGTGACTGATGGAATCAAGAAATTTATTGCAGATGGGCCTACTCATGGATGGCGATGGATGCGAAGAATCTTATCTATTACTTTTACAGCAACTAGAATTACAGGTACGGCAGATGCAGGGACAAATGCCACCCATTTAATAGACCTTACTTTGGCTACTACTTATACGACCACTGATGAATTATTAAATTATTATGCCTATATTTTAACGGGTACTGGTGCGGGAAGTTATGCAAAAATTACGGCTTATAATAAAACTACTGGTGATTGTACAGTAGCAGATTGGCTTGATGCAAATGGTAATGCTGGCGGGACAGACCCAGTAGCAACGGATACATTTGCTATTACCCCTGTTGAAACAGTGGGTGGAGATATAGCACGTTATCCGCTTCCTGAAAATTTTGGTGGCTCGCCAGATGGACAAATTCAATATGCCGCAGATACCAGTCATTCTTCTTTAATCCGATGGGCAAGTGAATCTTTAATAAGACAAAGACGGGCGGTATCAGTTATAACAGGTTATCCAACTCATGCGGCTATACGACCATTAGAACCAGTTAATTCTGCTCCTAGTGCTAAACGGAGATTTGAACTAATAGTTGATGCACAACCTATAGCGGCAGACACAGTTGAATTTCCATATACATTATTTTTTGATGATATAGATTTTCAATCTGGTGACGCAAGTGGCGGTGCAGCTACTACATTAACTGATTCTACAATAGCTAATGAATATGCTGATGATTACTTTAATGGTTGGACTATAAAAATAACTGGTGGAACTGGTAAAGGTAGTTATGCGGTTGTAGCGGATTATACAGGAGCAACAGGAATATTTACTGTTGCTGATTGGCTAACAATTTCTGGTGCTGGTGGCGGGACAGACCCGGCTGCTAATGCTTCTTATACAGTTGAACCAGTAAATAATTTACATCCAGCAGGATTTAGATTTGATTGGGCTATTCTTACAGCGTGTTTATCTGAAGCTGAAATGCAATCTGAAGAACAGGCTTCTCAACGCTGGACGCAAGAATATTTAAAAAAGGCTTTGCCAAAAGCTTACGAAGTAGACAAACGAAGCGCTCCTCGTAGATTGGGGAATTTTAATTATAGACGAGAATTTGTTAGGGAAAGACAATATACTGATATTGTGTACGAATAACTACTTTTAATTTAGGGCTTCTCAACCCGATGGCTGTCTGAAACATGACAGAAAGGAGAATTTTATGAATCCTGGAACATTTTTAAAAAATACGGAAAGAATTACTACAGGGAAGGGTTTTAAAAGGGCTGTACCAGTACATTTGAATGAATGTCATAAATATGATGATGGTGCATTACTTACTACTACTGTGACTGCTGCTGGTTATGATATGCTTGATACAGGTAGTAAGCAGCGTGTAATCTTCGTAGATGATGATGAAACATCTATGTTTGGTTTTAACTTTTCAGTACCAGAAGATTATGATGAAAGTGTTGATAAACTACGTATTAGAGCTTTAGTATCAATGGATGGTGGTACTACTGATACTGTATATTTAGACGCAGAAATATATCGCAAACGGGCGGGTGCTGCTGCTACAGCAGACCTTGACCCAACAATTGACCCAGTTAGGATACCAGCAGCAATAGCCTCTGCCGCATGGTCTGAAGTTGATGCTGATGGTAATGATTTACAAGGTGGCGACCAGCTTACTGTAGTATTAAAAACTGCTGCTCATACAACTGATGGTATGCTTGTTTATGGTATTGAAGTTGTATATGCTGCTGACCTTGTTTATTATGACCAGGATGATAGAGCAATTAGTTAATTTTAGGGGAATATCATCGCAAATTTAAATATTTCGTTCCCGCATGAGGGAGTCGATAAAGGACGGGCTGCATCGCAACAGAGTCCCACTACCTCACCCGATATGAATAATATGAGAGTTTATGATACTCTGGATGAGCGGGCACGTGGTGGACAAAGACCAGGATTAGATAAACGGTATTCTCAACAGATAGGTGGGGATGCCGTTTCTATTGTAGCAATTTGTAGTGTGACTACGGTGGATTAAAAATGGCTGTAACATTAAGAGATTATTATATTACTGGTGATGATGATATAAGGGGGGGAAGTGCAACCACCTGGTATGGTCAAACTTTTACCCCATCTGAAAATTATCTTATAACGAGTGTTAAATTATTATTATATAAGGTGGGCGACCCTGGAACAATAACAGTTAGGATTCGTGCTACTACCACAGGCGTGCCTTCTGGTTCGGATTTGACCTCCGGGACAACAAGTGGCACTTCTTTAACTACAAATACTGCTGGTGAATGGAGAGAAATAACTCTTTCAACCTCAATCTACTTAAAGAATGGTATTACTTATGCGATAATTATAACAAGTTCACTAAATCCGACACCTGGGGTAATATGGCGTGTGGATGCTAGTTCTCCCACCTATTCTGGCGGTTCTCTAGTTGTAAGTACTGACAGTGGTTCAGCTTGGGCAGCAGAAACTGGCAAAGATTTTATGTTTGAAACGTGGGGTGCTGATTATATTCCAACAGATAAGACATATTCAAAAAAATTAATAGCAATAGCGGGTGCAGAAGTGTGGTATGAATCATCGCCGGGAACAATGATAGAATTATCAGCAGCAACAGGTGATGTAGATACACATTTACCATTAATAGCATTTGAAGCATATCAAAAAATATTCATAGCTAATAAAACAAAGTTGCGGGTGGCAGATTTTATTAACACAAAAATAGCTACAGCAGATTTAGGATTAAATCCCCCTGATAGGGGAAATGTTTTAACTGGTGGAACATCAGGGGCTACGATGATTGTAGATTATATTACAAGTCTTGCTGATGATGTAGCTTGTACAATCTATGGATATAGAACATCCTCTGCAACTTTTTCAAGCGGAGAAACGGTAACAGGAACAGATGATGATAGTAATGCGATTTCATTTGCTACAAGCGCCGCTGAAACTGCACCGCCACATTGGTATAATTATACTGTATATGGTGGAGATACATCTTTTGGAGCATTGCCAGACCAAGCAACTTTAGGATGTAATTATAGAGGACGCATAGTTCTAGCAGGTGACTCTGATTATCCTCACCAATGGTATATGTCACGACAAGGAAATCCCTGGGATTGGAATTATGCGGCTACTGATGCGCAATCTCCCGTTGCTGCTAACAATGCAGATGTAGGCGAAGTTGGAGATATTATAACTGCATTGATTCCTTATAAGGATGATTATTTAGTTATTGGATGCGCAGGGTCTATGTGGTTGTTAATAGGCGACCCAATGGAAGGCGGCTCTCTTGGTGAACTCGACCTTACTACTGGCATATATGGAGCATATAGTTGGTGTTTTGATGGAGAGGGTAATCTTTATTTTTGGGGGGTAAATGGAATTTATGTAGTAGCTATTCCAGGCGGTTCTCCCAAATGTATTTCAGAAATTCGTTTGCCTAAATTGGTTGAAGACGAAGCTGTTGATGATTCTACATATCGTATTGTGATGCAATATGATGTAAGGAGGGCAGGAATATTAATTTTTATTACAAAAATATCCGATGGGAGTAATTCTAATTATTGGTATGATTTAAGAACAGGTGGGTTTTTTCCAGAATCATATCCAGATGAGTGTGGCGTATTTTCTGCATTTCATTATCAAGCTACTGACCCAGCATATAGAAAAGTACTATTAGGTTGTAATGATGGTTATATACGATTTTATGATGATAGTGCTAAAGATGATGATAAGGGGGCAACAGACCAAGCAATAAATAGTTATGTAAAATTTGGCCCTATTCCTACATCCCAAGACCCTGATAAGCAAGGAAAATTATCAGGTTTAAATTTAATAACTGCCGGCGGCGGGGCAAGTGGAAGTCAATCTGATTCTGATAATGTAAACTTTAAAGTTTATGCGGCAAATTCAGCAGCAAAAGTTATAGAAAAATTATCTGCAAATACAAATCCAAATATGGCGGGAACATTTAAAGCTCCCGGAAGGCGACCAGGAGCGAGGCGGAAGCAAAAAATAAAAGCACCCTATGTAGGAATTAGGTTAGATAATACGACTGCTGCTGAAACTTGGGGATTTGAAAAATTAACTGGGACAATTAGTCCAGCAGGAAGGATACCATAATGGCACAAGATATAAATACTTTACTTGATGAAATTATTCAACGTTATCAACCGGGCGGGGGATTTGGCAAAGCGGCGTTGGGTGTTTTAGAAACGAGAAAAGGAAAAACCCTTGCTAAACAACAGCAAAGTCTAGTAAGTGCTGGTCTTGGCGGGTCAACTATTGGAGCAGGTTTTGGGAAAAAATTTGAGGAAGATGTTGGTACTCCTTTTAGACTTGGTGTTGAAGAACAACGTCTTGGGGCTTTAACACAAGCTATGCAAGCCAAAGCTGGTTATCTTGAACGTGGTGAAGAACGAGAATTTGCATCAGCAGAAGCAAAAAAGGAGAGAGATTTACGAGAATTTCAATCGCTTCTTAGTAATAGACCAACTGGGCCAGCAACACCAGCATTTCCATCTGGAGATTCTGCTTCGATGCAATGGCAAGCAGGAGGAGGGGCGGGTAGTGAAGGTGGTGACTTGTCTAGTTTTGCAGATAACTATCAAGTTGGAGGCGGGGGTGGTGGTGTAGGTTCAATGGGTGTTTATGGTTTATCAACTTACCAAGACCCGACACTTGGGCAACAAGTTCTAGGCCAAGACCAAATTTATATTGGTGAGGGAAGGTCTGTAGGAGGAACTTCTACCACACAAGCACCTGTTGGGCAAGAACCAACAAGTGCAATGACCTCAATTACATTAGAAGGTGGTCGTGCAGGCATAGTAGGACAAACCAAAACTGTACAAGTTCCTGCTTCTGCTTTAGGAAGTGGTGGCCCTGGTGGGTTTAAGGATGAAGCCACATACCTAAGATATGTACCTTCTGGATGGCATACAAAAAGATAATTAATTATGGCTTTAACACCTACAATAGTTAAAGGTGATTGGGTTAATCTTAATCGTGTAATACGGAAATTGGCTTCCAGTATATTAGGCCAACAGGCAAGTCCATTATTTACAGGATTAACTCTATCTGGATTAACTGCATCAAGATTAATTCAAACAGATGCTAATAAAGCATTAGCTTCAGTTGGTGATTTAACATCGTGGATTGCAGGAACAACTAATCAAATTGCTGTTGCTGATGATGGTGATGGTACAATTACTCTAGCAACCCCACAGGATATTCATGCGGGAGCTAGTCCCACATTTGTAGGATTAACATTATCAGGATTAACATTAGGTTCAATTTTATTTGCTGGAACAAGCGGTGTAATTTCCCAGGATAATTCTAATCTTTTTTGGGATGATTCAAATAATAGATTGGGCATAAATAACAACAGTCCTTCGGTGGCCTTAGATGTAACGGGTGCAATAACGGCTTCAACTATAATCACAGGAGAACAAATTACTTCTACTGATGATATAACAATGCAGGGACATCTTTTGACTATGGGGGATTCAGGAGCAGCTACTGATACAGTGTTAAGTTTTCTAGGCTCAACAAATAGTGCTACTATCACTTATGACGAAAGTTCAGACGAGTTTGATTTTGGCGATGCTGATATATCGACAACAGGTGCATTGGGAGTGGGAATAGCAGCATCGCCAATAACAAATATTATAAAGGCCAGCAAATCTATGTTCTACGAAGGGCCAATTATTGGTATTTTTGGTGGAATAACAAACACAGTAAATACAAATTCAGGTCAAAGTGTAATAGGACTCGCTTTTACTGCAATATCGGCATCTACTACTGTAGTTGAGGATATAACTGTTTCTGAAATTATTGGTGTAGTTATAACAGCAAAATTACAAGGCCCAACGAATACTCCTATTGGTCACGATATAGTTGCAACAGATGTAACAGGTTACAAAAGCAGGATACAAGGTTCAAGGCAGTCCAGTGGTGATGTAACAATAACGAATGCCAGGAATTTTTGGGCTACAAATCCCTCGTTATCAAATGGGGCAGCAGTAATAACAGCCTATGCTTTTTATGATGAAGGAATGGCGGCAGGTGGGACAAATTGGGGAGTTTATGGTTTGTCGGCACAAAATTATTTATCTGGTCTTTTAGCTTTTGGCCAGATAGACAAAGCAGAACGCATAGGTTCTGACGCAGACGGAACTTTGGATTTATATGCAGGAACAAGTATTGATTTACATGCTGATACAAAGTTGGATAATGCCAAATTTCTCATTATAGATAAAGCATCTGGTAATGGCATTAAAGTAGATACAGCAACTCCTACTTTTGGATTTGCAGACCTTTTAGGAGACCAATTCTCGAAGAACACGGGTGCTAGCAAGCCAACTTTAGTTGCTTACAATGGAGCTATTGATGGTTGGCAATTTGGCAATGGTGATGAGGCTTTTATGAGTTATCATATTCCTCACGATTACGTTCCTGGTACGGACATATTTCTTCATATTCATTGGAGTCAGAATGCAACGGGTGCTACAGGTGGGACTATAGATTTCAAATACTTTGCTATATACTCCAAAGGGCACAATCAAGTATCTGGCTCTAC
>SDBT01001183.1_pt1 | contig 45125 bp, 43 predicted proteins | sample 2277101 | NCBI WGS metagenome assembly SDBT01 (sample SAMN10404973, study PRJNA504765) | marine sediment metagenome | isolation source: marine sediment core GS10_PC15, 103 cmbsf | place: Arctic Ocean: Southern Knipovich Ridge | collected 2010
GTAAAATATTTCCTATAATGTTTTAAAGATATTCCATTTATAATACTTATTTTCAAAACCTTTCTTGTAAATAAATAATGATTTTTATAAAATTTAGCTTAAATTTAATATCTTAAGGATAAAAGTTATGAAAGTTAAAGCATCTATAACAGCTGACTCTTCTAAAGGGGACCAGATTGTTAAAAGAAGAGGAAGACTCTACGTTATTAACAAAAAAAACCCAAGAAGAAAACAAAGACAAAGTGGACCTGCACGTAAAAAATAATTTGAGGAAATAATGGCAAAAAAATCATCAGTAGAAAAACAAAAAAATAAAGAAAGATTAGTATCTTTAAAAAAAGTTAAAAGAGAAGAGCTTAAAAAAATCATTTTAGATATGTCTAAAACCGATGAAGAGAGAATGAAAGCTGTTTATGATCTTAATAAACTTCCAAGAAACTCTTCTAAAGTAAGACTTAGAAATAGATGTCAAAGAACTGGAAGATGTAGAGGATATTTAAGAAAATTCAAACTTTCTAGATTATGTTTTAGAGAGCTTGCATCTAGCGGTATGATACCAGGTATTTATAAAGCTAGTTGGTAGTTTTAAAAATATTTAATTCATCTATCTTTTTCCATCCGTCTAATGTATCATTCCATACATAAGTGGATGGATTAATTTTTTTATCTAAAATACTATCTTTCAAAACCTTTAAGCTCATAGGCCCACAGCTTTTATTGTCGCCATCCAAGTAATACCAAAAATTAGTATCTTTTATAGTAGGATCAATTGTTTGATTCTGATCTTTTAAAGGGGAGTTGATAATTTCTTTTTTAATTTCTTTTTTCTCTTTTTTTAAAAATAATATTGTAAATAAGGCAATTATCCCAAAAAATACCCCCATATAAAACCAAAAAAAAGGTTTTTTACCTTTGTTTTTAGCAATGATAGAGCAAGAAAGTCCAAAAGTTATCCAAATAGATAGTAGTTTAAAAGCTAGCATATAATTTATTTTTTATTTTTATAATATATATTTTCTAATAAATGAATAAAAAATTAAAGTATTTTTAAAAAAAATAATTTTTCATGTAGAATGTTCTTTAATTATTAAGGAGGTATTATTATGAATGAAAAATTTAGTCAAATAGATTCAAAAGAATTGCAACTACCAGATACTACTTTTTCAAGAGATATAGAAAGTAAGATATTTCAAGCAATTATCTTTCAATGTCTTTTAAAAATTGAGGGTATTTCGCTTCCAGGAAAAAATCTAATAGATTCTATTTTAGGAAGAGATGCGAAAGATAGATATACAGGAATATATGTAGAACAAGACTTAAAAGAACACTCAGTTTCTATTAAAGTAGAAGTAAATATTAAGTATGGTCTATCAATTCCTGAAAAATCAGAAGAGATACAATCTAAAATAATAGAAGAAATCTCAAAATTTACAGGGCTGCATGTATCTTGTGTTCATGTTATCTTTAAACACCTGATTTTAAAGTCGATGCTTAAAGAAGAAGAAAGCGATGAAGAGAGTGATGAAGATACGGTTAAAAGTTTAGAAGAAGAGTATGAAGGATTTTAAATGAAAGCTTCTACTATTGTAGCTTCTGCTTTAAATCTACTTGTAAGTTTAATGATTTTAAGTTTAGGAATGTTTTTTGTATCAATTCCTTATATTCAAAGCTTACAAGTTTTTTTAGTGGATATACTAGATAAAAATAGTTTTATTTTTTTGAAAATCGGTCTTTTTTTTATAGTTGTTTCTGTTTTTTTGATTTTTTCATTTTATTTTATCTATAAAAAGCAATTTATAAAAATAAATATGAAAAGAAACAAAACTGATATTGATACTAAAATAATTGCAAGTTACATAGAAGAGTATTTGAAAAAAAAATATCAAAATACATATATATCAACTCATATAAATGTGCTTTTAAATAAAAAGTTAGAAATTATAGCTAATTTTAGTGCTGTTAAAGATCAAAATAATGAATCTCTTCTTGAAATTGAGGAAAATATAGGTAAAATTTTATTTGATCAATTGAATTATGAGAAAGAATTTGTATTTACTTTGAATACAAATTAAAAATTTTAATTATTTTTTTAATTTTAATAGATTTGAAATATCTTTTTTATTTAAAAAATCTAATTTTTTTAATTCTTCTTTTTTTGCTTTTTTTAGATTTTCAACGCTTTTAAAATGCTTTAAAAGTTTTTGTTTTTTTATTTTGCCAATTCCTTTGATTTCATCTAAAGATGTTTTAAAAGTTGATTTTCTTCTTCTTTTTCTATGAAAAGATATAGCGCTAATATGAGCGTTATCTCTTATTTTTTGAAGTAAAAATAACAAAGGGGATGTGAAATCTAATTCAATAGGATCTTTTTTATCTTTGATAAATACTTTTTCTTTTGTAAGAGATTTTGTATGTTTTGCCATCTCTTTAGAAATGGAAATTACATCAATAGATATGATGTTTAGCTCATTTAGTACATTAATTGCGCAATTTAACTGAGCTTTCCCTCCATCTAAAACTAAAAGATTTGGGAACTCTTTTTCTTTTAGCTTTGAAAAGTGTCTATAAAGAGTCTCTTTCATATTTGGAACATCTCCTAAATCAGGAGATTTTATTTTAAATAGTTTTGTTTGCTTTTTATCTTTTTCGCCATCGATATATGTGATCATTGCAGCTACTGCATTAGTTCCTGAAATATTTGATGTGTCAAAACATATAATTTTATGTGGGAAATTTTTTAAATTTAAAATTTCTTGCAATTCAAGAAGTTGTTTTTCTTTTAAAGATTTTAGATCTTTTTCTCTAAAAAATAAGTTTTTAGCATTTTTATTAGAAAGATCAATTAAATCTTTTTTCTTTCCTTTTATTGGGTGTATTATATTTAGCTTTTCATTTGAAAGTTCATAAAAAGCATCCTTTAAATTGTGAGTATTTTTTAATTCAATAGGAACTAAAATTTCTTTTGGGAAATCTTTTTTTGAAATGTAATTTTGTAAAATGAAATTTTCAATAATTGTAGAATCGCTAGATGCTATATTACTAAAAGAAAAATGATTAGAATTCATTAATTTACCTTCAATAAAAATAAGCTCTACTATCATTACAAAACTACCCTTTCTATATAGACCAATAACATCAATATTTTTATTGATTGCTATATCAACAAATTGTTTTTCTAATACTTGTTTTATATCCTCTATTAATTTGAAGTATTCATTTGCTTTTTCATACTCTAAATTTTTCGATGCTTCTTTCATTTTATTTGATAAATTTTTTAAAATGGTTTTATCTTTTCCTTTTAAAAAATTGATCACGCTATCTACAAATACATCATATTCTTTTTTTGTGCAGAGATCAAGGCAAGGAGCTATGCATTTTTTTATGTCATATAAAATACATGGCCTTGTTCTGTTTTTAAGTTCAGTGTTAGAGCATTGTCTTAAAGGAAAAAGCTTTAATAAAAGCTCTTTAATAGATCTTGCTGCTTTGGTATTTGTATAAGGACCGAAATATAAGTTTTTATCTTTTGGGTTTTTTTTAAGACGGATTAGTTTTAATGATGGCCATTTATGAGCTTTATTTAACATTATGCTAATATATGTTTTATCATCTTTGAGCATAATGTTATATTTTGGCATATACTTTTTTATTAAAGTATTTTCTAAAATTAAAGCTTCTTTATTGTTAGATACAATAATTGTTTCGATATCATTTACTTGATCTATTAAAAAACTAATTTGAGCTCTAGTATCTGTTTTTGTAATGAAATATTGTTTTAATCTATTTCTTAGATTTATTGCTTTTCCAACATATAGAACATTTTTGTTTATATCTTTCATGATATAAACGCCGCATTTCGTAGAGTGTTTTTTTATTTTTTCTAGATCAAATATCATTTTTTAATATTTTCTTTTATTGAAAGTAGTTTTTTTAAAGCTTCAATCGGAGTTATATTGTTTATATCAATTTTTTTTATATCATCAATTACTTTTTTATTGTGATCTTCTTTCTCTTCAAATAATGAAAACTGAAAGTTTGATGTTATTTTATTTGGTTTATTTTCTTTTTTTCTTTCTAATTCTAGTAATATTTCATTTGCTCTTTTGATAACAGAGTTTGGAAGACCTGCTAATTTTGCTACGTGGATTCCATAGGATTTACTAGTAGATCCTTTTACTATTTTTCTTAAAAAAACTATTTTAGAGTCTATTTCTTTCACTGCTACATTATAATTAATAGCGCTTTTATATTTTTTTTCTAAATCTATTAACTCTGAAAAATGTGTAGCAAATAGTGTTTTTGCTTTTTTATTTTTATTGTTAAGTAAATATTCACATACGCTATACGCTATAGATATACCATCATAAGTAGAGGTCCCTCTGCCTATTTCATCTAGGATAATTAATGATTTATGAGTAGCGTTATTTAAGATGTTTGCGCTTTCCATCATCTCTACCATAAAAGTAGATTGTCCTCTAGATAGATCATCAGACGCTCCTATTCTTGAAAATATCCTATCTACTAAACCTATATCTGCTTTTTTTGCAGGAACAAATGATCCTATTTGCGCCATTATTACAATTAATGCTACTTGTCTAATATATGTGGATTTACCAGCCATGTTAGGACCAGTAATTATAAATAAAGAAGAGGTTGTATTATTCAAATGAGTATCATTTGCAATAAAAGAAGAGTGAGTGATATTTTTTTCAATAATGGGATGCCTACCATCTATAATATCAATTTCATCTGAAGCATTGATATTAGGCTTAATGTAGTTATATGCATGAGCGCACTTTGCAAAAGAGTATAAAATATCAATTTTAGCAATAGATTTAGCAATATTTGTTATATCAGCTGAATATTTCAATATATCATTTCTTAAAGTTTCATATAATTTGGTTTCGATTAATTTTATTTTTGAATCGCTAGAGAGTACTTTTTGTTCGAATACTTTTAACTCTTCAGTTATAAATCTTTCTTGATTTACCAAAGTTTGTTTTCTAATAAAAGTATCGGGTACTTTATCAGCTTGTCCTCTGCTTACAGTAATAAAATATCCAAAAACTTTATTGAAACCTACTTTTAAAGATTTGATGCCATATTTTTCTTTTAAACTATTTTGATAATTTGTTAGCCAAGTAAGTGAATCTTTTGAAATAGATCTGATCTCATCTAAATTTTGATCAAAACCATCTTTAAATATCCCTCCATCACTGATCCTCAAAGGCGGATCATCAACTATTGCTGTTTCTAAAAGTTTTAGCAAGGGGGTTATATCTTGCATGTTAATTAAACTATCAACTATTAGTTTGCTTTTAAAACCTTTTAAAAGTTTTTTGATTTTTGGAGTGAACGATAGAGAAAATTTTAAAACTCCAAGATCTTTAGGAGTGGCATAGCCACTTGTAATTCTCATAATTATTCTATTTAGATCTCTTATCTTATCTAAATTTAAATGCACATCATAAAAAAGATGTTTGTTATCTAATATTTCTTGAATCGCATTTTGTCTATCTAAAATTTTATTAATATCTAAAAGTGGAAATTTTAACCACTGTTTAAGAAGTCTACCTCCCATAGCAGTTGCTGTTTTATCTAGTAATGATAATAAAGTAGATGTTTGATTGTTTACATTAGACTCCACAATCTCTAAGTTTCTCATGCAACTATAGTCTAAAATCATATAGGAAGATAAATTTTGAGGTTTTACACTTTTTATATGATTCAAATTAAGTTGAAGGTCTTCAAGTAAATAAGATATCAATGCACCAGCTGATGAAATAGAAGTAAGCATTCCTTTTAAACCAAAGGAATCTAATGAAGATATTTTAAAATGAGAAATTAAGCTATCATAGGCTATTTGATAATCAAAATAAAAATCTTCTTTAACATTTAAAACAAATGTTAAAGTATTTTTTAAACTTTCAATTAGCTGTTCATTATTTTTTAAAAATTTTTGGGAAATTAAAATTTCAAGAGGTTTTATTTTATATATTTCATCAAGTAGATCTTTTTCATTTTCTATTTCAAAAACATTAAATTCAGATGTTGTAATATCTATTATTGCAAAGCCATAAGTATTATTAATTTGATTAATAGACAGAAAAAAATTATTACTCTTTTCTTTAATTAAAGATGAGTTGATAACAGTTGCAGGAGACAAAATTCTAACAACGCCTCTTTTAACTATGCCTTTAACATCTTTTGGGTTTTCTAATTGCTCTGCTATAGCTACTTTATTACCTTTGGCAATAAGCCTATCTATGTAATTGTCAACTGCATGGAAAGGAACTCCACACATAGGAACTTCAGCTCTTTTTGTTAAAGTTAAATTCAAAGCTTTGGAAATAATTATAGCATCATCATAAAAAGCCTCATAAAAATCACCTAGCCTAAAAAATAAAAGTGCGCCTTTAGATTGTTCTTTGCATTCTTTGTACTGTTTCATCATCGGTGTTAAATTCATTTTAAAATTTTCCTTTTTTTTCCTATTTTATATCCTTTTAAAAAAAAGAGCTATTTTTCTTTTAATCAAAATTTGATATTATCAAATATATGCCAAGTTTTACAAAAGAAAGTCTTGAGACTTTAAGAAATAAAATAGATTTAGTAGAGGTTTTAGAGCCTTATGTACGATTCACCAAAAGTGGAGCGTCATATAAGGGGCTGTGTCCTTTTCATGAAGAAAAAACACCTTCTTTTATAGTTCAAAGAGGGGATATGCATTATCACTGTTTTGGATGTTCTGCGCATGGTGATGCTATTACTTTTTTAATGAACTATCAAAAACTATCTTTTCAAGAAGCTGTTGAATTTCTAGCCAATAAATTTCAAGTGAAATTGGAAACTTCAAATGCAAATTTTGAAAACGATAATTTTTCAAAAAAGATTTTATTAAATGCATTAGATGAAGCTACAAATTTCTATAATTTTATTTTATTAAATACTAAAGAGGGTAAAAGTGCTTTAAAATACTTATACTCTAGAGGAATTGATTTAGATTTTATAAAAACTTTTCAAATTGGCTATTCTTTAAAAGATTCTATAGTTTTTCAAAAATACATGTATGAAAAAAGAATAAAAAAAGAGACTTTAGAAAAAACAGGGTTAATTAGAATTTTAACATCAAAAACTGTAGATTTTTTCTCTGATAGAATTATGTTCCCAATTAGAGATGCTTTAGGATCCACCATTGGTTTTAGCGCTAGATCTTTTAAAGAAAATACCTTTGGTGGAAAATATATAAATACATCAGAGACTTTTTTATTTAAAAAATCAAAAGTTTTATTTGGATTAAACTATTCAAGAAAAAGAATTGCAAAAGAAAAAAAAGCAATAATAGTTGAAGGGCAAATAGATGCACTTAGACTTATTCATTTAGGCTATAATATAACAATTGCATCTCAAGGAACCTCTTTTACAAAGGATCATGTAGAGCAGTTAGTTAATTTAGGTGTAAAAGAAGTGTTTTTAGCATTTGATGGTGATAGAGCAGGAATAGAAGCTGCTATAAAAACAGGGGATCTTTTTCAGAAAAATGCTATAGAGGTTTATGTAGTAGAACTTCCAGCTAATAAAGACCCTGATACTTTCATTATAGAAAAAGGAAAAGATGAATTTGAAAAATATTTAAAACAGGCAAATGATTACTTATCTTTTTTAGTAAAAACTCTTTCAAAAAAATATAATCTTCAATCACCATCTCAAAAAAATGAACTAATCCAAAAAATAGTATCTCAAATAAAAAATTGGGATCATCCACTTATGATCCATGAATCACTTAGAAAACTTGCAAATTTAACGAAAACGCCAGAAGAGATACTTGGAATTAATGTAAAAGAAGAACCTAACATATACATTAAAAAACAAGGTAGTATTTCAAATATAGATGTAAATTTTGATCTTGTTTTAGAAACAGATCTTTTAAGAATTTTATTTTTAGAATCTTTTTCAAATCCAAAACTTAAAGAAATAGCAAAGTTAAATTTAAAAGAAGAATACTTTAAAATTACAGTTGCTAAAAATCTTTATTTGAAATTTTTAGAACTTAAAGAAAATGAAAAAATAAATAACTTGCTATCTTTAGCCATTAACTTAGATGATGCGGAAGAAAGGCTTTTTCTATCAGAAATGTTACACAAAAAAATTAATAAAGAAATAATTGAAGAGACTTTTATTAATACCCTTCAGAAAATATTAGATAGATATTGGATGGAAAAAAGAGAAGAGATAAAAATCAAAATTCAATCAGGAAGACTTGATGATGATGCAGTTACAGATTTAGCTAAAGAATTTGATAAGATAAAAAATACAAGGCCAAAAGTTAATCTTTTATAGTTAAATTTTGAAAATCAAGCTCTTTTTCACCATAAGTCTCTTCCAGTTAGCGAGTTAATAAATAAGGCAATAAAAAATTTTCTTGACAAAATCTTAATAAACATGCTATAATTCTTCTTAACAAGGAAGGAAAATATGTCTGTTCAGCCCTTAGGAACAGTTAAATTTATCAAGAAAGATGGAGGCTTCACTATTTCTTCAGCTTCATATTTTAAGCGAGATCTTACTGCAAGCAAGATTGATATAAGTGCTTATTTACCAAAGGGTTTAGGGAATGGAGAATATACATTAGATATTTATTCTACAAAATTTACTTGTTTAAAAAAAAGCCAAGCAACAACTCAGTTAATAACACCAAATAATATTCATCAAATAAAAACTGCTTTAAAAACTCAATATGTATTTGAATTGAGCATTCCACAAAAATCATGCAAAAAACCTAATAAAATTATTGATTTTTTTAATTTTTGTTTTGTTGAAGAATCATACTTAGCAAAATTTTGTGATGTTTCAAAATTATTAAGATGGGGATTTTTTGCATTAACTTTTGGAATTTTATTATTATTTGTTTTTTATTCTCACGTACATCATATGAATTTAATTCCACCATTATATGGAATAGCAATAGTGGGTGGTGTAAGTAGTCTTTTAATTCTAACTAATTTAAATAATATTATTAAATCCATAAAAACTAAAAGAAAAGCGAAAACTGAAATTCAAAAAACACTTTGTGATAAAGAAATTAAAAAAGGGATATATAACATAATATTTGCTTTAACTCTGTTAAGTTTACTTGGTATTTCAATCCCACTTTTACACTCAGCGTTAAACGGAGTTAATGTTTCACATTTGAATAAAATTGGATTTAATGGTTCAACTGATTTATTTGCTACATTTAATATTTTAGTTGGCGGTTTTCAACTAATTCAAGCGCTGAAAAATCACAAAAAAGCTAAAGGTAACAAAGTTATAGGAGAAGGGGTTGTTGACTTCATTAAAGGAAGCGAAATGCAAGCTTTTTTACAAATAACTTTAAATGTGGCTTTGATAATAACCGGTATTACAGCATTTTTAGTATCAGCTAAATATTCATCTTTTCTCTTAGCAGCTTTTATTGAATCAACTACTATTTTAAATATTGTATTTACAATTTATAATAAATTAAAACTTGCAAAAATTAAAAAAGATATTGAAAAACATAAATCTTTCAAAGAGTTTTTGAAATATCAATTCAAAACAACTAAAGAAGAGGAAGAAAGAACTAGAAGAGAAACTTTAAAAAAATATAAAGAGAAAAAAGATTTAGACAAATGGGCTAAAAGTCACCTTCCTAAAGAAAAGTTAGAAATATTTTTAAAGTTTGAGGATGATCAAAAACAAGAATTTATCTCACTTTTTTATTTACAAAAAATTCAAGACCAAAAAACAGCTCTTTTTAAATTATTGATAGGAAAAGATTTAACTGATAAATGCATAAAAGCTTTGGAAGAAGGAAAAAAAGAAGAAGAAATAAAGGCTTTAAAAGAAGAAGTGTTAAGAGCTATTGCAAAAAGACATAAAGTTGAAAATGAAAAATTTATTGCTCCTGTTTTATGTTTAAGTGCATTTTTTATTTTTACTACTTTGTCTTTTGCGTCTATTCCATTAATACATTCAGTTTTTGAGCATATACCGCATTATGCTTATTGGATACTTTTTATATATGGATTGCTGCAATTTATTGCAAAATCTTTAATGTCTCCAAAAGCATATGTTAAAAGATTTAGAAATATCCCAACTGAGGAAGAAGAGCTGTTAGAGCCTCTAAGCGTTGCGGAAGCCTTAAAGGCTTGATAAAAAATTAATTTTCTAATTTATTTTTTATAATATCCAATAAATTATCTATTTTAATTCTTTCTTGCTTCATAGAATCTCTATCCCTTAAAGTTACAGTGTTATCTTCAAGAGAATCATAATCAACAGTAATACAATAAGGAGTTCCAAGTTCATCCTGTCTTCTATATCTTTTACCAATAGCTCCCGTTTCATCATATTCTACGCTCCAATGGGGATTTAATTTTTCAAAGATAGCTCTTGCAACTTTTGTAAGTTCCTCTTTTTTCATTAGTGGAAAAATAGCAACTTTTACAGGAGCTATTTTTTTATTAAATCTAAGTACTACTCTTTTTTCATTATTTTCTAATATTTCTTCATCATATACATCGCATAAAAGAGCTAAAATAGTTCTATCTAAACCAAAAGTAGGCTCTATTACATGAGGGATATATTTTTTGTTATTTATAGGATCGAAATATTTTAGTGATGTTTTTGAAAATTTTTCATGATTTTTCAAATCAAAATCTGTTCTATATGCAAGGCCATATAATTCATTTTCACCAAATGGAAATTCATAGGTAATATCAACTGTTCTTTTAGAATAGTGAGATAGTTTTTCTTTTAAATGCTCTTTTTCTTTTAGTTTTTTAGAATCTAAACCAATTAATTTGCACCAATTAAACATATCAGTAAGCCATTTATCAAAAGTATCTTGCCAGCTGCTTTCTTCAATAAAATATTCTATTTCCATTTGTTCGAATTCAATTACTCTAAAAATAAAATTACCTGGGGTAATTTCATTTCTAAAAGCTTTTCCAATTTGTGCTATTCCAAATGGAATTTTAACTCTCATAGTATCTACAATATTTTTAAAATCTACAAAAATAGCTTGAGCTGTCTCTGGTCTTAGATAAGAAATATTATCATCTGCATCTGTTTTACTCATTTGAGTAGAAAACATTAAATTAAAATGTCTAGCATCTGTAAAATTCTCTTTTTGACATTTAGGACATTTAATTTTTTCATCTTTTACAATTTTTGTAATATCTTCTAATTTTAGTCCTTCAACATCTTTATTTATTTGATTTTCGATTAATTGATCTGCTCTAAATCTATTTTTACACTCTTTGCAATCTATCAGAGCATCATTAAAGCTATCAACATGGCCAGATGCTTCCCATATTTTGGGATGCATTAAAATAGGTCCGTCTAAGCCTACAATGTCTCTTCTTTGATAAACAAATGTTTTCCACCAAAGATCTTTTATATTTTTTTTCAGTTCTACTCCATATGGACCAAAAGAATAAGTGTTTGCAAAACCACCGTAAATATCAGACCCAGGATATATAAAACCTCTTCTTTTACAAAGAGATACAATGTTTTTTAAAGGATCTACATTTTTTTTCATAAAAAACCTAAAGTATTAACCATTTGAATATATTGATTTTATAAAATAAGATAGTTTAATACAACTCACGTTTTATTGATTAAATAAGAATTAATATATATTGTGAAAATAAAAAAAGTTTTTTAAAAAAAATGGATATTCCAAAAGTTAGTGTTGTTATATTTTTAACTGATTTTTATCACTTAGTTAATCTAACTATTAATAGCATTTTAAAACAAACTCATAACATATATGAGATTATTATAATTACCAATACTGAATCTAAAAAAGATTTAGTAATGCTCAAACCATATTATGCTAAAATATACAAAATGGAAACTTGCTTTGAAAAAAATAGAGCTTTTTTAATGAATAAAGCAATTAGCATTGCAAGAGGGGAATACATCCATTTTTTGACATCTGGAGATGTTTATTTATCTAAATTTATGATGAAGTATTTAGATGATATTATTATTAAAAACAAAACAGCAGATCTTCTATCTTTAGCTTTTTTAAGAAGGGATGATTTGGAGCCACCGGAGGCAATGTGTTTTTCTTTTGAATATTTTAAAAGAGGAAAAATTCCAATGCATATGCAATCTATGTGGTTTAATACTTCTACTATAAAAGCTCTAAATAATTTTAATGAAAAATATTTAGTTAAATCCGACTTTGATATGGTTTGTAAAATATTTTTAAAAAAAGATAAAAAAGTAATATTTTCAAATAGAGTTCTTTGTGATTTTGAAATAAAAAAAAGAACTTCCAAAATTTTTCTTTTAAAAGCCTATGAAAACTTAAAAATTATTTATAATAATTTTGGGCTTAAAAAAACTATTTACTGGTGGATGATCCATGATCATTTTAGAATGATAAGACTTTTTACAAGAAGTTTAAAAAGCTATTTCTGGGGACCTTAGTTTTTATATTTTTTTATCTTAAAAAATAGTATAATTTCATAAAAAAATAAAAAAAAATGAATATTTTAGATTTATCAATAGAAGATATTAAAGATCAACTTCTTAAACTAAATGAAAAGCCATTTAGAGCAAAGCAGATTTTAGAGTGGATCTATAAAAAAAATACTTTAAATTTTGATCAAATGACAAATTTAAGTATTTCTTCAAAAGAAAACTTAAAAAAAATATTTAAAATAACTTCTATCAACCTTAAAAAAATACAAGGATCATCAGATAAACAAACCAAAAAATATCTATTTAAATTGGAAGATGGTTTTTTAATAGAATCTGTTTTAATTATCTCTAAAAACAGAAGAACTATTTGTATATCTTCACAAGTCGGTTGTGAAATCAAATGTTCATTTTGTGCATCTGGTAAAAAGGGTTTTTTTAGAAACTTATCTCTATCTGAAATAGTAGAACAAATTTTATACATAAAAAAAGATATTAATGATTCTATTACAAATATAGTTTTTATGGGGATGGGTGAGCCATTATTAAATTTAGAAAATGTTGTAAAAGCAATTAAAGTAATATCAAATGAAAATTATCTAAATATATCTCAAAGAAAAATCACTTTATCAACATCGGGCATAGTTGAAAAAATCAATGAATTAAAAGAAAAAAATCTAAAAATTAATTTAGTTTTATCTCTTCATGCATCGAATGATGAAATAAGAAAAAAAATAATGCCAATAGCCTCTAATTATAAAATCAAGGATCTTTTATCTTCATTAAAAGAGTACTTCAATACAACTAAAAGAGATATTTCTTTTGAGTATATTTTAATTGAGGATTTTAATGATTCCAAAAAACATGCTTTAGAACTGGTAAAATTGCTAAGACATTTCCAATGCACAATTAACTTAATTCCATATAATCCAATTGAAAGCTTAAGTTACAAAAAGCCTAGTTTTGATAGGGTAAGAGAGTTTAAAAAGGTTCTAGATGACAATAAAATAATTGTCACTCAAAGATATACTAAAGGCGATGATATTTCAGCTGCTTGTGGTCAATTAGCATTTAAATCACAATAAGATCCTGAGCTTAAAGAAACCTACCTAGAACAAATAAAGTTACAAGATTAAACTTATTTATTTCCGAACCTATTTATAATTAATCTTGATATATTTTATATTCTAATTTACTATCATCTTGATAGTAAATTATAGGTATATTGTGAATATCCCAAACTTTTTAACTCTTTTAAGAATTGTGATTATTCCTTTTTTTCCACTGTTTTATTTAAAGTATAATTTTTTTGGAATATCCTTAATCTACCTTCCGTATATTCTATTTTTTATCTTAGGCCTATGTGAACTAACTGATTTAATTGATGGAATGTGGGCTAGAAAAAAAAATCAGGTAACTGATTTTGGAAAGGTAGTAGATCCTATGGCGGATTCTATCACAAACATATTGGTGTTTTTTACTTTTACTCAAGGTTGGATTGATCTTCCAATATTTTTAATATTTGTGTTTTTATATAGAGAATTTATAATTTCAACACTTAGAACTATTTGTGCACTTAGAGGAATTACACTCTCTGCTAGAAAAAGCGGAAAGATCAAAACTTTTATGCAAGCAATAGTAGGTCTTGTAATAACCCTTCTTTTAATACCTTTTACATTAGGTTATATGAGTTTGGAGCTTTTACAGAATATAAGTATAACAATGGTATCAATTACAGCTATATATAGCGTTTATTCAGCTATTGAATATTTTTATGCTAATAAAACTCATTTGAAAAGTTTTTTGAAAAATTAGTTATTTATAAGCTCTTTATAAACATTTAAGTAATCTTTCGCTGATTTTTCCCAAGAATAATTTTGTTTCATGTTTTTTATTAAAAGCTTATAAAATTCATTATTTTTATCAGTATAAAATTTAAGTGCTCTATTTATTGTTTTATTCATGTCTTGTTTATTAAATTTTTCAAATACAAAACCATTTTTTTTGTTTTTTGAAATATTTTTATTATCTATATCAAAGACGCTATCTGCAAGACCACCTGTTTTTCTAACAATTGGAATAGATCCAAACTTAAAAGCTATTATTTGAGTAAGTCCACAAGGCTCAAATTTAGACGGAATTAATACAAAATCACTAGCTGCAAATATTAGATGACAAAGCTTTTCGTCATATGCAAAATTTATGGATAAATTTTTATTTTTTTTCTCATCTTTTTTTAACTTATGAAATTCTTTTTCTAATTTTTTATTAAATGGAGTTCCAAGTAGTACAAATTGATATTTATCATTTTTAGAAGCTCTTGCTGTATCTATTATTAGATCAGGTCCTTTTTGATAAACTATTCTTCCTATATTTGCTATAATAGGTAGATTAGATTCGTTTAGATTTAGTTTTTCTCTTAATAGCTGTTTATGCTTTTCTTTTATTTTTATTAATTTATCTAAATTTATTTTACTATCATAACTACATTTAAGATGTTTAGATGTTTTAGGGCTAAATAATTTATTATCGATTCCGTTAATTATTCCTTTAATCTTTCTTTTATGTTTTTTAAGAATTTTTTCAAGACCAAAACCATACTCTTTGGTAAGTATTTCACTAGCGTATGTTTTGGATACAGGGATTATTTTATCACTATATATAATTCCACCTTTTAAAAGATTTATTGTTTTTGGCTTACATGGATCTTGAAGTTTTTCTTTTTCTAAAAAATACGCTCCATTATATCCCAAGGCTTTAATATTTGTAGTTTTACATAAACCTTGATATTCAAGGTTATGAATAGATAAAACTATTTTTTTAACTGTTAACTTTTTACAGAAACATTCTTTATATAGAGGCGCTATAAAAGATACATGCCAATCATGAATATGTAATATATCAATTATATTTTTTTCTTCTTTTAAAAATTCAAGAGCTGCTTTTGAAAAGTATAAGAATCTTTCTTGGTCATTTTTATAGCCATAGATTGAATTTCTTTTAAAATAATTTTTATCAGGATCTATTAAAAAAACAGAAATATCATCTAGCTTTGCCAGAAAAATTTTATTCTTATGATATCTATTTTTTTCAAATATAATTAATTTTTTTTTATATAGTTTGAGATCTTTTAAAAAACTTTTTTTTAATTTTTTATAAAAGGGAATAATGACACAAACATCTTGTTTTTGATTTTTGAGCTCTTTTGAAAGACCATAAACTACATCAGCTAGTCCTCCAACTTTAGCGATAGGGGCAATTTCAGCTGCAATATGTACTATTTTCAAAAAACTTCTCCTTATATACTTTATATACTTTTATACATAAAAAAAAATAATTTTGAATTATTTTTTTTGAAATATTGAAAATAAATCTGTGTTTTAGATATTATAGTTTGCATGCTTTTATGGTGGGGTGTCGCCAAGTGGTAAGGCAGCGGTTTTTGGTATCGCCATGCGGAGGTTCGAATCCTTCCACCCCAATTTATTCCAAGGAAATTATGCCGAATAGGTAAGCCATTTATTTAAATGGAGAGGTAGGCTTAAAAAATATTTTAAGATCTCCTATCTCATGGAATACAAAATCTTATGAAAAAACTGCAAAGATGCAGTTTTATCTATTGTTTTTTCCTTGGATGTATATGTTTTAGCTTTAGTTAAAGATATATATGTATTAAAATATACTTTTTTAAAATTTGGAGATAAAAATGCAATTAACAGTTTATAAAAGAAAAACAGATACTAAAAAAGATATCAATGTCTTAAGACATGAAGGTAATATACCTGCAGTTTTATACTCAAAAGGTATAAAAAGTGAAAATATTTATATAAACAAAAGTGAGTTTGAAAAGATTTTAAGAACTTTAAAATCAGGAGATCTATCAACAACAATATTTAAAGTTAAATCAGAAAAAGAAACTTATGATGCGATAGTAAAAGACATTCAATATTTTATTACTACATATGATATTTCACATCTTGATTTATATAAATTAAATCCTAAAGAAAAAATTAAAGTAAATGTACCTATTAGATTTATTGGTGGTCAAGCATGTAAAGGGGTAAAGCAAGGTGGTACAATAAGACAAATCTTAAGAAAAGCTAAAGTTAAATGTTTTTCAAAAGATATGCCGAAAGAATTTATTGTGGATGTAGCAAGTTTAGATGTTGGTGATGTAAAAAGATTATCTGATATTGATTTTCCAAAAGGAGTAGATCCTATTACAAAAGCTCTAAAAGAAGTAGTTATAGCGATTACAAAAAAATAATGGAAAGTTTTTTAATAACAGGCCTTGGAAATCCAGGAATATTATATAAAAATACAAGACATAATATCGGATTTAAAGCAATTGAGAGTTTAGCTAAAAAATACTCTTTAGTTTTTAAGAAAAATAAAAAACTAAAATCTTTAATTGCTGAAGGTATAATTTTTGAAAAAAAAGTGATTTTGCAGCTTCCACAAACATATATGAATGAAAGTGGATCAGCTCTTAGGCTGGTTAAAGATTTTTATAAAATAAATTTAGAAAATATTTTAGTTGTTGTTGATGATGCAGATATTAATTTTGAAGAATTTAGAATAAAAGAAAAAGGATCTTCAGCTGGACACAATGGACTTAAAAATATTGAAGAAAATTTAAATACAAAAGACTATGCAAGACTTAAATTTGGTATCGGAAAAGAAGAAAATTTAAAGTCATTTGTTTTAAAGCGTTTTGATAAAAAAGAAACTAAAATTTTAGAAGAACTTTTAGATAAAGCAATTAAAATAATAGAGCTTTGGTTGACTGATGGAATTACAAAAGCTCAAAATTTTGCAAATGTCAAAATAAAAAAAGATAAATCAAATAATGAGGATAAAAATGAGTAAAGAAAGAAACAGATTATATGAAGGGATGTATATAATAAACGCTTCTTTATCTGAAGACGCTAGAAATAAGGCGCTTAAAAAAATAACAGATGCAATAGAAGAAAAAAAAGGTAAAATCCATAAAATTCATGAAATGGGAAAAAGAAAATTAGCTTATGAAATAGACAAAAAAAGAGAAGGTTTTTATTATTTAATTTATTTTACTCTCTCTTCTTTATTAATAGATGAAATATGGAAAGAATATCATCTTCATGAAGATATAATTAGATTTACCACACTTAAAGCAAATGATGTTAAAGAAACTTTAGAATTTAAACCGTTAATAAAAGAAAAATAAAATAGGGGATTTTATGGCTAGAAACAACTCATTATTTTCAAGAAAAAGAAAGTCATGTCCGTTTTCAACTGCTGGAATAAAAGAAATTGATTATAAAGATATAGATAATCTTAAATTATTTATTACAGATAGAGGTAAAGTATTACCAAGAAGAATTACAGGCGTTTCTTTTTCTTATCAACTAATGTTAAAAAAAGCGATAAAAAGAGCAAGACAAATGGCACTACTTCCTTTTGTCACAATGGATTAAGGAGATAACAATGGCTCAAAAATTGAAATTATTACTAATTAAAGATGTTATGGATTTAGGTAAAAGTGGAGAGATTATATCTGTAAAACCTGGATATGCTAGAAACTTTTTATTTCCAAAACAAAAAGCTATTAGAGCTGATAAAAATACGATTAGAATGCAAGGGAAGCTTCAAAAAGAAAGAGCGGTTAAAACTGCTCACGATAAAAAAGAATCTATAGAACTTGCTAAGGTTTTAGAAAACGTTAAGCTTTCAATTACAGTAAAAGTGGATCCAGCAGGACATATGTATGGATCAGTTGGACATATAGATATAGTTCAATTACTAAAAGAAAAAAACATTGAACTTGATAAGAAAAATATAGCTTTAAAGAAACCAATTAAAGAAGTTGGTGAATTTGATATTCTAATTAAACTTGTAGAAGATGTTGAAGTTAATATTAAATTATCTGTAATACCTGAAGCTGTAAAAGAAGAAGAAAAGAAAGAGAAAAAACAACCTAAGAAAGAAGAAAGTATTAAAGAAGAAGAAAAGTAGTGGGGGTTTATTTATCTCCTGCTAAGGTAAATTTATTTTTTAAAGTTATCAAAAAAAGAAAAGATAACTTTCATGAAATAGCATCAATTTACCAAGCAGTATCACTATTTGATAAACTGTCTTTTGAAAAGTCTAAAAAAGACAGTTTTTTTTCAACTGATAAATCAATTAAACATGAGCGCTTAAATTTAATAATTCAAGCGCTCGATTTATTTAGAGAAAAAACAAAGATCAATGATTGTGTATCTATTCATTTAGAAAAAAACATACCTATAAGCGCTGGTTTAGGTGGAGGTAGCTCAAATGCTGCAACTACTCTTTTTGCTTTAAATGACCTATTTGATAGACCTTTATCTAATCAAGGAATGATTGAATTATCTAAAAAAATAGGATCAGATCCAGCTTTTTTCTTTTCTAAAGGAGCTGCATTTTGCACCGATGTTGGGAGTGTTTTTGAAAATATTGAAATAAAAGATTTAAGTTTTTTTATTGCCAAGCCATCTTTTGGGCTTTCGACTAAAGAAGTTTTTGAAAATTTAGATATTAGTTTACTAGAAAAAAAAGATATTAATTCTATAATAAATTCTTATAAAAAAAATGAATTTGTTTTTTTTAATGATTTAGAAAAATCATCATTTTTGCTAGATAAAAGAATGGATAACATTAAAAACTATCTTAAAAAAATTGGTTTTAAAACAGCTGTAATGAGTGGTTCCGGTTCTAGCTTTTTTTGCTTAAATGATAATGTAAAAGTTCAAGATACTAAAGATATAAGCTTTTTCAAAGTAAAATCTATTAAAAGAAAAGAAGGTTTTTGGTATTCTAATAATTAAATTTTAAATGTTTAAGTTTAATGGATAAAGATAAATATATATTAATTACAGGCGCTAGTGGTTTTATCGGATCTGGGATTATTAAATATCTAAATGATCTTGGGTATGAAAATCTAATATTAATAGATGATCTAAATGATGATAAATGGAAGAATTTAGTTTCTAAAAAGTTTTTAGATATTATTAATATTGAAGATGCTTTTTCTTTTCTAAGAGCTAACAGAAAAAAAATATCTTCAATAATTCATATGGGAGCTTGCTCTGACACCACATGCAGCGATGCTAACTATCTACTTGAAAATAATTATAGATTCACAAAAGATTTAGCAATCTTTTCCATTCAAAACAATATTAGATTTATCTATGCATCTTCAGCTGCAACTTATGGTGATGGAAAAAACGGATTTGATGATGATATTGAAAATTTAGATAATCTAAAACCAATAAATATGTATGCATATTCAAAGCATCTATTTGATCTATTTGCTAAAAGAGAAAATTTATTTGATAAGATTGTAGGTCTTAAATATTTCAATGTTTTTGGTCCTAATGAATACCACAAAAAGCATATGTCATCGATGATATATAAGATGCATAACATTGCAAATACAGGAGAAGTAATCAAACTTTTTAAATCGAATGATTTGAAAAAATTTGATCATGGTGAGCAAAAAAGAGATTTTATATATGTAAAAGATGCAGTTAATTTTACTTGTAAATTTTTATTTTCGCCATATGATAAAGCCGCTGGTTTATTTAATGTAGGATCTGGTTTAGCTTCTTCCTGGAATGAGATGGCAAAGTATTTATTTTTAGCTTTAAAAAAAGATGCAAATATTAAATACATTGATATGCCAAATACTTTAAGTGATCAATACCAAAATTACACTAAAGCATCTACTACAAAATTAAAAAATATTTTCAAAGATGAATTTAAAATAACTTCAATGAAAGATAGTATAAATGACTATGTTAATAACTATTTGCTTGAAGGTGAGATGTGGTAAAACTTTCTAATAACTTTTCTTTAATAGGTCCAATAAATGCTTTGGTAATTGGAGATTTGATGTTAGATAAATATACCATTGGAAAAGTAAGTAGAATATCACCCGAAGCTCCTGTTTCAATTTTAAAAGTAGATAGTGAAAAAATATTGCCAGGAGGCGCTGGTAATGTAGTTTTGAATTTTTTATCAATGGGATCTAATGTAAAAATCTTATCAAGACTAGGTCTTTCATTAGAAGATGATATCTTAGCAAATGAGCTTAAAAATTCAAAAGCCGACATAAACCACCTATATTCTGAAAAAAACTATAAAACGCCTATTAAAAATCGTTTAATAGCAGATTCTCAGCAACTGCTTAGAGTGGATAACGAAGATCTTAAAATTATTGATTTAGAATTAGAAAAAAAAATAATTAAGGATTTTGATGAAATTTTTAAAGATATTCAAATAGTTGCAATTTCTGATTATGCTAAAGGATTTTTATCGGATAATCTTTTAAAAGAAATAATAAATTATGCAAATGATAAAAATATTTTAACTATAGTAGATCCTAAAGGAAATGATTTTTCAAAATATAAAAATGCATATCTTATTAAACCAAACTTTTTAGAAGCATATAGCGCAACTAACTCTTCATTTAATAGACCTTTAAATGAAGTAGCACAAGCTCTTTTAGAAATTACAAATTCAAAATATCTATTAATCACAAATTCAAAAGATGGAATGTCACTTTTTGATAGAAAAAATAACAGGTATGATTTTCCAGTAATATCTAAAGAATTAAAAGATCCAACAGGAGCAGGGGACACTGTTCTAGCAATGCTTTGTATATGTTTAGCAAATAATATAAATATAAAAATTGCTCCTACTTTTTGTAATATTGCAGCAGGTATTGCAATTGAGCAACTAGGCTGTGCTAAAGTAGATTTATCTTCTTTAGCTAGAAGAATGCTTAAAATAGATAGCGATAATAAAATTTTTGATTCCAAACATTTATATGCTTTGAAAAAAGCTATAAAAAATACAGATTTTTCAATACTTGAAATAAGTTCTAATATTTCAATTACAAGTACTTTGTTTCAAAATATAAAAAAATTATCTGATAGCGGAAAAAAAGATTTAATAGTTTATATAAATGATGATAATCCAAAAGATGATTTCATATCTTTTCTATCTTCTTTAAACGAGATTAGTTTTATTATTTTAAATTCTAAAAATTATAAAAGTTTAATTAAAGAAATAAAGCCTGGTAAAATATTTCAAATGAAATAGAAAATTTTAAAAAATCAATTTAATAAAACTAGTCAACTGATCCTGGAAGATGCGGTTGTTCCTCATCTGCTTCTCTAATATCTTCTAAAATAGCAATTGGATTATGAAAGTATACGGACCATCTAGGCTTTTTAAGAGGAACTCTAACAGGAGGTCTTGGCGTATCAGTATGATCTAAACTGCCATCCTCTTCAGAAGAATAGCCTCTTTCAGATAACTCCATAGTATCTACGATTTTTAAATCTCCACTTTGATCTTTTTTTAAAACTTGAATTTTATTTTTAAGTTTTGCGTATTTAACTAAAACACACATAACAAAACTCGTAATTATAAATGTTCCTAAAGCCACAAGAGAAATTTTCAAAAATAAATAGGGTTCTTCATTAGTGTTATCATTGAAATTTGGTTTTTTATTATTTGTGTGATTTAATGCATAAGTTGTAGCAATTAAACTATTAAAAACAATAGGGAAATAAGATCTTAAAAAGCTAGTTTTCATAATGTGAATTATTTTTTAGTTAAGAGTTTATGATTAGAATAAAATAAATAAAACTAAAATAATTATTTGATAACCTTTGTAATAATTGCTCCGCCTAAGCAAATAGTATCTTTATAAAAAACTATAGATTGCCCAAGAGTTACTGCTCTTTGCTCAGTTTCAAAACTTACATAAATATTGCCATTTTCAATTTTATCTATTTGACACTTCTGATCTGTTTGTCTGTATCTAACTTTAGCTAAGCATTTATAGGGAAAAGTTAGATTAATATTTTCATTTACAAAAGTAAGATCATTTGCAATTAGTTTATTTGAAAAAAGCTCTATACTTTCTTTTCCTTGAGATACATATAAGATATTATTTTTCACATCTTTATCAACAACAAACCAAGCATCACCCTCTCCTCCTATTTTAAGACCTTTTCTCTGTCCTATAGTATAAAAACTAAGTCCGTCATGAGATCCTATAATTTTATTATCTATTGTTCTGATTTCTCCTTTTTCGAAAGGAATGAAGTCTTTTAAAAAATCTTTGAAATTTCTTTTTCCAATAAAACAAATTCCAGTAGAGTCTTTTTTATTAGCATTGATAAGATTATTTTTTTTAGCTATTTCTCTAACTTCTTTTTTAGTGAGATGACCAATTGGGAATAATATTTTTTCTAAGATAGAAGATTTTAAAGTATATAAAAAATAGCTTTGATCTTTAGTTATATCATTTCCTTTTTTTAGATGATTTTTATTATTAATTACTTCATTTTGGCAATAGTGTCCAGTTGCTAAAAAATTTGCATTTAATTGAAGGGCTTTATTTAAAAAAAGTTTGAATTTTATTTCTTTATTGCAAAGTATATCCGGATTTGGAGTAAATCCTTTTTTAAACTCAGTTAAGCATTTTTCAAAAACTAATTTTTTATATTCTTCAACAAAATTAATAGAGTAGTACGGAATATTTAATAATTGGCATACTTTAACAACATCTAAATAGTCTTCTTTTGCGCTGCAATTACTTTTATCATCCTGCCAATTTTTCATAAAAAGGCCGATTACCCTGTATCCCTGTTGTTTTAAAAGAATGGCTGCAACAGAAGAGTCAACACCTCCTGACATTCCAAGAGCTACTGTTTTCATAAGTTTTTTAACCTTTCAATTCTATCTTTTAAAGGTGGGTGGGTGGCAAAAAGTCTAATAAATCCTTTTTTTGAGTTATTAGATATTTTAAAAGATTGAAATGCTGCTTTTTCCGAAGTTAAATCTCTTAATTCATAATTTTTATTTAAAGCCTCTAGAGCTTTTATCATTTTTTCTTTAGAGGTGATTTTAGCACTATTATAATCTGCTTTATACTCTCTTTTTCTAGAGTATAAAGCTATAATCATAGACCCTAAAATCATAAAAATAATTTCAAATACAAAAACAAGGGATCTAGTAGCAAAATAAGAAGATTTATTATTTCTCTCTTTATTATTTGAGGTGATTAAAAAGGCGAGTATTCTAGATAAAAACATAACAAAAGAGTTAATTATACCTTGAAGAAGGGTCATAGTTACCATATCTCCATTTTTTATATGAGATATCTCATGGCCAATAATAGCCTCAATTTCATCAATATGTAATTTGTCTATCAAAGCGCTAGATAGAGCTATTAAGGATCTTTTTTGAGAGGGGCCTGTTGCAAAAGCATTGATCTCTTTAGATTGATAAATACCAACTTCAGGGATATATTTTAAATTTGCCTTATTAGACAAATTTTTAATCATTTCTAAAATAAATTTTGTGTTTTCATTTGTTTTATCTATTATTTTTACCTTCATTAGCCATTTAGCTAGAGCTTTGGAAAGGAATAAAGAAATAAAAGATCCTATAAATCCCCAAAGTAAACAAAATATAGCTAAATTTTTAATATCTAAACCATAAGCGTTTATATACGGCTTAATATTGAAAATTGATAATAAAAAGCTAATAGATAAAACAACTAATAAATTTACTATTAAAAATAAAAGAATCCTTTTTATTATGCTCATAAAGTTACCTTATTTTTTAGAGATATTTTAAAGGTAATAAATCAATGTGTCAAGAAAAGCTATTTTTCATAAGGTATAAAAAACATATAAAGATTTTTTTTATTTAAAAATCATTTGCTAAATATTGCTTATTTATGCGATCAAAATAATTAAATTAATTAAAAAGAGTTATATTTCATGACAAAAATCCCAATTGCTTCAATAAATAAAAAAAAGAAAATCATTTCTATTAATGAAATTAAAGATCATTTAGAAAATAATCATAAAGCATACGTTTTAATTACATGTTCTTATCCTGATTCAGAAGGCAAAATGGATGTGGAATTAAATTATTCAGGTGATGAAGTTTTAGCTTCTTATTTAGCTTTTCAAGCACAAAATTCTTTGGATCCAATAGAAGAAAAAATAAAAGATTTATGCTAAAAATAAAAAAATAATAATAAAATGCATTTTTTTCTTTAGAAAAATGTTAAAGTAAAATAGATATAAAGATATAGATGGATGTTATTTTGTTATCTTTCGTTTTAGATTTCAAAATATTAAAATAAAAAAAAACTTTTATGTTTTTAACTTTTGCTAATAGCAAAAAAAGAAAAAATTAAAAAAAAATAAGTAAAAAAATGCAATCAATTCAAAAAATATTTTTTTTAGATGATAAAATGGAAAATAAAGCATTATTCTATGTTTTTCTAGGACCTCTTTTTTTATTACTAAGTGCTTCACTTGCTAAAATAGATTTAATAATCATATCTTTTATAGCTCTCTTTTTAATTTACAGATTCTTAAAAGTAGGTCTAATAATATCTAGTGTTATTCTTGCAGTATATATAACTAAAAATCATTTATATACTACCAATCATATGTATGATTTTGGTATTGAAATGAGTGTTTTTTTAGGATTTATAATTTCAACATTTTCTTTTGATGAAGCAAAAGAAATGCTAGTTAAAGGAAATGAAAATTTAATAGATGAAATAGAAAAACTTAAAAATTCATCTTTTGAACACATTGATAAATTTGATGAACATAAAAGATCAAATTTAGAAAATTTAAGTAAATTAAAGTATGAATATGAACTTAAATTAGAGGAATTATCTTCTTTAAAAAATGAAAAAGAAAATTTACTTCAAAAAATTGAAGAAGAAAAAGAAGCTAAAGATATCATTGAATATGAGAAATCCATCAAAGATAAAAAATTAAAAGAAAAAGATTTAGAAATTGAAGCTTTGTATGACAAATTAAATGATACCTCAAAAAATGAAAAAACAATTAATCTTCCAAATAATATAGAAGGACAAGCAGGTAAAATTGAAAATTTAAATAAAACAATAGAAGATTTAACAAATGAAAAAGAACTTTTAAATCAAAAAATAATTTCTTTAAACGACTCAGCAGAAGTAGAAAATGAAAATGATAGCATTGCAATAAAAGATGAAAATAAGAAGCTAAATGAAGAAATCGAAAATTTAAAATTAAAAATAGAAAAAAATGAAAATAAATCAATTTTAAACCTGGATTATTCAAAAGATGAAATTGAAAAGCTAAAAAAAGCAAATCATCTATATTTACAATTAAAAGATCAGTTTGATGAAAAAGCAACTTTACTATCGCAAACAAGAAAAGATCTTTTTGAAGCTAAAGAAAAATTAAATGCATTTCAAAAAGAGGACATTAAAGATTTTTCTGATTTAAATGATGAAGAAAAAAAATTAATAAATGATTTAAATTTAGCATCAAATGAAGTTGAAATTATAAAAATAGAAAACGATATTTTAAATTCTCTTATTCTAGATTTACTTCAAAAAAAAGATGATAAAAAAACTACAGAATTTGAAGGGGACCAGTTAGGTTTGCCTTTTAGTTAGGGTATTGAGTAAGTATTTCGCAACCATTCTCTGTTATTAAAATAGTATGTTCCCATTGAGCTGAAGCCTTATTATCAATTGTTCTAGCTGTCCAGTTATCACTAGAGTCTATTATAGCTTCTTTTTTTCCTGCATTGATCATAGGTTCTATGGTAAATGTCATTCCAGGCAATAGTGGTATTTGATTATTGTTATAATTAAATTGTATTTGAGGAGGTTCATGAAAGGCAACTCCAACCCCGTGACCTACAAATTGATAAACAACGCTACAATTATTTTTTTCTGCTACTTTTTCAATTACATTTCCAATCTCAAGTATCTTAACAGAGGGTTTTAAGATTTTAATAGATTCTATCATGCATTCATATGAAGTATCTACTACTCTTTTCTTTTCTTCGTCAACCTTTCCAATCATTACCATTCTAGAGGTATCTCCATAATATCCATCAACAACTGATGTAACATCTATATTTAAGATATCTCCATCTTTTAATTTTGTGTTATCTGGGATTCCATGACATATAACTTCATTTAATGAAGTACAGATGCTTTTAGGGAAAGGAGGGTGGCCATAATTTAAAGGAGCGGCAAAAGCATTATGTTTTTTATGAAGCTCTATTGAATACTCATCAAGCTCTAAAGTAGTAATCCCAGCTTTAGCTTTTTTTACTAGTTTATCTAAGATAATAGCAGCTACTTTAGACGCTTGTCTAATTCCTTCTATCTGCTTTCTGTTTTTTATTAAAATACCGTAATTCGTTAAATATTTTTTTTCAGGGTTTTCAATTGGGCCTTTTTGTGGAAAATGGCATTTTTTCCATTTTTTATTGCTTCCGCAAAAACAAAGATCATTTCTTGATATCATAATAAAAAATTTAATAATTATTTGTTTATCCATTATTTATTAACTCAATTTTTTTTAAAAGAAATAAAGAATAAAAAGCAGTGCTTTTTTTTTAGAGATTGTGTTATAAAATACTGATTTTTTTTTAATTTTAAGGATGATTCAATGGCTTCAGCGATTAAAGTATTAAGAGACACTTTGCAAGGCTTTTATGCACTTAGAAAAGATGATACTGTTTCTAATTATAGAAGTAAAATTCAAAAAAAAATAGACAGATTAAATACTAGAAATGAAAAAGCTGTAATTGATGAAATAGATATTATTTTAAAAGAAATTGATTCTCAAATTTCTAAAATTTTATCAGATCCAATGTTGACAAAAGAATTAATTGATTTACTTAATGATTTTTTTGAAATTTCTTTAGAATTAAAAGAAAAATATCCCCTGCATTTTAATTCATTTTTTACCTATTCTTTAGTTGTCTTAAAATTATCTGAAGTTGTTTGTGAGGTTTTTTTACGTAATAACCCACAATCAAAAGAAATATCAAATGTTTTTGAGGAGACTTTAACAAATCTCAAACTATATGCATTAAAGCAGATTCAATTAGCAATTGATGTGAGAGATTATAGTATATTGAAAGAGGAAAGTGAATTAAATCCATTAAATGTTTTAAAGCATTTAAAATCATTAGATTTAAGAGGTCTTTCTTTTAGATACTCAAATTTTAAGATCTCACAACGGTTTTTTTATTGGGCTAAGATTTTAGAAGAAAGTGATTTAGAAAATTACTGTTTTTTTATGGATTTTGCATTGCAAGAGCTAATATCTAAAAAAGCTCCTTTAATTGATGATGAAATAAAATTATTAAACGTACTTCATGTGAGTTTAATAAAAAATTTAGATCGTGGAAAAGATGAATTGTTGATAAAAAAAATAGAGGGAATTACTAAGTTTTATGAGCAAAAACAACTTACTGTTTTTTCAATAAAATCGATAATGAAAATGGTGAAAGGAATAAGCTTGAGTGAAACAAAAGTTTATTTTTTTAAAAAATTAATTGATTATATTGAATTTGAGGAGAATAAGTTAGAGTTAGAATTTTATATAGAATTAAAGCAAAACAAGTTAAATGATGTAATTTTAAATAAAATCAATGGAGTAATAAAAAGCTCAAAGAACTTATTAAATTCTTTGGAATTATTATTGCAACTGTCTGGTTTTATAATTAAACATGATAAAAAAACAAAAGAAAATGATGGAATTTTACAATTATTTTTTTTAAACATTTCAAGTTTTATAGATAATATTTTTAAAGATCCCCATAGACATTATTTTAAAGTACTAGATGAATCTTTTTGTATAGCATCTCTTTATTATTTCATGAATAATATAAAAAATAATGAAAAAGCTATTCAATTAATAAAACCTTGTATTATGCAATCTTTAAAAATTCTAGAGCCTTATCTTTCTCAAGCTAGTAGTTATCAAATGCTAGCTAACATCTATTTACTATTAGATGAAAAAGTTTTTAGCATAAAGTATCTTGAAAAACTACCCCTTACTGATCAATATTTTGAATTTAAAAAAGAAGAAAACCTTCAAGAGCTTTCAGAGGTTTTAGAATTAGATTTTCAAGATATGACTTATGCAAAATTCAAGAGTTATTTTTTTGGACATATCAAAGATTTATTAAAAGGTAGTTATGATGAAGCTTCACTAACCCAGTTGCTTCAAAAAATAAATTATAAAGTTGAAGAATTAAAAGAAAAATATATTTTTTTACAGAATAAAAGATATGAATTTGCACTTTTAATGGCAGCAACTCATGTTTATATTAAAGCAAACACTGAAGATCACTATGACAATAAAATATTTTTTAAATTCCTAAAATCAATAATAGGATTTAATTCAAGGCAATTATCTGAAATTAAAAAACAAATTAATGAAATAGAAATAGTTTTTTTAAAATTATGTGATTATAAACTAGATTTAACTACAAGAGGGCCATTAGAAATTAAAATCTAAGACTTATAAAAGATGCGATGCCATTTAAAAACATTTGAGTTGCAATCATAATAAGTATAAATCCCATTAATCTCTCTAATGCTAAGATTCCTTTGTCTTTTAAAGTTTTAGCAATAAAAGATGAAGAAATTAATACAATTAATGAAAAAAACCATGCGATAATAATTGCTGGTATCATAATACTTATATTTTGTTGATTTGCATATAGCATAACGGTTGTTAGAACAGCAGGTCCAGCAAGTAAGGGGATAGCAAGAGGAACAATAAAAGGTTCCATAGATTTAGGAAATTTTTCTTCTTTGGATCCTGGAAATAACATATTTAAAGAAAGTAGAAATAAAATAATACCTCCAGCTATTTGAATGCTAAATTCAGAGATCTTTAAAAAATCTAAAATAGCTCCTCCTATAAAGTAAAATAAAACTATTATGATAAGAGCAATTATTAGTTCTCGAAATACAATATATTTTTGTTTGTGTTCAGGTAAGTTTTTCAAAAGAGATATAAAAATTGGAAGATTACCAAAAGAATCCATCACTATAAATATTGAAAAAGCAACCGATAGTGTACGCATTATATAACTTATCATATTCTAACTTTTCATAAAGGTTTTAAGACCTGTTAAAAACATTTGAATAGAGATCATTACCATCACAAATCCCATCAATCTCTCTATCGCCATAGTTCCTTTCTCACCCATCCAATCTGATAAATGCGCAGACATGATCAATATAAATAAAGAAAATCCCCAAGCTAAAGAAATAGCCCCTAGCATAATTGTAGTGGGCATCTGATGGGAATATAACATAACAGTAGCTAAAACTGCAGGGCCTGCAACAATTGGAATGGCAAGTGGAACAATAAAAGGCTCTGTTATTTTTTTCAGTTCTTTTTCTTCTTCTTTTTTCTCAGGTGGAAATAACATTTTAAGAGATAGCAAAAATAGAACGACACCACCTGCTATTTGAACGCTATCTTGAGTTATATGTAAGAAACTTAAAAATATACCACCTATGAAGTTAAAAACAATAATTACAAAGAAAGCAATCAATAGCTCTCTTAAAACTATTTGTTTTTTTCTTTTTGCAGGTATCCCTTTTAACAAAGATAAAAAAAGAGAAATATTACCAAAAGAATTCATAACAATAAATATAGAAAGAGCAGTTGAAAACATATCTCTTAAAAAACTTTCCATTTTTTTCTAAGCCTTTTTATTTTTACTATATTAATTTAGCTTATTTTAGGAAAGTAGATTCATAATTAATTATTTTAATTAACTTTTTCATGAAAGTTTTTTGAGTATAATCTAAATTATATAAAACGATAAAAGAATCATAATTTTTTTCAAAAGCAGCGCTTGTAAAATTTGCTGATCCTGCAAGAAGATGTCTATTATCTATTAACATAAATTTATGATGATTTAACTCTTTGCCTTTTGAATAATAAATTTTAATATTTTCTTTTTTTAACTTTTTAATTGATTTGGAGCTTACTCCTTTATAAGATGAGTAATCTATATATACTCTTACATCTATATTTCTTTTTTTTGCTTTTATAAGCTCATCTACAAGCTTTGTATTAGTAAAAGTAAACATTGCAATATCTATAGATTTTATTGAAGAAGATATTAAATTTTTAACTTTTTGCATCGCTTCATTTTGAACATCAGGAAGTAGAAATATTTCAACTACTTGTCCACCTACCATAGTTTTTAAATGGCCAGAAGAGTGAGGGCTTTTTTTCATTAAAAAATTCGCGACCATACTAGAATTTAAGCCAATTAATAAATTATCATGCATCAAAAGGGACGATATTGTCATATTACAAGATCCCATGAAAACTACTTTTTGATCTATTACTAAAATTTTATGATGCATTAATCCTTTTGATTTCACTGAAAAAGTTTTATTTTCTAAATCTATTTTAGGGATATATTTACTATCATAAAAAATTTTTAAATTAATATTTTCTTTAGACTTTTTATCCAAAAGAGCAAGTATATTTGGATCGGTTAAGTTAAACATCACTAGATAAATAGATTTTTTAGCACTTTTTATAGCGTTAATTAAAGTAACTTTTAAATTCTGTCTACATTGATTTGAATACAAAATAGGCATAGAACCGGCAATAGGGATGTCTGCTGATATAGATTTAAGAATAATTCTAGAAAATAAAAAAATAAAAAAGATTAAAGAAACTATAAAAAAATATTTTGAGTTTTTTTTCATTAAAAAACTTATTTTATTTTATTTATATTTTATGACCTTCTTTTCTCATTTGAGTAACAACTGCTAAAAGACCTTTTTTATCAATAATTCTTAAGCCGGATGTTGAGATTTTTAAAGTAATAAATCTATCCTCTTCTTGAAACCAAAGTCTTTTTTTGAATAAATTAGGTAAAAATTTTCTTTTAGTTTTTCCTGTAATATTAAGACCGATTCCTTTTTTCTTTTTAGCTATACCACGAACCGCATAGCTTCTACCTTTATGATTGGTCTTTTTCTTTGTAACTTGACATACTTTAGACATCTTTTATAAAACTCCGAAATTCAAATTTGAAAAAAGTATAGCAAATAAAAAGTTATTTAAGCAAGATATTAAAATTAAAAATAAACTAGCATATTTTTTTATTTTACAGCGAAGATTTAGGGCATTTAACTTTAAGTGAATCTTCTAACTCTTTTAATGACTTCGGTTTATGAGAGTGACTGTCTAATATTTTTTTACAATTCAAATAATATTTCCATGAATTTTTATAATCATATCTTTCGAAAAAAAGAACTGACAAATAATAATTTACAGTAGGATCATTTTGATCTATCTCATAATACTTTTTCAAATATACTAAAGCTTCTTTTTCTCTTCCAAGTTGTAAATAGCTAGAAGATAGTTGCATCAGAGCGGATCTAAACTTAGGGAATTTTTTAACTACATCTTTTAGAATATTTTGTTTTTTTATAATAGACTCTCTTGTTTCATCTATATTTAAAAATATGGATTTTATTGATTCAATATCTGCTTTATTATCTAAAAAATCTACTGCAAGAGTATCTTTTGATGTTGAATATTCAACATGTAAATCTTTTGTTTTTTTAAGTAGTTCTTTTCCTTCTTTTTCTCTATTTACAAAAAGATAGTTTAAACCCAGAAAGTGTTTTAGTAAAAGATCGTCATCTAAATATTTTTGAGCTTTTTCATATAGTTCTATAGTCTCTTCATATTTTTGGGTTCCCCAAAAAACAGATGCTTTATTCATGAATGCAAGACCCACAACTTCTTTCATGTTTCTTAATTGAAGTTTTTTAGTTTCAATAGATAAATATATATCTGAGGGATAGTTCACTCCTCTAGCTGTTGTTTCAATATTCGTAATTTTATTATTTTCATCTTTATATCTAACATAAATATGACCAGGGGGTGTTACTATTTCAAGATTGAGTCCTAGTCTTTGTGAAAGGGATAAATATAAAATAGAAACACCAAGACAAACACCTCTTCTTGTATCCATTACGCTTGGAAGAAGTGTGTAGACATCGATTTTAGAGTTTTGAAGTGATTGAGGTGGAAATCTAAATCTCATATCGTAAAATATAAAATCGTTAATGGCATGCACCAAATCTATTGGTTTATAATTGTCTTTTAATTTTGATAAGATTTGTAGAGCCATTAAATCTAAGCATACTTCATAGTATCTAATTTTATAGATGCTTTCTTTGTCTGATCCTAAATCTTCTAAAAATAAAGCTCTTGCTAAATCTATTTCTTTATAATCTAAATTTTTTATTTCTTGAGAGTCCCAAAGTGTATGACCTTTTAATGTTCTGTTTTTTAAAGTTTTACCAAGACTTTCTAAAAAACTAAGTGTTTCATCATCTATATTATTTTGAAAAACCATACTTTGATTATTCACTAATGAAATCATCATAGTGATATCCATATTTGGAAGTGTAATCGATTGATCTGTGTCTTGTTTTAATAACTTCCAAGCTTTTTTTAAAGCCATTTTCCCTTCTTGAGTTTCAGGATATAACTCATAAAAAGCAAAATATTGAAGTACCGATTTTGGATTTAATGTATTGTAAATGCTTTTTATTGATTTTGTTTTTTGTGTGATTCCTGGCAAGTTCTTTAGAGAATCAGAAAATATTGAAGCAGTAAATAATAAAAATATAAAAAATAGTTTTTTCATTAAATCATTCCTTTTTTTTGATAATAAAAGTTAGTTTTATTTATGAAAAGTTTTAAAAATTATTATTTTAAAAGATCTTTTAGATCCTCTTTTAGTTTTTGATGAGATTTGATCTTATCAAAAGATACTTTATATTTATAAGACCAATTAGTTGGAAGCATTGTTCCTGGAATATTTATTCTTTCATCATCAGGATCTGGATATGAAAGCTCCGGATATAAAGCTAGATATTCTTGCAAAAGGTTGATATGAAAAATAGAAGAGGTGTGATGTGAATCATATAACAACTCTTTTCTTTGATGATAAGATAGTTTATAAGAATATTGCCATCTTTTGAACTTTGCAAATTTGGTTGCATATTGAACAGCAGTCTCCCACCATCCTTCAAAAGTATCTGAATCATGAGTAGAAATTGTTGTAACACTAAGTGGTTCATAGTTATTAAATTTTATATATCCAAAAGCAGTTCTTTCCCAAGGTATTACTTTAGTTCCACAAATCCCAAGCTCTTTTAGTGTTTTATAAACTATTTTTGGAATTAAACCTAAATCTTCAGCTATGGGCAGAAGCTTTGATGAATGAAGCATCATTTTTAATCTTTTCGTCCCTTCTTTTTTCCATGAAGTTGGATCTCTTGGAATAAATCTTCCTTCTGTAGCATCGCTATTTGGATCTATTGACCATAGTCTAAAAAAACCTACCACATGATCTATTCTATACATATGATATAAAGACTCAATTGTTTTAAGTCTTCTTTTCCACCAAGAATAATTATTTTCTTCTAACTTTTTCCAGTTAAATAAAGGGAACCCCCATTTTTGACCATATAGGCTATAAGAATCAGGAGGAGCACCTGCTACATATGTGAAATCAAATATCTCTCTATTAAACCAAACATCGCAACTATATGGACTAATTAGTATTGGAACATCACCTAAAATAAAAATATTATTTTCATCAGCATATTTTTTAACACTTTGAAGTTGTGAAAAAGCAAGGTATTGTAGAAAAAAATAAAAATGCATTTTGTCATGATATTTTTCTATTAAAGAAGGAATGTTTTTTTTATTTAAATTTTTTAAATCATCTGGCCAAATATCCCAATGTTTATCATTTTGCTCTTCTAATATAGTTCGATAAAGAGCGTACTCTTCTAACCAGGAATTCTCTTGTAAAAAATGATTAAACTCTTTGTTCTCTTTTAAAGTTTTAAAAACATATAGATAATAATCATATAAAAAATCCATTTTTAATTTTTTTAATTTTAAGTAATGAACTCTTTGATAGGTGTTAAATATTTTAAAATCTTTTAGTTTTTCTTTTAATTCATAATTATCATCTAAACTCTCTAAAGCATGCAAAGAAATATGTAAGGGATTTAAAGCTAAAGAAGACAAGGCATTATAAGGAGAGGGATCTTTTCCCGTCTCATTTAAAGGTAGTAGCTGCAAGGTGTCAAAACCAATTTCTTTTATAAAATCTATGACTTCAAATAAATCTAAAAATTCTCCAATTCCTGAACTTTTTTCACATACGATGGCAAATAGAGGAACAGTAATTCCATGATGATCTTTTATACCTAATTTTTCCCAATGATTACTAGCTGGGGTAGAATTTATATAATCTTTTAAATTTTTATCTATCATTTAAGATTAAAAGGTTTATTAGTTGATGTATCATCTATCATAGGTATTGTACCTTGACTTATGGAATCATATAAAAAAGTAGCTGTAATATTAAAATTATTTAAAATATCCATTAGCTCTTCATTATTTAGCTTATCTATATCTTGTGTGTAAGACATTGCAAGCATATTTTCAGATTCTATATAACCTAGAGTAAATAAAAAATTTAAATCATTATTTTCTTTTAAAGAAAAAATTAAAACATTTTCTCTAAATTTCCCAGGAGGAATTTCATTTAAAGGAGTAAATATCAATAATTTTTCTGATGTGTCATCATACTCTAAAGTAACTTCAATTTTATCATCTACTAAAAGAGTACAATTGCCAAGTTCATCTACATGCATGTCTATATCTAATAATTTAGATAAGTTTAAAATGATTTCTTCAAATATAGATCTCACTATTCTTCCTCTTCTTCCATTTCCTCTTCTATTTCCTCAACTGCTTCAATTAAGGAATCTAATACATCTAGTCTATGTTTATTAGATTTATATAATCTTTTAGATGTATTTCTAGTTGCATCTCTCATCTGGGTAAATATTATAATTTGAGCTAAAAGTTCTTTTGAAATACCAAGCATTTTTGAGAGCATCAATACTTTATCTGAAGATACATATCTTTCATTTAAAAGGTTCATAAATTGTTTTGCTATTATTTCAAAATCAAGTCCTTTTGGCATTTCAATGCCAAAGTGTGTGAATTGATTTGCAATAAGAGCTGATCTTCCTTTAAAAAATCTATATAAATTTGAAATTGCTTGAAGTATTTGTGTGTCTTTCATTAATAAAAGAAGTTCTGCACTTTGAATCGATGGACCTTTGGATTTTAAATCGGAGCCTAAAGAATGAAGTAAAAATCTAATAATAGATTTAATGTTGTCATAATTATATTTGCTTGATAATTCTTCAAATAAGGTATTAGCAGATCTTGGATTTTTAGTAATATCTCTATACATATCTCTTAGATTTGTAGGGGAGCCAAGACCCTCTTTTGAAAAAATTTGAGCGTGAAGATTCATATTTCTTCCAGCTACAATTTCCCTTTTGAAATTTGCATTTAAATATTCTCTTGCTTGCAAAATTTTATGTAAAAGTTTTCCTTTTGTAGTTTGTGATAAAAAATCAAGAGCATCATCTGCTAGAGTGTAATCAGGATAAAATTCTAAAACTTTTTTTAAAATTTCTTCCACACTATCTTCTTCTAGAAGTGAATTTAAAAGTAATAAAAGAATTTTTTCCTTAAGTTCAGGATTTTTCTTATTAAATCTAGAAGCTGTTTCTTCAGAATTTTTTACAGCTTCTACAATTTCTATATCTTCATCAGCAGCTTCGGATTTCATCAGCGCTTTTCTTCTGGATCTTTGTTCTTCTAAAGTTTTGAAATTTTTTCTAATAAATACTTGATTGAATCCAGAGTCTCTAAGTGATCTAGCAGCTCTTCTAGAAGCTATTTGCCTTAATTGCATGCTTTGCAGTTTGGCTTGCTTTGCTGCCTTTTGCTGAATTTGATAAGACTTTGATGCTCTAGTTATTCTTGCCATATTTTAAGTTAATTGTATTCTACCAAGTGGTTGTATTCTAATTTCTGGAACAATTTCCTGATATGAGACAACGGATAGATCAGGGAATTCTCCTTCTATTAATTTTCTTGCAAATCTTCTAACATCAATAGCTGTTAGTAAAACAGGAGGTTGACCTCCAGGAGGAGTTGGTACAATTGTATTTCTAAGAGAACTCATTATCATTTGAACAGAATCTGGATCTAATGCTAAATATGAACCTGCAGAAGTTTGTTTGATTGCACCTCTTATCATATCTTCTATTTCAGGATCTAATAAATAAACTGATAAAATACTTTGTCCTTGTGAATATTTATATGAGATAAATCTTTTTAAAGAAGATCTAACATATTCTGTTAAAAGAACTACATCTTTTTCAGTTTGTGCCCATTCTGACAAGGCTTCTAAAACAGTTCTTAAATCTCTAATCGATATTTGTTCTCCAATTAATCTTCTAAAGATATCTGTTAACTTTTGAAGAGGAACTAGTCTAGTTACTTCCTTAACAAGGTCAGGATAAGATTTTTCAACAAATTCTATTATAGCCCTTACCTCTTGTATTCCAATGAAATCAGATGCATGTTGACGATAGAATTTAGATAGATGAAGAATCATCACTTCAAGTGGAGACCAATATTTTATATTTGCTTTTTTCAAAATATCCAAATAGGTTTCTTCAACCCATAAATTAGGAATTCCAAGTTGGCTTTTAGTAGTAGTATATGGGAGATTTAATCTTTTAAGAGAATCTTCTGTTTCATTAGTTAAAAGATGTTTCGTTAAAACTTTTCCTTTTACAATTGGAACTTCATTTAAAAAAATTAAATACTCATCACCTTCTAAAGTAGGGGAATCTGTTCTTATATGAACTCCTGGAAATCTAACTCCTAAATCTTGATACAGAGCATGTCTCATTTTAGGAATCATTTTGTCTATAAATGTAAAGCCTTGCTTATCTTTTTTTATTAAACCAGATATATCCCTTCCAACTTCTAGCATAATTGGAAGCGTTAAAGAGTAGCTTTCAGCGCCACCGGATACAACAGCATGCCCTTCAATATCTTCTATGGCACCGCCGCCTGCAGCTGCTCTAGCTTCTGTTTTTTTCATGCTTTTTAAAACTACAAATCCAGTAACTCCTAAAATTGTTCCAATCAATATAAATGGAGTTGGGGGGAATCCAGGTACCCAAGCTAATAAAAATAGCATAGCTGCTGCTATCATAAATGCTTTAGGTTGTTTTAAAAGTTGCTCTGATATTTCTTTACCAAGATGGGAATCTTTTTTATCAGAAGAAACTCTAGTAGTTACAATGCCGGCAGTAATAGCAATCATTATAGCTGGGATTTGTGATACAAGACCATCACCAATTGATAGTAGAGCATAAGTTTTAGCAGCGGTAGCAAGGGGCATTCCATGCATAACATTTCCAATAATAAGTCCACCAATTACGTTAATAATTGTAATCACAATGCCTGCTATTGCATCTCCTTTTACGAACTTCATAGCACCATCCATGGCTCCATAAAGTTGAGATTCTTTATTTAGTGAAAGTCTAAGCGCTCTAGCTTGGTTTGTATCAATTATCCCAGATCTTAAATCAGCGTCAATACTCATTTGTTTTCCAGGCATAGCATCTAATGTAAATCTAGCAGCAACTTCTGCAACCCTCTCAGATCCTTTTACAACAACTATAAATTGAACGATTGTAATAATTAAAAATATAACGCCACCTACTACATAGTTTCCACCAACAACAAAGTTTCCAAAGGCAAAGATAATTTTACCGGCGTTTGCATTTAATAAAATCTGTCTTGTAGAAGATATGTTTACACCTAATCTATAAAGTGTAGTAAGTAGAAGAAGTGAGGGGAAAACACTTAATTGAATAGCTTTTTGGATGTATAAAGATACAAACAAAAGTGTAACAGATACTGTTAAATTCACAGAAATTAAAACATCAATAACATGTGGGGATACTGGAAAAATTAACATTAAAAAAATGCTAATTACAAAAAAGGCAAGTATTAAATCAGAGGATCTTGTAATTGCACCTAAAGCTCTAGATCCACCTAAAAATCTTGTTAAATTTTCTATAAACTTCTTCATTGAAATATTCCTATATTAACGTCTGGCATTTCTTCCATTGTTTCTAACCACTTTAATACTTCAGCTACCGCTTTATAAGTATCTTTAGGTATATAATCACCAACTCTACCAATACTAAATATTTTTCTTGCTAATTCTACGTTTCTCATAATGGGTATATGATTATCAATACCTATTTTAATAATTTTTTCAGCTTTTGATCCGTCCCCCATAACAAGTATTGTAGGAACCGGTTCTTCTTCCTCTTCATATCCTAATGCTACAGCAATATGCGTTGGATTTGTAATGATAGCTCTTGCTTTTCTTGCAGCACTTGGACCTTCACTATACGCTATTTCTCTAAATTGTTCACGTCTTTTTCCTTTTATTTCAGGATTTCCTTCAGTATCTTTATATTCTTGTTTAGTTTCAAATTTTTCCATCATCATTTCTTTTGCAAATTGTTTTTTTTGAAAAGATAGATCGAATATTGCTACTGCTAAAAAGAATATACCTACTTGCATTGCGACTTTTCTTAAAAAAGCATCTAATATTAAAGCAGATCCAAAAACTGGTAACTTAACAGACACTATAATATCTGGTAACATTTTTTTTATTACTAAAAATATTATTAATGCAGCTCCCAGAATTTTTAAAACGGATTTAATTAATTCAACGAATACTTTTAATTTAAACTTTTGTTTTATCCCTGCAATGGGATCTAATTTTTTTAAATTAAATTTCATAGCTTCTAAAGAAAACATAGGCCCAATTACCAAAAAATTTGATAAAATACCAACTGCTACTACAGCTATTAAAATTGGAAAAGAAGAGCTTATAATCACATACATGGCCTGAGTTAAAAAAGCACCGGCTTTGTGTTCTAAGTCTATATTTGAATTAATAGCTTTGAAGGTATTTAGAATATAACCCGCTAATTGATTAAATAAATATGTCGATGCAAAAAGCATACCAAATATAGAAGTTACAAAAGTAAGGGCGCTTGGAAAATCTTGCGATTTTGCCACTTGTCCTTTTTTTCTTGCATCTCTTAATTTTTTAGGCGTTGCCTTTTCGGTTTTTTCTGCCATATCTTAAAAAAATAAATTTTAATTATGGAAGAAGAGTATTACATCACCATCTTGAACAATATAATCTTTTCCTTCAGATTTAGCTCTTCCAACTTCTCTTGCTCCCACTCTTCCTTTATACTCTATCATATCTTTATATGAAACAACTTCTGCTCTAATAAATCCTTTTTCTATATCTGTATGAATTTTTGAAGCTGCTTGTTTTGCGTTAGATCCAAGTTTAATTGGCCATGCTCTAGTTTCTATTTCACCAGTTGTAATATATGTAATTAAATGAAGCATTTTAAAAGATGCATTAACTAATAAATTTAATCCAGATTCTTTAATTTTCATTTCATTTAAAAAAAGTTTTGCTTCATCTGCTGGAAGAGATGCAATTTCTTGTTCTAATTTAGCACAAATTGCAACAACAGGACTATTTTCTTTTTTTGCATATTCCTTAACCTGTTTTACATATTGATTATTTTCAATATTAGATAAATCATTTTCATCAATGTTTGTTACATATAAAACTTTTTTAAAAGTTAAAAAAGGATAGGTTTTTAATATTTGTTTTTCTTCTTTATTTAATTCTAAAAATCTAATGGGAAGATTTTTGTTTAAATGATCAATTACTTTTTTCATTAAATCATATGCAATTATATCATCTTTATTTCTAGCTTTTATTTTCTTTTCTAATTTAGAAAATATATTTTCTGCATTTTGCAGGTCTGCTAAAATAAGCTCTAAATTTATGGTTTCAATATCTTCGATTGGATCAATTTTCCCCCCAACATGAATTATGTTTTCATCTTCAAAACATCTAACTACATGTATTATAGCATCAGTTTCTCTAATATTGGTTAAAAATTTATTTCCAAGTCCTTCTCCTTTTGATGCGCCTTTTACAAGACCGGCAATATCTACAAAAGACATCGTTGCATAAATTATTTTTTTACTTTTTGATATTTTAGAAAGTACATTTAATCTTAAATCTTGAACTTCTACTATTCCAACATTTGGATCAATAGTGCAAAAAGGGTAATTTTGTGCATCTACTTGTTTTTTAGTAATTGCAGTAAATAATGTTGATTTACCAACGTTTGGAAGTCCGACAATTGCGCAAGATAAGTTTGTAGACATAATATTCCTTATATTTTTTATTAGATTGAATTAATTATAAACATTTTAAAAAAAAAGCACTATCAACAAAATAAATATTTTCAAAATATCATAAAAAAAAATTAAAAGGAGCATTAAATGAAAATTTTTTTGATGTTATTAAAAAAAAGTTACCTAATTGGAAATAACTAGGTAACTTTTTTATGTATTAAAATGTATTTGATTTAATAAATTTCTATCTAATATTGATGCTTTGTTTCAATTTATTCTTTCACTCTTTTTTCAATATTAGTAAATGGTGAAGGAATTAAACCTAAAAAATAAGATCTTGTTTTTACAGTCTCTTCTTTCATTCCTAATACTCCTGTATTTCGTGACTGTAAAAGAGTTTTTTTAGTAGACCATAATTTTGGATGATTAAGAAGTCTTTTAGCAATAATAGCCACGCTTATTCCTACAACAATTTTAGAAAGAGTGATAGGATTTTCGCATTGACTCGTTAAGTCGTTTTTTTCAATCGCGCATTTTGGGTTAATTAAAGCATCTAAAATTGACCATGGTAACATTAAAACACTTATTGACCATGGTAACATTAAAACACTTGCAGTAATAGTTTGTGCTACATTGCCATTATCCAAAAATATCAGTCCTTCATTATTAGTTGGTAGCTTTAAACAAGCATCAACCTTTTGTTGAGAACCAGGACAAACATATGTTTGAAAATAATACATACTTGCGGATGCTATTAGCCCTACAGCTGCTAAAACTTTATTATTTAGTAAACTTTTTTTTGGAGGAGACTCTGTAGAAAATGTAAATGCATTTCTAACTATATCTTTAGTTGTAGCAATTTCTGTATCTGTAGGTCTATTATAAAGTATTGGGTCACATAATTCGGAAATTTTATCAAATGCTATTACTGGCCACATTCCTTCAAAATCTTTTTCGAATTCTGGAAGAGACCATTTATCAAGTCTTGAAAAAGGAATTGATTTTATTGTTGAATTACAAATAAGACCTCTAGTTAAAACATTTACTTTTTGTGTTTGATCAACAAAAGTTCTATTTAATCTCTTTAAAGTGTTTTCTAATATTTTTCCTTGTTCTTTTTCTTCTGTGGAAAAAAAATGGCTATGTATAAGCGATGCATTAACTTTTTCTAATATTTTTTCAAATTCCAAATATACATCGGTTCCATTAGCCCCTGTTAAAACAACATATTTTTTTCCTAAATATGAAATTTCACATTTTGAAGGATTTATTAATTTATTTATTGTGTCAAAATCATTTAAATTATTTAAATGTTTTTCAATATTTGCTTGAGATATCATTGTCATAAAAAATTCCATTAATTTAATAAAATGTTTAAATTATAGATAATAAATAAAAAAAAACAAGAATTAAAATAAAGATTGTAATTTCATAAATGTTTTAATTTAAATTTTTAAAGCTAATTTATATTACAAAAGCATTGCTTAAGTCTTAAATTAATAAACTCAAGATATAAATTTTACAGTATCAATAGACAATTCATCTTGAGATATAGCATCTTTTAAATCAAACTTTCCAGATTTTGTTCTAGTTAAATTATAAAGGTAAGCTCCAGTATTTAACTTAATTCCAAGATCATTTGCAATTGATCTAATATATGTTCCTTTAGAGCAAGTTATTTTAAGCTCTAAAAAAGGATATGAATATGAAATTAAAGTAGTTTTTAAATTAATCGATATAGGCTCTCTAAAAACTTCGATATCTTGCCTTGCCAGTTTATATAGCCTTTTTCCTTTTATTTTTTTTGCGCTAAACATGGGAGGTGTTTGAAGCACTTCTCCTTGAAATTCTTCTAATATCTTTTCTATCTCGTCTAAAGAGGGAATATAGTCAGATTTTTTTATCAATTCCATTTCAGAGTCATATGATTTAGTTGTATAACCAAGGTGTATTTTTGCTATGTATTCTTTTTCATGATTAGTAAATAAAGATGCCTGCCGAGTATATTTTTTCCCAACTAAAATTATCATAAGACCAGTAGCTAATGGATCTAATGTTCCAGCATGACCAATTTTTTTTACGTTTAGGATTTTTCTAAGCTGAGCAATTATGCTAAAAGATGATTTATTAATAGATTTATTTACTAAAACTATCCCTTCATAAGAACTGTTCATTATTGATCTTTTCTATTTTTTTTCTCTTTTTCTATTTCTTGAAGAATACTATCGATTTTCATGAATTTATCAACTGAAGTATCTAATTCGAAAGTAAGGGTAGGGAAATATCTAAGTACTACTTTTTTTGAAGCATTTGATGATATAAAACCTGACGCTTTATTTAATGCATCAATAGTTTTCTTTTTTTCTTCACCAGAGCCAATTATGCTTATTGAAACAACAGCGCTATGTAGATCGGGTTTAATATCAACTTGCATAACACTTATAAAATTTGAAACATTTGGATTTGCAATATCTTTTGCAATAACCTCTGATATTACTTCTTTTAAAAGTGAATTTAATCTTTTTTGTCTTTTGTTTTTCATAAATCTTGTTCTAAATAATTAATGTCATAAGCTTCGTAAATATCACCAATTTGTATATCAGTAAAGTTATCAAGTAAGATACCACATTCTGTTTGGGTTTTAACTTCTTTTACATCTTCTTTAACTCTTTTTAAAGAGTTAACTTTTGTTTTTAAAAGTAGTTCACCATCTCTAATAACTCTAATATTACTATTTCTTTTTATAATACCATCTTCAACTAAACAACCTGCAATAAGTCCTAATTGAGATGATTTAAATGTAGCAATGACTTTTGCTTTTCCAATATCAACTTCTTCTTCAAGTTTATCAAGAGTACTTCTCATAAGTTCTTTTACTTCATCTATTGCGTGATAAATAATATCATGTTCTATTACGATTACTTTTAAATGTTTGATTAAGGGTTCACTATGACTTTCTATCTTTGTATGAAATCCAAGTATTGTAGCTTGAGATGCATATGCAAGTCTTACATCTGACTCTGATACAGCTCCTACTTCGGAAGATACTATTATTAAATCTACTTTATCTGTTTTTATGTTAAGAAGGGCTGTTTTTAAGGCTTCCAGTGAGCCTTGTACATCAGCTCTTAAAATAATTCTAAACATTTTTGTTTCTTTTTTAGCAAAATTATCTAATGAAAATATTTTTTTCTTTTGTAGTTGTGATAATTCTAATTTCTCTCTTCTTTTTGTAGCTAAATTTTTTGCTTCTTTTTCATTTTCTACCACAAAAAATTCACAGCCTGCTTCGGCAAGATTTGAAAGACCAGTTATTTTTATAGGAGTAGATGGGGGAGCTTCTTCGATTGATTGACCATGCTGATCATGCATGGTTTTAACTTTTCCCCATTGATATCCAAAAACTATAGCATCACCTTGTCTTAAGGTTCCATTTTGAACAAGTACTGTAGCTGCAGCTCCAAGTCCTGTATGCATTTCAGACTCTAAGGCAGTTCCTCTAGCTCTAGCTTTTGGATTTGCTTTAAGTTCTAATAATTCTGATTGAAGAGATATCATTTCAAGTAAATTATCAATTCCTTCATGGGTTTTTGCAGAGCAGTTTACTGTTATAATAGATCCACCCCAAGCTTCAGGAAGTAATTCGTTATCGGCTAATTGTCTATATATTTTTTCTTGATCAAAACCGGGTTTATCAGATTTATTAAGAGCTATTAAGATAGGAACTTTTGCCTCTTTTGCTTGATTCATTGCTTCTATTGTTTGCTCTTTCATTCCCTCGTCACCTGCAATAACTAAAATTACAAGATCAGTAACATTAGCTCCACGAGATCTCATTTCAGAAAATGCAGCATGGCCTGGAGTATCTAAAATTGTTATTGTTCCAAATTTTGTTTTAGCTGTAAAAGCACCAATATGTTGAGTAATATCTCCAGCTTCACCTGATGCAATGTTGGAGCTTCTAATTGAATCAATTATAGATGTTTTACCATGATCTACGTGACCCATGAATGTAATTACACATGGTCTTTGTTTTAAATCCTCTTCAGGAGCACTTTTAATTTCTTGAATAATACTTTCAGCCGAAATTTGAATTCTTTTTTCTTCTGTTGTATCGATTGTAATTTCGCATTTAAATTCATGACCTAAAAGTTGAACTGTTGTTTCATCTTCTAAATAATCATTAATTGTTACGATTAGACCTTGCATGAAAAGTTTTTGGATTAATTCGGATGCTTTCAATTTCATTAAAGATGCTAAATCTTTAATAGTAATTGGAAGTTTTATTGTTAATTCTTTTGGTCTTACTAATGGAATTTCAATTTTTTGTTTTTTTTGTTTAAATCTTCTTCTTCTCCAGCGACCTTCGTCGCCTCTTCTTAAGCCTAGTCTGTCTTGAGAATCGAATGATTTTTTGAATGCTTCAGGTTTTTTTGCTGCTTTAAATTCTTTATGAGATCTAAAAGTCTTCTTTTTTTCATCAACTTTTCCAACTATTTCTTTGAATTTTGGCTTTTCTTTAAATTTAGGTTGTTGATCTTCTTTCTTCTCTTCTATTTTTTCTTTGGGTTTTTCTTCTTTTTGAACTACTTTTTCTTTTTCAAC
>SDBT01001184.1_pt1 | contig 45124 bp, 59 predicted proteins | sample 2277101 | NCBI WGS metagenome assembly SDBT01 (sample SAMN10404973, study PRJNA504765) | marine sediment metagenome | isolation source: marine sediment core GS10_PC15, 103 cmbsf | place: Arctic Ocean: Southern Knipovich Ridge | collected 2010
TGCGGCTCGTCCGCCTCGGAAGCGTGCAAAAGCTGATCGACGCCGTAATTCGCGGGCAACGGCTCAATCCGAGTCAAGCACGTATACGACCCGTCCGGTCCCCGACAAGCGAAGTCGTAGGCCACGTAGTTTTCGGCACCTGTAAAGACCCATGGTCTGATACCCGCATAGGTCGGACCGTAGCCGGTCATCCGCTGCCACTGGTAATAGTCGCTGGCAATCTGCGAAGCCAAACCCTGGAGTTCGGTGATATTCTCCGGCAAATCGGCATCGGGTTCGGAGTCGTCTTCTATCTCCTGGAATAACGCCGTGGCCGTGGTGTGAAACGTCTTGACCGTTCCAGCCCCCATCGTGTCGGCCGCGTTCCAAAATAGTGTCTCCCCCTGGTTGCCTTCTGATTCGCTTGTCCACGAGTGGTTGGCCAATGACGATGTTAGAGCGAATATGTCGCCGGCGTCTTCGTACTGAGTCCCCACAGCCCGCGGAAAGATCACTCGCACCTGGCTAGGCAGGACGCCATGCATTCTGTCCCGCAGTCCCGCTGGATCACTGGCAATTTGCCAAACCCCTTGAGGTTCCTTGTCAACGAATCCATCCAGCGACGTATTAGCCCCTAGCTGGCTGATATTTGGACGCTTGACAATTGGCATCCCCGCCTTGCGCCAATCTCCGTATACTAGTGCGTCCTCGCTTTCAGTGAGAACCACCAGCCGGCTCCCAATCGAGGCCGACATAGAATCCAGAAGTACGCCCGCATTCTCATATTGTCGGGTCAACTCGCGAACGGGAGGCCGCCCGTAGTTTCCGGTACTCGGCACCAAATCCCGCTCTAAGTCGGCTCGACTGTTACTTGGGAATACCGACTCCGACAAATCCATAATAATGTCGGATATCTCGACAAAAATCTCTCCGAACATTTCCGCCCACGTATCGGTGTCGAACGTCTTCATAGAGCCCGTGTCGCGATACTGGAGAAAATACCGCCAATCGACCAAGGGCATCAGCCAACCGTCCGCCGCACTGCCGGTAATCGCCGGTGTGATTCGACGCGGAGCCAGCATATACATCGTGAACGTCGGCGACCACGATTCCTGATTGCTCTCGGAATGCTCACCTATCCACTTCAGGTCGCCACGAGCCGGGCCCGACGTGTCAGTGTGTTGCACGTCCAGATTGTCGGCGATTTGTGCCATCGAGAAGTCGTCGACAAGGAACAGCCCGTAGGACCACCGGCACGCCCCGGTAGGAATCACCAGCGTATTTATCCGAGGTGTAGGGAGCGCGGGCCAGTTGGCGACAGGCAACCCCACCTTCGCCAACTGGCTACCGCGCGAGAACGTACGCTCTCTCGGCCCCAGCGCTGGACCAAAAATACTCGATTCGATCCCAGGCAAGTACGTGTCGAGCCACTTGCGGACCTGACCGTCCGGATCTTCCAATAACAGCGGCACACCGGCGAAAGTAAGCTCCACGGCCTAGATCCTCCGGCAGATAGCTAGCTTAGTCCCCATGCGTAGGGATTCGTCGGTCCATGGCTGAAGCACTTCGATACACTCAATTGCCGACAAGTCGTCCAGCGTCAATTCTGTGCCCACGTCATGGACTATGAGTACAGATCCAGGGGTCAACATCGGAGCGAACGTACAGGCCTCCTGGAGCTTGTGGCCACCATCACAGAAAAGGACACCAGGAGTCGCTAGGCTCAGTATTCCCCCTATTTCCTCCATTATCGCAGGAGAAAACACGTCTGCGATTCGGCGATCGACGCCAATACTGTCCAGGAGGTCGGCCACGTGGTCCGCTACTCGCCGAGCCTTGATGTCGTAGGTCACGAACTCCACATTCGCCACCTTCGCCCAGGCGCCCAGATATGCGGTGGTGCCGCCGCAGCCGGTGCCGATCTCGACCAGCCAGCCGGTCTGCTCGCGGTGGGCCTGGAGCATCTTTTCCAAAACACCCAAGCCCACCCAGCTCATTTCCGCCTTGATCCCGCACACTGTCCGGTGCCGGTTGGCGAAGAGTTGCTTTTGTAATTCCATCAGTTCTCTATCTCCCAGTCGAAATGAATGCCAAATTCCAAGGTCATCCACCCGACTTTTTTCTCATCATCGAATTGGGGTCGCTGGGCATGGATCGCAAAAGTAAGCTGCCGAAGAAAATCGTCCTCTTCCCCGGCGGTCACGGCTACCGTTTGGGTGTCGTGGCCAACCAGGGCTTTGAGGACGAGTCTTTTCAGGTTCAGTAAGCCGCGAGAAGGTTCTCGCAACAATCTTTCATCATGGGCCGCGTCGTCAAGATTTGTGCGACTGTAGATGGTAACCAAAATAGTCCATTCCTCGGTGATATTGCCGGGGGCCTGTTCGCCCTCGACGAATACGCCGTCTCCAGGAGCTACGGTCACCACGTATCCCCCACCCACGGGCGTGATGCGGGGAGACATGGCATCGAGCGTTTCGTAACACTGTCTGGCGTTCAGGCCTAGTTGATCGCGCAAACGGGCTACGAAACGCTCCAACACCACATCTTGTCGTACATCGACACGGGCCATCGGTCAATTCTCCTATCCCGCACCCGAGGTGGAAGAAGACGAACTCGACGACGATTCCAGTGACGAACTCGATGACGAACTGGACGACGATGTAACCGAGGACGAGGACGAACTGCTCGACGACGTAGACGAACTCGAACTCGTGACAGAGGACGAGGACGAACTGGACGTGACCGAAGAGGACGAACTCGAACTCGTAACCGATGACGATGACGAATCGCTCGACGACGACGTAGAAGACGACGAACTCGAACTTGTGACCGAGCTTGACGAACTACTGCTGCTGGACGACTCTTCGTAAATCTCCCCCCCCTCATCGCCTTCGTTCGTTCCTTCCAACGGGAACGATCGGAAACATCGCAAGAACCCGACGATTACGCCCTGGGTTACGGCTGTAGTTCCCGGACCTGACGAGGTAAACGCGAACTTGATCTCCTGTCGTGACGACAATACGATACCATTGTCTGCCGTGCCGTCCGGCGTGATGTCAAACAACGTCGGAGTGACGAAGTTGTCACCTACCGTCGTGGACGGAAGGATATCCGCCGTTTCTCCTCCAGACGCCTCGACTTTGATCGCCATACTTCCGGGACCGATGAACCCTTCGAGTACATGAAGGCATCCATCCCATATAACCGTACCCTTGGGCAAGAACACCCCGGTCGATGTGAACAAAGTCGACTGTCCGTCAGGAATCGTTCCTCCATCCTCATCAAAAGCATACCGAAACGCCACGTATTCCATCGGCATCCATTCTCCGCGTCCGATGTCGTAAACCCTCATATCCAGAAGGTCCTCAGTCATCAGTTTCGAGGCCATATTGCCGTAATCCGGCAAACCCTCGGTATTGGCCGCTGATCCGCCCGCACTGGGAACCGACTGATCGACCCCGTGCAATACCGTTCTTCCACCACTACTCATAACTCTACTCCTTTCGCGTGGCTTGTTTGGCACACGCAAAAACTTACCGCTCCCTTGTATGATTTGTTACGCTATCAGCGAGTCCAAAATTGTCACCTCGCCTGAAATGTCGCTTGACGGGAACAACAGCCCCCGCGTATTCAAGTTGAACGCACGCCAGAGCCACGTCTGCCACTGGCTGCCGTAATCGTTGGTGTTGGTAATCGTCCACGTGTCGCCGATAACGGCCGCCGTCTTGCCGGCAAATACCGACGCAAACGGGCCGCCCGCATACAATGCGTTCGGCTTGACCATCGTGAGTTCGTTGATGTAGACGTTGAAAGCGTCTTGCCACGTCCCCACGGTACGGATTCTTAAGTAGCACTGTCTGGAGGCCGTGCTGTTGAGTCGAAAACTGAACGACTTCGACGAAAACGACCCGTCTATCAGGCTAGATACGTCCATTCGCAGTTCGTTTTGTCCGCCGTCGCTGTCAACCGTCACGGGTCCGTCAATGCGGTCCACTACCTCGAATCGCAACTCGAATGGCTGATTGCTGGAGCTGCTGCTGCTTTCGCTGCTCGACGAGGCACTTGCTGACGACTCGGACGAGGAAGAGGAACTATTCGACGAACTTGACGACGAACTATCAGAACTCGACGTGACCGATGACGATGACGAACTACTGGACTCCGAAGACAACGATGACGAACTACTAGACGATGTGACCGATGAAGATGAAGAGTTTGACGATGAACTGCTAGACGACGTGACCGATGACGAAGATGACGAACTCAACGAGCTACTAGACGACGTGACCGAGGAGGATGACGACGATGAGGAACTACTTGACGAAGTAACCGAAGACGATGAGTCACTGCTGCCCTGGCTGGACTCTGATGAGTTGCTGGCGCTGGACACCGATGACGAGGACGATGACGACGAAAATGACGACGAACTGTCCGAAGATGCCGACGACGTGACCGAACTCGATGATGAACTGGAGCTACTTGTAGAACTTGCAGAACTACTCGACGACGTGACCGATGACGATGACGAGGAAGACGATTCCGAAGACGAGGAAGACGAACTTTCGTCATCTTGGGCAATTGTGGCCCAAAAATGCACCGTATAGACCGTTTCCCGCTCCAAGGTCAATGGCTTATACATTTCATGCAATGTCACCCCATCGCTCTGGAAAACCAGGGCGCGGCGCTTGAACGTGCCGGAATCACCTTGACGGGTCACCGCGTGAGTGATTACCGGCGTGCCGCCCGTCAGCAGGCTTTGATTGCTCAATAGAGTGACATTGCCGCCTACCGATTCAAAAGTGATCGTGTGCGTGAAGTTCGGGCTGGTGCCGGCTCCGGTGACCGTAATAGACCCCAACCCCGGCAAGGCACGTAACGCGGTCTGTACAGCGGATGCCGACGCATTGAAGTCCAGGTTAGCGGTGTAACGCTGTACGCTGTCCGCATCAGTATAGAGTAAATTGTAATAGCCGCCGGTAGGCGTCCCGGAAATGGCGACTGTCTGAATCTCGGGGTCGGTCACACGGATCGTACTGCCGATAACTCCCGTGGTGACGATCCATCCGTCCGGTAGATTGTCTATTGTCGTGGTTGCAAACGAACCATTGCTCAATAAGCCAGAAGCTGGCGTTAAAGCCGTGATCGATATGCTCGTACCTGACCCGGCTGGCCAACGGTACGACAACAGCCCTTCGGACGCCTCGCCCGCAAAAGCATGGGTAGAGCGGATCGAACTATCTCCGGTCACCGTGACCTCGATCGTCTCATCCAGGGTAGTCTCGATCAGCCGCCCATCGCCTCGGTACTCGGTCAAGATCACCTTGGCATCGCCGGTATTAGACGCACTTTCTGCCACGCTTACCGTGACCGCGTTCTTTTCAACCGCATCATTCTCATCTTCCATTTGGTCGACGAGATATTCCAGCGAGGCGGTAAGGGACCGTGCCGGAGAGTTGCTGTCATCTTGCACCAGTTCGATCAGTAAGTTGCCGAAGGCCGTAACCACCGTCGAGGATAACGCATCACCCGTATTCTGCCACGTAGCCATGGCGTCCGGCACCGCATTATGGGTTTTCTCGATTTTCGCATCACCTTCGTACCATGGCCGATTAGCCGTGTGTTGAATGAAGTCCTCAATTTCTTTGCGCACTGTCGTGCTACGCACTCCATTGAGAGTATCCAACGCAAACACCCCGGCACCCATGATATTAAACCATCCGGAATTATTTGGAGGGTCTGACAATCCTCCCTGTGGAGTTTTCGGCGTATATTTATTGATCGACATAATCTGTCCTTATGCTGGTTCGGCGGTAATAGCCGGCGGGCGGGCGTCTATTTCAGGCCCGAGAGTCGGATCAAGTAGTGTCTGGATCACAAGACCATTGTCCAGCGTACTACGCTTGGTGTCCGGTAACGTACCGAACGGCAGTTTTCCATCGGCTAGAATTGGAGGCCGGGACATAGCATAGGTTGCCCCGCTATGTAGTGTATGAATGACCGCGACTTGATCTACCGCGTTGGCCGGCGGAACGGATCGGACCCACGAATCTATCAACGTAAACGTGATATTTCCCACAAAGAACTTATCGGGCAAATCCGGGATGTTCGGAGGGATCTGCATCCGCTCTGCTTCGTAAACGAACTGCATAGTCGCTTGACGCGGGGCCAAGTCCCATACGATTGTGGTCGGCAACTCTTCTGGCGGAATCGGGTCGCCGTCCGCGTCGCTTGCTCGCGTGCGGGCAATCGGCATTTGCGCCCTAACCGGAGTGAAAAAGTATTCTGTCTTGGCCTTAGACAACGTGAACATTGCTTGGCGGTGCGGATCCGACGTGTTCTCCGTGTCCTGGGCGCCTATGGAATCGCTTAACGACCCTTTCTGATACTCAAAGACTTCCGTAGGATCTTCCTCTACGGGGTCCGGAATGCCTTCTCGGCCAGCCCAAATTGCATGGTCGTTGAATGGTTGGCAGGGGCGTTGCAAAAAACAACGCAACAGCATCAGGGTAGTCGGGTCGCGTTCGGCATCCGGTTCACCGTAGGGATTGTAGCCATGGAAAGCCGGCTCCCATGACACCGCCGGATCATACGGAACAGAATTCGCCTCGCTATTGTTGTTGAACGGTTCCCACACCAGATCCGGTAATTCGATAGGTTTTCCCAGCTTGGTTGTGCGCAGATTAGCCAACCAGCGTGCCGGATCATCTGTAACCTGCTGGATCCGCATCGAACAGCTAACTACATTAGCCTGCCCAAAGTGGTCCGTGATTTCGCATTGCTCGACTTTGTAGTTTCTGTTCAGCGGAGTAGCCTTTCCGGATTGATCGAGAATGTTCAGCTTGTTGTCGATAATTTGGAACGCCCTGGTAATCAAGTGTTGCTTGTTCGTGTTGGGCGCACCTTCTAAGCGTACACTACAACTGCTTCGCATCGTCACTCCGTCGCCGGTCCCTTCGGTATGCGTGCCCGAAATCTTTGTGGCGGGCCATGGGGCAGCCGTGTGCGTCTGGCGGTCGAGAATCTCATACTCTGCTGTGAGTCCATCAGGTGCCACACTGAACCCTATCCGCTCGCGGCGGAATCCATTTTCGAGTCTAGGAATGACCAACGCCCGAACGAACGGATGATGCGAAGCGACCCATGCCGAGGAAAACACCAGCTTGCCGCGTATCACGCGTTTTGTGAAAAAGTTCTCGTCAAGATCTTCCGCAATACTCCAGCGGTTGTTAAGGACCGGCGATAATATGGCCGCTTGTGAGTCTTCGCAATCGAGTAGCCCCACCTCAATAGTGAACCCCACCCGAAAGATACGACCATTAGCGACGTGCATTACCTCGACTTCGGACGGCTTCGGGCCATTGATAACGTCGTAAATCGACCCCGACGCAGAGGGATCGCCGCCACTGCCGAACAACTCATCCAGCGGATGGGCTTCCAGTACCGTCTTGTTGTTCATTTGAATGACCAACACCTTGCGAGGGAACGACAGCTTTTTTCGGATGTTATTCAGACAATCAATGCCGCCGCCAGAGGTGCCGATGATGTGTGTATCTCCCAAGAGGCCCTCGGCAATGAAGGCGGGAGCTTGACCGACTTGACTTGCTGTATCCGGAGTTATTCGGTTCTCAGAGGTAGGATTCGGATCGGACTGCGCATGAACAATCCCCTCGAATCGCATCTTGTGCTCGTTGTAGATGCGGTCGGTATTCGAGTCGTCGTAACGCACCGTCTGCGACCACCAACGTGTTACCACGTTGTGCATCACAATGCCGTTGTATACCACGTCGGTGCTCATGGGAGTCTTGCCCCCTGGTTCGCTCTTGGCACTCGCTTGTCGTTCTGGTTGTTACCTTGTTCGTTTCTCTTCGCTCCTGCCGGAACACCACCAGGCAACGGTGGATCGCCCGGTTGCCTATTCGCCGTCCAGTCGCCGGCGATGATGTCTTCCAGGAAGGTGCCGAAGGGTATGTCTTCTGTTTTCTTTCCGGCCATCATCTCCAAAGCTTTTGCCATGTTGTCAAGCAGTTGTATAAGTGGCATAAACTTGGCTAGCCATCCACCTATCGCCAATCCATTGGCCAAGATTCCTGCAAGGCCATTTTTGATTTGTGCGATATCGTTTGCGATCGGTGCCCATTGTTCTCGCATGGCTTCCACGCCACGCCCTGCAAACGCCGCTGTAGGGCCGACTTCTCTAGCCTTAGTTACGTCAAGCCGTAACTGCTGGTAATCAAGCCTCGCTATCATTACCGTCATTCGCCCGTCGTATCGTGCCAAGTGTCGCTGGCTTTCGACAACATTCTCTGTCCAGCCCACTAACGCTTTAGCGGCGCTGATCGCCGCCAGCGACAAAAGAACAACCGATGCAACAGCTACTGTGATGGGATTCTTTGCAAACTTGGTCGCAACCTTGGCAATCTTGCTTCCGCCAAATATCTTGCCCGCCAGCGCACCACCACCTATCTTCGACATATCTCCAAGGCGACTCGTTCTCTGCTTCTGTTGAGTGCGTTCGCCAGATTGCACGATGTCGCCTAACTCTGGAAGTCGCCCAATCTCTTCTGCAACGGTGCCTTTGTCCGGAAGCAGCCCGCCTTCTCGTAATCGATCCGCACGCTCCTTGATTGTTAGATCCTTAATCTCTTCCGCTACCGGCGTCGAGACTTCCTTGAACTCTTCCTTCCATCCAGGAGGTGAGGTGAAGATTTCCTTGAATCCCGCCAACAATTCGGGGATCCAGCCTTGACGATCGGGTTGGATCTCTGGGATAGGAAGGTCCCCAAGTGGTTGCGCACCCGTGGGAGCGTCGCGGCTGATAGGCACCACTTCAGCAAGGATCGGTTCAGGTGTCTCGGGTGCAAACGGTCCCGTACCTGTCCACACCGGCCTATCAGGCAGTTCGCCAACAGGAGGCGTTCCCGGAGGTAACGGAGGCGGTGCGATCGGTGGAAGCGGTGGCCTAGTCTCCATGGGAGCACCAGGGCCATCAGTTACGGCGGCCGTGTCGATCGCTGTCTGTCTCGGGGGTTCTGGAATCGTCGGCTGTTCAGGAGGTTCCGGACCTGATCGACCTCCGATCCCTGGTGCCTGCTCAATCGTGATGGGCTTTTTGATAGACTCAATCACCGCCCTAATGGTGGCGTCCGCATTTGCGTCTGCTGTCTGTCTAGCTGCCTCTGTAACGTCAATGGTTTGTGTGCCGGGTTCCACCGGTCCGCTTCTGCCACCCTCGCCTGCCGGTCTGCCGACGGGTATCTCTGGCAGTGTGCCAGATACGGGCGGTCCCGTGATTGAAACAGGAGGTCTAGGTAACTCGGATGCTTCACTTGGAGGCACGGGTGAAACTTGCTCCACCGGCATCGGCACATCGCCAGCACTAGGACTCACCGGCTCCACCGGCATCGGCACATCGCCAGCACTAGGACTCACCGGCTCCACCGGAATTGGCGTTGTGGGAATCTTAGTCGTTACCGTCCGTGGAACGTCTTCGCTGGGAACATTAGATCGACCTTCCGGCCCCAGATCCCCCGACAATTCCGCTTCGACCTCCTGGGCCGTTGTAGGAAGCGTCATAATCACTTCGATAGGTAAGCCGGCAGGCGTGATGCCCGTCTTGGGCATGTCCGGCATCCCTAGCTTGTCTTTGACGTAATCCTTTAGATTACGCTTGACGATATCCTTGAGTTTTTCCTCAAACGTAGAACGACGTTCTTTACGGTGTGCTTCGCCAAGTTTATCTCCAGTCTCTTCTTCCAACTCCTTGGACAAGTGCTGATCGAACATAGCAGCGGCGCGACGTATCGCCTCCGCTTCCGGTACGCCTGACGCGACCAGTTCGTTGAAGAGTTGTTCCAGACTGGCAAAGTCCTCGGCCATCATCCGCTCCCTATGTCAGGTTGCGATGTTTTCCGATTCCTCGTCCTCACCCGGCTCTTGTGCATGTTGTACTCCGCTTCGGCTTTTTCGGACGTGTCATAGATCACGTCGAAATAGGCCGCAGGCACGCCCTCGGGTGAGAATGCTTCCTTGACACCACACAACACGCGGAACGTCTTACGCAACTCTACGCGGTGTCGGTGTAGCCATAGAGCGACCCGAAGTTCGCCGGTCTTTTTGGGAGAGCCCGCTAGATCAAGTATCGCCATCCCGTAGGTAGCGATCAGATCGGCTGTCTCGCGGTGTTTTTTTTTACAGCTTCCGTGAAGACGTGAAGTTTGGCTAGTACATCGAGAACCTCGATATCCATCAGGCCGCGACCTGTTGCATCGTCGAACCGCTTCAGATCGAAGACTTCGCAAAGGGCCGTGATGACGATTGTGGTCTGCGGCTCGATGCCCTGGTCCACATACGGGGCCTGATTCTCCAAGTCGAGCGTCTTGTGCTCGTTGAGCTTCCGCCATACAACGAACGGGTCGACCCATCTGGTGCGCCGCCCGTCGTTGTAATCGAACAGTCCGCGACGACGATATCGCCGACGCCGTAAGCGGTTGGTAAACCATCGTAACATGATTTCTCAGTGGGGTTGTGGGGTTGAAAAGGGGTTGTGTTAGGCGTAGGCGGAAGCATTTCCACCATTATCCTCGTTCCAGAGGGACGAGGTTCGCAGTTCGACAGTATCCGTGTCGAGCGTCTGATGGCACTCGAATTCGAGAATCAGTGTCGAAAACTTGGTTCCCTTGTTTTCTTCGACCGGCATCCTGGGGATGGCACGTGGAAAGTATAGCGGTCGCTGGGGAACGTCGCCCGTTTGCCTTCCTAATGGACGAAGAAGTAAGCCTACCGCGAAACTATTGGCAAAGACCAACGTCCCTGCTGACAACCGTTTACCGGCGTTGGCCGAAGTGCCATCGTAAACAACGCCGGCATCGTTGAGTCGCATTTTCAGTTTGTTGGCGAGGTTGTTGTCGAACTTGGTCAATTCCAACCGAACACGCTCGATCTCTCCTACATACTGAACGTCGATCGGCGGTCCGTCGTCGCCTGCCCACTGATCGCCGGGCACGTCAATCCAGAAAGCTTCGCCAGTCACTTCTGCACCATTACGAGTAAAACCCAATACTTCCAATGCGAACGCGCTTCCAGTAGTCACGCTAATTTCACATAGCCCGTCTACCTGAATGACCGCACTATTTGCAATTTGTTGTCCCATGAAATGGACTCCTTATGTCTACGTTAGCGGCCCAGTGGTAACCGGGTGGCGCGTTGTGGGTAAAAGTTTCGGGTTCGGTCAGGGAGCAGATTCAATTGCTGGTAATCAATAGTCGTCGGACCATCCACCGTCGGCAAACCCGCTTTCTGATTGGCCTCAGAATCTCCGAATACTCGTTCGCCTTTTCGTAGGCGATCAAGATACTCTTCCGCCTGTACTCCGATTTGGGTCAATGCGTCGTCAGTAAGATTCTCCTGCCGACGACGAATCAGGAACACCATCGCCAATTCACACGTGATCCGCTTCAGTAATGCCGAGGATACTCCCGTCAACTCCGCCAGTTCGCTCGGCAAGTAAATTTGAGCCACCGTCAACGCGGAATCAATCTTTCCGCTGGCATCGTCCAATGCCGCACTGATTTTGGTATCGTTCTCAAAATCACTGATCGGCTCGCCCGTGTCCGATGCGAGATCGGCAATGGTTCTCTCATCGAACCGGGCAAGCAAATCAGTAGCGGAGGCGTAGGCCACAGCGGGAGTTTCCTTCGGTTTTTCGGACTAGGCGACGGCAGAGAACAACACGCCGGAAGCCGGTGCGGTCATTTTGGCGACCAAGTTCTCGACCACACGGCCTTGGGTCCGTCTGTTCCGCGCGTCCCGAATCGTCTCGACGGTCATTTCTTCTTGAACGAAAATCGTGCAAGTCGCAAAGCTGGGCGAATCTGCCACACCCACGAGACTACCGGGCCTGGAAGACATAAACGGCGTAGACTTCGCCAACACCTGAGAGCGGGCATCAGTGGCGCCCTTTTTGCTCGTGACTTTGCGGGTCTTTTCTACGATTATCGGGAACCCGTACAACTTGTCCGGCAACCCGTACATCGTATTACTGCCCGGCAGTTCCCCTTTGACCTGTGCCAAGGCGTCCGGGGACCCCTTGATGTAGTCAACGATTTCCTGAGTTTGGGACAACTCGGCGGCCAATGCGGAATTGATGACTACTTGGAGATCATCCAGTTCGACAGCGGCCAGCGTGTCGTCAAGGATCACTTCCGAGGCCGTGGTGAATGACCGCTTAATGTCCTGACGTGCCGTCGTCGACTGCGCCCAATTGCCAGTATTGCCGGTGATGGCCGTAACATCGAGTCGATGGCTCACATCGTAGTTTCCGGCAGTCGTCAACGCCGTAATCGCCAATTGGGTCCGGGCCGTCATCGCCTGACGAGCCTTGATTGACGAGTGCTGAGCCAAAATGTTCCAACTCGCCTGATCGATCGTGAGATCGCCCAACAGGAATGGGAAGGTGTACCTGGTAGTCTCGAACGGCTTGTACTCGAACTTTTCCAGACCGTCGTTTCCTTCCGGAGCGGGTTGTCCGTCATACCATACGAAGTTGCGAAGGTCCGTATGTTGGATACGCCCCGCCTCCTCAATGGTCATCTCTAGATAGTAGCCCGCCACTTTCTTCGTGGGGACTATCTGGACGTAGTTGTTCACCGCGAACCGATTGAGGTTTCTGGCAAAGTCGATCACGAGCTTGTTGGATGCGTCGTGGTCGCGGATAAAAGTGTTGTGTGCTGAGGGGTATACAGCAGGCATGGTTTCGATTCCTTAATTGGAGTGTCGGGGATATTTCACACCGCAACCAGCGGCTAGGTTTACGAACCTCGTTGACGCATGGGGGTCACCTGGCAGCGAATGAGTTCTCCGGCACCAGACGCTGACTGGATTGCCACGGCACCGACCTGATCGTTGTCTGTATCTGCGGTGGCTGCGCGTCCCGTATCGTCTCCGGTGCCCGCTGCCTTCAGTTGGTCACCGGCAATGATGGATTCATTGGTCTCGACCAAGCACACATCACCTTCGCCGAAGTAGCGGAAATACTGTCCGATAGACGCGGCCACCCGTGCTCCGGTAATCAGGTCCGAAAGCGGCGGAAAGTTTGTGCCATCCTGAGACACGCCGAGAATGGCGAGGCCCGCCTCGCTGGCGATCCCTTTGAAGTCGGCTGACGGATCAATTCTGATGAATCGAGAAGGAAAGATAGGCCCGTTCGCCATCAGGTTTGCAGGAGTACTAGGCATGGTAAAGGTCCTTCAATAAAAAAGTGAGTGTTTGGTTATTTGACTTGCGAATAGCCTACACCGGCACTTCGCTAGGGGTTTCGCCTCGGAGTATGGAATCCAGGATCGTCTCGTAATCAACGTCATTGCCCGCAAGTCGCTGACTTTCGCAGAAGCGAAGTGCCTGCTCGGAACTGTCGCGAGAATACTTCTCGCGTTCCATCCCGGTCTGGCTCAACGGGGCCACGGTCACGTCGGTGGTCTTGAAGTCGAGAGTCGGCAACGATTGCCCGTTGGGACTCCGCTGATAGTTTTCGGAAATCGCCTGGATGTGACTCTCGAATAGCTCATCGCCCATCTTGCCGGAGGATGTTCGATCAACCTCTCTTTCCAGGTCGAACGTCCAGAACTGACGCATCTGAGCCAGCTTGGAATACCGCTCGGCATTGACTCGCTCAGTGCATTCGGTCTTCAGTTGCTTTCTCAGGCCGTCCATTTCCTGACGCATCGAGTAGAGTTCCCGCTCCTGGGCTTGACGAGAGAACTTACTGGGCTTCTGGGCTTCCTGATAGGAACCAGCGGCTTCACCGTCAACATCATCCACGGTTGCAGCAGTGTTATTTGCCGGGCTGTCAGGCTCGACCGTTCCTTCGGCTGCCTTGTGCTCGCCACCACCATCTGCAGAACCATCGGCCGCGTATTTGGCCTTGCGTCGGCTCTTGCGCTGGCGACCATATTCCTCGTATTCGTCGTCGTCCATTTCGTCCAACGCCGCATACTTCTTCATCATCTCTTTGCCATCTTCGACCTTGGGCTCTCCGTCCACGGCTTCGTAGTTCTTCTTGTCGGTGCCGACCACGTGATCGATCCCCATGTTGTCGACGTTCTCGTTGTTTGTACCGTCCTGGTACTCGCCGGTAGCATTGGCCGAAGCGTATTTCTTGTCCGGCTCTTCGTTGGGGCCGGGAGCCATGGGCGGCTCATCGGTCGGCGGGCCAGCATCGGCGGCCGGCGGGGCTTCAGGCGGTGCCGTATCGGCCATAGGCGGCGCCGGAGGCATATCACCCATGGGGGCTTCTGCCATCGGTGGCGCCGGCGCCATTGCCGGTTCCATAGGCGGCGCCATAGCTGGTTCCATCGGTGGTGCAACCGGTGCATTCAATGTGCCGGCTGCTCCCGCCTGTTCTTGCACCATCGACTTGGCGGCCTGAACCCAGTCGAGTTGTTCCAGAGCTTCTACGAGTTCGCGAATGTCGTCAGGACCTAACATGGAAGTGGTTCCTTTTTGGTTGGTGGTATCCGGGGCGCTGTAACGCTTGTCGTCATCGCCTCCGGGAATGAACACGTTGCCGGGGCCGGGAGACACTGCGGCATATTTCTCGACCATCCGCCCGTGTCGCTCAGCACTGTAAAGAAGTCCTAGGTCTAATCGTGGGCATTCGGCCGACAGTAATGCGATCGGGTCCAGGAATACGTCTCCAAAATCCTCCTCAAACCACACCTCTGGAGAACGCCTTGGATGTTTTTTGAATTTAGGTATTTCGTCTCGGAAGATATTGAAGTCTGCCAAAATGGCATGTCGTTGCCGCTGGCCCTCTTCACCGATCAGCCCCATGCGGAACGGGCCGGCAAACCCCGCCATCTCTGGCATTTGGCCGTTGGGGTTACTAGGATCAGGCGTATGACCATAGACCACAGCCGCATAATCGCCCGTTTCGGCTATTCGTCGATTACAGCGATCAGCGATAGCTCGCAGTTCTTCCGGACCAATGTTTAGCTCCCGGCCATCTTTGGCTGTAGTCTTGTGTTCGGAAAAGACCGGCACATTCGGGACTAGCGTAAATTCATCGGCCGGAAACGCTTGAGCACCTCTTCGCACGTTCCCACGCGGGAGGCGCAGAGAAGGATCTGCTTGCGAATTGGTGGCAATTGTGACTGGTCTGCTTACCATAGGCGCACAAAAAAAGGGCCGCCTCCCGTGCGCCAAGGGAATGAACGCACTGGAGACAAGCCCTGTGTGTCAGGTGACTCGTCTTAATCGTCTTCGCTGTATTGTACGCAAGTCGATTTAACCGCGGACAGCCTGCCATCTTTGGCCGACAATTCCACGGCTATCGTCCCGCGAAACTCTGGCTCGGTCGCTTTTTTAAGCAACCGTTCCAACTGGCGGATAGCCTCAAGTCGTCGAAAACGGTAAATATCCGCTCTAGTTGCCGGAGATTGTGGCTCTTCCTTGCTCATGGGTCAATAGAAAAACTAGGCCACCTCGGTTATTTCACCCGTTCCACGCTCATGGAACCGCCTATCCTGCTGTATCTCATGGGTCCCCCGTCCTGGATGATTATCTTCTCTCCGGGCTCGTCTGAGACCAGCCAGCGGTCGAATTCCCCCAGATTGGCCGCTTTGTAGTATTTCTCCATCAGCTGGTCGGTGGAGGATTTGCGGCTGAACTGCTCGCCCGCCTCGTATCTGATGTCCGGGTTGGCCGGGTCACTTACCGCTTTTTCGGCGGGGGTGCCGGTGGCGGGCTGGGCTTGGGGCCGGCCGGTGCCGGGGTCGGTACTTTGCTTCCCATCGGGTTTGTCTCCTTGTAATGGTTGTCCTATTGTTTGTTTCTGCTTCTCATCACCCGGTGCATCTCCTCCTTTGTCAACATCTTTCCCGGAAACAGAATCGGTCTCTGAAAACTTACCACCCTCGTCACGAGGATGGTCTGCCTCCTTCCAGGTCTTGGAGTATTTCCCCAACTGTTCCCGATCGCTGTTCTCGTTGGGCGTAGGCTCCTCGGGATCATCCGCAGAATACTGCGCCATCTCGGGCGGGATAGGCTGTTCCAATTGGCGGGCCAACTGCTGCTCGTCACGGTGTTGCTGCCAGTCCTGACTCCGCTGCTTGAAGCCTTGATCGAACTGCTGGGCCTCTTGCTCCATGACTATCCGACGTTGATCCATACCTTGCTGAGCGAGTTGCTCGGCCTGCTGTTGGGCCTGTTGCTGCTGCAACTGCTGCTCTTGCATTTGCATTTGCTGTTTCTCAGGGGCTTCCAATACGGTATCGCCACGTTCTGGCATAGCGGCCCCAATCAGGTCCATCACGTCGGATTCCTTCAGCTTGCAGCCCATCTCATACGCCCGCTGCCAGGCTTCCAGCTTACCCTGAACGTCCGGTGATTCTGTCTCAATCTTGAAATGGATCGGAACATCCGCATACATCGGCCAATTCAGACGCTTAACAACGTCCACTAGATCTGTGGTCAACGTCTCTTCCAAATTGATTGCATCGTACTTCACAATCTGGAGGTAGGTATCCAGGTGAATCGACGCCAGATTGCTGCCCAGCCCGGTCGAGTCCGCTTCCGTTGTCAATGTTTGACCAAGGATGTATCGCTTGATCTGGTGACCAAAATAGCTCTGAAGAATGTTGTGCAACAAATCCGCTCCGGCGAGTCCCGGCTCGATTCGCTCCACGCCGTAGGCCATGCCCTCTTCGCCTAGTGGCCGCGGCACAAGGATGATGTTTCGCCCAGCACCAATTCGCTCTTCAGCCGCTTTGCGGGTTTTGGCTTCCGCTTCGTCGTTACCCGAAGGATAATACCAAATCTCCATGCCCCATGCACTTCGCTCCATATACTCCATCAGCCACGCCATGGCCTCTTGCTTCTGATACCAGGCCCAATAAATGCGACTCCTGATACCAAGCCCGTGGATTTTAGACGCAGATTGCGGGTCCTCATATTCTCCATCTTCTATCATGTGTTTATGGATGGCTAATAGATCCCGCTCGTAGACTTCGAGGAAATACGCCAGCCCGTAATCGGTCGGCTCGACCTTGTTCAGCTTGTCCACGCTCCATCGCTTGGCAATCGAACTTCCGGTCGTGAATCCAGCGCCGACGCGAATACCAACCTGATTGGGGTCGTATTCGTTGGTCCCGTCATCGTAGCGAAACACGATCTTATCGCCGTTGACCGGAACCCAACTGTCGATACAAAGCCGTTCATGTTTTCCGATCCGCTTCCACTTCCATCGTTGTTGCACACCATAGCGACCGTACCACAGAGCCCGCAAAAGGTTCTCTCGGTACTGCATAAATCGAGGGATTTTTTTGATAATCTTGGTGATTTCTTCACAGAGCCATGTTTGGAGAACGTCATTGTCGTCATCGGGCTCCAAGTGCCAATCGAGAAGCGCCGTCGACCGCTGACGTTGCTCAATGCACTCGGTAACCATGGGATCGTTGAGCATAAACCGGGCATTTTCCAGCGAATCCTTAATGGCTTCGTCGGACGGGCGATAGACCCTGGACACGCTCGATATGATCCCTTGGAACGTGATGACGTGAGGTGCCAAGCCTTCACCATAGTTCGGTGGCATCCCGTCGATGTCCGCTGCCGGATCTTTGGCCCGCGTATCGCCTGACCAGTCTTGCCCCAAGGCCTTGGCAGGTGGCGGGCTTCCTCCGCGATTAGGTGGGTCGGAATGGGTGCCCGATCCGGACGGTCGAATGCCCATGGTGCGGTTCTGTACGTCGTAGCTTGGCTGCTTGACCATGTCTCTACTCTCGTGAGAAGGTTATTCGATGGTACAGACGGCAAATCCGTCCGCGTTCTGGGTGGCCGTGACCTTGATTCCCAACCCTACGGTCGTGCTCAGATCAAGATCGGGATCACGATCGGGATCAATCACCAAGGGCTGCCCTTGCGCCAAGGTAATCAGTCCGGTCAATGCGGTGTCGTCACTGGCCAGAATTTGGACGGTTCCGGCCGCTTCCAAAGCGATCACCAACCGTCGCATCTGGGCGATCTTATTTTCCGTTGCGGTGGCGATAGTCACGTCCCCTCCGCTAGCGATGTTGATAGGGGTCTGTTCGATTGTTCTGTTGGCCATTAGGAGGCTCCTCTGAATTGGGCAATCACTGGCACACGTCGAACTGCTTTCAGCGTGCCTGAAAATGCGGTAATTACGATCGTATAACGCGCCCCTTCGGTGAGGCTGAGTGTGTCGACAATCACACCTTGATAACGTCCGCTGCTTCCGGACGTATAAGGCATTGAAAACGCGGATCCATCCACGGTATCACCGCTTGCATCTTCCAGAAGTCCATTGACCGTAGCGGTGTTTACGAAGTCGTTGTCGGTGAATCGCCGCATGGCGTCCCACCGAACCATAGTATCGCTGTCCATGTAGACTGCTTGACTCATCCGACTAAAATCTCCACGAGGCCAGTCAACGCCATATCAATGGTGATGGTCCCGGATAAGGGTAAATTGGTAGTAATGTCGCCTCGCAGGACAACGCCTGTCGTAATCTCGCCTTCGAGCCCGAAGAATCGCGGCAATGCTGGCGGAATGAGTTCCGGCGATTCCGACGAACTTATCGACGATTCGCTTTGCGATGACGACGCGGACGAACTTTCCGACGATGTGCTTTCTTGCGATGACGAGGACGAACTCTTAGACGACGATGACGACGTTACGGAACTACTCGACGATGATGACGTGACCGACGACGAACTTGAACTGCTCGACGACGTAATAGACGACGAACTACTGCTTGAAGTGATCGAGCTTGACGACGAACTGCTGAGGCTCGATTCGCTGCTGCTGCTTTGGCTAGACGAACTTGACGATGATTCGCTACTTGACGAACTCGACGCACTGCTCGATGTTACTGAGGATGACGAACTGCTTGATGTTATCGACGATGAAGACGAACTGCTCGATGACGTTATCGACGAACTCGACGATGAGGATGTAACTGATGAAGATGATGACGAGCTTTGCGAGGACTCGCTGCTAGACGACTGACTGGACGAACTCGACGATGAACTCGTTGACGACGACGATGACGAACTGCTTGACGTAATCGAGGATGATGACGAGCTACTGGTAATCGACGACGATGACGATGATGAACTGCTAGTGATTGAGCTACTTGAACTCGACGACGTAATTGAGGACGACGAGGACGAGTCCGATGACGACGCGCTGCTTGACGACGCCGACGATGAACTAGAAGACGACTCGCTCAATGACGATTCTGAACTTGAACTGCTGGTAACCGATGATGAACTTGAACTTGATGTCACACTGCTTGACGACGACGAACTGCTTGACGTAATCGACGAGCTGCTGGATGACGATGTAATCGAACTTGACGACGACGAACTGGCAGAACTTGAACTACTTGATGAAGGGCTGGACGATGATTCAGATGACGATGACGACGTGATCGACGAGGAGCTACTGCTGGAGGTTACCGACGATGAGCTGCTCGAACTTGACGACGTGATCGACGAACTGCTTGAGCTACTGATGGAGGACGTGCTGCTGGACGATTGACTTGACGAACTATCGGATGAACTGCTGCTGGTTACCGATGAGGATGAACTCGACGATGTAACCGAACTTGACGAGCTACTGCTGGAGGACGTGACCGAACTGCTTGAGGACGACGACAGAGAACTTTCGCTGCTGGACGACGCACTGCTTGACGACGAAGATGAACTGCTGCTTGTGACCGAGGACGACGAACTGGAGGATGTCACTGACGACGATGAACTGCTGCTTGACGATGTGACAGAGCTAGCACTCGACGAACTCAGGGAGGACTCGCTTGACGATGACGCCGAAGATGACGATGAAGTCACCGAAGAGCTACTGCTGGAGCTTGTCACCGAACTTGAAGACGATGACGAGGATGAAGTTATCGACGAACTTGAACTACTTGATGTGACCGATGAACTGCTCGATTCTGATAGGGATGACTCCGACGAACTCGATCCTGACGAACTTGTGCTGCTTGACTCAGACGATGACGAGTTAGACGATTCCGAACTGCTGGTCACAGACGAGGAGCTAGAACTCGATTGTTCGATGGATGTTTCAAACAACCAGCCAGGCCCAAACGGGATCGCTGAAAAGAATCCGCCCGCCACTTACCCCACCCCATCTACCGGATCGGCACTCGGATCGGTGGACAACGCTAATTGTGCAAATTCCGCGCCCGTTGTCTTGAAGACGGTGAGGAATCCGGGGTTGGTTGTGGTGTCGTAGTTGGCGTGAGCCAATACGACCAAGCAAAGGCTGGAGAGCGGGGCTGAGCCCTCTACTTGATCCATGTCTCGGATGAACAGGCCGTCGAAGGCATCGACTGCCATGACAGCGTCGTCAATGGCTCCGGCGGCGAACGTGGCCGTGACGATAGATCCATTGGCCAGCGAGAAGCCTGTCTTGTCGGATACGGTTACACTGGTGGCTGTCGTCCAGGCCGCATCTCCGCGATCACGGCGAGCTTGATTCGAGTCGGTGTTCTGGTCGTAGGCGGTCAGGGCGCTGATTACCATCTCCCTAGCCTTGACCGAGCCAATCGCCACAACGGCTGCAAGTCCGCCCGCTGCGGTTACATTAGTAGCGAACAGATATTGTGCAATCTCAGCCAAGTCGGTGGCTCGCTGAGCACTGTTGGCCAAGTATTTTTGGTTGATATTCGGCACGCCCGCCGTGTCCGCCGTAACCGCAGTTCCCAGCCACTCGCCCACGTCCACCCGACCAGACCCGTCACCCAACGCACCCGCGAACCCCGTAATCTGCTGCACCTCGAACCGGGCCTCGTCAATGATCGTTATCCCGGAGGCGTTGTTCGTATACGTGATATTTCCGTTCAATGTAATTATCGACGTTGCTGAACAATTCGCATTGATTATCAAGGTCCCGCCGCCACAGAATATCATCGTATAAGAGCCCGTGCCCGCTCCCATGTTCTGAATCTCAATGTTTCCGCAATATGTTTGCATGTCCAAGCTGCTAGCATTCAGACCGGATCCGAAATCGAACACCGGCGAGCCAACAGAATAACATCGCTCAACCACAAAGGCACCCGCACTTCCGGCGGTTATTGTCGCTGTAGGGAATTCGCAATTATGCAAATGGCTAGGAGGTAGCGTGCATGTCCCGATATTGCAATCGACAAAATGGACCTCCAATGCTCCGGTACAAATTCCCGTTACAGACGCACCATGGAATCCCGCCCCAGAACAAGACTGATTTCCGAGATTCAGGGTCCAATGGTTGCCTATCAGAATATAGCCGTCCGTGTTGGCGTCCAACGTGACTGTCGATCCACTGGCTATGTGTATGATTTTGATTTTCAGGCTCGTAACCAACGTCTTAACAGCGGCCCACGTGCTGACCGGATTGTCAGCTACGCCATCCACAAAATCGACAGTGTTGGTGTTTCCAACACTATCGTCGTACCAGATTGCACCGTTTGCATATCCGATGCTCTGATTGGTGATCGTAAAGCTACACAGGATGCGTTCCGTGGCAAACGTCGTAATGATGGGACCGCCGGTGCTGACAAACCGGATACGCACGTCGCCCGAATTCGCCCCCGTATTGACGTGCGCCGTGGTAAGTCTGAATGGTACTTCCTGGTCGGTTGTTCCCGACGTGCCATCGATTTCGCCGACCTGCTCCCACGAGGTGCCTACCCAATTGCGGGCATAGACTTGCACGGTATCGTTGTTGCTCTGTACATAACCGTTCCAAATGATATCCGTGGGCGAAGCGTTGGCACCAATGTTGAAGTTGTAGGCGAATTCTAATTCTCCACCATCCGGCACCCACGAATGGAACACGCCGTTGAGTTGCGTGGTGTCCGTGTAAGCGTTGGTAGGCGTACCAACCACCGTGGGAACTGACGCCGCGACACCCGCAGCCGTGGTGCTGATCGCCGCCGAACCGGTGGATAGGTTGCCAATCTGCGCCTGAGTCGCCGGGTAGGTGTCACCGGAAAGTCCGGTTACGCCATCGTACTGATCCTCGAACGCGGTCCACACGGTGCCGTTGTCCATGGCGTCATTGATGACGGCCGCCCGAAAACCGACGACTGGCCCACGCCACGGCAGCACGCCTGTAACCAAGCCGGAGAACCATCCGTATCCGGCCGTGTCATTATCGACCGAGGCCCCACCACTGGCCGTGATCTCGATTTTATACATACCATCACCGACGTGCGTCCAATCGTAATCACCTCCCGTAGTTGGTGTAACCGCCGTCTGGGTTTGCACTCCCGCCGCAGTCACGAAGTTCCAGACCAAATCCATACCGGCTGCATTGTAAGCGATTGCCACTTCCCGCGTTTTGAAGTCGGTATCGTCGATCAATGACATCACGTTGACTGGCACCGTGACGGCCACGTCTACATCCATCCAAATGTCAGGCATATCTCACCCTGCTTGCTGTGCGTAATAATTCCAGGGGTTGCCGCTTGGAGCCCGCACGATCTGTCCGCGAATCCCAAACATCGCTCTTGGGTCCCGGTGTAAGTGCATCAGTTGATTAGCCGACAAGACACGACCGTAGATCAAGGCCAACACGAAGCCCCCGTCCCACGTATTGAGGGCTCCCGACGTGGCCCCGATAATCGGTGGCAAGGCCGCATGATCCCCGATGCTCGTGCCGTTCGTGTCGCTGTCCTCCAATACTCCATTGATATACAGCCGCATGGCACCGCGGTCGTACACGGCACCCACGCTAAACACTTCCGGGCCGCCGGGGAACGTCGATGTGGACGTGATCTCCACGGTGTTGCCGCCCTGGACGGTGTTGTACGAGATCGTATTCGAGACAGAACGATAGAAGATATTAAAGCCCTCATTCGCCCCGCCTTCGCCCCAGAGGTAACTGGGGCCGGTAGTGCCGTCGTGGGAGGCCATAATAACCACGGTGCGCGTAGCGAACGCGGCGCCACCCAGTCCGCTCATGTCGACATAATTCGTACTGCCGTCGAGCGTCAGTTCTCGCCCCTTGTGAGATACGCCCCAATTTGGAGTACCATTTATTTGTCCGTGATTTCCGAATCCGCTCAAATCACGAACCACGTCGTCCGTCACGCCCATGCACGGAGCCCCCGCACCGAGCAAACCGTCCCACAGGTCCGGGCACACCGATAGCCCCTGGCTGCGCGTAAATCCCTGCTTGTAGCTGGGGTTTCTGTGACTGCGTTCGATTGCGGCTGTAGTCATCGGCTAGGCTGCTGCTTGCATGTCTGGGATCACGGGCGTTAGTGTGCAGTGGATTTCGTCGGCATCCGCATCCGCCACCATCGCCACGCCCGAGTTGTTTACGATCACCAGCGATCCATAGAGGTGGGGCATCCAGATCGTACCGACGTTGCTGTCGATGTTGATTACGGTATTGCGATTTATCAGCGACCCAATGTAAATCAACTGGTCTTCACCGCCCGCCGTATAAGCCAGGTCAGTGCCGCTACATCCGCCACTGTTACCAATTCCGTCCGTGCTGTTGGGGGAAGCATTCCAATAGAAATCGAACCTTGTACCCGCCGCTGGCGTGGCGGTAGATTCGATGCACGCGCCCAGTACCCACTCCCTAGGCCACGCACTGCCCGTTTTGGCCAGTGATGCAGTTTTGGCCGATTGCCAAGCCGCCCCGTTCGCAATCACCGACATATCCATTTGCACGTCGGTAGGCGAGCCAATAATCAAACTATTGGCGGCCGTTAAGGGTGCAGCTCCGAAGTCAGTTGCATGATCTGCAAACAGGAGTTGCGGTCCGTAGACCTGTAACACTTCGTTGGTTGCCATTATCCGGCCCTCGCTAGTTTCACCGCCAGTGCTGTATAGTTCATATTCTTTCCTTCCAAGCCTTAGCTACCATCTCCCTCAAACTCTCATCGAACGGCCGGCCGGCGATCCCATCCAACAGGGCGATCGCGTGCCAGCCTTGACCCGATTTGTCAAGCGGCTCATGGAAGATCCCCGGCCATAAACAGAGAGCCGTCACGCGATCCATCACCTGGGGAAACGTGTCGTTGTGGTTCGTGACACCATTTTTTTCGGTGTGCATCCAAGCGTTATTTTCTCGGTCCCGAAACAGCGACCCGATACGATGCGAAATCCATGGGTCATACGGGCCTACATGTATCCGTGCCGTGAGATGCTCGAATGCTTCTGCGCCGGGACACTGCCACGTTGCTTGCGAACATCCCGTTGTCAGCCAGACTGCGCCCTCATTGATCCGGTTGCGCCTGGCGTGGTCGATGGTTCTTTGCAGCTTTCGGAAATCGCCTTCCATATCCAGGGGGTTGTACATCGAGCAGCAAAACCCGCCGTCGAACGGGTCATAAGGCTGAACGAATTTCGACAGGCCATCCCCACCATGACCGGCGTCCAATTGCGGAAAGAACTGCAACGCACCCCAGCGGCGGACCGGCACCTCTTCGCCCACGTGTCGCTTGGCTGTCTCGTAGACTAGGCGGTTGTAGGCTTGAACCTGTCGATTATGGCGTCGCATTTCCCTGGGAACGCACGTCGTCTCCGGCACCTTGTACGAAAACCCTTCAAGGTCGATCCATACTGTGCCAACAGGCGCACGATCGGCAATCAACTGGTCGTTGGCTCGCCAGTGTTTGCGGTACTGGCTAATTGCCTGCCCCAGAGACAGCGACTCGTTCGGCACCGGCGGCGAACAGTGGATACAGAGAGAGGCCTCCCCGTAATTTGCAATTGACACCGCGTTGTCGATCGACCCCGGAGTAGCCCCGCCCCAACGAAGCGGAAAACTACCCGTTATCCGAGCCCATTGCTTGTAGTGCTCGATATACTCATCCCGCCAATCAGCGGCCCACGACTGGACCGGGACACTGTTGGTCAGCGTCGGAAATGCCTTCAGGCGTTCAAGTAGTTCGGGTTGAGGTGTCATGGGGAAACAGTGGTTAGTGGTCAGCTAAAGACGTAAAGACGTAATGGATTACGACCCAGGCTGTGGCTCCCGAGAAGGCCAATGTCACGACGCCCAGTAGGAACAACCCCACTAAAACGAGTGTCGATTCTTTCCTGGCGCCTGCGTAGGGGTCGTACGGTTCCCAATCCGCGAACATCGGGACTTCGTTTTCCGCTGCCGGTATCGATTGCCCGTCGGCCACGCGCACAGTGGTCCCGTCGCGGTCGCGTACAAAGATAAAGATGTGGCCACCCATCTTTACGCGCCCTATGGCCTTCCCTGTTGTTCTAGACGCATCTTGCCAATTCATCACCCCTCCCCGTCTTTCTCTGTGACCACAGCGTTGCGAACCTGGGCCACCACCGAATGCACTGACAGGACGTAATGCTTCGTTGTCTCTGCCTCATCTTTCGCCAACCAACTCACGAACATATTTCCAAACCCGAGGATTACAACTGCCGCAAGTATGATCACCTCGCCACCCGTCATCCTACCCCTCCCCGTCGACCGAGGCCGACTCGGTGTGCGCGTGGCCTTCCGGCGGCGCGGCTTGCGGGATGGGTGTTGCTCGTGCCGAAAGCACGCCTACCACCACCGCTATAATGAGAGCCCCTGCAAACTGCACCCAGTGCGTCCAGCGGTTCGCATGGCTTCCTACCAGCGTTTCGGTGCGAGAGAGCCGCGTCTGAATGCCGCTCGGGTCGTTCAGCGCAGCTTCATGGCGTAGCACCATCTCCCGACAGGGACCGTGTTCGCCCACTAATTTGCCAATGCTTGTAGCCAGGCCGCCAACCTTGTCGATCAGCTCGTCGATGCGTTGATGGATGCTGGCAGCTTCTTCTTTGGTCATGGCGGGAAGTTCTGAGTTGGGAGTTGAGCGTGTTGGGGTTTGGTCAGTTGATTCTCAGCCTTAGCCTCATCACTCGCAATGCCGAAGGCAGCGGCCGACGTGTCGTGCTGTGCTTTGGCCACCTTGGCCCGTTCACTTTGTTTCACAGCATGGTCGCGCGCGGCACACAACGCGTCGGACCAAGTGGCGTAGGGCGTCCAACTGAGCCCACTTTGTCGAAGGACGGTAAGGAGCATAGTATTGCCATCCCTCTTAAACTTATTCCCGGACACATCGCACGGGATGACGTAGGGCTCCGCGACTCGGTCACCAACCCGGCTTGCCGGGTCGGAATACTGGACAACCACCCAGGAAAACTTGTCCCGGTCTATATTCGGCTCTTCGACCGGGTCGTGGTCGACCGGCGCGCGGTACACGATTTGGCCGGTTTTCAGTTCGGACAATTCCATCGGTCGGGCTCCTTAGTGGTCAGTTGGGAGTTGAGGGTTGAGAGTCGCTCGCGTTCCTTCTGGACTCGCGCGTCGAATCGCTTCTGGGCTATCACCACGGCCTGGAATTTTTCCTTTAGCAGGGCGAACTGCTTAGTCCATTTGGCCGCCAAATCGGTAATCGCGCGACACGCCTCTTCGTGCCGGCCTTTGGCAATGCCCCGGGCAAAAACGTCTTTCCAGTGTCGCCGCATTTTCAGTTCTCCGTTTTTCCCACTCCCGCAGGGCGCGGGCCGCTCGCCGTTGCCCTCGCTCAAAGGCGCTCGTGTCGACGGTCATTTCGATACACGTCGGGTCGAGCATACATCCGCAATCGCACTCGAAACACTTCTGGCCCGGGTCGCCGCGATACGTGCCGTCGACGCCCCCAGTATCGCCATCGCCACGATGCCCATGGCGGCAAGTACGAGTATTATGCGGACGATGATTTCCATGGCGATTTCCCTGCGTGTGCCAAGTTGTGAGGGTTTAGGGTTCAGGGTCTAGAGTCTTTTTTACTCTCCACTCTCCACTCTCTTCCGCCTACGGGTCGGGAGCATTCGGAATAACCGGACCGCCGCCTACATCGGAATGGCCGCTTGTGGTCGGGTCGTCTATGTCAATCCCGTCGACGTTCGCGTCCCGAAAGGCCTTGGTCGCATTCATGTAGGACGTGAGGTTGGTGGGGTAGGGTGTCAGTTCCGGCAAGCTCGTCACCGGCACACCCTCGGCGATCACACTCAAGCGGTCTTCGGTGAACACATGCCCCAGATGTGGAACCGTGTCGACCATCTCCGTGGAAGTGAAAAACTTGGACGGGTCGTATGAGACTAGCTCCTCTTCGGTCAGCAAGAAGCCCTCAACCCTCACTTCCGCTCGGGTTTTGCCAAACAGTTCTGTCGCCATATTGCGATAGACCCGCTGTAAATACTGCCCGACTTGCCCGGCGAAGCCCGTGGAAATTTCCAGTTGCTTCCGATTTTCGGTGTGCTGCATGGCCTCGGAGATCATAATCATAATCATCTCGGCCCAGCGCTTCATAAAGGTGTTACGGACCAAGAAATACGGGACCGGATAGACCTTGAAGATTTCCCCGGCCGGCTGCACATGCTGCGACTCCATGTTGTTTTCGCCGGGAGGTACGGCCCTCGCCTGCAACATCTGCCCCAGACGAACATAGAGCTTATGCACGCGCCGAATCGTATTGATCGACGGAGGCGTTCTCAGATCCGCGTCCTCGTGGTGCATGATGGCAAACAAGTTTCGACCGGCCAAACTGACCAGATCGAGAATGCCCGGATTCAATGAACCGGGATCATCCGATGGATTCGGTACCCCGTAGCCCAATTGTCCGAACTGGCCCACGTTGTACCACAGAACGGCGTCTGTGTTGGTAACTGGCATTGTAATCTCCTCTTTTGGTTACGGGGACATGCCTGCTGCAAATTGCCGAGTCAGATGCAACTCGGCTTCTATAATTTCCTGACTACCAGGATAACGACGTACAATGTGTTGCCTTGCCAGCTCGTGGGCCCGCTGGTAATGATTGCTTTCCACGTTGACGAATTCCGTGTGACTTTCCTTGTGCGTACTTGTGGGGCCATCCACGACAACCGTTTTCCGGTCGACGGTCCGCTGGGCCTCCGGAGAATACACGACCTCTCGCCGCTCATCGCGATCCATCCCCCGCACGGCATCCGGCCCCATGGACGACTTGAGTGTTCGTACGGCCTTGGCACCGCGCCGCGCCGCAAGGTACCATGCCGGCACGGCCCCGCCGGTAAGTAAACCTGCCCCCGCAAGAATTAGTCCCCAAGGCAGCTCCGGCAGGCTGTGTCCTGCCGAAGACTTCGTAGCCCGCGTTGGAGGGCTCTGCTCGGCCACCGGCTCGTTGTCTTTAACTGCCTTGGGGACATCCGGTTGAGGTATGACTACCGGCTGGAGTTGTTTCTCTCGGGTCTCTTTCAATAGGGCCTGGATCGCAGTGAGTTTCTCGGGCAGCAACTCGTCCGCCTTGCGTTCGTTGAACACCGCCTCCAGGCGATCGAGTTGCGTCTTCAGTTCTTTGTAAGGGCCCCCGCGAATCACCATCTCCACGTGATCGATATCCCGTATCACCGGCACCGTCGGCTGGGGTGCTATCGGCTTTACGGGGACCACGACCCCCAGCGGCTTGTTCTGCGGCGGCTTCGGTTGCTGGGTGTGCTTCTTGATAAACCACCTCAGCCAGCCTATCTCCGGACCGCCAGTCTCCCACTTCTTATGATCAAGAGTTCTCGTCTTCGTGAGGACGGCAACCACGCCGTCTCGCGTGTAAAGAGGTCCTCCGGACATTCCCTCTGTGTCGTCCATGTTTTGTCCGTCCATGAACAATTCAAAATCGTCATAACCGAGAACCCGCCCCGAGATTGTCTTGTATCGTCCGTGATAATAGCCGTCCGCCCACGCCATAGTATCCACCGCGGGACACTTATCTGCCAGCCGGACTGTCTGCCGGCGGGAAGGGAGCTTAGCGGTAAACTCCAGCAAAGCAATGTCATGCACGTGGTCCGCGCCTATCACCTTTACCTTGACTCGGGTGTTGTCTGCGAAAATCACTACTGGGTCGCAACCAGGACGAAGGATATGCCAGCACGTCAAGACGTGCTTTTGGTCGATCAAAAAACCGCTGCCCCAATAATCAGTACCGCCTTGCTGCGACAAAACCTTCACCACACAATCAGAGGGCTTGGCGGCGACCGGTCGCGGCGATCGTGCCACCTGCCCCAGGTCCTTCGGCTGCCAACGCGGAACGCTACAGCTTCCATCGGAGCACCGACCGCCGACGCATTGTTGCCCGGCGGCCTGCCACTGGGCTTCACTCGGCGCACCCAGTAGAAGGCAAAGGCAAAGGCAGGTGGCTATGGCTTGACTTTTTTCCATCCGCCGCATTTTCCTATCGTTACGATTCAGAGATCCCGGGATCTCTGAATCCTTGCAAGTGTCTGATCGTAGCCAGCGCCAGCGACTGCGAACCGTAAGGCTTGCCAATATTTGTATTGTTGCAATGTCGCGGCTAGTGTTTTCCGCGTCACCATGGAGCAGATCAAAGCCGCTCGTGAGTCGCTCGCCATATTCGGGCAACATGCAGCGAACTTGGTTCTCTTTCCGTTGGTCATTGGTCATTGCGATTTGGTCCTCGGGCTTTCAGCTTTCCGCCTTTTCCCTCACGGCACCAGCGTGCAGCGGTATCGGCAAAACAGCGTCTCCGACAAACGGCCCGGATCGACAAGTCGATTCGGACGCTCTTGAATAGCGTCTACTCCACCCCATTGGGTACCTCGCGAAACTGCGTCCGAGCAGAAGGGCAGCAAGCCATTCGGCCCGAGCGTATCGATCGTATCCGGCCGGATGAACAATCGCACAAACGGGGCGTGCCGAATTCCCGCCAATGCCAACGACTTCCAGCCGTACCGCTTTCCGATCAGGCCCCGCATGTAGCCCACGGCACGCTCGCGGTTCCATTCGGGCCAGCGATTATCCGGGTTGGTAACAAAATGTTCCCAGCGACCGGGATACATCTCGACCTGTTTTTGCAGGAGCACTCGTTCCCCGCCTCGCCATTGAAGCGTGTGCAGGATCACGAGTTCGCCATTGGGTAGCCTATCGGCCATCGCTACATGTACTCTCGGTGAGCCACTAATACGCGAGATGAACAAATTACTTGGCTTCCAGCCACACCGACAGAACAGCCAATCCCCTGGCTGGATATCCACTTTGGCTTCGTCGTAATGGCGGAGGATCTGATTCATTTTGGTCTTCCGGTATTACGAGGCGGCGGGCGCCCATCGTTTGCAGCGGCTCGATTTGGTTGCGCTCGATTGATTTTCAATCCGCCCATAGCCGGACCCGATGACAAACTCGACGTGAGCCACTTTCCGCCACCGGCATGGAGTCTTCGTTGTTCGTACCATTCGCCATCGGGGGTCAGTGTAGCTTTTCTAGGCACGTATCCACTGATAGGCGAGACACCCACGAGTCGATAGTCTTTTCGATGCCCGGATTTAGTGCCGCGGATGCGTAACTTATCCCAAACCCATTTCCCCTTACTGGCAGCCTTATGTAGACTGACAAATTCCCTGGGCGTCACGCCATAGTATTTGTAAAGCGGTCCCGGACCGGCTCGTCTTGACGGCGCCATTCCCGAACCTTTGATCGTGTCGAGAAAACGAACAAACAAGGTTCCGGTATCAGCGGAGTACGCGTAGCTGTGGACATTACTGGACCCCACGGCAGGAACAAAGTCACCGGTGACCAACGGATGCTTGATGGAAACCCGTGCCGTACCTTCCGGCGACGGCATATCGATGACTTTTCTCGGCCGACCGGCTCTGGTGCTTGGGTCCATGCCGAGGGGCAGGGTGCCAGGCTGTCGCACCCTGCCCCGTCGCTCGTCCGGACCGGGCTGGACTTCACGCTCCGCATCAGGTTCGGCCACAAGTTCACCAGCAGTGACGTTGAACCCGTGCGAACGCATCAGTTCAGCTAGAATTGCGTCCATTTCCCGCCGGCCGGAACCCGGTTTAATGGCTTGAACGGCTTTCGCTCGTCTGCCAGGGGGCGGAATAACCAGGAATCCCTCGGCTTCCAACATTTCCTTCGCCAGATCGAATTGGTTGCTGAGGCTTCTGCCGGACACCAAGGCCCTGAATAGCGACCCCGCAGGGCCGGGAATCGCTTGCAAAAGCTGATTAACCACTGAGCGAGTAGCCGTGGATCGGCCATACTTGCGAACTTCTGTCACCAACCCGGACAAATCCTTGCCCATGGCGTTTTTCAGCAGGTCGTCAAGCCGGCGAGTTCGGCTGTACTTGCCGATAAGATCTTTCAGCCTACTGGCATCACCCCCCGACCTTCGGGCCTCGCGGTGTACCTCTTGCACCATTTTCCGCAGATCGGACTGCGCAAACCGCTTCCGCGTTTGGTCTCGGATTTCCCGAGCGGCTTTCTTGAATAGGGGGGATTTGGCCATGAATTGCGCCTAGCGAGCGCTGACTGGGAGCCTTTCGAGTCGTAGGAAACCTAATGTTGTTGCCCGATAGCTCCCAGCCAGCGCCCGAGAATCTAGCGTAGTCTCATGGCTGGGTCACCCCCAAAACTAGGCCATTGCGCAAAGAAAAGGCCCCAGCGGGTGTCTGGCACCGACTGGGGCTTGTGCTCAACGGAAAGAGCAGCGTTTTGCCTACTCAGGGATTTTGGTTACTTCATGGCCTTACCCTCCATTCGTTGAGTCCTCCGCCTTATAAGCCTGTGGCAACCGGGTTCAATACCCGAATTAGACCGCAGCCGGGAATCCGTGTCAAGGCCGGATTCCGATGGCTCTCTCGCTCCATGTTGAACCCTCTTCCTTGGCGATCTGCCCCAGTACGTCATGTTGCGTAAGGTTGTCAAGTATTGAAAACAGTAATATCGCCACGACTTCATTAGGAGACGCGCCGCGTAATTCGGGAAGTCGCTCCAGGGCTTTTTGTACGGTCATATCACTACCCTGCCTCTTCAGGCGGCTCCAGAAGTGCTTTCAAAATCAGATCGTCCGGAACATCATAAGTATGATGTTTCCTGCGGAATTCGTCGCAAAACCTCATCGCTTCCCGAGGACGCAGCGTCAATTCACGTGGTGACCACGGACTGCTATATGGCACGTCGCGCTCGGCGGTCGCCGCAACGTGGTTACTGTACGTGTCGTCGAATGCTGACTTCACCAAACCGTAGAATTCGAGGTTCACTAACTCTTCGTACTTTTGTTTGGCAGAGGCTAGTTGCTTGCGTAGATTTTCAATGATCTCTTTGTCTTGCATGGTTTCTCCCCGAGTTTTCGTGACACGAAGCTCCTCCAATTCACCGAGAACTATGCCAAGATCTCCGTGAGCCACCGTTGCGCCACATTGATTTGTCCTAGCTACTTCATAACGGGCTCTCACTCGGTCGATCGCGTCTTTAACGTAGCTCATGGCTACTCCTTCTTTGGGTTTCTGATTTGGCATCGGATAGTAGTTTATCCACGCCATAATCACAGTCCTTTCGCACGTCGAATTTCCCGAGCCCCCCGGCCAGTACATATCTTGCACGGCCGGTACACCACTACATAATCACAACCATCACACTTGTACGCGGGAACTGGGTTATCGATTGACTTTTTCGCCCTTTTATTCCTCTGCGCTGGTGTGCAACCATTCCGCCAGTTAGCTACGGTTGTCCTCGATGCACCCGTGCTCCTCGCAACTTCGCGGTCCGATTCACCGGTAGCCAACATCGCCATGACACTTTGATACAACGCCTTGATATTTCGTGGCCCACGAGGACTCAGGCTAGTCCTGAGCCGGGGCTTCCGTGCCGCCTTCTGCTTCGCCATCGCGATTCCTTTGCTTCAGGCCTTTAGCCTGCCAGTTTGGATAGGTATTCAAGGATCACTATTCGTGGTGCGACAAGAACTTTTATGAGACAGATGGCGTTGTAACAGCCAAAGCCGCCACCAAGGGCAACGGCTACTATGACCACAAAGCCACTTATCGTGGCCGCTCCTTCAGCCTCTAGTTTCTCAGCACTGCCTTCGTTGTGCGAGTTGGCTTCGGCGATGAACCGCTTGAGTGCGTGCGTACCCAATGGTGCCACAACTGCCACCGCTATCAAACAGCACACCACCCATATCCCGTGATACCACGTAACCCACGTCAAATACTCTTGCACCACAAGCGGCGCTTGTTCCATCACGAAGTCTCGACCGGACTGTATATCGTCAGCCAGGAATTTCAGGATCCGCTCAATTTGTTCCTTACTTAACTCGGACATTGGTTCTCCTCTTTGTGTTTGGGTGTGATTTCGGTCAACGGCCGCCTGGCTTCTAGCATCGCGTCGGCCATTTCATAGGCCAACCTGGATATATCCTCTGTTGTTGTCTGGGTGAGTGGCAACACCACCAACGCTTGGCCGGCCAAGTAGTCCCGCAGTTCTATTTCAGCCATGGTTATTGCTCCCAGTAGGCTTATTCTCAGTCATCGTAGTCTCCCATTATGAAACGAATAGGAATTTCAAACGCTTCAGGGATTCGTTGGAAATGCCCTCGCACGCATTCACGCAGGATAGTATCCGCACCACGTTAGGATCGTCCTCCCCGAGCGCCCCCTCGTAATTCTGGCCGCCGGCAACCTGGTCTCCGTCTGCCGCTACGATGTAACCGTAGAAATCGTCACCCTGGTATTTCCACGGTTCCGGTGAATGCCCTATATTTTGGTCAGGCATCAGATTCCCCTTTGGTAATCACAACAGCCTATGCCGAAGGGCAACGTCCCACAGCGTCGTAAAGAACCGTACGTCAGCCACGGCCAACCTAACCGCAAGCGATCTTCTGCCGTTGCCGTTGCCGTGGGCTATCCAATCCGGTAGGTACTTTGATACCGTAGCCTCGCATTCCCAAAATAGCGAGTACTCCCCATATAGCATTAATCGCGTCAGGAAACGGCACTCATTGGCGTCTAGAAGGTTGGTATACTGGTCACATATAAACAGCGCGGCCCCCTCATCAGTACCCGATGGCCGTACTATGTCTTGCCTCCTATATATGACTTGCGCAATTTCCACGGTATTATCAACGACGCACACCGTTTTTCTAGTCAAGTGTGCAGGCCCACCCAGAAACCAGCACTCTTTCGTTGCTGTTTCCGTGGTCATCAGGTTCCCCTTATGCTAAGTGACAAAACAGTCAACTAGGCTTAAAATACCCCCGAGTCAAACTATCCGCAACCCGAGCTACGTCCCTGTCCTCGGATTTCTGGACAGATTTACGCTTCGCAAATTCCCGATGGCTCATCGAACCCGGAACCGCTCCCCGGCCACGTTCGGCACTGTATATCATGTATCTTAGCCAATCTACCGAATCATCATCCCTTTTCAAGGGTTCGGGCGCAGCGACCTGGGGATTCCGGATCAGACCCTCCGTTGGCTTTCGACCTTTTTTCCAGCGGTATTTGCGCAATTCCTCGATCAGGTGCTTGCATCGGCTGGAGATCTTAATCATTGGCTCACCATCGGCTCTGACCTTCAGCAGTGACCGGATGCAATCAATGCCCTTAAAAACGTCATTGCTAGCACTGAATGTGGGCACACCACGAAGACCGAATTCATTGATCTCACCTGGTCGAGAGGGATCTGCGAAACTCTCGTGGTGATGTAAACTTTCACCAGGCACCAATAGCTTGCCCATTTTAACAGTGTCTCGCCAGATATACGGCCAGCCCCAGTACCGTGACCTCCTCACTGTCTCCTCAGCGTGGTCCAGTGTAATCAGGCTTTGATCGGCCGACCAATACTCATCATAGATCGTCCAACACCCTTTGCCATCCCTGTATCCCCAACCCGATGCGTGCGGGTGCTCTTCACTTGCTCCCCAGTCTATCCCGCGGTAATGATGAACGCCCCTAGGGATATCCTCTGGCTTGATCTCATCTACCACGTGGATCTCCCGATGGAAACTAGGGTAGATCACTCCCTCAAAACCAGCCAGTTCGCCCGTCATACGGGTGGCCATCATCTCATCCGACACGGATGCAAAGAAGTCCTCGTACCAACCCTCGGCCAAATTGGGCTTATTCATCTCGGTATTGCATCGATAGAACCGCCATCCTTCCGGATGCTTGTCTATCAGCTTTTCCAGTTCTAGGCACAAAACCGGCTCGATCGGAGTGAACTCAGAAAACTGGCCGCCGCGGAACATGTATTCCCGGCAACCGCGTAACGTCTCGATGAATAGATCCCATGGGAATTGTTCAGAGAACCAGAACCCGCCGATAGACCGGGCCTGGAGGGCACGGCGCCCTTGCTCGTAGCTCTTGAATTCGATCAGCCAGTTTTTATTAGGGTCGCCGCCACGTTCGGTTGGCCATGGCAACAACGGCACCGACGCCGGCCACCCCTGCGCCGTATTCAGATATCGGACCCGATCCCACTGAACCTCGCACTCCGGGATGTGCTGATGGCCGTGGAGCTTCTCACACCAACAAACGCCGCAGACCTGCTCGTATGTGTTGGAGATTATCCAAAACGGCGTGTCCTTGCGAGGTGGCGGTTGCTGACGTAGTAGGAACAGGGCGGTCTTGTATGCCGCACATTCGGTAGTATTACTGTGAATCACCCCGGCAAGTTCGTAGTTGTGATGCGGCCAGACGGTGAAATCCCAATACTCATCGTGACGCAAGAACCGAGTAGAGACAATGTAGGGAAGATCGCCGCCCGTGAGAAGGTGCCGAAGTGTGTTTGACGATGACAAAGCAGCCCTATCTATCGAAAGCCACTCGCCGGACAACAAAAGCATCTTGTGCCCAAGAGTAGCTATGAACGTCTCACCCGTTGATAAGGTCACCTCGTACAGATCCGCCACGCCGTAGACTTTTGGTCGGTTTGCACCCCCGATCACTCGGCTGCAAGTGTGTGGGTTCCACGATACGACATGAAACGACCCGTCTATTTCAGACACCGGCCGCGACACATCCGCCACCGGGTCATAGACCTCCTGCTCCCCCCCTAGACAGCCGGCAGCGTTCCCACCAACTAAAAAAGAAACCCGGTCTTTGTTGAAGCAGAACCCGTGCTGTTCGTCGAAGTTTGCCGGGTCATCGGCTCGCGGTATGAAGTTGGCCCAACTACTTTTGTCGGTGACTTCGTGCCAGTCGTCATGGTCGGGGTCGGTCGCACACGCCTCCCGCGTTGCTGGGTCCAGCCATAGCGACTCGGTGTCAGTCATTGATCTTTACGAGAGACTCCGCCAACTGTCGTTTTTCCACGGCGCCCGATACCTCAAATTCCCCGCACCAATCGTCCTTTCGCACTATTGGCCATTCGCCCTCGATTATATCTGCTACGCCTCTGTCATCAGGACCCGGGCAGAACCGCGGAGGATAACGGCGACATTGCCCCGCGCCTCCAGCCAATCCGCCGGAAAAAACACACCTGTCGCATCTCTCTTCACCGTCCATCGCTCTATTCCTTGACTTCCTTCCGATGGCCGCACCAGTCTTCAGCTCCCAACACTATGGGCCAACGGCCGACAGCATTAACGTCCAAGATACTGGGCGGATTCTTCCGGCAATATCCCGTATCAGTCGCAATCTGCCCGCTACTGTCATCCTCGTACAACTCTTCGTAGAACAAACACGTATTGCACTTGTTCATCGTCGTCTCTCCTTATTATTTTCGGGGTCGTGTCCTATCCCTTGGGCCCTCAAAGCCTCTTGATACTCCCGACGCTCTTGCACCCTCTTCGCAATCCGCTCCATGTTCATGTGGTCGAGCTGATCGGGCGCGATGCCAGCGACCCGTAGCTCTTCATCCTTCTGGTCGCCGGCGTATTGGGTCGTATACATCCCGCCGCACTTTGCAAAGAAGTCCAGACACCACTTGACCAGATCGAGCCAAGTGTTGTCACCGACCCGATACAGCTTCGACGTGATCCGCTTGGCCAGTTGGGCAGTCTCTTCGCCATGTCCGGAAGCGGCTGCGATCAATTCCTCTTCGATTATCCGCTCTTCAGGTTTTTGGCTCTTGGAAAACAGATCCCACGCTACCCGGTAAAGGTATTCGACCCGTGCTAGCTGCTTGCGGGTGTCGATCGATCGCGTTTGCTGGATGATGGGAATGATATTCTGTTTCAGGTGGTGTCCTATCGTGGTGTGAGCAACGCCGAGAGCAACGCCTATCTCGCGATGGCTCTGTCCGCGAAGCCATCTATCCCGGATAGAATCCAGCTCAGCAGGTCCTATCGGCCTATCAGGCTTGTTTGGTTTACCCGGTGTATTAGCTGGGGTATTCTTCTTTGCCATATCACGCCTCTCTGGTTCCTGGTCTAACTGCTCCGTGTTTCTTACGCAATTGGCTACAATGGGTTTGATAATCAGAATGGGACGTTTCTAGTATGAACTGTCGCAAAACGGTAGTGTAATCAAGAGTTGTGGTTTCACCTTGATCGTATCCGATTGTGACCATCAAACGATACAACTCAGAACCAGCAGGAGCCGAAAACCCCGTAATCGTATACCCATGACGTTCGCTGTGAAAGCCAATAGGAAGAAAACCATGAGGGTCTACTTCTCCCACCCGCTCGTCACTACTTCTGCCATTATTCCCCTCCCCGAAACCGTACCCGTATTTCCTCACAGTCCACGTTGGGATCGTCGATTATCTTCTCCCATTTATCCCGCAATCGACTCCAAAAGACTACGTTCTGCTGATGCTGTACCCCATCAACATCTCGGCCATTCAGGTATGCTGGGATCGGCCAACCTTCGAGATGCAGAAACACCGGACTCAACGCAAGCCGTCGCCCCATTTGGAAATTACCACTACCATTGAAAGACTGCCCCATCCGGTAACCACTACTCACATCGAACCAGACGTTCGCCCATTTCCAGTCAACGATCTCGCCCTGTAAGTCGCGAAATTCATACCCATCCGGTAGACCCCACACCATGTAAACCACCTGGTCAACGCCGATGGCATTCCCGCTGGACTTCGACATCTTGACTAGTTGCGTCATACGGTTTCCCTATCCAGTCGTACCCGTGACCTCAAACACGTCCGGCTGTTTTTTGTACCGTCGAATCACCGCAGCCGCTTTTTGCCAACTTACGTTAGAAATAATCGCTGCGATTTCACGACAATCCTTGTCTTGTAGATGCAACTCTACGATTTGCTGCTCTAGCGTCAAGGGGGAGCCGACGGTCTCTACGCTCACTTCGGGTTCTTCTGATAGCGTGTCATTTGGGGCTTGGTCCTGAGTATTCCATTCGGGAATAGGGTCCAGAGGCCCGAGTTGTCCCCGTGTCGGATTCGCTTGCTCGGCATCGATTGCGGCCTCTTCCCCCGCCGTCAACTGCTTCTCAAACGGTCCCCGCTGGCTCCGTACGTCGTAGTGCATCGGGGGCCGGTCAAGTCCCTGCTCATCACATAACTCGTATACCCGGTCAGTTGAGCATCGACAAATCTTAGAAATCTGGGTGCATGATAATTTCTCCGCGATCATGTTACTCAACGCAACCGGCTCGTCTTTCTTATTGACCATCTCCAGCAAGCCTGCTTGCATCTGCGCATCTTCCCTCGCCTCCTCGTCTTCTAGCGCCCTCGCTGCCCGCTCCAGCGGAGGAACAAAGTCCGGCCCAACGTGTGTTCCAGGAGACGCCAGTTCCTCTCGTACTTTTTCAAACTGTGGCCGCCCGTATTCGTCCACCCACTCGTAGTTCAAACAGATCTGCCGTGGCGAAACCTTCTGACGCGTGAATTCCGCGACTGGTTCGAGCGTGAATACCTTGCGGGTTTTGACCTCCTTTTTGCTGTTGTTGACTGCTGCCAGTGCCCGCCAAAATCCGTTCCCCGGCGACTGGTCTTCCTCGGTATACGAGGCTCGAACCTTCCATTCCTCCCACTCCGTCGCCATCGCCGTGACTGTCTCCAGCAGCTTACGGCATGTTGCCGGTATGCTGCCGACCGCACAGAGTCCGACTAAATCGTCGATTGCCTCTTCCACCGGCCTCGTTAGGTGTTCCTCATCTCCTTTTTCCCATTGATCTCTTGCGTCGATCGCCCGTTCTACGGCGTCAAACAACTCTTTCTTTCGTATTGCGTTACTCACTCCCATCCATCCCGGCTTCCTGTCTGTCTGATTATCCCGCTCGCCCCGCGATTACTCTATCGCGAGTTTGTATCTAAACCCCCGACGCCACGCCGAAAGGCAAACGTGACGCCGGGGTGGCAGCTGACTACGTGGCCGCAAAGTCCGTAATTTCGACCGGGTTCCCCCCATCAAAGTCGCATTGTACAACCGTCCGATTCCCTCCGTTGGCTATCATCAATGCCGAACGATCGTCGGTCGGATCTTGAAATGCTAACCCCATCGGCTCGTTCAACAACGAAGCGAGAAACTCAGTCTCACCCGTGCCATCGTTGGCAAACGATGTAATCGTGTTATTGCCACTGTTTGCGACATAGATTACGTCGTTCGCGTCCACGGCGATGTCCACAGGGCTTTTTAAGGTATCCCCAGTAATCTCGGTTTCGACGGTTGTAAGATCTCCACTATCGTAGCGAAGGATCCTGTCCCGTCCCGTGTCCACGACGAACATATTGCCGGCGAAATCGAACACGACTCCCGCCGCTGTTGGTCCTATGCTTGGCATCTTCACTCCTCCGTTGTCGGGTCGATACCCGGTGGGTGTTTTGGGTCACTCATTCCGTCGCCTCCGTTTTCTGGGAGGGGCTTCCTCCGGTGGCGTCTCCGGGATTGGAATCGGCATCGGGCAGGCGTACATCTCGCATTCGTTGCGCACTAACTCTATCGCCAAATCTCCGCTACAGCACCAAGCACCATCGCCGGTGGCTGGCCGGCGATAGGCTCCAGATAGCGGGATATGCATGGTGCCTTCCTCATCCTCGAAAATTTCCACGCCGGGGGGCGTATCCATCCAATCAGTCAACAGCATCACGCTGTTGACGCCAGGGGTTCGACGCGACCACATCGGCTCCCCGTGGGGATTTTCGATCGATTCGACTGGGAATCCTATGCTACTCACGACCAGCACCGGTCGCCGGTTGATTAGCTCCCGCCTCAACTGGGCTACACTGACCACCCTAGTCGAACTACCGCCAAGACCCTTACAATGGGCTGAGATAGCTTCAACGGCCGTGATCGCCTCGCTGACGCCTTCCTCGCCGCCGATATACCAAGGCGTTTCCTCCGGCTTGCCGCCTTCCTGGACTGTCATACGCACGTTGTGCATGATTGCCAGGCATTGGCCTAGATCGCTGCCCTCTGTCGGGATCGGCACCCCATCGAATAGATCCCAGATCCGAGTTTCGCTGGGTGTGTCCACGTCATTGGCACCAACGGCCTCCAGGTACGCGGCCCGCTGAATCAGACCAGAACTACGGTCAGCCAGGGCAATGTCGAGCGATTGCCGCTCCCGCAAGATCCCGGCCCACTTCGACTCAGACATGAGATTTCCTTTCATTGGATTTTCTAGGGTATAGCGAATTTGCCCTTTCTGGTCAATACGTCTATTTCCAGGGGATTTTTATTATTGTCGGGTGTGGCTGTTATAAAGCGCCCAAAGTATTTTGAAAAAAGGACGAAATTCCGATATTTACCTATTGACCTCTGACGGAATGCCGATATAATAGGGGTAGATGAGGAACACAAACCAACACTTTTCAAGGAGCAAAACGATGACCACCACAGCTAAACAATACCGCACAACCTACAGCGTTACGGGTATGAGCAACGGCACCTGGGCTGTATGCTCTGCCGACGGTTCTGTTAGCAGCGTTTTGCCTACCGAAGAACGGGCCGCAGAGTTTGCTGCACATCTGAATGAGGAAGAGCAAATTCAAGCCCCTGCACGTCGTTATCTCGATTGCAGTTACTAACCCCCAACCCTAACCGGAGAAAAAACGATGACCATTAGTATTTGGCAAAAAATCTATACGGAGCATCTGTTTAGCGACAGCGACAGCGCCGACCTTGAGAGGTCTGCTGAACGGTACGCGGAACTGTGCGAGGAGGCTGTCCGGAAATACTGTGAGGACAACGCCCTTAACGCGGAAATTGATTTTCGCGTAATTCACAACGTATTTGGTGTCGGCTCGGAACTACACGTAGACGACCCAGATCATTACGAGTCGCCACACTACCTGGCTATTGAAGATATCCTCGCCACGATATTCAACGGTGACACATGGTACGTCGCTGCTGCGGTGACCAACACTTTTCAAGGAGCAAAACGATGAGCGAAACAGAACACACGCCAGGACCGTGGGTCGACCCCGAAGCCGATCGCAACCACTGGGGGCCATACGAGGGGGAAGACGACTTTCACGCGGCCATCTATGACAACAAGGACATCCGCGATGAGAGCAACCGCATTGCCGTCGTGTCGCATACCAACCTAGACACGCTAGTAGCCAACTGCCGGCTAATTGCAGCGGCACCTGACCTACTGGATGCGTTGCAGGATATACTAGCGGCGTATTCAATCCCGCTACCGAAAGACTTGCAACGTGTTGCCGTTGACAAAGCTCGCAAGGCCGTACGACTGGGGGTGGATTCGAAACTACTTGTGTTAGCAGCTTGCGATTGCGCCGAACCGGCGCTGAAGCATGTTTCCAAGGGCGAAGCCCGTCCTCGTATCGCGATTGAAACGGCAAGACGTTGGGTGAATGGGGACGCTACCGCCAAAGCCGAACAGGAATCCCCATGAGCCGCCAAGAAATCGCCAGCCTCGTAACCGCCGCACGCAAGCGGGCCGGGTACGACACCATCTACGCATTTTGCAAGGCGACCAGATTGTCGACCGGCCAACTCGCCGAGATCGAATCGGGAACAAGCAGCCCTTCAGTTGCCACGTTAGAAAAAATCTTCAGTGCAATCGGCTGGCACGTGACCGTAACATTTGACAAAAAAGAATAATCGCCACAATAGCGATGACCAATAGCACATCGCTAGACGGCTCGGGCACCACCACTGGCACCGTCTGGATCACTATCGGCGGCCGAACCAGACCATCCGAGTACGTTAAGGTTTCGCCAGCTACAGAATCACGAAAATAAATAACGTACTCGACGTTCGGCTCTGGTTCTGGCGGGAATAAGGATTGAAATAAGGGTGGGTCAATCACTAGCGTGTCACGGTCTACTAAGCCCGTGGCAAACTCTTCCCACCCATCCGTTACTAAGCGACCATCGGTCCATTGCGCGGTAACCGCCATCAACACTGGCCCCGAGGTGACCACGCCGAACGATGTGCTGATGCCATCAGACTCGGCTTGCCAGAATACGAAGTCGCCGAGTTCAATGACATTCGGCACCTCATCCCAGAATCTCCGGTACGAGTCCGAAAACACAAACTCCGGCCTTGCCAATGAAACAAAAACACCATCGCCGGACATGGCCACCTCGGCCGTGACCATCGACCCATGACACGTACCGGCATACGCCGCCACAACAAATACGCAACTTAATCGGAACATTAGAAACTCCTTTGCTTGTTTAGCCTCACCCGAATCAACCGTGACCATTGCCCCTTCTCGTCGCAAAAGCTTTTGATCCAATGCCGGTGCGAGTAGCGGGTTATCAGCTTGCCGCATTTATTGCACCGGTACCGCCGCTTGCATGTATATTTTCGTTTTCCCACCGTGTTCTCCGCGGTTCCGCAAAGGCGGCGGGGCGGCCTCGGCACTCCTATCCCCGAGCACCGCCCCACCGGTTCAATGAATCCTGCTGGTCTCACCTGGCTAAGTGAACCCCGACGGCCAGTTTCGGCAGAAACGCGTGTTGTGGTGGCATTATTCATTGGTCATTGGTCATTGGGTTTTATCCGTGCCATCCGCGTCATCCGTGGTCAGTGTCCCCTCCGTCTCCTTTGCCTCGGCGGCTTTTTGTTCAGATTCCAATAAGCGTATCTCACGTTTTAATTCTGCAACTCGCTCTCGCTGCACTTTGCGGGCCGCGGCACTAAAGACATATATCCACTTTTCGTCGTTCAGTTGCCGTCGCAATATCCCCAGTCTGCGATCTTTCATCACGCTCCCTCAGTTGTAAACGAAACATCCGCATATGTGGAGTCTGGTGCACACCGGGGGCTTATAATCATGGGCCCCCGCCGGTTTGCTTGACTAGCGATAAGTCCTATCGGGTCATCAGCTACGGCATATTCTCGCGACGACCCGTCACGGCACACAATCCTGACGCGCTCAACCTCCGCCGCAATGCACACCCATACCAGTACCATATCCATTTCCTCCCGCAGTTTCTCGACCTCGGCAGCCAACGTTCTGCGATCTGCCTGTGCCAACGACATAGGGCCAGCAGAATGGTCGGGTATACCGGCTCGTGCCATCGCCTTGGTTGCTTCCTGTTTCATCACGTCTCCTTTGCCTGTTGTGCAACCATCCACGCCACGTCGCGCTCAGTGGGGATCAGTAGCTCGGGCGTCACATCCCGCACCTCGCACCTCCAGCGAACGTGGCTGCCGTTGCCGTCTTTGTTTTTTACTGCCTCGCGCCACCAACCATGCAGCTCGAATCGCCCTACGTCGAGCCAGTCGACAATGGCTATGGCGATCATGTTGCTGCGCCTGTACTGGCGAAGGTGATTGATCAGTTGTTGTTTCGTCGTACATTGCACGACTACAACCTCGCCGCAGCCGAAGGCTAGGATATCCATGAAGCCGAACAGGTCTTTTCGGTAGCCGCCGGCGAATCGCTGCTGTTGCCCCTTGCCCTCGACGCGGGCCACGTACTTCTCACAGACCTCCGCGCGATAGCCCTGATTGCGCAGGTAATGCAATGAACGTGCTGTCGGTTGCGTCTTGCTCTTGCTCATGGTTTTCCTTCCGTGTTATCCGTGTCATCCGTGGCTCTCAGTTGTGAGTTATGAGTCGTGAGTTGAGAGTTGTTTTCGGTCGTCAGCGTTTCCGGCAACGCCAGAGCCGCCTCGCTAAATCCCGGTTGTTCGTGATCGTCGCCATTCCGTGCCGTCGCGCCGGAACAACGATGCGTATCTTGCGGCCGTCCACCCCGATCAAGCCGATACGGTTATCCGCAAACCGCCGGAGCGTATTCGGCTGCATCCTGCCACACCGCTGTTCTGGCATGGCACATATCGACTCCGTGCATCTTCCCACGTGCCACATGGCCTGCGTTATGACGCCGCTTATGTCCTTAATTTTCGACTCGATAACGATTACCTCCAGCAGCCGAGGGATCGGGCGCCCGACCCGCTTAGCAAAACGGAAGCCCAGTAGGTCGGCATTGACGAATTCCTTGATCTGCGTCTCGTGCAACACGATCATCCCCCGGTCCTCCAGCCAGGCAGTAATCGCCGGTCGCATTTCCAATTCGGTTACCATTTTTTCCCTCATCCGTTTCATCTGTGGCAGTTTGTAGTTCTGAGTTGTGAGTTTCCAGCGCCGCCAATTCGTAACTTCCCGCTAGAGCCAGTACGCACTCGCATCCGGCCGAACGTTGTACCAGTATACAAACCAGCGCTGCTCTACGTGGCCATCCACGGTCGCGACGGTCCTATGCAAGAGCGCACCGACGGCGGTCATTGTCTCGATCGTGCCGTAACGGTATTCGACACGGTCCCATACTTTCTGCCCGATGCTATAGCTGACTCGCCGCCGTTCTTTCACCTCGACGGTACATCGCTTCCGAGTTAATGGTTTAGTTCTCATGTTTTTTCCCTCCCGCCGCCTCAGCGGCATCAATACGCTCTTGAATCACTGCCCACGGTATATGCCGACGAGTAATCTGGGCGCTAAGTTTCCGACTGGCGGCGTAGGCGGCGGCGTCGGCGGCGTAGGTGGCGGCGTAGGCGGCGTAGGCGGCGGCGTCGGCGGCGTAGGCGGCGGCGGCCTTGGCGTTGGCGGCGCAGGCGGCGGAATCGGCGGCGTAGGCGGCGGCGTCGTCGGCGTTGGCGGCGTAGGCGGCGTAGGCGTAGGCGTTGGCGGCGCAGGCGGCGGCGTAGGCGGCGTCGGCGGCGGACCTAACTTCCGCAATAGTAGCGTCCCCATTCACCCAACGTCTTGCCGTTTCAATCGCGATACGAGGACGGGCTTCGCCCTTGGAAACATGCTTCAGCGCCGGTTCGGCGCAATCGCAAGCTGCTAACATAAGTAGTTTCCAATCCACCCCCAGTCGTTTGGCGATCCACAGCATCCAGTCTCCGCGATCGCATTCAGCCCAGGCTTGTTCGCTGTCTCGGTCGTCATACCACTCCACTGCATCGGCGCACGGCCTAAACGACGCCAGTAGTTTCGTGTAATTCATTTCACTCCTCCCGCCGCCTCAGCGGC